>Ga0111539_10001618_pt1 | contig 30088 bp, 21 predicted proteins | sample RhiMethybrSRZTD1_FD_79667 | JGI IMG/M metagenome (GOLD analysis project Ga0111539, IMG submission 79667) | Populus rhizosphere microbial communities from Tennessee, USA - Rhizosphere MetaG P. TD hybrid SRZTD1 (version 2) (version 2) | ecosystem: Host-associated > Plants > Roots > Rhizosphere >...
AGTTGAGTCCCGTGAGCAGGTTACGGCGCAACTTCGGACACTCCTACCGGATGCAGCCCCTCGAGAAACTTCCACGTGCCATGCCGCTCGAACCGCGGGTCGGTGGTCTCGATCAGGAGGAAGAAGCGATCGGTCGACGCGCGCCCGAAGGCGTCGACGTTGAACACCGGGTGATACGGCTGCGGCAGCTTGTTCAGCGCCCACATGCCGACAAACGCCGTGAGCGCCGCGCCGAGCACCGTGGTTTCAAACGTCACCGGGATGAACTGCGGCCAGCTATTGAGCGGCCGGTCACCGACGTTCATCGGGTAGGCAATCACCGAGACCCAGTACTCGAGGCTGAACCCGGCGAACCCGCCGAGGATGCCCCCGAGCAACACCAGAAGCGGCAACCGCGTTCGTTTCAGGTCGAGCGCTTCGTTGAGCTCCTCGATCGGAATCGGCGAGAACGCGTCCATCTTCCGGTAGCCGGCCAGACGCGCCTTCGTCGCGGCGTCGACAAGCGCCGTTGGGTTGTCAAACTCGGCCATCAAGCCGTACGTGGTCGGTTGCGCGGTGTGTGCCATCACCTCACCCGTGGTGTTCTGCCTTCAGCTTGGCCTCCGGAACGATCGTGCGCATTTCAAAGATGGCAATCGCCGGGAGGAAGCGGATAAAGAGGAAGAAGAGCGCGAGGAACAGACCGATCGTGCCGGCAAACATGCCGAAGTCCCACCGCGTCGGTGCGTACATGTCCCACGACGAAGGCAGGAAGTCACGATGGAGGCTCGTCACGATGATGATGAACCGCTCCAGCCACATACCGACGTTCACGAGCAGCGACAGAACGAAGAGCAGCGGGATGTTGTCGCGGACGCTCCTGAACCAGAACAACTGGATCATCAGGGCGTTGATCAGAATCAGCGACCAGTAGAACACCGCATACGGCCCGAACATGCGGTTGTACATCATGAAGCTTTCGTAGGGGTTGGAGCTGTACCACGCGAAGAACGCTTCGTTGGCGTAGCCATACGCCACGATCATCCCGGTCACGAGCATGACCTTCGTCATGTTGTGGATGTGGCGCATCGTGATGAAGTCTTCGAGGTGATAGAACTTCCGCAACGGAATGGCCAGCGTCATTACCATCGCGAACCCCGAGTAAATCGCGCCGGCGACGAAGTAGGGCGGGAAGATCGTCGCATGCCAGCCCGGGAGCACCGACACCGCGAAGTCGAAGCTCACGACCGAGTGAACCGACAGCACGAGTGGCGTCGAGATTCCCGCGAGCAGCAGATACGCTGTCTCGTACCGCTGCCAGTGCGTCGCCGAGCCGCGCCATCCCAGCGCCAGCATGCCGTAAAAGCGCTGCGCGAATTTGGACTTCGCGCGATCGCGTAGCGTCGCCATGTCCGGCACCAGTCCCGTGAACCAGAACAGCGCAGAGACCGTGCCGTAGGTCGACACCGCGAACACGTCCCAGATGAGTGGGCTGCGGAACTGTGGCCAGAGGCCCATGCTGTTCGGGTACGGGAACAGCCAGTAGATCGCGAGCCACGGGCGGCCGGTATGGAGCAGCGGGAACATCGCCGCACAGGCGACCGCGAACAGCGTCATCGCTTCCGCAAACCGGTTGATCGAGGTCCGCCACTGCTGGCGGAACAGCAGCAGGATCGCCGAGATCAAGGTGCCTGCGTGGCCGATACCGATCCACCAGACGAAGTTGATGATGTCGAAGGCCCAGCCGACCGGGACGTTGTTACCCCAGATGCCAATGCCCTTCACCAGCAGGTTGCCGATGGTCATGTTCAGCACCATCAGCAGCATGAAAGCGATGAAGAATCCCAGGAACCAGCCGATCGGCGTGCGCTTGGAGAGCACGACGTGACCGATCGTCTCGGTCACGGACTCGAAGGTATGCCCGGACTCGATGACCGCCGGCGTGCGGCTCAGCAGCGCCTTCGTCTCAGCCGAGATCGCCGCCGGTGCGTGCGCCTTGTCCATCCCTTAGTGTCCTTCCCCCTCGGTCCCGAGCGGCCGAGCGGGTTCCAGCTCGGTGTTGGGGTTCCGCACGATGGCGAGATACGTGGTCCGCGGCCGGGTGTTGAGCTCGGCGAGCAACGCGTAGTTCAACGGACTGGCCCTCAGTTTCGACACCGCGCTCGCCGGGTCATTGATATTGCCGAACACGATCGCCTCGGTCGGACAGGCAGACTGACACGCCGTGAGCACTTCCCCGTCGCGGATCTGTCGATCCTCGAGCTTCGAGGTGACGCGCGCGAGATTGATCCTTTGCACGCAGTACGTGCACTTCTCCATCACACCGCGGCTTCGAACGGTGACGTCAGGATTGCGCGCCAGCTTGAAGCTGGCCGTGTCCCAATCCGAATAGAGCAGGAAGTTGAACCGGCGGACTTTGTACGGGCAGTTGTTCGAGCAGTACCTCGTGCCCACGCAGCGGTTGTAGACCATGTCGTTCAGGCCTTCGTCGCTGTGCGTCGTTGCCGCCACCGGACACACGACTTCGCACGGCGCCGATTCGCACTGCTGACACAGCATCGGCTGGTGGTAGGTGTCCGGGTTCTCGAGGTCACCGCTGTAGTAACGGTCGATGCGCAGCCAGTGCATCTCGCGCCCGTTGCCGACCTGCGCCTTGCCGACGACCGGTACGTTGTTTTCAGCCTGGCAGGCAACGACACACGCGTTGCAGCCGGTGCAGACGTTCTGGTCGATCGCCATGCCCCAGGAATAGCCTTCGTACTTGCGGGCATCGAACATCGAGAGACCGACTATGGGTTGATGTTCCTGTTTGGCAGCGAAATTTGGATCGCGTTCGTATTGCTCGGCCGTTGCCACTCGAACGAGATTCCGGCCCTCGAGCGACCAGTGGTCCTGGGTCGAGACGAGCTCGTAGCTGTCGCCCGTCTTGGTGACCTGAACACCGCCGAGGACATCGTGCGCGACGCTCGTGCGCAGGGGGTTGATGCCGAACCCGATACCCGTGCCGATCCGTCCCGCCCGCTGGCGGCCGTATCCCGGGTGAAGCGTGATCACGTCAGCCGCGTGTCCGGGCGCCAGCCAGACCGGAATCCGAATCGTGTTCGATCCCTGCTTCACATCGACGACGTCACCGCTCACAAGATTCAGTCGATCAGCCGTGCCAGGAGACAGGAGCGCAGCGTTGTCCCACGTGAGCTTCGTCAACCACTTTGGCAACTCCTGCAGCCATCCGTTGTTGGCGAACCGACCGTCATAAACGCTGGGATCCGGCCTGAACACGACTTCGAGTCCCGCGGGAACCGACTCCGGCGCCGCGCCGATGGCGCCGTCTTGCAGTGCAATCGTCTTGGGCGCGAATGCCGTGTCTGGAATCACACCGTCGTGGAGCCATCGTCGCCAGTCCCTGTCGAATGGCGAGAGCGCGGTACTTCCAGGTATGGGGGCCTGCGAGCCCACGGCCGGTTCCGGTGCTGCCGGAGTCGCCGCGGCACCACGCTGGCCGCCCCAGTACGAGCGCACGATGTCGTACCCAGATCTGACACCCGCGGCACTGAGCGTGGACACGACTTCGTGGGCGGAACGACCGTTGTAGAGCGGCGCGATTAAGGGCTGCACGATTGACGCAGTCCCATCGTGACCGCGCACGTCACTCCACATCTCGAGGAAATGCGTCTCCGGAATGTGCCAATGACAGAGGGCCGCCGTCTCGTCGTGAAACTGACTCAGATTCGCGCGGAGCGGCACTTTGTCCATCGCCTCGGCGAACTTCAGATCAGAAGGCGCCGTGTATACGGGGTTGCCACCGAGCACGAGCAGGAGATTCACGGTGCCGGCATTCATCTCACCCACCAGCTCGGTGAGGCCTGCGCGCTGATCCATCGGGTGTGTCTCGACGGTTTGTGTGTACACAACCGTGCTTCCGACGTTGCCCAGCAGGTCGTTCATCGCGTGCGCCAGTGCGTGGACCGCAGCGGGCTGGCCTTCACCCGCGATGACAAGGCTCCGTCCGCGGGCGGCCTGGAGATCTTTGACCAGCGGGCCGAGCCAGGCCTGTCCGGATTCTGGCGCCGTTGCTCCAGCGGCACCCGTCACTCCGAGCTGTCCCGCGAGCGCTCGGGCAAAGGCGCCAACGTCTGACGCACGGAGCAGCAATCGATGGTCGGCCTTGGTCCCGGTGTTGGACGGCGAGCTCTCGACCGAATACAGGCGATTGCGCTGTGCGCGATCGCCATCGCGCTTGCGGCGTGAGGCGTACGCGCGCGAATGCTTCAGCGCGCCGTTGCCGGCACAGAGAAAATCTGCGTCGAGCGACAAGATGACGTCGGCCTTGTCGATCGAGTACACCGGATCGACGTAGTCGCCGAACGCGAGCTTGCTGCCGGCGCGGACGTTGTGGCGACCAAACGGCTCCCATTGAATCCATTTCGCCTTGGGGAAGCGGCCCAGGAACTCGTCGATCTGTGCCCCGAGGGTCGGGGAAGACACGGTTTCACTCAGGACACGTATGCCGCTGCCCTGCGATCCCTCCTGGGCGACGAGCACTTGCCGCATTGCCGCAGCAAATGTCTCGAACGGGCGGATTTCGCCAAGGTGGGTCAGGACCTGCGACCTGTCCGGATCGTAGAGACCCAGAATCGACGCCTGCGCGAAAAGGTCGGTGGCGCCCAGGCTGGACGGGTGATCGGGGTTGCCCTCGACCTTCGTCGGGCGACCCTCGTGACTTTCAACCAGGAGTCCCACACCTGAGCCTGCGAAGGGCATTGCCGTCGCGTAAAACAGGGGCTTTCCGGGTATCACCTCTTCCGGCTGCCGTACGTAGGGAACAATGGCCTCTTCGGGTTGGCGAGTGCAGGCGCTGACGCCGGCGAGGGCCATCGAGGCCCCCATCAGTTTCAGGAACCCGCGGCGCCCGACGGGATCAAGCCACTCCGAGGCGTTGTGAGGAAATTCGCGATGGAGAAACTCCTTGAATTCCGGGGTCTCGGCGACCTGTTCGAGGCTTCGCCAGTAAGTGCGGCCGCGTGTTCCCTGGAGTTTCTCGCGAAGTACCTGGATATCGTTCGAATAGTTCATGTGCGGCTCACCGGTGGCACGTGGAGCAGCTGGTGTTGCCCTTGATCCCGTACTCTTTCACCAGCATCGGCCCCTGCACCGACTGCGGCACGGCAGGGCGGTAGTCCATCGTGAACACTTCGCTGCGAGGCCGGACGTATTTCTCTGGATTGCGGTGACAGTCGATGCACCACTCCATCTGAAGTGATTGCACTTGCCGCATGAGGGGCATCTGGTCGACACGCCCATGGCAGGTTTCGCATCCCATCCCTTTTTTCACGTGGATGCTGTGGTTGAAGTACACGAAGTCCGGAAGGTCGTGGACGCGCACCCAGCGCAAGGGGCGATCGTCCCTGAAGCTGGCGCGAACCGGCTCGAGAATCGGGGCATTCGACCAGATCTGCGAGTGGCAGTTCATGCAGGTCTTGGTGGGAGGAATTCCGGCAAACGAGGAGGTCTCCACCGACGTGTGACAGTACCGGCAGTCAATGCCGTCGTCGAGCACGTGGTGAAGGTGGCTGAATTGCACCGGCTGCTCAACGTACTCGTTGGCGCGCGTGACGTACGACGAGCGCCCGATCAGCATGGCGAGCAGGATCAGGCCCGCGGCCGATACGAGCGCGCCTGCGAGACTGAGCTTGGAAATAGTATTGGCGCTGCGATGGAAGATCTGCGGCATTTCCTAGGGTGACTGACGGGCGGCGTTCTCTTGGGGCCAGTCCCGAGTTGTACCACAATTGTGAAAAAAGGATCAAGCGCTCGAGGGCGGCCGGGCGCCCATCTGTCCGACGCGCGATTCTTATGCTCAAATGTAATTCACATTCACGCCGACGCGCCGAATTTCCACACGCCGGTATACAATCCGCAACGACGGCCGCAACTCAATGAGCGACAGGAAGTACCGCCAACGAGGCTACCAGGACGAGGACCGCGATAGGGCTCCGAAGCCGTCAGCACCTCGCCCGGCTCCGGAACCGGGCGCGCCGGCCGGAGCAAGGCGGATTTCCCAGGATGGCCCCAAGAACATCAATATGCCGGGGTTCCGGCACGTCGTTCGCTGTGCGCAATGCGGACACTTGGCTGGGGATGATATCGGGTTCAACGGCCGCTGCGCCCGATGCGGCACCGAGCTGCACTCGTGCGCGCAATGCGCGTCGTTCGATCCCAGCAGCCGCTTCGAGTGTATGCAACCGATCACGGAACGAGTCAGCCCCAAGAACACACGTAACGGCTGCACATTTTTTGCGCCTCGCACAACGGTCGAGCGCGAAACAACGACACCGCGAAACAACGACGCCCGCAAGGCGTTCGACGATCTCTTTAAATTCTGAGCGCGTCGCTCAGCTGAAGCGTGACACCGTGAGCCTGCTGTCCGAACAAGACCGACAAGCCGTCCGCGAGCACCTTGCCGCGATTCAGCAGCCGGTCACCTTGCTCCTGTTCACGCAGACGATCGGGGGCCCGGAGACGGCGGTGCTTGCCCGCCAGGTACTGGATGAGCTCGCCAGTCTCAACGACCTGATCCGTGTTGAAGAGGTGAACTTCGTCCTCGAACGCGACCGCGCCGAGCAGTACGGCGTGGAGCACATCCCGTCGATTGTGCTTCTCTCCAGCGACGAAGACACGCGAATGCGATTTCTCGGCGCGCCGGCGGGCTACGAGTTCATGTCTCTACTCGAGGCTGTGGTCCTTGCCGGCACGAGTGATTCTCGACTGATGCCGGAATCGCGCGCGCTGATCGCCGCGAACGTGATCGCCCCTCTGGACATCCAGGTCTTCGTCACGCCGACGTGACCGCACTGCCCGCGAGCCGTGTCGCTCGCGCATCGCATGGCTCGCGAGAACACGCACATCCGGGCGAGTTGCATCGAAGCCACTGAGTTCATGGACCTGACACGCAAGTTCCGCGTGACAGGCGTTCCGAAAACGATCGTGAACGGCTCGACGGAAATACTGGGCGCGCTGCCCGAGGATATGTACGTGCGGGGCGTGCTGGGTCTGCCCGAGGCAGATTCTCCGCCGGACACGTAGCGAACGCGCCTTCTCAGTTCGGCTTCGCGGTGGTTGTACCCGTCTCTATCACCGCCGTTTTCACGAAATCCAGCTTCGGATACTCGGCCTGTAGATACGCATTCCCTTCCCGCAGAATGCGTCGCTGATCGGGAATGTTCTGGCGGCCGTATCCGCTATATAGCTTGTCGACGACGTCCATGCCGCTCACGACTTGCCCGAACGGAGCGAACCCGTCGGCGTCGAGATAGCTGTTGTCTTTGTAGTTGATGAAGATCATCGTGTAGCGCGAGTTCGGGCTCGACTCGCGCGTGAAGGTGACAAAGCCTCGCGTGTTGCTTTTCGTGACGGGCTCGTCCTTCAGGTTCGCGGATCTCCAGGCAGCTTGCAGGTCCGGGTCGGCGTGCAGGCCAAACTGCGCCATGAACCCGTCGAGCACCCGGAAGAAACGTGACTCGTTGTAGAAGCCGTTCTTCACGAGGTTATAGAAACGGTCGGCTGCAAGCGGCGCCCATTCACGCTCTGTTGCGATGACGAACACGCCTTGACTGGTATCGAAGCGAGCGCGGAATGACTCAGGTGCGCGCTCTGTGAGTTGCGACGGGTCTTTCAGTTTCTCGAGGTTGCCCTGAGCAGCGAGTACCGCCGTCGCGATTACAACGACGATGGCGGCGACGGCAGTCCTCGACGGATTCTTCATGCTGATTTCGGGCTTCGAGTACGGCATGTCGTCCACCTTCGCGCTACGCGCGTGGGTGGGGAGTTGGGACGTCCGCCTCCGCGGCTGGCGCCGGCACGGCGGGACAGCCTTCGCCTACATTCATGCGCGAAGGCTGGCGGAGAGAGAGGGATTCGAACCCCCGGGCCCGTTTCCGAGCCAACGGTTTTCAAGACCGCCGCCTTAAACCACTCGGCCATCTCTCCATTGATCCTAGTTTGCCTTGATCACCTCCGCGCCGTCCATGAACGGCCGCAAGGCGTCCGGGATCACGACTGAACCGTCCTCCTGCTGATAGTTCTCGAGGAGCGCGATCAGTGTGCGGCCCACGGCCAGCCCTGAACCGTTCAGTGTGTGCACGAATTCAGCTTTGCCGGTGCCCTGCGGTCTGTACTTGATATTCGCCCGGCGGGCCTGGAAAGCCTCGGTATTGGTGCACGACGAGATCTCCCGGTAGGTGTTCTGCCCCGGAAGCCACACTTCGATGTCGTACGTCTTCGCCGACGCAAATCCCAGATCGCCGGTGCAGAGCGCCACAGTTCGATACGGCAACTCGAGTCGCTTCAAGACCTCCTCCGCGCTCGCCGTGAGCCGCTCCAGTTCATCGTACGACTGGTCTGGCTCGGCGAAGGTCATCAACTCGACCTTGTCGAATTGATGCTGGCGAATCAGCCCGCGCACGTCCGCACCGTACGATCCCGCTTCGCTGCGAAAGCAAGGCGTGTACGCCGTGTACCTGATCGGCAGCGGGCGGCTCAGGATTTCGCCGCGGTGCATATTCGTAAGCGGTACTTCCGCCGTCGGGACCATGTAGAGATCCCAATCGCCGGCGATCTTGAAGAGATCCGCCTCGAACTTGGGCAGGTTGCCTGTTCCAGTCAACGACGCGGTGTTGACCATGAATGGCGGCTCGACCTCGGTGTAGCCGTGGCTGGTCGTGTGCAGATGCAACATGAAGTTGATCAGCGCACGCTCGAGCCGTGCGCCGGCGCCGATCAGCACCGAGAAGCGGGCACCCGCGATCTTGGTCCCGCGCTCGAAGTCGATGATGCCAAGCGCAGGCCCAAGATCCCAATGCGCCTGGGCAGTGAACGAAAACGTCCGCGGCGTTCCATGACGACGGACTTCAACGTTGTCGGCACTGCTCTTGCCGACCGGAACGCTTTCGTGCGGCAGGTTGGGAATCGTCAGCAGGCCGCGATTGCGGCGCTGCTCAACGCTTTCCAGCTCGATAGTGAGTTGCTTGATCTGTTGCGCTCGCTGGCGGTTGGCCTCCTGAATCGGGGCGCTGTTCAATCCTTGTCGCTTCGCCCGCGCGACTTCGTCGGCCGCAGTGTTCTGTTCCCGCTTGAGGCCTTCGAGCTCCGGCAGTATCCGACGTCGTCGAGTCTCGAGCGTGGCGAGATTCTCGAGCTCGCTCGATAAATCCACCCCACGCCGCTCGAGAACGGACCGCAGGCCTTCGAGGTTGTCGCGAAGTATCGCCGGATCGATCATGGTGCCGATTCTACCTGCGATAGTATGTCCCGCATGGAGCGCTCCATTCGAAAGGCCGTTTTTCCCGCCGCGGGCCTTGGCACTCGCTTTCTTCCCGGCACGAAGGTGTTGCCCAAGGAGATGTTGGTCCTCGTCGATCGGCCAATCATTCAGTACGGCGTCGAGGAAGCGCTGCAGTCGGGCATCGAAAACATCATCCTCGTCACGAGCCGTGGCAAGAGCATCATGGAGGACCACTTCGACGTGGCCTATGAACTGGAGACGCTCCTCCAGCGGCGTGGTAAGGCCGAGCAACTCGAAGAGGTTCGTCGCCTCTCGAAGAGAGTCAACGTCGCGTCGGTACGCCAAGGCGAACCGCTTGGCCTGGGGCATGCGGTACTCGTCGCGAAACACCTCGTGGGAGATGAACCCTTCGCCGTGCTGCTGACCGACGATGTGATCGACGCGGCGCGGCCGGCGCTCCGGCAAATGATGGATGTGTTCGAGCGAGTGGATGGGCCAGTAATCGCCGTCGAGCGCGTGCCGCCAGAAGACGTCTCCAGCTACGGCATTGTTGCCATCGATGACACGGACCTCGGACCGGGCGTCCACCGCATCGTCGACCTTGTCGAGAAGCCTGCGCGGGACGACGCGCCGTCTGATCTGGCCATCATCGGCCGTTATATCCTGACGCCGGACATTTTCCCGGCCCTCGAAGAGACGGCGAGCGATCGCACCGGGGAAATTCAACTGACCAACGGGATGCGGCGCCTGCTCGAAAAGCGCCCACTCTACGCCTGCGAGATTACGGGGGTGCGGCACGACGCCGGAAACAAACTCGGGTTCTTGAAAGCGACCGCGTACTTCGCGCTCAAGCGTCCTGAGTTCGCCGATGGGTTCCGTCGCTATCTCGACACGCTCGACAAGCCTGTTGGGACGACGACGCGCTGATGCGCGTCATTCGATTGTCAGTCGGAGGCCGCGGGTTTGGTGGTCGACGTCGTCGTGTCTGTCTTGCTCGTGGTGGCAGCGTCGCCGGTGGCCGACTTGGTGTCGGAAGAGCTCGACTTGCCCTCAGAATCGCTGCTGCCGCTCTTCCCCTTCTGCGAGTAGTCGGTGATGTACCAACCCGATCCCTTGAACTGAATCGCGGGTGACGACAGCAGTCGCGTGACAGGACCCTTTCCGCACAGCGTGCATACCTCGAGCTCAGGATCCGAAAATTTTCGAATGACCTCAAAGCGCTGCTGGCATGCCTCGCATCGATATTCGTACAGCGGCATGTCTACTCCAATGAGGCGTCCACTGTTTCGCCGAGAAGCAGCCTTCTGAGCGCCCAGAAAGGTGCACTGCCCTGGGAGAGCACTGCATCGTGGAACGCGCGAAGAGAGTACTTTCCTCCCTGCTGCTCTTTGTAGTCGCGACGAAGCTTGAGCATCATCAACTTGCCAAGCGAGTACACCAGGTAAGTGGGATCGAATGTGCCGCGCTCGGCTTCGCGGCGGGCGGTCGTCTCCTCGAGAAACGCTTCATCGCGGAAGAAGCGCATGCCTTGCTCGACTGAGAGGTCCTCGCAGTGCAAGCGAATGGCAACGACAAAACGGGCAAGGCGGACAAGGGCTTCGGCGAGCTGTCCAATCCTGATCGTGACATCCCCACGGCGGAATCCAGCTTCCACCATCATGTGCTCGCAGTAGTGCGCCCAGCCTTCGACGAATGATGCCGGCGCAAACAGCGTCGACTTTCGCACTTTCGATTCCACCTGCCGAAGATGGCGGAAGTGGAGGAAATGCCCTGGATACACCTCGTGGATCGAAATGTTCCACAGCGTGGGGATATTGAAGTCGCGCAGGTGTTCCTTCTGTCGATCGGGAGACCAGCTACGGTCAACGTCAGTGAGGTAGTAGTACGCGCGGCTCGGCTTGCTTTCGAACGGCCCCGGAGTCCACATGCTGGCGAACGCCCACCGGTAGAAATCGGGCGACGGGGCCACGACGACCGGTTCGGAATCAGGCAACGACACCAGATCCTGCGTCCGCAGAAATTCTTCGAGTTCAGCTACCTGCGCTTCGGCTACCGATATGAGCTGGCCGGGCGCCGGGTGCTGTTCTTTTGCACGACGCCATGCCTCGATCGGATCTCCACCATTGAGCCGACCGGCGACCTTCCGGAATTCCTCTTGAACTGCCGATAACTCGCGCAAGGCGATTGCCAGCAGTCGATCCGAACTGAGATCGACGCCATCTTCGAGCTTGAGTTTCTGCTCGAAGCGATCGCGTCCCAGGCGGAAAGACGCCTTGGCACGCGGGGCCAAGTCGGTTTCGAGGTAATCGAGATACGACTTGATGGCCGTTGCAGCTTCGGTCGACGTGTCGGCGAGATCGCCGAGAATGTGCAGGTCGTCGAGACTCGAGAACGCCCGCGGTAGATCGGACTCTATAAAGCGAAGTGTGCCGCGCCAGCTTTCGAGGCCGACTTTGACGAAAATTCCCGGACACTCTTTGATGTTGTCCCGGGCCGCCTGCACCAACCGTGGAACCTGACGAAGTTTTGAAACCACACGACGAGCGCGTTCGGCCTCGGGCGCATAGGCGAACAGTGCCTGTCCTGCCAGACTGCTGCCGATGATCTCCGCGTAGATCTGGGGATTCCGTTCCCAGGACCGAATCGCCTCGAGCTCGTACATCCTCGCTTCGATACCAGCCGCCACGATCGGATGGTCCACCTGCTCGACTCGCGTCAGCAGCGACGGGTCGATCTGGTGGAGGCGGCGGCCGAAGCCGGATAGCGTACGGACGTGGGCGTCGATCGCCTGGCGGCTCAGATCTTCGAGCAGGTCGTCATGCGCATGAACGCCGTCCAGGCCGGCATAGCTCGGCAGCGCCTCGTGCAGGTACGCGAGGTAATCGTCGACGAAGTGCGGAAATGGCTCCGATGGGTACATACCCGGATGTCGTTCTGCGTAGTGCCGCCCCTCGAGGAGCGCTCATCCTGTCAATGGTACAATAACCTTACGTCCACACGCGATGGCCGGCACGTTGTTCGTGGTCGCAACCCCGCTCGGCAACATGGAGGACGTGACGCTTCGCGCCCTTCGGGTCCTGCGAGAAGTCGATGCCATTGCTGCCGAGGACACGAGGCGAACGGCTCGACTGTTGAGTCACTACACCATCCCCACTCCCACCATAAGCTTCCATGAGCACAACGTTCGGGCGCGGCTGCCTCAACTGCTTTCTCGGCTGCAGGCGGGAAATAATATTGCCGTTGTGACTGATGCGGGGACACCTGGCGTGTCAGACCCCGGCATCGAACTCGTCGATGCGTGCGTCAAGGCGCACATCGCTGTTGACGCCATCCCCGGACCAAGTGCACCACTCACAGCCGCGATGGCATCAGGATTCCCTATTATTCCGCTGACAATCCTCGGATTTCCCCCGCGTCGGTCAAAAGCCAGAAAAAGCTGGTTTACGGAGATTCTCGCCATTTCTCACACGGTGAGCTTCTTTGAAAGCCCGCACAGAATTGCGATGACGCTTGCTGACGCTGGCGACATTTTGGGCGACAGACCAATCGCGCTGGGACGCGAGCTGACAAAGCGGCATCAAGAGATCATCCGCGGCACGGCCAGCGAGGTCCGTACGCAAATCGGGCAGCCTAAAGGTGAGATCACGGTCATAATAGGGCCTGAAAACAAGCCTGATTCGGCACACGACCAATTCTCAGGCGCAACGGCTGTGGCCATGGCGGTGGAGAGATTCGGTCAACTAACAAATACAGGCCATTCTCGCAGAGCGGCAATGACCGAGGCCGCTAAAGCGTTCGATCTTCCGGTTCGACTGGTTTATGCCGCCGTCGAAGAGGCCAAGAAATCTGGCTAGTGACCAAATCTGTGCTGTTTCACAACGGTTTGCTTCTTGCGTGTAGTGGGTGCCTTCGATGAGTTCGCCATCGATTCACGTCGTCATCCTCGCGGCCGGTCAAGGCACTCGGATGAAGTCACATCTTCCGAAGGTGCTCCACGCCGTTCCCGGCGGGCCGATGCTTGACTGTGTGATCCGTACGGCGGAATCGCTATCTCCGGAATCGCTCACAATCGTGGTCGGACACGCGGCGGACGCCATCCAGTCACATTTGAATGGCCATAATGGAGTTCAATTCGCTCTGCAGCAACCGCAGCTCGGAACGGGTCACGCCCTTCTTCAGACGGCACCGCTGCTCGCGGGAAAAACGGGAACGCTCATACTGCTATCGGGCGACGTCCCGCTACTTACCGGCACCACGCTCAATTCGCTGGTCGCCGCGCACTGTGGCGCGCGTGCCGCAGCAACTGTGGTGACGGCCACGGTGGACCGGCCATTTGGCTACGGACGTATCGTGCGTGTCGAGGGTGAGGTCGCTCGAATCGTAGAGGAACGGGATGCCTCACCGGCGGAACGTCAGATCAAAGAGATTAACAGCGGCATTTACGCATTCGACATGACGCATCTGTTCGATGCACTCGGCGGCATCGCCTCACAGAATGCTCAGGGCGAGTACTACCTGACCGATCTGATTGCCATCTATCGCCGTCGCAAACTGATGGTGAAGAGCGTTCTGGTCGATGACCCTCAAGAGGTGCGAGGGATTAACAGCCGAACGGAGTTGGCGGAGGTAAGCAGACTCGTGAGACAGAAAAAGAACGAAGAGCTCATGGCGTCGGGCGTGACCTTGGTCGACCCGGCGGCAACCTACATCGATCCTGGCGTCGAAATCGGCGCCGATACCGTCATCCATCCCGGCGTGATCATCGAGGGGCGCACCCATGTTGGCGCGGCCTGTGAAATCCACGCTCACGTCACGATCACTGACTGCGAGATCGGCGACAACGTGACGATCAAGAGTTTTTCTCTGATGACGAGCTCACGCATCGAGACGGGCGCATCGGTCGGTCCATTCGCACACCTTCGGCCGGAGACCGTCGTCTGCGAGGGCGCGAAGATCGGCAACTTCGTGGAGCTGAAGAAGACCACGCTGGGGCCTCACTCCAAGGCCAATCACCTCTCGTATCTCGGGAATGCGACAATCGGAACCAAGGTCAACGTCGGCGCTGGAACCATCACCTGCAATTACGACGGCGAGCACAAGTACGACACCGTCATCGAAGACGGCGCATTCATCGGCAGCGATTCGCAGTTGATCGCTCCCGTACGCGTGGGCAAAGGCGCGTATGTTGCTGCAGGCTCATCGATCACCCAGGACGTACCGCCGGGAGCGCTCGGCATCGCGCGCGGACGTCAATCCGTAGTCGACGGCTGGGTCGAGCGACGGAAGCAGGCTTCCTCGGACAAAGACGCCACTTCTCGAAAGGACGCGGGGAAACCCGCGCATTGATCATATGTGCGGAATCATCGGGTACATCGGCTCGAAACCTGTCGTCCCCGTCCTGATCGATGGGCTTCGGCGCATGGAATATCGAGGGTACGATTCGGCTGGAGTCGCCCTCGTCAGCCCCGAAGGGATTGCGCTGCGGCGTTCGGCTGGCAAGTTGGTCAATCTCGAAAATGCGTTGCGTGACGATCCGGCCGATGGCGTCTACGGTGTCGGTCACACCAGATGGGCGACGCATGGGCGACCGACTGAGGAAAATGCTCATCCCCATCGTGACTGCACGGGAAGAATCGTTGTCGTTCACAACGGCATCATTGAGAACTACCTCGAGTTGAAGCACGAACTGCAAGGGCAAGGGCATCATTTCAAGACCGAGACCGACACCGAGATCGTGGCGCACCTGGTCGAGCGGGAGATGCGATCGGATGGATTGGACAATGCCGTTCGACGCGCGCTCAAACTGATGCGCGGGATGTTCGCTCTCGTGCTGGTCTCAGTCGAGGACCCCGAGAAGATCGTCGCCGTTCGAAATGGCCCGCCGATCATCGTCGGTCTCGGCGAGGACGAGTTCTTCGTCGCCTCGGACATTCCCGCGATCCTGAGCCACACACGCGATGTCGTCTTTCTTGGCGATGAGGAAATGGCAGTCGTCACTCGCTCTGGAGTGGAATTCACCGACTTCAACGGCAAGGCCGTCTCGAAGACGACCAAGCGCGTCACCTGGGACCCGATCGCCGCGGAAAAGGGCGGGCACAAGCACTTCATGCTCAAAGAGATTTTCGAGCAGCCGACTGCCGCCCGGGACACCATCCTGGGGCGCGTGTCGCTCGAACGCGCCCGCATCTTCCTCGAGGAGATCACCCTGTCGGAAGACGTCTTCCGGCGGATGAAGCAGGTCACCATCATCGCGTGCGGGACGTCCTGGCACGCCGGCCTTGTCGGCAAGTTCCTAATCGAGACGCTGGCGCGCGTTCCCGTCGCAGTCGACTATGGGTCGGAGTACCGATATCGGAACGCCATCGTTGCGCAGGATGAACTGGCGATCATCATCACTCAGTCTGGAGAGACTGCCGACACGCTGGCCTCCCTTCGCGAGGCCAAGCGACAAGGCGTCTCGAGCCTTGCCATCTGTAACGTCGTCGGCAGCATGGCAACGAGGGAAGCCGACGGTACGGTCTACACGCATGCCGGCCCCGAGATCGGCGTGGCCTCGACCAAAGCGTTCACATCGCAGTTGGTGGCGCTTCAACTGCTTGCGCTGTACATCGCGCAGGTTCGCGGCACGCTGTCACCCGACGAGATCGGTTCCCACATCGATACATTGCTCCAACTGCCGCATGTTCTCGATCAAGCGATCCGAGCGTCGGCGACCATGGAACGCGTCGCAGACAAGTTCTATTCGCGGAGAGATTTCCTGTTTCTCGGGCGCGGATTCAACTACCCGATTGCACTCGAGGGCGCGCTGAAGCTGAAAGAGATTTCGTACATCCACGCCGAGGGCTATCCCGCCGGCGAGATGAAGCACGGACCTATTGCCTTGATCGACGAGAACATGCCCGTCGTCGCTATCGCGCCAGACGATACCGTGTTCGAGAAGATGCTTGGCAACGTGCAGGAGGCGAAAGCGCGCGGCGGGACAGTCATCGCCATCACCAGCGAAGGTGATCCACGGATGAGCGCAATTCTCGATCCGCTCAACGACATCGTCGTGCCGATGCCACGGACGTCGCCGCAATTGACGCCGATCGTCATGACGATTCCGTTGCAATTGCTCGCGTATTACATCGCCGTGCGTCGCGGATGCGACGTCGACCAACCACGAAATCTGGCGAAGAGCGTCACAGTCGAATAGGGAGACGTTGACTCGGTCCTACTGACGACGGGACACTGTACGGCAGGTATAGATTCACGTCGATGGACTTGTTGTCAGGGCTCAACCCCGAACAGCGAGACGCTGTTCTCAAAACCGAAGGGCCGCTTCTCATCCTGGCTGGCGCTGGCTCAGGCAAGACGCGCGTCATCGCCCACCGTATCGCCTATCTCGTCAGCGAGCGACTCTCAGAGCCCGACCGCATTCTCGCTGTCACCTTTACGAACAAGGCCGCCGCGGAAATGCGATCGCGCGTCGAGGCCTTGCTGAGCACCGATTGCCGCAGCATGTGGATCTCCACGTTTCATGCGCTATGCGCCAGGCTGCTGCGTCGCGAGGCGCCGCACATCGGACTGTCGCGAGACTTCGTCATCTACGATTCGAGTGACCAGTTGACCCTCATGAAGCATGTGTTGCGCGCGGCAGGTCTGGATGGGACGCTGCAGCCGCGACTCATACTCTCGCGAATCAGCCATGCCAAGAACCGAATGGAGGCTGCTGACGGCATTCCGGGGGCATGGACCAGCCGCGACGAACAGGTCAGCAAGCTGTTCGCCTCGTACACTAAGGCGCTCAAGGAAGCCAATGCGCTCGACTTCGACGACCTCCTGCTCAAGACCGTGGAGCTCTTCGATCAATCGGCGGCGGTGCGCGAACGTTACGCAAGAAAATTCCGCTATGTCATGGTGGACGAGTATCAGGACACCAATCGCCCGCAGTACCTGCTGGTTCGCCACCTGGCGACTCACCATAATCTCTGCGTCGTCGGCGACCCTGACCAGTCGATCTACAAATGGCGGGGGGCGGACCTGCGGAACATCCTGGATTTCGAACACGATTTCCCCGAAGTCGCAACCGTCCGCCTGGAGCGCAACTATCGCTCGACGCAGGTAATTCTCGACGCGGCGTCTGCCGTGATCGCGAACAATCGGAATCGAAAAGACAAGAGGCTCTACACGGAGCGGAGCGGTGGCGCCAAGATCCTCTACTACCGCGCCGGCGACGACCTGGATGAGGCCGAATTCGTCTCACGCACATCGCGAAGAGCTCTGCACGAGGACCCCGAAAACACGGTCGCGATTCTCTATCGGACCAACTCACAGTCGCGCACGCTGGAAGATGCGCTCAGGCGCGCGGGCACGCCGTATCGAATCATCGGTGGCGTTCGTTTCTACGAGCGAAAAGAGGTCAAGGACGCGCTCGCCTATCTGAAGTTGCTCCTGAACCCGCACGACGACGTGAGCTTCCGGCGTGTCGTGAACGTTCCTGCAAGGGGAATTGGCAAAGGCGTCATGGAGTCGCTGGAGGCGATTCCGCTGCCAGCGGATACGGAACCGACTTCTCTGTCGCCGTTGTTGGCCGAACTGGACCCGAGAGCATCGAACGATTCGCTGTGGAGCCGGCTCCTGCACGGGATCGATCGTCGCCTGCTGCCTAATCGGTCCCTGGCATCACTGACGGCGTTTCGCGACCTGATTCTGAACCTCACGGCAATGGCTGCCGAGGAGCCGGTCTCAATCGCGCTCGGCAAAGTGCTCGATAGAAGCGGCTACCTCCAGGACCTGCGTGATGAGCGCAGCGAAGAAGCCGAAGGCCGGATAGAGAACCTGCTGGAGCTCGTGTCTGCTGCTCGCGAGTACGAAAGCCGCAATACTGAGCCGTCGCTCGGCGGGTTCGTCGATCAGCTCTCCCTGCTTTCCGACGTCGACGAAGAAGCCGGAGCCAAGAACGCCAGGGTGGTCATGTTGACCATGCACAGCGCCAAAGGCCTCGAGTTCCCGATCGTTGTGATCAGCGGCCTCGAGGAGGGGCTGTTTCCTCACTCGCGATCGAGCGACGACGAAACCGAGCTCGAAGAGGAACGCCGGTTGTGCTACGTCGCGATCACCCGTGCTCAACGCCGGCTTGTGCTCACATCCGCGGCGCGACGCCGTGTGTTTGGTGACTACCAATCCACCGAGCCTTCTCGCTTCGTCGACGAGATTCCTGCGGAACTGATCGAGGTGGTCCCTTCGTCCTTCTCATCCTCGTTCCTGACTCCACCGCCGTCGTACGCGCAGTTCCGTGACGCCCGGAAGGGTGGCAGCTATCGCGGTCGCACGCGTGAAGAACCTGAGGTCTACTCCTACGAAGACGAGGACCAGTCACTCCCTGGAGAGATGAAGCTGGGTGCGAAGGTCAGGCATCCGAAGTTCGGGGTGGGGACGATTCTGAGCGTGGAACCGCTCGACGATGACACGAAGCTCGTCGTACGGTTCCTTTCGGTAGGACAGAAGACGCTGCGCGCCAGATTCGCGAAGCTCGAGATGGCCTAGCTACTCTTCAGTGGGTCCTTCAGAACCGCTCTCCTCGCCCGGTGTGGCCTCAGGCGTTACGTCGCCAACCGGTTCGTCGCCCTTTGTCTCTTCGTCCTGCTCCTCGAGCCGTGCGATCGAAACCGCGCGATCGTCGCCCTCGATGTCGATGAGTCGCACACCCTGAGTGGCGCGACCAATCGCGCGGATGGTATTGGCAGCCATCCTCAGGATCTTGCCCTGTTGGGTAATCAACATCAGCTCGTCGTCGTCGCTGACCTGCGCGACACCGATCACCTTGCCGTTTCTCTCGCTGGTCTGGATATTGATGATCCCGATTCCCCCGCGGGACTGGACGCGATACTCCTCGAGATCAGTTCGCTTGCCGTACCCCTGCTCGGTCACCGAGAGAATGGTTCCTCCCGGAGCGAGAACATCCATCCCGACAACTTCATCGTCGTCGCGAAGCGAAATACCGCGGACGCCATATGCGGTCCGCCCCATCGCTCGGACATCGTCCTCCGGGAAGCGAATCGACATTCCGCTTCGCGTCCCGATGAAGATCTCGTTGCTGCCATTCGAGATCTGCACGGCGATAACCGCATCGCCTTCTTCGACACCCATCGCGATGATACCGCCGGCTCGGGGGTTACTGAACGCGCTCAACTCGGTCTTTTTGATCACGCCGCGGCGAGTGCCCATCACAATGAACTTGCCGTCTTCGAATTCTTTGACGGCGAGGAGCGCCGCGATCCGCTCTCCTTCTTCCATCGACACGAGATTCGCGATCGCCTTACCACGGCCGTCGGGTCCTACGTCAGGGATCTCGTGCACCTTCAGCCAGTACGCTCTGCCGCGATCCGAAAAGATCATGATGTAGGCATGAGTCGAGGCGACGAAGAGATGACTGACAAAGTCTTCTTCGCGCGTCCGCATGCCGATGCGCCCCTTGCCGCCGCGGCGCTGGTTCCGGTAGTTCGTGATCGCCGTCCGCTTGATGTACCCGGTATTGCTGACGGTGATCGCCATGTCCTCTTCGGCGATCAGATCCTCGATGCGGAATTCGCCTTCATCGGCCAGGATTTCAGTGCGTCGTGCATCACCGTATTTCGTCTGCACCTGCCGCAGTTCGTCGACGACGATCTGCATGACGAGCTTGTTGCTGCTCAGGATGGCGAGCAGGCGCTCAATCAGCTTCAGCAACTCCGCAAGCTCGTTCAGGATCTTCTCGCGCTCGAGACCCGTGAGCCGCTGCAACTGCATGTCGAGGATCGCCTGGGCCTGAATCTGCGACAGGCCGAACTGCGTGATCAGCCCGTCTCGTGCGATCGATGGATTCGCAGACGCTCGAATGAGCGCGATGACCGCGTCGAGCTGATCGAGCGCGATCTTCAACCCTTCCAGGATGTGGCGACGTGCTTCGGCCTTGCGGAGCTCGAACTCGGTCCGACGGCGAACGATCTCCCGGCGGAATTCTATGAAGCTGTTGAGGACCTCGAGAAGCGACAGCACCTGCGGCCGGCCACCGACAATCGCCAGCATAATGATGCCGAACGTCGTCTGCAGCTGCGTGTGCTTGTAGAGATTGTTGAGGATGACTTCGCCGACTTCGCCGCGCTTCAGGTCAATGACGACGCGTAGGCCGTCGCGATCGGATTCGTCGCGAATATCGGAGATCCCTTCGAGGACTTTCTCGCGGACCAATTCAGCGATGCGCTCGATCAGTCTCGCCTTGTTGACTTGATAGGGGATGGCGTCGATGACGATGCTCTGGCGATCGCCCTTCTTGGACGTCTCGATCTCCGCCTTGGCACGCATGATGACTGTGCCGCGACCGGTCAAATAGGCCTGCTGAATTCCGAGGCGGCCGACGATGTATCCACCGGTTGGAAAGTCCGGACCCGGGACCAGCTCGAGGAGCTTGCGCTGCTTCTCCGGGAGCGTTGGCTTCGTGTCCGATTGCGCGCTCTCGATCAGCCAGATCGCGGCTTCGATAACCTCGCGCATGTTGTGCGGCGGGATGTTGGTCGCCATGCCGACGGCAATGCCTGCCGAGCCGTTGACGAGCAGGTTCGGAAACGGGGCAGGAAGTACAGTTGGTTCTTCGGTGGTCTCGTCGTAGTTCGGGACGAAATCGACAGTCTCCTTGTCGAGATCGACCATCATCTCATCGGCCAGGCCGTCGAGACGCGCTTCCGTATACCGCATCGCCGCCGGTGGATCGCCATCGATCGAGCCGAAGTTCCCCTGCCCGTCCGTGAGGACGTAGCGCATGTTGAAGTCCTGCGCCAGGCGGACGAGCGTGTCGTAGATCGAAGCATCTCCGTGGGGATGAAAGTTCCCCATCACCTCGCCGACGATCTTCGCGCACTTGCGATAACCGCGCGTCGATGAAAGCCCCATGCTCTTCATGCCATAGAGCACGCGGCGATGGGCAGGTTTCAGTCCGTCGCGGACGTCAGGCAGCGCTCGTCCAATGATTACGCTCATGGCGTAATCCATGTACGACCGCTTCATCTCGTCTTCGATGTTGACCGGGATGCGGTTCGGCGTCGGTGTTGTCATGAACTCGGAGTTGTCGGGCGAACCATCGAGATGATGTTCGCCCGCGAAACGCTACACGTCGAGATTGCGCACGTCGAGGGCGTTGTCCTCGATGAACTTGCGCCGCGGTTCGACCTGGTCGCCCATCAACGTCGTGAACATCTGGTCGGCCTCGGCGTGATCCTCGGCGCGAACCTGCAGCAGCGTCCGGTTCTCCGGATCCATCGTGGTATTCCAGAGGGTGTCCGGGTTCATCTCGCCGAGCCCCTTGTAGCGGTTGATGGCGATGCCCTTCTTGCCCGCACTGATGAAGAACTCCACGAAATCATCGAGAGACTGCAGCGTCACGTCGGGTTCTTTTCGCGAGCGGGCCGCCGCCGCTGGAGCCTCTGTTGCCTGCGCAGCCTCCGGCGTGCCGTCTGATCCCTCGTCCTGCGGTTCCTCCTCGCGCGAGGATTCGCCGGTGACTACGACAGCCGGGAACTTGATGTCTGCGATCTCGCGATAGGCAGAGACCAGCATTCGGTATTCACCCGAGGTGATGAAGTCGATCCCAATCTCGTATTGCCGTGGATAGCCCAGCGATCGATCGTCGATCTGCAACGCGAAGACGTTGTGTTCGTCGTCGCGCGTGACGGACACCGTCCGCGTCGGCGTGGTCATCCGCGCAGCGATCACGTCCAGCCGATCGCGCTGTTCGAAGAATGACTTGTCGCGCGCTTCGCCTTGCAGAAGCGCCGACACAATCGCCGGAGGATGGCCGCGGCGAGTCACCTGCTGGAGGAGTTTCCGGTATGCGTTGCTCCGCTGCAGTTGACGCTCGAGTATTTCGCCAAAGAGCTCACTGCCATCTGCGAGCTTGACGACTCGCGATTCGACCGCGCGGCGGACCAGAAACCCATCGAGCTCCTGCTCATTCTTGATGTACGTCTCCGAACGTCCACGCTTCGCCCTGAACAGTGGCGGCTGTGCGATGTAGATGTGACCGCGGTCGATCAGTTGGTGCATCTGACGATAGAAGAACGTCAGTAGCAGCGTCCGGATGTGCGAGCCGTCGACGTCGGCGTCCGTCATGATGATGACGCGGTGATACCGTAGCTTCTCAACGTCGAAGTCTTCGCTGCCGATCCCGCAGCCGAGCGCCGCGATCATCGTCTTGATCTCGTCGCTGCTCAGCATCTTGTCGAAGCGCGCCTTCTCGACGTTCAGAATCTTGCCCTTGATCGGTAGAATTGCCTGAAATCGCCGGTCACGACCCTGTTTGGCCGAGCCGCCGGCCGACTCTCCTTCGACGATGTAGATCTCGCTCTGTGCCGGATCACGTTCCTGGCAATCGGCGAGCTTGCCTGGAAGACTGCTGCCATCGAGGGCACCTTTGCGACGGACCAGATCGCGTGCCTTTCGCGCGGCCTCTCGCGCACGCGCCGCGTCGACGGCCTTCCCAATGATTCGCTTCGCCACGACCGGGTTCTCTTCGAGAAACTGTCCCAGCTTATCGTTGACAATCGTCTCGACGATGCCCTTAACCTCGGTATTTCCGAGCTTCGTTTTCGTCTGTCCTTCGAACTGCGGACGCGGGATCTTGACGCTGATGACGCCAGTGAGACCCTCGCGGATGTCGTCGCCACTGATGCTGGCGTCCTTCAGATCCTTGGCAAGATTGTTCTTGACGGCGTATGCGTTGATCGTTCGAGTCAACGCCGAACGAAATCCGGAGAGGTGCGTGCCGCCTTCGTGCGTGTTGATGTTGTTCGCAAACGTGAAAACCAATTCTGAATAGCCATCGTTCCACTGCAGGGCGATTTCGGCATCGATACCGTCTTTGTCGCCCTTCATGAAAATCGGTTTCTCGTTGACGAGCGTCTTGTTCTTATTCAGGTGCTGCACGAACGAGACGATGCCGCCTTCGTACTGGAACTTGTGACTCTTGCCGTCCCTCTCATCGTCGATGGTGATGAGGATTCCGCCATTCAGGAACGCGAGCTCGCGCAGCCGCTGCGCCAACGTGTCGAAACTGTAGTCCGTCGTCTCGAAGATCTGTGTGTCCGGCTTGAAGGTGACTTTCGTTCCCCGGCGGTGCGTCGTGCCCGTAATCTCGAGCTCACCCGTCGGATCGCCGCGCTCATAACTCTGCTGGTAGACCTGCTCATTGCGCCAGATCTCGAGATCGAGCCTCTCCGAGAGGGCGTTCACGACCGAGACACCTACGCCGTGGAGTCCACCCGAAACCTTGTAGCTGTCGTTGTCGAATTTGCCACCGGCATGGAGAACGGTCAGCACGACTTCCGCGGCCGATTTGCCGCTGGCGTGTCGATCCACGGGGATGCCGCGACCGTTGTCGATCACGGTGATCGAGTTGTCGATGTGGATCGTGACGTTGATTTGATCGCAGTAACCGGCGAGTGCCTCGTCGATGGAGTTGTCAACGATCTCGTACACCAGATGGTGCAATCCCGGTGCACCGGTGGAGCCGATGTACATGGCTGGACGCTTGCGCACTGCCTCCAGCCCCTCGAGGACCTTGATCTTGTCAGCGCTGTAGTCGTCAGCCGACCCGTCGCCGTTGGGTCCGCTCGATCCGGCGCTTTCCGACACTACCGGGTCGTCGACGTGCTCGTTGTGCTGGTCTCGCGGCTCTTCCACACCCGTTTTCAGATCGGTTGGATTCAATGGACCCCGCTCAAATCCTCATCGGCATGATCACGTAGGTATAGTCGTACCCTTGTGCACCGACGGGTTTCATCACGGCCTGGCTGACATCGTCTTTGAGCGATAGTGAGACGACATCGGTTTCGACAACATTCAAGAAATCGAGGACATACTGGGCGTTGAACGAAATCGTCAAAACAGGACCGGAATATTCAACGGGAAGCTGTTCGTGCGCCTCCCCGAACTCGGAGCTGCTCGACGTGACGTCCACCTTCCCCTTGTCAACTTCGAACTTGACGGCCCGCGATCGCTCATTGGAGAGGAGCGCGACGCGCTTTACCGCACTCGTCAGACGCTCGCGATCGAACTCGATTGTCTTATCGTTGCCCTTCGGAATCACGCGCTCATAGGCTGGAAACTGTCCGTCGATCATCCGCGAAATCAACACGCGGCCGGCGACCTCGAAGAAAAGGTGGTTCTCACCGCTCTCGAATTGAATGTCACCTTCCCCCTCAGAAAGCAACTTGCCAAGTTCGAGCAAGGTTTTCTTTGGAAGAATGACACCCACTTCCTGATCGACACCGGTCTGATACTCGACTTGCACGAGGGCGAGGCGATGTCCGTCTGTTGCCACGAGGGTAAGGCTGTCCGGTCGAAGAATGAACTTCGCTCCATTCAGGAAATACCGTGTGTCTTCCCCTGTGATCGCATATTGCGTCTTCGACACCATCTCTTTCACAGCCGCTCGCGGCAACGTTGCGCGTGCGCGACCACTTACCTCCGGTAACGTCGGGAAGTCTTCACGGGGTAGTGTCTGCATCCTGGAGTCAAAGCGATCAGCCGCAACTTTGACGCCATTCCGATCCTGCTCGATTCGAACATCGGTCTCAGGAAGAGCTTTGACGATCTCGTAAAGCTTCTTCGCTGGCAGTGTCAACGAGCCGCTTTTCGCAACCGCTGCCTGGCAACGGCTCCTCAACGCGACTTCGAGATCGGTGGCCAGCATTCGAACCTCGTCGCCTTTAGCTTCGATGAGAACGTTCGCGAGAATGGGAATGGTGTTCTTCCGCTCGACGATGCCTTGGAAAAGTTGTAGTTCTCGCAGAAGCTCATTCTTCCGGACAACAAGTTCCATAGCTTTGTGATGACCTCGAGCAGAGCCGTGCAGCCGCGTTAGCGGAGCCAGCGTGGATGTGGCGGTTATCTCTACTGAAAGTGATCAGAAGAGATAAAGAATTATACAAGAAATAGAGGTTCGTGCAAAACTCAACAAATCGCATTAAGGCTTGACTTTCAATAAGTTAGGGTGTGCAAAAAATCGAACGTCCGGATCAAAATCCTGCTCAGCTGGCATCTGGATCGGGCAGACATTTCGCCGTCCACAGCCATCCAGATGTTGAGGCTGTGGAAATCGCAAGATGGCTACCGGAAAGACTCGAGAAAGCTGTCGATCAGGCTGTTGAAATGTCCGTCCTTCCTGCGGAGGTCCTCCACCTTCTTGATCGAGTGAATGACCGTTGAATGATGCTTCCCGCCGAAGCTGCGTCCAATCTCGGGGAGCGACGCATGAGTGAGTGACTTGCACAGATACATCGCAACCTGACGGGGCATCGCCACTGATTTTGAGTTGTTCCGTGACTTCAGATCGGCCACTTTCAACTGATAGTAATCGGCAGTGAACTTCTGGATGCTTTCGATCGTGACGTGCCTCTCGTCCTGGTCGATCACATTCCTCAAGATTTCCTGAGTCAGCTCAAGAGAGATCTCGCGACCGGTGAGCGAGGCATATGCGATGAGTCGCGTGAGTGAGCCTTCGAGTTCGCGGATGTTTGATTTGATCCGCCCGGCAATGTAGAGCGCGACGTTGTCAGGAAGCGGGACGGCTTCTGCTTCGGCTCGGCGCTTGAGAATTGCCACTTTTGTCTCGAGATCCGGTGGTTGAATATCAGCAATCAATCCCCATTCGAATCGCGATCGAAGCCGTTCCTCCAGGGCTGGAATTTCGTGAGGAGGACGATCGCTGCTGAGCACGATCTGCTTTTGTGAGTCGTAGAGAGCGTTGAACGTGTGGAAGAACTCGGTTTGCGTGCCTTCTTTTCCGGAGACGAATTGGATATCGTCGACAAGAAGGACATCGACGCTCCGATAGCGTTCGCGAAAATCCAGGATGCGGTCGTACCGAACGGCGTTGATCATCTCGTTCATGAATCGCTCGGACGAAATGTAGGTCAACGTCAACGAGGGATCGTGCAGCAGGACGTACTGTCCGATCGCGTGCATCAAGTGGGTTTTTCCGAGACCCACTCCGCCGTAGATGAACAACGGGTTGTACGAGCGAGACGGGGCTTCGGCGACTGCTCTGCAGGCAGCATGAGCAAATTGATTGGATGGCCCGACGATGAAGGTATCGAACGTGTACCGCGGGGTCAGCCCGCCGGAAGTGGACGAGACCGAGCGATTCGGATCATTGCTGAGGGCAGCGTCGAGGCTTTCTCCCGCCACTGAGACGCTTTCCGACCCTTCCGCGATGAAGGCCACGCTGGCCCCCGGACGTTTGACTTCCTCGAGCGCTTCGGCGAGGACTCCGGAGTAATGCTTCGTCAGCCATTCGGTGAAGAGCGGGTTTGGGACCCGAATGATGAGTCCCGAGCCGTTGTCAGTCACCAGAGAGGTCGGCCGAAACCAGGTGTAAAAGCTGTGACGATTGACTTTCGTTTCCACCCGTGAGAGGACCTGGTCCCAAATGCTTGAATCCATTGCGAATAACTCGAAAGACGTGAAAATCCGGACTATCGCTAGCGGGAGCCTAATGCCAGCCCAACAGTTAGGCAACAAACACGAGAGTTACCCCGAAAACGGTGGGACTTGTTGAGGTCAACACGACGGATATTCAATAATTTCTAACGAATTCGAGCGATTCGCTGAGCCGGCCGCGTTTTCCACAGTGTTTTCCACAGTTGTGGAAATCTTGGGGAAGAAACCGAAGCTTCTACTGTCGCAGTCAGACTTAATTCGGAGCGCTCGCGACTGTAGCACATGACGCCCGTGGTGGATTTTTTGACAGGCGGAAGGGCTGGCGATTACTATTGAGGTTTCGCGTCAGCTCAAACAGGCCTGTTTTTCTACACATAGGGCAGCATGAAGGGAAAGCGTACGTTTCAACCGAACACCCGCCGCCGAAAGAAGGCGCACGGGTTCCGGGTTCGCATGGCAACAAAGAACGGCCGAATTGTGCTGAAACGCCGCCGGGCCAAGGGAAGGAAGCGGCTGACGGTCGCCGACGAAGGGTAACGATGGCGGGGGCGCGCGGCTTGGCGCCACGCGAGCGAATTCGTCGTCGCCTGGAATTTGAACGTGCGTATTCAGAAGGTAGTCGACTTCACGCGCAGTTCATGACCGTCATCGTCGTTCCGAACTCTTTCAGGCACCCACGGCTCGGTGTCGCAGCAAGCCGCAAGTTGGGCGCGGCCGCCAGTCGAAATCGCGCGAAGCGCCTGGCGCGGGAGCTGTTCAGGTGCCACAAAGTCGGACCAGTTTTCGAGGCGCAGCCTGGACTGGACGTAGTGATCGTGCCTCGCCGGGAAATGCTCAATGCTCCCTTCGCCGCCCTTGAAGCTGATTACACGCGCGCCCTCGACCGATGCCGTCAGGGTCGCATCCAAACGGGTGGCCGCGGTGGCAACCGCAGCGGTGCTCGCGGTTCTGAGAGGCTATAAGCTTTTCTTGTCGCCCCTTTTTACTGGTTCATGCCGGTTCTATCCGTCCTGCTCGGACTACATGGCGGAAGCTGTGCGTGTGCACGGCATTTTGCGAGGTGTGTGGCTGGGTTGCCGACGTCTCGCACGCTGCCACCCGCTGGGCGGTCACGGCGTGGATCCGGTTCCACATTCGTAGCCTCAGGACATGGAACGTAGGTTTTTCGCCGCAATTCTGCTTTCGTTTGTCGTCCTCTACGCCTATCAGGCGCTGTTCGTCCCTCCGCCGGCGAAGTCCCCGCAGACAGCCAGTTCGTCGTCCTCATCCACGGGCGGGGAAAAGCCTGGCGTCGGTGAGACACCGACCACCAAGAATGTTGAGGCGACTCCACCTCCGATCGAGGCCGCTCCTATAGAAGGGGAGGAGCGCGAACGGGAAATCGTCGTCGACACAAGGACAGTGCAGGCGGTCCTGACGAACCGCGGCGGACGAGTGCTCCACTGGCGGCTGAAGGGTTTTCGCGATCAGAGTGGCAGCCTCGTTGATCTCGTGCCGACGAATGTTCCCGAGGACGAGCCACGTCCGTTCTCTCTCCTTGTTGATGACGCGGGGCTGAGTCAACGCATGAACGGCGCGGTTTATCGCGTGAGCGGGGACACCGCCGGGCATGTGGATGCGACTAAACAGGAGGCGCAGGTCATCTTCGAGTTTGAGGGTGCGAACGGTCTTCGGGTGCGCAAGGAGTTTTCATTTGCGCCTGACAACTATGTTGTGACGTTTTCTGCGACAGCCACTGACGGCACGCGGGTGCTGCAGCCAGCGATCGCCTGGGGACCCGCGCTCGGAGACGCAGGAGCGATTGCGGCGGGCGGCAGCTACTTCACCGGGAATTACACGCAGCCGCCTGAGGCCATTTTCCATCGCGACGGCAGCGTTGAACGCGTTCGCGCCGACAAACTCGGCGATCAAGGAGCACCCGAAGGCCAGTTTCGATTCGCTGGCGTCGACGACCATTACTTCATCGCCGCCGCTATAGATCCCGGCCAGGCGCACTTGCAATATCAATCGTTGACGCTTCCGGGTCCTGGCGACACGAAGCGTCAGCTTCTGTCGCACACGCTCCGTCCCGCACAGCCAATCGAACGTGTGCGTTTCTTCGTCGGACCGAAACAGTTCGACGTACTTCAGCCGGTCGACCCCGAGTTCACCAAGGCGATCAACTTCGGCATGTTCAGAGTGATCTCCGTGCCGCTGCTGAATGCGCTGAAGTGGGTTCATAGTTACATCGGGAACTGGGGCTGGTCGATCATCGTTCTCACGATACTGATCAACCTCGCGATCGCGCCATTGCGCCACAAGAGCGTGGTGTCGATGCGCAAAATGCAGGCCCTGCAGCCGCAGCTGAAAGCAATTCAGGATCACTATGCCGGCTTGAAGGTAACCGATCCCGCCAAGCAGAAAATGAATACGGAGATCATGAACCTCTACCGCGAGAAGGGTGTAAACCCCGCGAGTGGATGCGTACCGATGCTCCTCACGATGCCGATTCTGTTCGCGTTCTACTCTCTGCTGTCCCAGGCCATCGAGCTTCGCGGCGCCGAGTTTGGATTGTGGATCAGGGACTTGTCGGAGCACGACCCTTACTACGTCACGCCCGTGCTGATGGCGTTGACGATGTTCTGGCAGCAACGAATCACACCATCAACGGCTGATCCTGCACAGCAGAAAATCATGATGATGATGCCGCTGATGTTCGGCGTCATGTTCCTGTGGGTTCCAAGCGGCCTCGTTCTGTATTGGTTTGTCGGGAACCTCTGGGCAATCGGGCAGCAGTACTTCACGAACTGGATGATTGGGCCACCAGTGGTGTCGACTGCACGTCCACCCGCGGAACGCCGCATGAAGAACGCAGGAACCGGTCGCACCGCCGCCGCAGAACGCAAGAGTTGAGAGTCGACGAGGACGTAGCGTGAACGAGACCTTGACGAGACAGATCGCGGACTTTGTGCAGAGCGTCGTGAAGGCGATGGGTGTGGAACTCACTGCGCGAATCGAGGACTCACCCGAAGGGACGCGCATCAACCTCGAGGGCGACGACGGTGGCGTTTTGATTCGTCGCGGTGGCGAAGGTCTGCAGGCGCTCCAGCACGTCGTCGCCACCGCCTTTCGCCGGCAGCTCGGTGACGACAATCGAGTGGTGGTCGACTGCAACGGCTTCCGCAAAGACAAGGACGCCGAGATCAAACAGATAGCGCGCTTCATGGCCGAGAAGGCGCGTACGAGTGGCATGCCGCAGGAGATCGGTCCCCTGAATCCGTACGAGCGGCGGATCGTTCATATCGCCATCGCCGAGGATCCGACGGTGAGCTCGGAAAGCATTGGCGATGCGTTCATGAAGACCGTCATCATTTCAGCCAGACAGTAAGACCGGCC
>Ga0111539_10001620_pt1 | contig 30065 bp, 19 predicted proteins | sample RhiMethybrSRZTD1_FD_79667 | JGI IMG/M metagenome (GOLD analysis project Ga0111539, IMG submission 79667) | Populus rhizosphere microbial communities from Tennessee, USA - Rhizosphere MetaG P. TD hybrid SRZTD1 (version 2) (version 2) | ecosystem: Host-associated > Plants > Roots > Rhizosphere >...
CATGAAAACCGACGTCCGCCGCACCTATCCCGACCTTCACGAGCACCTGGCCGAGTTGCGGCGGCGCAAGCTCCTGCTGGAGATCAACGAGCCGATCGACAAGGATTCGGAGCTGCATCCGCTCGTGCGCTGGCAGTTCGTCGGCGGGATGGAGGAGGCCGAGCGCAAGGCGTTCCTGTTCACGAACATCCGCGACGGACGCGGGCGCAAGTACTCGATCCCCGTCGTGGTGGGCGCGATCGCCGCGAACCGAGCAATCTACAGTGTCGGGATGGGCGTGCCGGTGGAGGAAATCGAGGCGAAGTGGGCCCGGGCGCTGGCGAATCCGATAGCTCCCCGCATCGTGAAAAAGGCCGACTGTCACGAAGTCGTGCTGACCGGCGCGGCATTGAAGGGCGAAGGCAAAGGGCTCGACAGCCTCCCCATCCCGATCTCGACGCCCGGTTTCGATTCCGCGCCCACGCTGACCGCGACCAACGTCGTCACGCGCGATCCCGAGACCGGCATACAGAACATGGGCACCTACCGCGCCGCGCTCAAGGCGTCCGACCGTCTCGTGGTCCGCATGGCGACGCGCGTGGGCGGCGCGGGGGGCTACCAGCACTATCTCAAGCACCAGAAGCGCGGCGACAGGACGATGCCGTGCGCGATCGTGCTCGGCTGCCCGCCGTACGTCGCGTTCATGGGCCCGCAGAAGCTGCCGGTAGGCATCGACGAGATCGACGTCGCGGGCGGCCTCGCCGGCGCGCCTATCCAGGTGGTGAGGGCGAAGACCGTGGACCTCCTGGTCCCGGCCGAATCCGAGATCGTGATCGAGGGCCTGATCGACACCGAGTACGTCGAGCCCGAGGCGCCGTTCGGCGAGTCGCACGGCCACGTCGCGCTGGAGGAGTTCAACATGCCGATGCGCGTGACCGCCATCACGCAGCGCCGGAAGCCGGTCATTCCCTCCTACATCAGCCAGGTCGCGCCCTCCGAATCGAGCGTGATCAAGCGGGTCTCCTACGAGCCGCTGTTTCTCGCGCATCTGCGCAACACGCTGGGCATACGCGGGGTGAAGCGCGTCGCGCTCCACGAGCAGCTGACCGGATTGCTGCGGGTCACGATCGTGACGATCGAGAAAGGCACGCCGCGGACCGAGATCTGGCGCGCGCTGAACGGCGCGGCCTTCTTCAAGAGCGACTGCAGCAAGATCTGCGTCGCCGTCAACGACGACATCGACCCGGACAACGCGCACGCTCTCCTGTGGGCGATGGCCTACCGCATGAATCCGGTCGAAGACGTGAGAACCCTTCCCCACCGGGCGCAGGGACACGGACCCAAGCGCGAGCACGACAACGAGGAGGACTCGACGCTCTTGATGGACGCGACGATGAAGGGCGACCTGCCGCCGCTCGCGCTGCCGAAGCGCGAGTACATGGAGCGGGCGAAAGCGATCTGGGACAGGCTCGGCCTCCCCGGGGTACGTCCGCAGCCGCCGTGGTACGGATACTCACTGGGCGACTGGCTGCCGGAGTGGGACGAAGCAGCGCTGCGCGCCGTCGCCGGACGCTACCTTGAGAACGGGAAGATCAGCGAAAAGCTGAAGCGCAAGGGCGTGAAGCCGGAGACCAAGTTTCGCCCGAAGTAGACGGCAATTTGGCCACAGAGGATTCGAAGATTGGCTTCCCTGGTCTTGCCATCGCCCTCTTCCCCGATCGCGGGAAAAGGCAGGACCAGGAAGACCAGTATCAGGAAGAGCGGGATAGGCGTGAGCATACGCAAGACTCGAATCCTGTCCGTCGACTCCATGGCTCGTGGTCTGCCCCCCCGGTCAATCGTCGGTCAATAGCTCCGAGAGCGGAACGCGTCGGAAACCCGGAGGCGGAGCGTCGCCAACGGCCTCGAGAATTACACTCTCCGGCTTCACGAACTTCTTCGGCTTGAGGCGGTTCGCGCGATTCCAGTCGATCTCGAAGGCGTCGGCATAATAGCCGGCAATTTCCTCGTCGTCGAAAATGAGCGATGCGTCGCGGTTCAACGTGACCCCCGGCTTGCTCCAGTTGTGGCTACCGAGCAGCACGCGCTTGCCGTCGACGATCATGCCCTTGGTGTGATGGTTGTCGATGACCTTGAGCTGCGCGTCGATGTCGACGCCCTTCGACTTGAAGAACCACGCGGCATGAGCCGGCGCCGAAAAGTTCTTGCCGCCGGATCGGAGGATGACGCGCGCATCGTCCAGCGTCTTCAGCTTCTCGGTGAGCGCCTTGATCAGGTCGTCGATGAAGCCGCGATCCTGGTTCGGGCTCGACGGCATCCCGATGTACGGAATCTGGAAGAGCAGGCTCTTGGTGGCGGCGTTGATCAGCTCCAGTACTGCCTCCGAGAACACCGCCCCTTCCCTGTCTGGCGTGAGGAGTGGCTTCACTTTTAATTTTCGGCTCGTGCTGAACGCGATCGTCTTCGGCTCGATGATCTTTGAAGGCGGCTTGCGGACTTCCAACTCCAATTGCGGCATTTCGATCGGTATGTCGACGAGCGTCTCGTCGAGGAGCCGCTTGGGCAATTCCCGCCCGCCCAGGTCCTGGCTGCGCTTCAAGTCCTGGAGGATGTGACTGCGGAACCGCGTCGCCAGCTTCTTGTTCTTGATGACGACGTGCCACTCGCGGTTGCCCGGCAGGTCGTCGGTGGTGGCATTATCGCGCTGCTGCTGCGTGATCACCGGCTGGCTCGATCCGCCTTTCCAGTTGCCTGACGACAGCCAGAAGGTGTCGTCGTCTCTGACGGTGACCTTGATGTGGTACGAGTCCGAGATCAAACCCCGCAGTCCTTCGGGTGCGACGATGCGGGTGAACTGGAATTCGTCGGCCCATCGCTCGAACACCGCGGCGCGGTCGAAGTCTTCGTCGCCGGCAAACGTCGCGTTGTCGAGCACGAGCTGCAGGTTGCCGCCGGCCCTGAGGCGCGCTTCGAGCGCATCCTTGATGTGCGTGGCATGGAACTCGTACATCGCCGACACCAGCCGTCCGGTCGAGCCGTCGATGAACTTCTTGAGCACGTCCCACGAGTACTCCGGTCCGACGTGCATGATCACTTCCATCGGCTCTTCGACTGGCGCAAACGAGAATCGATCCGCTGTTCGCGCGTCATCGTCGTAGGAAATGGAGTCGACGGACTCGAACGCCGGCAGCGACTGGATCTGCTCGTCGACATCAGCCGGCAGGTAGCGGACCGGAACGCCCTTGAAGAGCACCGGCGCGCCCAGTTCGAATGTGGCCAGCTCCGACGGCTTCACCGACACGGCGATGCACGGCGTGTTGCCGATCGAATCGCCTTCGTCGAAGTAGCCGACCCGCGCGCCTAGAACATTGGCGGGCTTGCTGGCCCAGTAGTCGCTGAGCACTTCTTCAACCTTCTCGACCGGAACCACCGGTGGAGCGACGACCGGATGCGATGGCGCAGCGGGGCTGACGGCGGCCGATCGAGTAGCGCCGACCGAGATGCCAGGAGCGACCGCGCCGGATGATGACGTGACCGGCATGCCGATCGTGACGGTGACGGTCACCGGCAGCGTAATGCTCACCGACGCGGCCACGCCACCAGCGGCGCCAACGACGACGCTTGCGCCAGCGGGCGCCGGTGCCGCCGGCGATGATGGCGTCGGTGCGACGACAGGGGCCGGCGCCGGTGCAGGCGCACGCGTTTCGATGATCGGCGGCGTGTTCCACCGTTTGCGCTTGATGTAGTCGCTCAGCACTGACGCGCGCACGGCGAAGTTGTCTTCCTCATAGATGCCCGCGTAGTGCAAGCCGACCGCGACGCCGGTGGCCAGGTCGAGGACGACCGAACCAGAGTTGCCCCCGAGCGTCGTGCAATCATGTGTCGTCGAGCCCTGTTCGATGCCGCTGGTGAATCCCGGAGCCGCGCGCTTGACGTCGAACCGATCGCGATAGAGATCCTTCATCAGGTCCTGATCGGGAATCACGCGCCGGCTGGCGCGCGCCGGGTAGCCGACTACGCAGACCGGTACTTCCGACGCAGCGTCGGTCGGTGCGACCTGAATGAACCCTGGCGCCCTGCCGTCGGTCTTACGGTCGACCCTGAGGAAGGCGATGTCGGGACCGCTGGCTGGCTCAATGTACAGCACTTCCTTCACCTTGAAGATGCGTGACGCATCCGGGGCGAGGTCGTCAAACTCGTGCGCGTTGCAGACGACCGGATCGAGCATGCGCCCGCCGATGCCACGCGTGAACGCGAACTTCCGCCCATCCCACTGCGCGATGAGGCTGGCGACGTGGCGGTTGGTCACGACGATGTCGGTGTCGACGAACCAGGCGGTGCCGAGAAAGTCGATGTTGTTCGGGAAATTCACCACGTCGATACGGCCAATCAACGGCAGCATCGGCAACAGTTTGCTGCCCTGTTGTTTCATGCGATTGACGAGGTCGATCGCTTCGGGGCCGAGTGCCGTCACATCGGTAGTGTTGAAGACGCCGTCCTGCACGAACAACACCGGCCGCTCGCGGCTGACGATGGTCTCGAGCGCCATGTCGCGCGGGTCGCGGCGAATCTGCCCGGCGGGATCGACCGGCAGCTCCGCCATCGCGGCCTCCGGGACCGCACGCCGCTGTTCGTGTTTCTTCTGCTCCTCCCGCACGGCAGTCTCGAAGTGCGTCCGGTCGTTGGGCCGGCGGCTGAGCAGCCGCTGGAAGAACCGCTCGTTGAACTGCTTGCGTCTGGCCTGATTCATCTCGAAGTCTCCTGTCGGTTGTTCGGCGGCGGCGGGCGGCGGCGTGAACATCACGGTGCCGACGGCCTCTTCGACGACGGCGCGCGGCACGCGGTACATCTGCACGACGCTCTTCACGCTTGGCCGGGAAAGCGCGTTGAAGTCGAGCGATTGAAACGCCTCCGGCGCGATCGCGCGCCTCTTCGTGATGCGGGGCGTGATCGCCTTCACGGTGCTCATCTGCTGCCACGTCTGGCGAACGGCGGTGATGGCCGCTTCGTTGGCGGTGTTGGCGGCGGCGCCGGGATTGAAACGCGCCTTCTGCGGATCGCCGACCCACGACAGCCACACGCCGCGATCGATGACGAAGCCGCCGACCTGTTCTGCGAGCGAATATCGCCGAATCACGTCAGGCCGCTCGACCGATCGCTGCAGCAGCAGCTCCCAGCTCCAGCGCAGCATCGGCGGATACTCCACTGGCGGGATCGCCGCGTTCGGATCGAGTGCGAGCTTCAGCGAGAGCACATCAGGGATCGGACCGAGCATCCCTTCGAGATTGGCGGTCACAGTCGCCAGCAGGCCCCGATCGATCTTGTTGCGCTGGCGCAGCGCATGCGCGCTGATCAAGCCGAGCATCGGGTTGTCGAACTTCTGGTAGAGCGCGTCGGTCAGGCCCTTGTCGGTGAGCAACTGCCGGCCCGACTCCGCTGCCGAGCGCACCGACTCGAGGACGCGCAGATCTTCGCGATTGGGATCAAAGCCCATTCCGGGCCGCGCCCAGACGACGGACGCCCGGCCGAAGTCCGGCGCAAGCCCGCCGACAGCGGCCTGCGACAAAAGGTAGATCTGTGTCTGCCAGCCTTTGACGGCATGGACCGCCATCTCGATCAACGCGCTGCCGCAGCGTGAGACCAACCGGTAGAATCCCGCCCGCACCTGGACGCCCTGCGCCGTTGCGCGGTCGGTGGCCGACGCGTCGGCGACGTCGGTGTTGAAGGTGAACAAGTCGCCGCCATCGGCAGACCAGAGCAGCAACTCCGACGCCAGCGGACCCGTTGACCGCTGGCCCACGCCCTCGGCCGTCCACTCCCGAAGCAGGACGAAGATCGACGCATCCGCATCAGGGTGCAGCATCGGTTGGGCGCCGACATTGCGGACCGCGGCCTGGTGATATTCGTGACTGCGCGCCGAGCCTTCGAGTGGAATGGCCGACGCCACCGGCGGCGGCGCGAGCGTCAGCACGAACGCTTGATCGGGACGGACGATGATCGATTGGTCGCGCAGCGATTCGCCAATGGACACGCGAACGGTGTAGACACCCGGCGGAACCGTGGTCTGCACGCGCTGCATGGCGCGCATGACGAGGCGCTGCTGGCCGTCGATGAGGATCACTTCCGCGCCCGGGAAGTCGCAACTCAGATCGACCGTGACCGGCGCGTACTGCTCCTGCTGGTTCGAATCAGAGGGCAACATCGAACGTCCCTTCGTTGCCAAGCAAGGTGAAGCCTTTTTCGAGTTGCATTGCCGCGATGTCGACGAGGTAACCGCCGCGCGGCAGCGGATCCTTCGGCTCCCACGGCGTGTTGGCGACGGTGACGCCGCTGTCGATAGTCTTGAAGCCGTCGCCGCGCAGCCTGATGGCCTTGCCTGCCGCCGCAGGCGGGAACGTCACGCTCACCTTGACGCGCGGTGGCGGCACCGTCGCGAACACGAGATCGACGGCCGGCGGCGGCACATCTGGCCGCTTGGGGATGTCCGGGTCCTGCTGTTCAGCGGGCGTCAGCAGATCCTTCATGTGCACCAGCAGGTAATTGCGAAGGCTGCTGCTGGTGATGGTGCCATCGTCATTGGCGGCCGCGCCCTTCAGCCCCGCCATCAGCGCCGTGGTGAACACGCCGCGAGTGATGCCGTTGAACGGCTTTTCGCGTGTCTTGAGGCCCCACTTGGTCGCGAACGCAAAGAACGTGCGCCGCTCGCTTTCCAGCAGCTCGACGGAGTTGGCGTTGAGATAGCTGGGATACACCGGGGTCAGGCTGACCGGCAGCCGGCAGCAATCCATGAACACCGCGACTTCGTCGAAAATGCCCGCGTTCAGGAAATAGAGGGCGCGGATCTTGGTCATCACGTGAGTGGCGTTGCCCATGTTGGCATCGGCGAGCAGCAGCGCGGCGTCGCTTCTATCCGGATCGTTCTGGAACGGCAGGCCGGCGCCGTGGCCGGCGGCGAACACATACAACCGTCGCCCCAGGCGCTTGGGCAAACCCAGCCGGAACGACTCCGATTGCAGCTGGTCGAAGGCGCGCGCGATCTCGTCGGTCGGCTTGCGCACGGCGGCCCCTGGCGGCGCCGGTTGAAAGTCCGAACTGACGATCTTGTCGACGCGGTCGGAGGGCACGTCCCCGCCGTCCTCGGAGACGAGCCAGTCATAGAACTCCTGCGCATCCTTCTCGGGTCCGGCGAGCGGAGCGATATCAGGATAGGTATTGATGCCGACAACAATGCCGCGATCGTCAACAGCCATGGCGAAAGGTCACTGATAGATGGTTTTGATGAACGCAATGTCGACGGGCGACAGCTTCGTATTGAGGCTGCTGGAGAAGCCGTCGAGCGTCCAACTCTTCTTGATCGGGTAGAGCATGATCGACTGCGGATCGAGATTGGTCATCGCCGCTTCGGCGGGATCGACCGTCACAAACAGGTTTTGATCGATTTTCTCGCGCGACCAGGCCGGTTCGAGATCGGCGTACACTGCCGGCTTGTCCCACTGGATGCCGTTGGCCGGCAGCTGATGTTCGTGCACCAGTCCGAGCGCATGACCGAATTCGTGCAGCACTACGCGCTCCACCTCGGACGCCGTGGAATTCACCGTCAGCCATCCGAAGTTCATCGTCGGGTCGGTCTTGGGAATCCTGAGGCACGTTGTGCCGAGCACGGACCACGACCCCGGCCGTGCGAACGAAATCCGGAGGTGGGTGTCGGTGGTGCCGGTCTTGAAATCGAAGAACAGCTTGGCGCGTCCCGGCGCGATCCACTGCTTGGCCGCGGCCTCGACCCGCGCATGCAGCGCGGGATCGCCGTCGAGGAACGAGATTGTGATGACGGAGTTGTCCGGCCACTTTGATCGCAGCCATAACCCTGCACGATCCGTTCCCTCGGCAACACTGGCTTCGAACCACGCGAAGCACCACTGATTGAGATTCTCCAAGGGCCCTCCCGGGGAATGACGCCGGCCTTCGCGCGAGCCGCTTCCTGTATCTGACTATTGCCGGGCGCCTCTACGGTGACCGGTTTTCTTCCGGGAACGATGAAACAATTCCACCGTCAACGCAAGGTGCCTGGACCAACGGCCTAGTCCAGTCGTTTCGACGCTTGTAACGCGATTGTCATATCACATGTCCGTTACGCGCTGGCGGAATTCGCGACGCAAATCGCTGATCGATTGGAGGAAACACGGAGCAGCGAGTGCGCCGGCCTGGGCGGGTTACCACGAAAAAATGATTACGACAGCTACATCGACATTGCAAGTAAGGTTCTCCCCGACAGAAACTGTTGAGTTTTCCTTACGACGTCGAGCAACCCAGTGCGGGGTTCAGTAGCAAGGTTCAAGCGTCCTCGCCAAGCTCGGTGTCGCCGCGCGTGCGCAAGCTGTCGTTCTGGCGCGCGATGCCGGATTCGGGAAGAAAAACACCCACTGATGTTGGGGTCTGAACCCACCCGCATCGACGAGCACTTGGTTGCCCATCAGCTCCGAAGGAAGCTGCAAGACAGGTTGCCCTTCCCGAGAGAAGGGTACCACTTCATTCCGGGCACATGGGTAACACTTCCGGCCTTTGCGGAGGCGCAAAGTGCCGTGGCGGGAGTGTTACAAGATGGATGAACGACTTCGCTTTGTGGCTCGCTTGCGCGAGGGCGAGAAGGTGGCAGCGCTGTGCCGGGAGTTCGATATCTCGCGCAAGACCGGCTACAAGATCTTCCATCGCTACAAGGACTGCGGGCTTGAAGGGCTCACCGATCGCAGCCGAAGGCCCGACCGGCAGGCCAACCAGCTGCCCTTTCAGATCGAGAAGCTGATCGTACAGCTCAAGCGCGAGCACATGAGCTGGGGCGCGCCGAAGATCCGCGAGAAGCTCAGGCGGCTGCACAGCAACATCCCATCTCTGCGGCCAATTCTTCTATTCAACCGTCAAACCAGCCCCCTTGATGAGCTTCCGGTAGCGCACGAGCTCGGTACGGATATGCGCCGCGAATTCCTGCGGCGTGCTGGTTTGCAGCACGTAGCCCTGTGACTCGAGGTGCTCGCGCAGGTCTCCCTGCCGGACTACGGCGATGACTTCCGCATTGAGCCTGGCGATGATGGCGGCCGGCGTGCCGCGCGGCACAACCAGCCCGGCCCAGGAAGACGCGTCGAAGCCCGGGACCCCGGATTCGGCGATAGGGGGGACATCGGGCATCGCAGGCGACCGCTTCACCGTGGAGATGCCCAGCGCGCGCAGTTTCCCGCTGATCACCAGGGGACGTACGGACGACGTTGACGCGAACATGACGCCGACGTGGCCGCCGAGCACGTCGGCAAGGGCCGGACCGGTCCCCTTGTAGGGCACGTGCGTCAGGTCCGCGCCCGAGGCGGCCTTGAACAGCTCGAACGTAAGGTGGTTCATCGTGCCGTGACCCGGCGAGGCGTAGTTGATCTGGCCCGGCTTCGATTTCGCCATTGCGATGAGCTCCTTCACCGATTTCACCGGGACGCCCGGGTTCACGACCAGCAGGTACGGCGAGGCGGAAATCAGCGACACCGGGTCGAAATCCTTGACCGGGTCGTACGGCAGGTTGGCCTTGAAACCCGGCAGGACCGCCAGCGTGGCGATGGTCGCGAGCAGCAGCGTATGGCCGTCGGCCGGGGCCCGCGCGACGAGCTCGGCGGCGATGGCCGTGGAGGCGCCGCCGCGATTGTCGGCAATCATCGCTTGGCCGAGGCGCTGGCCGAGGCGCTCGGCGAAGGCGCGCCCGAGGAGATCGTTGCCCCCGCCCGGCGGGAACGGGATCACCAGCCGGACCGGCTTCGTCGGAAATTGCGCAGCCGACTGTGCGCCATGGGCGACCGGCTGCGCGAGGATCGCGGCGACCAGTGCGGCCGCCGCGCACGACGCCGCGGTCACGCCGGCGTTGCGACTCGCGCGCGCTCGAGGTACTGCTTGACGATCTCGGCGGTCAGGACCACCGCCGGATCGTACTCGGGCGCGTCTTCGATCTGCTCGAGGTCGTCCAGGCCGCAGAACCGGTAGACGCGATTGATCGCCGAGATCAGCCGCACCGGGCGGTCCGGGTCGGCGTTGAAATGCTGGTGGATGGTGTTGGGCGGGATGTAGATGACGTCGCCCGCCTCCCACTCGTAGCGCTTCACCTCGTCCTGCGGCTTCCATTGGTAAGTGTCGGTGATCTCGACGTCGCAGTCCTGGTGCAGGTCGTAGCCGCGCCCCTCGAGCACGTAGAGGCATTCTTCAGCGAGGTGCCGGTGCTTGCCCGAACGGCTGCCCGGCGGAATGATCTGCATGTAGGCGTCCACCGTCTCCATGCGCGTGTTCATCTGCTCGTTCAACAGGTGCTTCAGCAGGCCCTGGCGCGCCAGCTCCCACGGCATGTCATCGGGGCGCACGATTTTCTTGCGCCGCGCGTTGCGCGCCGGCTGGTTCGCCACCTCGTCCAGCTGGTTCTGGTAGAGCCTGCCCGCCGTCCTGCCTTTCAACCACGCTTTCGATTCGCCCCAGGCCATGAGAGTCACTCCGAGTGGTTGTAGTTCTGCTCTTCTTCCCGCGGCTTGAAGCCGGCGCCGCCCGGCGCGGGCTCCGTAGGCCGCGCCATCACGGTCTTCTGGAAGAGCATGTTGAGGAACAGGTACATCGGCTTCGCCTTCAGCACCAGCGCGCGCGCCGGCTTGTCCGGGTCGGCGTTGTGGTGCTGGTGCACGCAGTTGTTGTGCACGATCGCGACGTCGCCCGCCTGCCAGTCGTAGCGCACGCCGTCGTGGATCTCGTAGCCGCGCCCGTCGATGATGTAGAACGCCGCCTCGTTCACGTGTCCGTGCTTCTGTGACACGCCGCCCGGCCCGTACTCCTCGAGGTGGATGTGCAGCGTCTGCCCGATGCCGTCCACCGGCTCGACGTAGTGCCGGCTGTAGCATTGCGGGCCGTCCATGAACTTGAGCTCGCTCCCCTTCTTTACCCGCGGCAGCGCACGCAGCCGCTGGAGCTCCTCCTTGAGGTTGTAATGCCCCTGGATGCCGCGCACGAACACGCGGTCCTTCTTGCTGTGGTAATGCGATTCAGTGCCCATAGCGAGACTCCCAAGCTGATGGGACGATTATACGCCTGGCTTCAAGGATGAAGGATGAACGTGGAAGGATGACCCCCTCGCCCCAGGCTCGGTCTCGACGGATATGGGGAAGGTCATCCCTCATCCTTCATCCCTCATCCTTCGCAGAAACGTCACGCGGCTTTCGGAGGCAGCGTCGACGTTTCTGCCGCGTAGGCTTCGTCCATCCGCGACCGGATACCGTGCTTCGCCAGCGCCTCGGCGAACCACCGGCGCACGACCGGCGGCTCGTCCGCGTAATCGAGCTGGTCGCCGCCCACGCGCCGGCTGATCCAGGCCTTGGGTACGCCCTGCACGTTGCGGATCGCCACGCCCTCGTGCTTGAACGCGAGATAGCGCGCCGGCGTGGTGCCGGTGTTGAAGTGCTGGTGAAGCCACATGTTGGGCGGCACGATCATCGCGCCGACGTTCCACTCGTAGCGGCGCGGCTCCTCGCCCTCGGGCCACATCAGCGAGAAGCCCTCGCCGGAAAGAATGATGACGTGCGCGCCGGGGCCGTGGGCGTGCGCCTTCTTGTAGGTCCCCGTCGGGAACTGCGAGATGTGGCTGTTCATCGATCCCTTCGCCATATTGAAGCGGATGTGCCCGCCGCCCGCGCCGCGCTCCTTCGCCGAGATGAGCGGCAGGTTCACCGCGTCGGCGACGAAGTTGGTGTCTAGGAGGAAGCCTTTCTGCTCGCTCTTCGGCGCGAAGTAATCCGGCTCGCCCGAGAAGCGGCTCGTGAAGTCGTACTTCGTGCCGAACACGAAATCCAGGTCGTCGTAGAGGTTGATGACGACCGGGCCGTTGGTGACGGCGACGTAGCGCGCCGGCTCCCGTCCCGACCCGTTGAAGTGCTGGTGCCAGGCATTCACGGGAATCGCGAACAGCGCGCCCGCCTTCCATTCGAACGTGATCCTCTGGCCGGCGTCGTTCCACACCGCCGTCGAGCCGTAGCCGGAGAGGATCATGACCATCTCCTCGAACAGCTGGCGGTGCGGCGCGAGCTGCCCGCCGGGAGGGAGCTCGCACACGTAGCAGTCGTTCGAGGTGCGCGACGCCTCGTGGTTCATGTAGACGCCGCGGCCGCCGCGGCGGGCCCACGGCTTCAGCTCGACGGTCTTGAGATCGGGAACGTAGTACGACGGGATGATGTCGAGCCCCTCGCTCTTCACCCACCGCGTGTACGGCGTTTCCTTTTCGGTGGCGAACTTGCCCGCCATCTCCTCCGATACCACTGTGTCTTTGCTCATAGTCCGCTCCGTGTCCCTGCAGCGCCGCCGTGGTCAGCCGTCACGTGTGTGCTTGTGAGGATGGCCGTGGTGATGGTGCCCGTGTTCGTGGTCGTGGTCGTGATCGTGTCCGTGATGGTGGTGATGCCCGTGACCGTGATGGGGATGGTACTGCATCCCAGGATCGTTCGGGTGCCGCGGGTCCTCGCTGAACACCAGCGACTTGATCGTGACCGGCACCGTGTGCGAGGGCAGCCGGACGCGCCCCAGGTCGATGTAGTCGAGGTCCCACAACGTCACGCCGTCGATCACGAGCAGCTCGTTCGCAAGCCGGTGCTCCTCCTTGAGGCAAGCCCCCAGCGTCTGCGCGATGTCGCCGTCGAGCACCAGGTAAAGCGCCTTACCGCTCGCGATGGTGCGGGGCAGACCCTCCACGATGCCCTGCGCGAACGCGGCGATACGCCGATACGACGGCGCGCCGGCCCAGCGGAACGCGAGCGCCACCTCGGCTGCGCCTTCCTCGAGGTCGAACGCCGTGAAGTGGCCCCGTATGGCCCGCGCCAGCTCCCCCGGATCGATCTCCTCGCGGCATACATGCGGCGGCTGCAGCACCTGCAAATTCTTGCGCGGGAGCAGGTCGCCGGGGCTGGAGATATAGATCGTGTTGCCGGAGAGCTGCACGCTGTACTCGGAAGCGCCGACGGCGGTGGCGCGGATGCATTCCCCCGCCGGGAGCAGGGGCCACGGCAGAGCGCCGGCCGCTATGCGCCGCGCGATGGCAGCGCCGAGGAGCTTTCCCATGTCGCCGAAGTCGCGCTCCTCCCGGCCGTAGACGTACTCGCCGACGCCGCCCGAGAACATGACGCCGTCGATGCGGCCGAGATCCGCGATCGGATCGGTGAGATAGAGGCGCCCGACCGCCTGCGGCTCGCGGATCGCCGCGATCAGCGCGTCGGCCATCCCTTCCGCGACGCGGGCCATGTCCGCGCGCGGCGCGCTGTCGCCCGCTTGCCAGGAAAATCCCGCTGCCGCGGCGTGATGGCGTCCGGCAGGATCGAGTCGCACGATGCGTTCGTTCTCGTCTACCACCTGCAGCCGCCCGCCGATGTGCACCGCGGCCATGGCGGCGATTCTTCCACCTTCCGCGACGGCGAGCTTGGTCGTGCCGCCGCCGATGTCCACGTTCAGGATGCGCTTCCCCTCGTCGTGGGACACGCGCGCCGCGCCGGAGCCGTAGGCGGCGAGCATGGCCTCGAGATGGTGCCCGGCCGCCGCGCACACGAATTCGCCGCCCATGTCGGCGAGAAAATGGCTGATCGCCTGCGCGTTCTCCCGGCGCAGCGCCTCCCCGGTGAGGATCACCACGCCGGAATCGATCGCGTCCGGGTGCAGCCCCGACTGCGCGTACGCCTCGTCGATGATATCGGCGAGCTTCTCCTCGTCGATCCGCTCCTCGTCGCGGTACGGGGTGAGCGCGACCGGCGACTGGAACAACGTCTCGCGCGAGACGACGCAGTAGCGGCTCGACAGGTCCTCGCCGAGGCGCCTCAGGTTGATGCGCGAGAAGATGACCTGCGTGCCCGAGGAGCCGATGTCGATGCCCACGCTGACGAGAGAGACGCGGTCCTGGAGCGACAGCGCGTCCTCCCCGGTCGCATGGTCCGCATCGTCGTGATCGTGGTCGTGGTCGTGATCCGTGCCGTCATCGTGCGCGTGATCGGCATCGACGCCGTAGCGGTGGTCAGCCAGGGTGTGGCCGTCCTTTTTTTCGGTGTCCTGGGTCATCGCTCCGGGTCCGGGCAGGTCGGCCCGTGTAACCCGTCAATGCGGCAATGATACATGCAGGACGCTCAACCCAGAACCACGCGCACGCGATGCGTCCTGCGATCGTCGTTCAACGGGATCTCCGCTGACCCGGCTGGCAGCAGCGCAGTCCCGTTCAGCTCCACGGCGACTACGCCCCGGCTCACGCCGCGCGGATTTTCCACGGCGATCTCGTAGCGCGCGGAGCGGTACCGGAAGACGGCCTCGAAACCCCGCCAGCGCTTCGGAATGCACGGCTCTATCGTCAGCACGCTGCCGTGCAGGCGCAGGCCGAGAATTGCCTCCACACCGGTGCGATACAACCATCCCGCGGAGCCCGTGTACCACGTCCATCCTCCGCGCCCGGTGTGCGGCGCGACGGAATAGATATCGCCGGCGACGGCATAGGGCTCGACCTTGTAGCGCTGGATCCCAGCGCGGGTGCTCGAGCGATTGATCGGATTCAGAAACCCGAACAACTCGGCGGCCTTGTCGCCGTTGCCCAGCGCCGCAAATGCGATCGCGGCCCACGTCGCCGCGTGCGAGTATTGTCCGCCGTTCTCCCTGATGCCTGGCGGATAGCCCTTGATGTAGCCGGGTTCGAGGGACGTGCGGTCGAAGGGCGGCGTAAAGAGCAGCACGAGCCCATCGGCGCGCTTGACGAGCTGCTCGTCGACGGCGGCCATCGCCTGCGCGGCCCGCCCGGGCTCGGCCGCGCCCGAAATCACGGCCCACGATTGGGCTATCGAATCGATGCGGCATTCCTCGCTCGCCGCCGAGCCCAACGGCGTCCCGTCGTCGAAATAGCCGCGCCGATACCAGCTCCCGTCCCAGCCGTGCTTCTCCAGCGCTGCCTTGAGTCGAGCCGCATGCGCTTCCCAGGCTGTTGCGCGAACCGCATCTCCGCGCGATCGCGCCAGAGGCACGAACGCGGCGAGCGCCGCGTGCAAAAACCAGCCGAGCCACACGCTTTCTCCCCTGCCCGCCGCTCCGACGCGGTTCATGCCATCGTTCCAGTCCCCCGTACCGATCAGGGGCAACCCGTGCTCGCCCATCGCGAAGCTTGCATCGAGGGCAAGCGCGCAATGCTCGTACAGGCTGGCGCGCTCTTCGGCCGCGACCGGCTGGAAATAGGCATCGTGCTCTCCGGGCTGCAGGACGGCGCCTTCCAGGAACGGAATCGATTCTTCGAGTATCGCTAGATCGCCGGTCGTCTCGACGTAGTGAGCCGTGCAGTACGCGAGCCATGCACGATCATCCGAGATGCGGGTGCGCACGCCCTGCCCCGTGGCGGGCAACCACCAGTGCTGAACGTCGCCCTCGGCGAACTGGCGGGAGGCGGCGCGGACGAGATGCGCCCGGACGAGATGTGGCTGCGCAAATACCAGGGCCATCCCGTCCTGCAGCTGGTCGCGGAAACCATACGCCCCGCTCGCCTGGTAGAACGCGGCGCGGGCCCATAGCCGGCACGCGAGCGTCTGATACGGGAGCCAGCGGTTCAATGCGATGTCCATCGCGCGATCAGGGGTGCTCACGTGTAGCGTGCCGAGCACGTCGTCCCAGTACTGCGCGACCCGGCCGAGGACGGCGTCGAGATCAGCCGACCGGTAGCGCTGGACGAGCGACCGGGCAGCTTCGTTGGTGGCGGCCTCGCCGATAAAGAATACGATCTCGGCGCTTTCGCCCGGGGAGAGATGAACGAGGGTTTGCAGCGCCGCGCAAGCATCAAGACCGGCGCCGACCCGCTTCGCGAGAACGGCGCCCGATGCCAGTCCCGCGGGGTTGTCGAGCGTGCCGTTCCTCCCGAGGAATTCGCGCCGGTCTGCGGTCCACGCCGTCTGACGTCCGCACAAGTCCGCAAATGCGATGCGTCCTCCGAACATCACGTTCCAGGGATTGCGCGCGAGCATCGCCCCGGTCTCCGGATCGATCTCCGTCTCGAGCGCCAGCGCCGAGGCGCTGCGGGACGGGCCCAGCACCCATTCGACGTACGCGGTAATCGAGAGGCGGCGCACGCGCCCGCCCGTATTGCGCAGCGTAAGCCGCGAGATCTTGACCGGGTCGTCGAGCGGCACGTACTGCAGGAGATCGAGCGCGATGCCGTTCGTGGCGTGCTCGAACCGGCTGTAGCCCTGACCGTGCCGCGCAATATAGGGATCGGCCTCGTCCCGGATGGGCAGAGCCGTGGGACCCCAGAGCGCTCCGGTCTCCTCGTCGCGCACGTAGATGACTTCGCCGGGCCGGTCGGTGACGGGATCGTTGGACCACGGTGTGAGCTGGTTCTCCTTGCTGCCCAGCGACCAGGTGTAGCCGGTACCTTCCGCCGCGACCTGGAATCCGAAGGCCGGATTTGCAACCACGTTGATCCACGGCGCAGGAACCCAACGGCCGGGATTGAGGATCGTCACGTATTCCCGCCCGTCCTTTGCGAATCCGCCAAAGCCGTTGAAGAACTCGAGATCGGGGACGATCGTGTCCGGCGGTGGAGAGGCAGGGCGCGCCGCCCGGCGCGGCGGCAGAGAAACCGCGTCGGCAACCCGCCAGCGGCCGATCTGCTCCGAGAGCGTGCCCAAACGCGCCGTCACCACGGCGTGCGCTCGCGACAGCAGCACGCCGCGTGTCTCCGTGGAGATGAGATCGGAACGCAGCACGAACACCGAGCGCCGCTCGATGGGTCGTCCGAACGGGATGCGCGCCTGGTTGGCCGCGACCAGGGACTCGAGCGCGATCTGCAGATCCTGCACGTAGGACGAAGCGCGCTCGTTCAGTATGACGAGATCCGCCGACAACTGCTTCATGCGCCAGTACTCGTGCGCGCGCAGCAGCTGGCGAACCACGCCCAGGTCGTCCGGGCTGTCGATGCGCACGAGGACGATGGGAAAGTCGCCGGATACGCCCTGGGCCCAGAGCGCCGGCGGGGCGCCCGCGCTGCGCCTGAGGACCTCGGGCGACGGACGCAGAACCGGATCGGCGAAAAGCACCCGGCTCGCCAGGCGCTGGAACAGATCGGCTTCCTCGGGACCTATCCCAAGGTGGGAGAGCTGCACCTGGGCCTGCGTCCACGCCAGAGTCGCCGCCCGCTCGAACGCCTTGACGCTGCTGTGCTTGTCGACCAGATCCAGGATTTCATCGCGCGAGGAGGCGACGATCGTCCAATAGGCAACCCGCGCCGTTCGCCCCGGCGGAATGCTTACGCGATAACGCAGCGCGAATACGGGGTCGAGGACATTGCCGGCGGTATTGGAAAGCGGAAGCCCGTCGATCACCGCCATCGCCGTCCGCGCTTCGCGGCCGCGGCCGAGAAACAAGGCGCGATCGGTCTCGAACTCGGGCGCGCCGGCGTTCTCCGCCTCGACCACAGCGAAATGAGCGGCCCAGAGGCCCGTCTCCTCCGGAGCGCGCCGCCGCCGCTCGGCCAGCAGCGTCCCATTGCCTGGCAGGAATTCCGTTCGCACGAAGAGCTTCGAGAACGCGGGATGCGCGGCATCCGCGGCGGGTGGAGCGAGCATGATCTCCAGATACGAAGTCAGCTCTATCTCCCGAACACGGACGTCGCGATTGACGACGGACACGCGCCGCACCTCGGCGTTGTCCTCCGAGGAGACGACAACCTCGAGCATGGTCGTGATACTGGCGTCACGCCGCACGTATTCCGCCCTGCCCTCCGTGAACGTCACCTCGTACGAATCCGGATCCACGCCGGATGGCTGGTAGCCGCACGACCACACCTTGCGGCTCTGCACGTCGCGCACGAAGATAAAGCTTCCCCAATCGTCGCGGGTGGCGTCTTCGCGCCAACGCGTGACTCCGACCGGCCCCCAGCTGCTGTATCCCGAGCCCGCCGCGGTCAGCATCACGGTGTAGCGGCCGTTCGACAGCAGCTGGGTTTCCGGAGTGGCGGTGTGCGCGGTATGGAAACGCCGCACCGCCGGTAGCTCCAGCCCCCGCGCGCGGGAAGCGGTCGTCACCTCTTCGGCGCGTGGATGCGCGACTCGCACGTCTTGCGGCATGCGCTCGTGCAGGAGGAGCTCGGCCGCCTGGACGACCGGGTCGGAGTGGAACCGCGCTCTCATCGGGGCGCCCAGCAGGGCGTTCGCCAGGGCAACGATGGACATGCCCTGATGGTGCGACATGTAGGCGCGGACTATCTCCACGCGGGCGCTCTCCGGAACCCGTGAGCGGGTATAGTCGAGCGCCTCGTAATAACCGTAGTGGCCCGCCGCTCCTTCCGCGGCCAGGCGCGAGAAGTTGCGCGCCGCGGCACCCGGATCCACCATCGCGGCGAGCGCGGTCGCGTACGGCGCGATTACGACGTTCTCGCTCAATCCCCGTTTCAGTCCCAGGCCGGGAACGCCGAAGTTGGAATACTGGTAAGTGAACTCAAGGTCGCGCACGTTGTACGCCGATTCCGAGATGCCCCACGGTACTCCGAGGCTTCCTCCGTGCTCGATCTGCCGCATCACGACCAGCCGGTTGGTCTGCTCCAGCAGGCTGCCGGCCGGCGCGCGCATGACGAGCGAGGGCATCAGGTACTCGAATATGGATCCCGACCAGGAGATCAGCGCCGCGCCTGCTCCGACCGGGGTGACGGCCCGCCCGAGGCGAAACCAGTGCCGCGCCGGCACGTCGTCCTTGGCGATCGCAATAAAGCTGGCGAGCCGCGCTTCGGAGGCAAGGAGATCGTAGCAGCTCGAATCGAGCTGGCCGCCGCTCACGCGATATCCGATCGAGAGCAGCTTGCGCTGGTTGTCGAACAGGAAGCCGAAGTCCATGGCGTTGGCCATCGTCAGCGCCGCGCTCTCGATTGCCACGAGGCGATCCTTCAGATCGCTGCCGGACGCAGACGGGAGTGAACAGTCGAGAAGATGGCTGTCGATGGCGCGCTGCGCGGCCTCCACCCAGCCGTGAAGCTCGTGCGCGGCGGCGTCTCCCCGTTCGCTTGCGAGCGTGCCCGCCATATCGACCGCCGCTGCCGCCTGCAGCGCCAGCCCGCGCAAACGGCTCTCCATGCCCTCCGTGGCGGAAGCCCCGGGCACAAGAGCCTGCCGCAGGGATTCGAGCGCCGCGCCCAGCATCTCCACCGTGACGGTCTGGGACCGCCGGTCGCCGGGCAGCCCCTGCAGGAGATCGCTTGCCACGGCGAGCGCATCGCCGATTCCGGCCAGCGCCACCTCGCCGGCAGAAGGGCCCGCCGGCCGTTCCCGGCACGCGCTCGCGAGCGCAATCAGATGGCCTGCGAGATTGCCGCTATCGACCGAGGAGACATAGCGTGGCTCGAGAGGCCGCAGATCCTGAGTGTCGTACCAATTGTAAAAGTGGCCCCGGAAGCGCTGCATCCTGCCCATGGTCTCCAGCGCCGCTTCGAGTCGCGCCGCCATGTCGGTCGTTCCCGTCCAGCCGAAGTCGCGCGCGCTCACGGCCGCAAGCAGGTACAAGCCGATATTCGTGGGAGACGTGCGGTGAGCGACAACCTCCCTGGGGGTTTCCTGAAAGTTGTCCGGAGGAAGCATGCTGTCCCCGGCCGTAACGAATTTCTCGAAATAGCGCCAGGTACGTCTCGCTACCAGGCGCAGCGCGCGCGCGTCGGCGTCGGAGACCGACGCAGGTCCCGTCACCGGCCTCGAGCGGCTCGCCCAGTACGCGATGGCCGGCGCCGCGATCCATACGGCCGCGAAAGGTAGCGCGATCAGCCAGGGCCCTCCGGCGTACCAGGCGGCCAGAGGCGCGGCAGCGCCTATCGCGACGCTGCTCCACATGAATCTGTAGTACTCGGCAAGCTCGACGCGCGCGCTCCGTGTCGTCTGGGCCGCGGTCACCCATTCCAGCAGGTTCCGGCTGGTCGCGAGGCGCCAGAGAGTTCTCGCGATCGCATCGGCCATGAGCCAGGCCTGGTGCGCCAGGAAAGCCACCAGCAGCGCCACCTCGCACGCCGCCAGTCCGAGCTCCCGGCCGAACGCCCGCGCATGGCTCAGCACGCTGAAGTCGCGGCGCTTCGGCAGGATAGCCGCGAGCACCGGAAGCATGGGAGGAATTGCCAGCATCGCCAGCAAAAATGCGGTCCATACCACGGCGACGTTGAGCGGCAGCATCCATCCCGCGATGAGCGCCGCCACGGTTGCCGGCGCCGAGAGCGAGCGCCGCAGGTTGTCGAGCATCTTCCAGCGCCCGACCATCGGCATGGCGCCCCGTGCGCGTCCCGAAGCGCCGGCACGGCCGAGTATCCAGGGCAACAACTGCCAGTCTCCCCGCGTCCACCGGTGCTGGCGGGCGACCGCCGCATCGTAATGCGCCGGAAACTCCTCCACGACCTCGATATCCGAGACGAGCCCGCTGCGCACGAACACGCCCTCGAACAAGTCGTGGCTCAGGAGGGCGTTCTCCGGAACGCGATCGGCGAGAGCCGCCTGAAACGCGTCCACGTCGTATATCCCCTTGCCGGTATAGGACCCTTCGTCGAACAGGTCCTGATAGACATCCGACACCGTGAACGCGTAAGGATCGATGCCGCCGTTGCGCGAGAACACCCGTTGCAGCAGCGACGCCTCCCGGCCGACCGGTAGCGAAGGCGTCACGCGCGGCTGCAGCAGGCCGTGCCCGTCGATGACGTACCCCCTAGCAGCATCGAAATCGGGCCAATTGAGCGGATGCGCCATTTTTCCGATCAGCCGGCACGCGGTCTGCGGCGGCATCCTGGTGTCGGCATCCAGCGTGATGACGTAACGCACGTCCGGGGGCGGCGCCGGAGCCCGCCCGTGCACGCTCACGAAGCTCGTCGGAGCGATTCCCCTCAGCAGCCGGTTCAGCTCATGTATCTTGCCGCGCTTGCGCTCCCAGCCGATCCACTTCTGCTGCGAGGGATTCCACAACCGGCGGCGGTGCAACAGATGGAAGCGGGCACCCGCCGGTCCCGGACCGTACTGCCGGTTCAGGCGGTCTATTTCCGCGGCCGCGGTCTCGAAGACCGGCGCATCGCCCTCAACCGCTTCGGCATCGGCGTCCACCCAGTCGGACAGCAGGGCGAAATAGATCTCCTGGTCCTGGCTCGCCAGGTAGTGGACCTCCAGGCGCCGCACGTGCTCCTCCACGTCCGCGACCGTCGCGAGCAACGTCGGCATCACAACGAGCGTGCGAAGGCTGGCCGGCACGCCGTCGCGCAACGCCAGCCCTGGCAACGCCAGGGAGTCCATTTCCCGCGCAATGGCGCGGTTGACCAGTGGAACCGCGGCATCGATCGCCGGAATGAGGCCGAGCACCGCCAGAACCGCGACTGCCGCCATGCCGGCTCCGGCGCCCATCAACATGAGTGGCACCGCGAGCAGCAACGCTCCCAATAGCAGCACGATGGCGGCATAGCCGGCGATGCCGAGCGCCTCGTTGAGACGGTGGGGCAGGCTTGCGAGAGGCGGGCGGAATGCGATTGCTTTCTCGAACGCGCGGCGCCCTCCCGCGATCAGGTGGAATCCGGGATCCGCCTCGCGCGGATCGTGGAGATCTCCGGTCGCCGCCGGACGCCCGCACGCCGCCAGAACGGCATGTGCGATCTCCAGCTCCGTCAACCCCGAGCCGCACGCCAATTCCTCGATCGAGGAGCGATACGAAATCCGCGTCGGAAAGTCCAGGTCGGCGAAGTTGCTGCCGCGGCGCAGGGCGTCGTCCACCATGCTTACGCTCTCGAACACCTCGGCCCAGTCGACTTCGGCAATGAGCCGCATGCTGGTGATAATGTTGCGGACCGTGACATTGGTCTCGGCCTGCTGCTGATGGTCGCCCTGAACCATCTGGTCGGTGGTAACGCCCTGCAGCGACAGGCGCTCCTCGAGCCATGACAGCACGCGCGCCGCCTTGACGTCCTGATCGCGAAGGCGCTGCACGAGCTGAACCGCGAAAGCACCGTGCAAAGGTGCCCGCTCGTATTCCCTGAGAATCAGGCGGACATGCTCCCCCGCGGCGGCACCCTCGCCGGGAAGCTGTTCCACCAGAGTGTCCGCCGCCTGGCGCATGATCCGGGCCATGACGATGCGCCTGGCGCAGCGCCGGAGGTTCTCGACCAGCACGATGCGGAGCGTAATCGCGATCGCCCACAACTCGCCTATGGTCAGCGGATCCTGGCGCTGATAGGCGAGCACGAACCGGCGCAGCGTCGCGGAATCGAAATGACTGTCCGTGTGGGCCACGTAGGCCCATGCCATTCCGAAAACCCGGGGATAGCCGATGAAAGGACCGTCGGCCAGCTTTGGCAGCTTCCGGTAGTACCCGGGGGGAAGGCCGGTGCGAATCTCGCTGATCTGCTCTTCGACGACATGGAAATTGTCGAGGAGCCATTCCGCGGCCGGAGTAATGGCTCCTCCCGTGTCGACGGCACGCGCTATGTTGCGGTACGCGTGGAGCAGGACCTTCTCGTTCTCCGCGAGGCGCGCGGCGAGCGACGGCCGTCGCCCCCGATGAGTCGAAACCGGCTGGGATGCGGCAAGAGTCGCGGCGTGCTGCTCCAGGCGCTCAATGCTGAAGAGCTCGGCGCGGATGGAATTCTCGTTGTCCCACGGGGCGATCCGCCGCAGTCGCAACGAACCGGGCATGAACTTGTATGTAAGAGGCGGTCCTGGATTCATGTCGGAGGCAAGCTGACGTCAGCCGACTGAGACCCGGCAGCCTCCCAGCCCGAAAGTGAGACACACGCGAACGCGCCGGGTTTCCGTGGAGATCCGGTCCTTCGATCAGCCCCGGGCAGGCAACAATGCGGCGGTGCCTGCTGTCAGAACCTGCAAGACAGCGGGAGAAACCATGGACGCGCTCTTGGATGCGATGCAGTGGCCGGCGGTATTGGACGCCGTGCAGTGGCCGGCGATGCTGGTGACGCTGGTCGCGGCATGGCTGGTCGCGTCACAATCGAGGCGCAAGCGAAGCTGGGGCTTCTGGTGCTTCGTGGCGAGCAACGTCCTGTGGGTCGTCTGGGGATGGCACGCCCACGCCTACGCGCTTATCGCCCTGCAGATCGGGCTGTTCGCACTGAACGTGCGCGGTGCGTGGAAGAACGAACCGCACGGTCATGCGGCATCGCGCTCATAGCCGCATAATCCCTATTTCGCCCCGCGCCGCGGAAGATTCTCCTTGACGATCTCCGGCCGGAAGCTGAATACGTTCGGGTCTGCCGGGTCCACGATGGCGCGGACCCAGTGCGCCTCCGGGTAACCGAACAGCTCCACGCGCGTGAAATGCTCCACGATGCTGCCGCGTTTGGCGCCGCGCCCGTCGTCGAGGATCATCGGCTTGTCCACGCGGAAGTAGTGCGTGTCGCCGTGCACGAGCGCTACGGGCTTGTCGTATGTCAGCACTTCGCTTCTTAGCGCCGCGAGGAAGTCCGCGTAGCCGCTGGCGCGCTTCGGCGGCGGCGCCACCCCCAGCCCCCCTCTTCTGCGCGCGGGCCAGGTTTCCTCGAACCGCGGATTGGCCTGGATCAGCAGCATGACGGCCCTGCTGCCGCTCTCCCTGGCTTGCCGGAACGCCTGCCGCAGCCACTCGAGGTTCGCCGCGTTGCGCTCGGCGTACTCGGCGTCCATCTCGGGGGTGCGCCCGAGATTGTTGTTGCTGCCCGGTATGTGCAGCGTCGCAAACAGGACGCCACCCCGGGTCCAGCGGGCGTTCTCGCGGTACTTCTCATACCGCGCCTCGCTGCTTTGCCGCGCCAGGGGCAGCGCGCGCCGCCCGAGGCTGCCCTCTCCCGGGAAGAACACCTCGCGGACTTTCGCGAGCCGCTCCAGCGAATCCGGAATGCCGGCCTGGTGGCAGTCCGTCCACTCGTTGTCGCCGGGCGTGTAGATGAACGGATGGCGCGACTGGTTGAATTCGTCGCGCCGCCGATAGTACGTGCCGTCTTCACAGGAGCCAAACGGCGGAGCGCCGATATCTCCGACGTGAACCACGAAGTCGAGATTCGCGCGGTTCAGGTCCGCCATGATGTTCGGAAACTGGGCCGAGGACTCGGCGTCGTAGTGCTGGTCGCCGATCAGCCCGATCTCGAAACGGGCGGACGACCCGCCGCCCGGCGCGGAAGCGCAACCCGTCGCGAGCAAAGAGCAAACCGCCACGCACAGCAAGGCAGTCCGCAGCATGCAAAAATTCTGCCGCCTCATGTTCTCCTCCCTTTTCAAATTCAAAAGGGGCCCTGCGGGCCCCTTTTTCCATCGTCCACTGTTCGTATGTTTCCGAGTGGCTCCGTGGCCGATCGGATGTTGACAGGAATTCGTTACGTTTTTGCGTATTTCCCCGTCAACTGCGGCGTCAGGCCTTCCAGCTTCTTTTCCGTGCGCTCGAGCCGCGTCTCGCGTGACCAGGTGCGCTTGAGGTCGTCGCGCACGCTGAAGTGCAGAGTGCCCAGGCCTTCGGTCGTCAGCTCGATCTTGTCGCCGTCCTGGAACGCCGAGAGCCCGCGGTGGTTGGTGCCGGTGGCCAGGATGTCGCCCGGCTCGATCGCGTGGATCGAGGAAACCCACTCGATGCAGCGCGGGATCTTGTGCGCCATGTCGCTGGAGTTGAAGTTCTGCTTGACCGTGCCGTTCACCTTGAGCGTCAGCTGGAGCTTGTGTGGATCCTTGATCTCATCGGCGGTGACGAGGTACGGCCCGATCGGCGCGAAGGTGTCGCGCGACTTCATCTGGTAGAACACGTTTCCCGGGGGTAGTACGCCGCGCGCCGAGCCGTCGATGAAGTTGCAGTAGCCGAAGACGTAGCTCATGGCGTCCGCGGCCTTCACGTGGCTTGCGCGCTTGCCGATCACGACCGCGAACTCCGCCTCGCCCTCGAAGACGCTGGCCGGTATGTCCGGCAGCACCATGGTGTCGCCGTTGCCGATGATGGCGCTCGGCGCCTTGTGGAACGCATTGATCGGCGCGGGCTCGCTGCGGGTCCCGTCCTCCATGTAGTTGACCGCCATGCAGTCTATGGTGACGGGCTTCGGCAGAGGCGGCCGTATCCGCACGCTCGACACCGGCACACCCTTGCCGTCGGCCACCGCCTTCTCCAGCTTCGACCGGTAGTCGGCAAACCGCTCGATCAGGCCGCTGATGAGGTTGTGCGGCCCGGTGTGGGGAATATCCTTCACCACGCCGGACACATCCACCACCGCGTCGCCCTTCAGCACGCCCAGCTTGAAATCATCGAAGTACAGGATCTTCATTGCTCTCTCCTTTTTTTCAACTGCGTGAATAGTGATTGGTGAATGGTGATTGGTCCCCGCCAAAACCAACAAAGCCCAATCACCAATCACTAATCGCCAATCGCGCCTCTCCGGGGCTACTGCAGCTCGATCTTCTTCTCCGCCACGACGCGCCGCCACTTCGCAATATCGCTGGCTACGTGGCGGCCCATCTCGTCCGGACTGCCCGGACGCACGTCGCCGCCGGTTTCCACCAGCCGCTTGTGGATCTCGGGCAGCGCCAGCACGGCATGCAGCTCACGGTTCAACCGCGCGATGACGGCCCTGGGCGTGCCCCCCGTGGCGGCAAGGCCCGCGAACGAGGTGACATCATAACCCGGCAGAGTCTGCGCCACCGTCGGAACGTTCGGCAACTGCGGGGAGCGCTCGCTCGATGCAATGGCAATGGGCTTGACCCGCCTTGCCTCGATCAGGGGGAAAACCCCCGTCAGGGTCGTGAAGACCACGTCGATGCGGCCTGCAACCAGCTCGGTGACGGGCTCGGCGCCGCCCTTGTAGGGAATATGGGTCAGATCAGTGCGTGCCATGGTGTTGAACAGCTCGGCGGCCAGGTGGAGCACCGAGCCCGTGCCGGCGGAGGCATAGTTCAGCTTGCCCGGGTTCTTCTTCGCTGCGGCGATGAGATCGGCCACCGTGTTCACCGGCGAATCGACCTTTACCAGCACCACGAAAGGATAGGTGACGATCAACGAGACCCAGGCGAAATCCTTGAGCGGATCGAAGGGCAGCGACCTGACCGTCGCGGCCACGGAAGGGAAGGCGCCACTCGCCACCAGCAAGGTATGTCCATCGGGCGTCGCCTTGGCGACGTAGTTGTTGCCGATCAGGCTGCCCGCGCCGGGCCGGTTTTCGACAATGACGTTCTGCCCGAGGCGTTCGGAGAGAGGCGGCGCAATCAGGCGGCCGATGATATCGGTATTGCCGCCCGCGGGGAACGGTGAGACGAGGCGCACCGGGCGGAGGGGAAAGTCCTTCACCGCGTCGGCCGCGTGGCTACACGTCGCCGCCACACAGCCGACTGTGAAGATCAAGGATAGTGCGGGAAATTTCCGCCGTGGAAAGCCGAAGCCGCTCGTCACCGGTCACCGGTCACTGGTCACTGGTCACCGAGGTCAGGCTGGTTGAGCAGCCCGCCGCTCCGCGCCGGCTTTCGCGATCCGGGACTCCATGTCCTTCCGCCACTCGGCGATCGGGCTGAAGCCGGGCGTCGCGCGCACGTGCTTTTCGATGAGCGCCCACAACTCGTCCTCGGGCAGCGTGAGATCGAGCTGGTGGCGGTGGGGCTGAGGCACGTACCACGGCGTGTCGATCAGAAGCTCGACCCGGTTGTACTCCGGGTCCCGGAAATAGCACGACACGGCGTTGCCGTGCGTCAGCGTCACGATCTCCTTGACCGCTTCGTGCTTGAGGCCCTCGTGCAGCTCCTTCAACGTGGCGAGGCTGTCGACGCGGAGCGACAGCTGGTTCACCAGGTTGAACGGCAGATCGGCGGGCCGTCCCGATATCAGGACCAGCTGGTGGTGCTCACGGGAATCGCGGGTCAGGAACACGATCTCGCCGTCGGGAGCGGGACCCCGGTCGGCGATCGCAAAGCCCAGGAACCGCGTATAGAAATCCACCATACGCGCCATGTCCGTTACATAGATGCCGACGTGGCTAAGGGTCAACGAGTACATGTGCGCCTCCAGACCGGTGGGAAGGCCGTGATCTTACCCTCGTCGGCCAAAAGGATGAAGGATGAACGTGGAAGGATGACCTGCCGCTCCGCAGCCTCATCCTTTCATGTTCCACGTTTGAATTCTGGGCGGGTCATCCTTCATCCTTCCGCCTTCATCCTTGCAGTTTCAAGAGGCGCGCCGCGTTGCCGCCGACGATAGCGTCGCGCTCGTTTCCCGTCAGGTCCTTGAGCCGCTCGACCACGTCCACCGGCTTCGTGTAGCTCATGTCGGCAGGGCAGTCGCTGCCCATCACCACGCGATCGGCCCCGACGTGACGGATCAGATCCATCAGGATGCCGTCGCTGTGCGTGATCGTGTCGTAGTGAAAGCGGCGGAGATACGTGGACGGCGGCTTGGTCATGTGCGCGCATTCCTTGCGCACCGTCGTGCCATGGTCCATGCGCCCGATCAGCCAGGGAAACACGCCGCCCGCGTGCGGCAGCATCACGTCGAGTTTCGGAAACGCGTCGAGGACGCCGCCGAATATGAGCGAGGCCGCGGCAATGCCCGACTCCAGGGGATTGCCGAGGAAGTTTCCAAGGTGATACTTGCGCGTGCGCTCGCGCCCGGCCGGCGCGACCGGGTGCAGGAATATGGGGAGGCCGAGCGCTTCGCACTTCGCATAGACCGGGAAGAATTCCTTCTCGTCGAGGTTCTTGCCGTTGACGTGCGTCGCCATGTAGACGCCGCGGATCCCCGGCAGCTTCGCTGCGCGCTCAATCTCCTGAACAGCCAGCTCCGGCGCCTGCATCGGCACCGTCGCCATGCCCACGAAGCGGTTGGGTTGCTTGAGATGCGCCGCGGCGCACGCATCGTTAAAGATGCGGGAAAGCCTGAGCCCGAATTCCGGCGTCGCCCAGTACACCATCGGGCTCGTCAGCGACAGGGCATGCATGTCGACCCTGCCTTCGTCCATGATCTTCAGCCGGATCGGAATCTCGACGTACTGCGACCCGAATCCCGCGCGATTGATGCCGGGCGCCGAGAATTTCGTGATCTTGCCGTTCGCGTCGGTCGCCACCTCCGCCCCGTTCTTTCCTCCGTCCTTCGCTACGGCTTCCACCCACTCCGGCGGGAACCAGTGGGCATGGGTGTCGATTTTCAACATGTCGTGCCTCCTGTAGGACGGGATTGGCGATAGAGAGCGAGGATAGCAATACCAGTGACCCTGGTGTGCGCTATCTCACATACTGGTTGCAGAGCCACCAGCCCCGCAATACCCGGTAACACTTTGTTGCCATTGGATGGCACCTTTCCGGCACCTGATGCCTTCTAATGGTCAGGCAAGTTGAAACCCAAAAGGAGAGTGCCATGTTTGCGAAGAAGACCATTTGCACGTTGTCGGCCGGGGCGATGCTCACCGCCGCGTTGCCTGTTTTCGCCGATTCGTCCCGTTGGGACCATGACGGATACCGGGGGCAGAGGCATCGCGCCCACGAGCGAATGGTCGTGGAGCAGCGCCCGGTCGTCGCCGAGCGGCGCGTCGTGGAACGGCGCACCGTCGTCCACCAGGAGCCGGTGTACTACGGACGGGCTCGATACGTCGAGCCGGTCTATGCCCCGGCGCCCGTGTACGCTGAGCCGGCATACGCGCCCGCACCGTACTACGCTCAAGAGCCGTACTACGCCGAGCCGGCATACGCGGCAGCGCCGGTTTATGCTTCCCGAGACAACACGCTCGCCATCATCGGCGGCGCCGCAATCGGTGCGGCAATAGGCAGCCAGATCGGGCACCGCAGCGATCGCGCGGCGACCACGGCCGTGGGCGCGCTCCTGGGCGGGTTGATCGGGGGTAGTCTGAGGTGAGTCAACTACTAGCGCGCTGCCCGCCAGCCTCCCTCTCCCCGTGCAAACGGGGCGAGGGAATTTCGGGCGAAAGCCCGAGCGTCTTCACGAGCCAGTCGCTGACGATACCCGCTACCTTCTCTTCCTTCCCGTTATAGAAGTGATCGCAGTCCGGCACGATCTCGGCCTTGCACGGCCCGCCGGCTACCTTCTGGAACTCTTCCGCCGGATACCGGTGTCCATCTTCCTGGTCACCGCGCAGGGTCAGCACGGGACATTTCACCTGCGGTGCGAGCGCCAGGGTGTCGGGCACGCTGACGATGCGGTCGAGAAAACTCTCTGCCGTGATCACGTACCACCATCCTGGCATGAACATCAGCTCCCGGCCGCGCCCGGCCTCGACCAGGCAGCGGGCGTGAGCCGTGAGTTCCTCCTGCCGTTCGCCGGCGAACAGCTTTTCCGGTCCGCCGGACACGGTTCTCACGCCTCCGCGTCCGGCAGACAACAGCACCAGCGCCGGCGTCCGCGGGTGGTCCACGACGTGTCTCACGCCAAGCATGCCACCGTTGCTGTGGCCGATCACGACCGGATCAGGAAATCCGCGCGCGGCCAGCCATTCCGCGGCGATCCGGTTGTCGGCAATCGCTTCGGCGGTGGACTGGTACGCGCCGCCGACCGCGATCCGGCTGTTGAAGGTGCTCATGATGTCGTGCCCGCGCCGGTTGAACGCGAGGCAAGCGAGGCCGAGGCGGGTCAGTACGGGCGGCAGGAAACGCGGCGCGCCCACGTAGAAGTTCATGGTGTTGCCGTGGAACAGCAGCACGGCGCCGCTCGCCGCGCCATCCGGCTCGTAATAAGCGCCTTCGAGCGGGAGCGTGTCGGTGGGGATGGAGACTAGTTTGGTATGCATGGGAAGGAACGCAGTATGGGTCGGCGAAGTATACCGATACATATCCGGCCGCCGCGCGTAATCGAAACAGTGATGAAAAATAGTGATGAGTGATGGTGATGAACCCCCACTTACTGGCACTGGTCATCACCCCTTTTCATCACCACTTTTCATCACCAGTTCTCATCACCATTCTTCATCTTCGATGCCTTACTTCGCAGCCTGGCGCGTGCTCCCGTACAGCCGCTCCGCGTTCTGGAACGCGACCGCCGCCGCGGGCTCGGGCGGAAGCTGCGCGAGTATCGCGCGCCAGCGCTCGACGATCCGCGCATAGCGCTCCCAGCGGAAGTCCTTGTGCGCGTCGGTCGCG
>Ga0111539_10001621_pt1 | contig 30063 bp, 20 predicted proteins | sample RhiMethybrSRZTD1_FD_79667 | JGI IMG/M metagenome (GOLD analysis project Ga0111539, IMG submission 79667) | Populus rhizosphere microbial communities from Tennessee, USA - Rhizosphere MetaG P. TD hybrid SRZTD1 (version 2) (version 2) | ecosystem: Host-associated > Plants > Roots > Rhizosphere >...
GTGGCGCACGATTCCGCCGACGCCTTCGACATCGCATTGATGTAGGTAATCTTCAGCGTGTCGCCCGGGAACACGCGGATGACCGGCGGTGTCGGCTGGCCGTTGAAGGAGAAGGACCCGTGGCCGTCCGAAGTGCTCACGGCACGAAGCGTCAACTCGACGACGTTGTTTTTCCCACGCACCTCGGGTGCGGCGGGCACTGCCGGTCCTGTGCACGCGGCCATCAGCAAAGGCGTCCATACCAAGGCGACCGCGCAGACGAACAGTGCGCGCGTGAGGGACAGCACCTTCTCGAACTGATCCGACGCCGTATGACGCTGCTGATGTTCAGGCACTCACGTGCGGAAGGCAACGAACGTGCCGCGTTTAGTGTCGGAACTGGCTGGTTTGCCACTGTGCATCCGTGAACACACTGGGCGAACACGTGTGAGCACTCTCACGTTTCACGCAGCGGCCAGTGATTGAACAGACGGCATCGTCGACGGCCGCGAAGCGGCACCCTACTTGCCCATTCTCCTGCGCGATTTCGCGAGCTGCATCGCATCCCAACGTCGACAAATGAAAGTCGACACATTGTCCAAGTCAAAAGGGGAGGACTATGCGCGTATCACATCTTGGATTGGCGACGCTGCTATTCGTTGGATTGCTCGTACTCGACAGTGGCCTTGGCGCCCAAACGTCGAGTGATCCCGCAGATTGGCAAATCGCCGGACGCGACCTGGACAACTCCAGAAGTCAGCCGTCGGAGAAGAAGATCGGGACCGAGAACGTGAATCAACTCGTCCCCAAATGGGTGTTCGAGACCGGAAGCGATGTGTCCGCGACCCCAACTGTCGCTGGGAATTCAGTGTATTTTCCGGACTGGGCGGGAAACCTCTACGCCGTTGCCGCCAATAATGGCCGCCTCCTCTGGTCCCGGAAGATCTCCGACTACACCGGCCGGCCGGGAGGCATATCTCGGGTCAGCCCGGCGATTTTCGAAGACCAGTTGATTATCGGCGACCACGATGGGGTGGCGTGGCTTGCCATTGGATCAGCGAATGGCGGCGGCGCGCATGTGATCGCTGTCGACCGCCATACCGGTGCTCTGCGCTGGATCACACAGGTCGATGCGCATCCGGCCGCGGTCATCACCGGATCGCCGGTCATCCATGACAACACGGTGTATGTGGGAGTCTCGTCGCAGGAGGAGGGGCTCGCGGCGAATCCCGCCTATCCGTGTTGCACGTTTCGCGGGAGTATGGTGGCGCTGGACGTCCTCACCGGTAATATTTTGTGGAAGACGTTCACCGTGCCAGATAACGGTGGGCTGACGAATCAATACAGCGGCAATGCGATCTGGTCGCCGCCTGCAATCGATCCCCGTCGCGGATCTCTGTACATCGGCGTCGGCAACAACTACACCGTGCCGGATGACGTCCTGCAGTGCCAAGAGGAGGCGGTCGCTAGCGATCAAGACGCAGACTGTGGTGAGGCGCCAGATAATTTCTTCGACACCGTGCTGGCGCTGGATTTGAAGACGGGCGCGATCAAATGGTCGCACAGGTTGTTTGGCTTTGACCCCTGGACGGTGGCATGTCTCTCGTTACCACCCGGCGTGAACTGCCCCTCGCCTCACGGACCCGACTTCGATTTCCCCGGCTCAGGCCCAAACCTGCTGCACCTGCGCGATGACGAGCTCCGCGGACGCGGTCGGGGTGCCAACCAGAAGGAGGAATCCACTGTCGATCTTGTCGGCATCGGACAGAAGAGCGGCGCATATTGGGCGCTCAACCCGGACACTGGCGCGATCGTTTGGAGCACCATCGTCGGCCCCGGCGGCACCACCGGGGGCATCCAGTGGGGGACTGCGACTGACGGGACCCGCATTTACGCGGCTATTACAAACGCTTCGCACCTCACGTACACACTCGCGAACGGCGGTCCCACGATCAACTGGGGCTCGTGGGCGGCTCTCGATCCACGGACCGGCAAAATCCTGTGGCAGGTCCCGGATCCGACGCCGGGCACAGTCGACCCCGGCGCGGTAAGCGTCGCAAATGGTGTCGTGTACGCCGGGTCGTACTCCGGAGCGATGTACGCACTCGACGCGCGGAACGGAGCTATCCTTTTCACCTTCGCCAGTGGTGGCTCGGTCATCGACGCTCCGGCAATTGTGAACGGCACCGTGTATTGGGGCTCCGGATACCGCAATATTGCGCCCGGCATCGGCAACAATAAGGTGTACGCCTTGACCCTTCAGAACAAGGGCGGTAAGTAAGCCGTCGTCGTCAGCCGATGACGGGGATGTTGATCGCCGGCTCAGAGCGAGCCGGACCGGTCACGATCACTTCGATGTGTCCACGCACTGGTGTTCACAGATACGCAGGCAAGGTACGAACCACTGCGGAAGGTCGACGAGCTTGACCTTCCGCAGCGAGTCAGCTCAATTCCACCGCGGCCCGACCTGAAGCGAGCCGCGTCGTGGAACCACATTAGCGTCGACCGGCGCCGCCGTGGACGCCGCCGCCACCGCCGTGGACGTTGCCACCATGGACGCCACCACTATGGACACCGCCGTGGACGCCGCCGCCATGGAAGCCACCGCGATGGACACCGCCGCCGTGGAAGTCGCCATGCTGGAAGCCGCCGCGATGGACGGCGACGCCACCGCGGAAGCCGCCGTCATGGAAGCCGCCGCCGAACCTATGGAAGCCGCCAAAGCCAAAGCCGACGCCAAACCCGATTCCCGGGCCGCTCCAGAACAACCCCGGATACCCGTACCATCCTGGCCACACGCCGATTGGCGCCCCGTACGCGAGCCACGGATCGTACTGCGGCACGTACACGATCTGCGGGTCCGCTGGCTCAATCACGATCCTGTTTCCGGACGTGATCACCGTCTGCTGTGCATTGCTTTCCAGGTTTCCCACTTGCTCGGCACGCTGACGCAGGACCTGAATCGCATCCATGACCTCTGACTCCCGATCGCGATAGGCCTCACCGAGCGCCGCGGTCCAGGAACGGTTCTGGTCCATGTTGGCGAGCACTGCTGGAACCTCGGTGAGCGCCTTCACAGAAGGATCCCAAGGTTGTGTATCCACCTCACGGGCTAACTGGTCCTCGTCGAGTCCGGAATTCCGTTGCATCCATCGCTCGGCTTGCCCAATCTCCTCGGGATAGCTCGCCGCTACCAGGATCTGGTCAACCAGTGCATCGGGATACAGAGCGATCGGCGCCACGAGTTGGTCCATCTGTGTCGGAGTCCGTTGCGGACTCGCGACCGTTGGCGCCGAAGTGTATTGAGCCGATTGGTCAGCGAACGCACTCGGCACATTGGCGAACGCGACGCAACCGGCAACGACGATAGAGAATGTTTGCTCTAATCGATTCATGATTCTGAGCTCCCTCACCCACCGACTCTATTAATGCTGACCTCCCGTGCGCCCATCGCGCCGGATGATCACTTCATCTATTTAGTTAGACGGGTCGAGGTACCATGGCGATTGAGATCACCCCGATCCTGAGAATGGATTAATCCGCGCCTCACCATGCGATGAGGCGGCGCCATTCCTGGTCGCTAAAACGCGAGTTGAGTGCGGAAGAGAATGGCGTGCTCGGCTGGCCGGCCGGCTCCCGTAGCTCCCTCGAAGAGCGTTCGCTCGAAGGTGCCGTACAGCTTGATGTAGGCGGTCGGATACCAGTCCGCCCCGATCGCGATCGACTTCGCTTCCCGGCTGGACCCGGCGCTCGCGAGTCCGGCGAGGAAGACGTCGCCGTCGACGGTCAACGTGGCATACCGCGCGATCAGTTGCAGCGCGCCCCAGTGCCCGTTCGCCGGATCGAAATCATTTCTGGGGCGCACGATCCCTGCCGACGCGTGCTCGCCGGTCAGCAGATACGAGGCGGTGACTTCCCACGCCTGGTTCACGACATGGGTTTCCACGCCATTGAGCGTGACCGGTTGAGCGGAGCGGACGTACTCACCGTAGCCGCCGAACGCCTTGTGGTAGTAGAAGACCGCGGGCGTGACGCGCGTTCGTGTTCCGCTGGCCTCCACCCCGGTCGCGTATGAGAAGTAGGCCTGCTGCGCACTCGTCCGGAATGTAGGCAATGCCCCCGCCTGTTGTCCCGTCGATCCGCCGAAGTGAAACCCGAGACCGTTGAGCGCCCGGTCCGGCGATTGGGTGGATTGAAACGGGCTCACGATGATTCGACCCTCGAGGTCCTTCGCGTTGTTGGTGTCGAGGTCCGTGGTGGAGCTGCTCCCGTCCGGGATGCCGTTGAACACGCCAGCGGAGTACGAGAGTCGATTCGACGCCAGGTCGCCTTGCACCTGAATGCCCACCTCGCGGTTCGGCACCAGGCTGTTCGCCAGCGACCGTTCGAGGAAGAGCACATAGGCATCGCCGATCAACATCTCGTACCCGATTGGCGCTTTGTCTTTTCCCGAGCGCACGCGAAACTTCGGCGAGAAGCGGATATCGAAGTACGCGTTCTCCAGGACGGCCGTTCCGTTTCCGAAGTCAGGCATGACGTTGAAATCGAAGTACTTCGTGATCGTTCCCGAGAGCGTGGGCCGCGCCTTGCGAATCGTGAACGTGCTGATCGGTGCGTCCGGATCGTCAACGAAGAACCGCCCATCGGTCTGCGCCACCATTCCGAAGACGAGTCGCGTGCTGCCGTCGGCGGTCTGAACGAAGAATCCGTCGTGAAATCCGGCTTCGAGTGGCGCCGGCGTAGTCGCCTGCCCGGCCGCGGCGGCAGTCTGCGCAACCGCCGGCCTCGGCGACCAGAACACCGCAGCCACGACCACAGCATGCACCAACAATCGTCTCGAGATCGTCGACATGACAGACATGGACATGAGGTCAGGCAATAGGCGCGCCACTCAAATGGCCAGCACTCGCGTGGTGAGCTGTTTACCTGTGTTCGATGTTCGTGATGACGCATGCGTGTTCTTACTCATCGATGATTGCGAGCCGCGCGAAAACGGCAAGTGCCGGGCCGGGTGATGCCGGCACCTTCTTTGCGCGCCTGGCGATAGGAACACGCATCGCTGACTGCACGCGTCGGTCGGGATGTCAGCGAGTACGCGCGGCCACGCCGCAAAGGAGAGGGACCCTATGAAACGCATCTCGCGCCGCCGCATGCTCGCGGCTACCACCGGAGGCATCGTCACCGCGGCGGCGGTGGCCCACGCCCAAAGCCAGATACCGCAGCCGATCCGCCCAGGTCACGGCGGCACCGATCCGGGTCCGCGCAACCTGGAACGGGACGCACAGAATCCCGATCTGCTCGTTCCGCCCTCGACCGATCACGGGACCCTTCCCAACCTCCGCTTCTCGTTCTCCGATGCGCACACGCGGCTCGAGACCGGAGGCTGGACGCGTCAGGTCACCGTGCGCGAGCTCGGGATCTCGAAATCGATCGCCGGCGTCAACATGCGCCTCAATGCGGGCGGCGTGCGCGAACTGCACTGGCACAAGGCGGCCGAGTGGGCCTACATGCTGTACGGCACCGCGCGTATCACGGCGATCGATCCGCAAGGACGGGCATTCGTCGACGACGTCGGCATCGGTGATCTGTGGTACTTCGGGTCGGGCATCCCGCACTCGATTCAGGGCCTCGGTCCGGACGGCTGCGAGTTTCTGCTGGTCTTCGACGATGGCGAGTTCGACGAAGACAACACGTTTATTCTCAGCGACTGGTTCAAGCACACGCCGAACAATGTGCTGGGCAAGAACTTCGGCGTCTCACCCTCGCTGTTCGGACGCACGCCAGATCCCAGCGAGCGCTATATCTTCCCGGCGCCGCTGCCTGGCGCTTTGCACGCAGACAAACCGGAGGGCGTGGCCGCCGTCCCGCAAAGCTTCAGCCACCGCATGATGGCGCAGACGCCCATCAAGTCGAACGGCGGGACGGTGCGCATCACCGACTCGAGCGTGTTCCCGGTCTCGAAGACGATCGCGGCGGCCCTCGTCGAGGTCGAACCGGGCGGCATGCGGGAGCTGCACTGGCATCCGAACGTCGACGAGTGGCAGTACTACATCGAGGGCAAGGGGCGCATGGGTGTGTTCGGTGCGTCGGGCCAGGCACGGACGTTCGACTATGCCGCCGGCGATGTCGGTTACGTCCCATTCGCCATGGGGCACTACATCGAGAACACCGGGACGGCCCCGCTCCGCTTCCTGGAAATGTTCAAGAGCAGCTACTACGCGGACGTGTCGCTCGATCAGTGGCTCGCTCTGACTCCGCCCGAGCTCGTTAAGGCGCATCTGGGTCTGGATCCGAAGGTGATGGCGGCGCTGCGGAAGAACAAGACACCGATTGTTGCGGGTTGATGTGGGCCATGCGTGCCTTCGCTCAAGTGCGCGAGGGCGCGGTAGCCATGGGCAGCTGGCGCGATGACATACCGGGCGTCACGCGCCTGCTCAACCCGCAGGGTCCACACATCCACGTGTGCGAACCTTCCAGCTCACCCGTTCATCAAACCGTAGGCGAGCAGCGCGAGCACGAACAGCGTGATTGCCACATACATCCAATTTCGCTGCTCGAGGAAACCGACAACCGAGAACAGGACGCGCGCGACCGGTGTGCCGATGAGCAGCAGCAGGCCGAGCTGAATGAGTCCACGGCCGCTCAGCGACCACGCGTCAGACACCACTCCGCTGACCGAGCGAAGGTCGCCGGGTTCGCCGCGGAACACGTGGTATTCGGGTACAGCATGGCCATGTCTCACGAGGTACACGACTCCCCCGAATGACACCACGATCGCAGCAAGGAGCACTCCTGCTCGCAGCACGCGACCGAGTCGCACGTCGAATTCCTTGTCCGTCCAGGCATTCGCGACCACGTCACACCTGGCCCGTCACGCCGCTATAGAGCATTTCGCAGGCGAGGGCCACGATCACCCAGACAAAGATCACGCGAAGCCAACGCGTGCTGGCGTCGTTCAGCAGGCGCGCACCCAGCATCGAGCCGGCGAGCACACCCAGTACGACCGGCATCCCGAGGCCGGGGTCGATATACCCCCGATGAAGGTAGACGCCGGCGCTGGCCGCCGCCGTGACGCCAATCATGAAGTTGCTCGTCGTGGTCGACACCTTGAACGGCAACCGCATCGCCTGATCCATCGACAGGACTTTGACCGCTCCCGAACCAATCCCGAGCAGGCCGGACAGCACCCCGGCCATGTACATCAAGCCAAACCCGATCGGAATGTGCCGCACGTGATACAGGCGTGGGCCTTCTGGTGTCGGATAGGTGGAATCGAGTTGCAGCGCAACCGCGAGGCGATCCGGTGCAGCCCCGCCGGCTGTCTCTCGCGCGCGGTGGCCAGACAGGTACGCGGAACACAGCAGCACCAGACCGAACACGATCGCGAGCTCCTGTGTCGGGATGTGGGCTGCCAGCATGGCTCCAGACAGGGCTCCGATCGTCGTGGCAATCTCGAGGACCATGCCCAGTTTGATGTTCGAAAAACCTTCTCTCACATAGGCTGCGGCGGCCCCAGAGGAGGTGGCAATGACCGACAGGAGCGAGGCGCCGATGGCGTAGCGGATGTCGACCCCGAACGCGACCACCAGGAGCGGGATGATCACGAATCCCCCGCCGAGGCCCGTCATCGCGCCCAGCAGACCGGCGGCGAACGACGCGAGGCCGAGGACCGCTGAAAACGCCAGGATGGTCATCGGTGTTCGAACACTATCCTCGCGAGCAGTGTGGGCAATCCGTGGGCCGATGGAAGTTGTTCTCCGCATCCGAGAACTGCCGCTGCATCCGCAACCCGCCAGCGCCAGTGATTATTTATGAGCAATGTGTTGTGTCGATTTGTACGCGACGTCGGACGTCCACCCAATCACGGGCCTCTCATGGTCGAAAAGCGGCGCGTTGTGAGCACCGACACCGTGGCACCGGCGTTGCCATCCTAGGCGCGAAGAAGGCTCGTTACGAACAGGATTGATGCGACATGGACACCTCACAGGTTATTGCGGCGATCTACGAGGACCATCGAGAGGTCGAAACGGCGATCAGGGCCTTGCAACACGTCGGCTTCGACATCACAGCGCTCTCGATCGCCGGCAAGGACTTTCTGAGTGACGGACCACGCCTCGGCGACTACGACCGCGCTCAACTGAGGAAACCGTGGGGCACGCTGTGGACGTTCTGGGGCGGCATGTGGGGTCGCTTGATGGGCCGGGCGTTCTTCTTCACGCCCGACATCGGTCCAGTGCTCGTGGCCGGGCCCCTGGGAGATGTGATCGCCAAGGCTGCCGGTAGCCCTCTGGTCGGCGGCGGTTTCAGCATCGTCGGCGCCGGACTGTGCAGCCTCGGCATTCCGCAGAGCACCGTGCTCGACTACGAGCTCGCGATCAGGGCTGACAAGTTGCTGCTGGTCGCACACGGCTCACGCGAGGCGGTCGCGCGTGGAAAGGAGATCCTGGCTGCCCGCGTCGCCACAGGACGCTGCGACTGACGCCGCCGTCGATCTACGTGATGTTCGGTCACGATGTCGATGGCGGCGTCGTCGTCTGACTACTTCACGACGTTGACAATCACTCCACCGTAAATCCGATTGCCTTCCCTCGTCTCCTGGCCAAAGAAGGTCGGGGCATCGTCCTTCGACCGGACCACCTGGAAGCGGTAATCGCCGCGCAGCCCCCATCGCCCTCCCGACTGGTACCACTTGACGCCGCCGCCGACGTTCCCGGTCAGGAATGTGCCGACGTTGCTATCCAGGCCGAGATCGCGGCTCGTGTACACGGTCAGGCCGCCGGCTCCTCCCGTCACGTACGGCACAACCGAGTGCCGTGACAAACCGACGACGACGTTGCCGGTATACGAGAGCATGTTGGGAGTATCCACACTGACGTCCAGGTCACCGAGATGCTGCTCGAGCCCGAAGGAGCCAGTGACCTCACCCTCCACGCCGACGATGCGGTTGAAGTTCACCCCGGCGGCTCCCGCAACGTTGAAATTCCTGAAGCTCGGCCCCTCATCCTTGCTCAAGAAGAATGTCGCTCCTGCTGGAATCAGCGTGACCTCGAACTTGCCCGGGCCAGCCCCTTCCTGCGCAGACGCCCGTCCCACAGCGACGAGCGACGAGATGATCATCATCACACCGGCAATTGCCATCGATCGTTTCATTGGTTCCCTCCTGGAAACACTTCAGCCTTCGCAGCACTCGGCAAGGAGAGTGCCGTTCGTAAGAATGTGAGTGGGCCTTCCCAATCGCGGCCTGTCGTGTGCGCTCGATGAGCAGCGTTGCGCATCGACCTGTGTGTGAATGCGCACTGACCATCGAACACGGCGGCCGTGTCCCATGTGCTCGTCCCCTCGAAACATTCCGTTGACCGCGACTCGTGCGGCACTGCGCCGGTCATCGCCGGTCCGGAACGACGGTTGCGTTACGTCAATCACCGCGCAGCGGACGCTGCGCGAGCCGGCAGTGATGACATGGCGGGTCCGGTAAAGCGATGAACCGGGGCGCGGAAGCGAGGGATACGATGCGCGGCACGACTCTGATTGCGGCAGTCTGCGTACTGCTGACGGCGATACCCGCGGCTGCTCAGGAGACGACTGGATCTATCGCGGGTCGCGTCGTGGACAGCCAGGACCTGCCGGTTCCGGGAGCGACGGTCACAGTCACCACCCCGCAGGGGCAGCGGACATTCACCACCGATGAGGACGGCCGCTTCCTGGCGCCGTTTCTTACGCCGGGGCAGTACGGAGTCGTAGTCGAGCTTCAGGGATTCCGCCCGCTCGAACGTCAGGATGTCCAGGTACGCCTCGGGCAACGCGTCGATCTGATGCTGACGTTGGAGGTCGGCAACGTGACGCAGGCAGTCACCGTGACCGGCTCCGCACCGATCGTCGACAGGTCGAGCACCACGACAGGTGCGGTGATCGACAGCGAGACTCTGGCGCGTCTCCCTGTCGGCCGGCGGTTCAGCGACACGCTGTACATCGCGGCTGGCGTCAGCAGCGGAGGCCAGGTCGGCGATGCGAACCCGTCGATGTCGGGTGCCAGCGGTCTCGAGAACCAGTACGTGGTCGACGGCGTGAATATCACCAACGCCGGCTACGGAGCGCTGGGCTCCTATTCCATCGTGTTCGGCTCGCTCGGCAACGGAGTGCCGTTCGACTTCATCAAGGAAACACAGGTCAAGACGGGTGGCTACGAGGCCGAATTCGGACAATCGACGGGAGGTGTGGTCAACGTGATCACGAAGAGCGGCACGAACACGCCTCGCGGCAGCGTCTTCGGCTACGTCCGTCCGCAGGGTCTCGAGAGCCACTACGACCAGGTGACCACTGAGAACGGGACCGTCAACGTGACGCACACGCGGTCCAACGACACCGGGGCCGAAGCAGGCGGTCCACTGGTCAAGGATCATCTGTTCGTCTTCGGCGCGATCGATCCGCAATGGCTGCGCACCACATATGTCGCGCCCGAAGGGTTCCCGCTGCGCAGCCTCGGAGACGTCAATCAGGATCGGCGAATCGTGGCGTACGCCGCGAAGGGCACGTATCAGATCGCGTCGAGCCATCGGATCGATGCAACCTTCTTTGGCGATCCATCCGTCGGCAAGAACGGACCGCAGCGCTACCTCGCTCTGCTGCGGACCGACACGTCGGGGTTCAGCAAGCTCGACTCGTATGGCGGCCACAACCAGACCATCAGGTATGACGGCGCCGTGACCGGCTCGTGGCTGCTCGAAGGCTCGGTGGCACGGGCCCGCAATACCATCGTCGAAGTGCCGTCCGTCAACGACCCTTCGATCACGGACAACACCGTGACTCCCCAGATACGCAGCGGCGGCATCGGATTCTTCGAGGTCGGCAACACCGGCGTGAACTGGCAGTATCAGGCCAAGTCGACCAACGTCCTCGGTTCACACACGGTTCGCTACGGCATCGAGTACGACAACATCTCGTACCAGAACGTCATCAACCGCACCGGGCCGACGTTCACGCTGCCAAACGGCGTACAGACGGTCACCGGCGCCCAGATCGAGATCGATCCCGACCCGGTATTCGGACAGATCTTCAGGGTCATTCGCGCCAACACGAGCAATGTGCGCGACACCCGTCAGCACTACACGAGCCTTTTCATACAGGACAACTGGACGATCGGTCATCGTCTCACGATCAATCCCGGCCTGAGGTGGGAACGCCAGGAACTGAGCGGCACGCTGGAGAGGTTCACGCTCGACAAAAGCTTTGCGCCGCGCGTCGGGGCCACGTTCGATCCCACTGGACGAGGGACGATGAAGGTCTACGCGAATTGGGGATTCTTCTACTCCAAAGTTCCGAACGATCTGGCCGCGCGCGCCCTGTCGGCCGATGCCGGCGTCAGCCGCGCCGACTATTTCGATGCCTCACTGACGCAGCCGGTGCCGGAGGGCGTGCTCGCGCTCGGCACGACCAGCCACTTCCTGCAGCAAGGCGTGTCGGCTGATCTGCTCGATGCGAATCTCAAGGCGAGCTACGTGAACGAAACCGTGGCGGGCGTCGAGTACGAGGTCTTGCCAGGGATGAACGTCGGCGTGCGCTACATCCATCGCGACATTCCGCGTGTGCTCGAGGATGTTCAGCCATTTCCGATCGTCGCCGGCGACCTCGGCATCCCTGGTGCGACGACGGTCGACTACACGCTGACGAATCCCGGTCCGTCTACGCCCACCGCCGGCGATCTGGGCGCGAGCTTCGAAAAGGCGATTCATCGCTACAACGCCGTCGAGGTCACGGCCGACAAGCGCTTCGCTGATCGATGGTCGCTCCAGGCCTCGTATCGGTTCTCGCGTCTGCGCGGCACATTCGAGGGATTTTTCCGCGACGACAACGGCCAATCCGATCCGGGAATCACATCGCTCTTCGATTTCCCGACTAACGACCCGAGCTACACGGCGATCGGCGTTCCGCAGTTCGGATATCGGGGCGACGTCCGGTTTCTCGGCGCCCTGGGTGAGGGGCCACTGCCGCTCGATCGCCCGCATCAGGTGAAGGTCTACGGCAGCTACGGGTTCAAGGTACCGATCAACGTGGGCGCCGGCATCTTCCTCTCCTCGGGCAAGCCGCTGACCGCGCTGGCCGCACATCCGGTCTACGGCAGCAGCGGCGAGATCCCGGAAGGCCCGCGAGGATCGGGGTTCGAGACGATCGACGGCTTCAAGACGCGCACACCATTCCTCTACACGGTGGCGCTGCACGCCGACTACCGGTTGACCACTCACAAGAATCAGCGCGTCGCGCTCCTGGCCGATGTCTTCAACCTGTTCGACACACAGCGGCCACTCGATTACGACCCAGATACTCAGACCAGCTTTCCGGTTCTGAACCCCGACTTCGGGCAGCCGAGCCGGACCAATCTCGCTCAGCTCCAAACGCCTCGGCAGGTTCGTTTTGGTGTGCGTTACGAGTTCTGAGCACGGAAAGACCCGCGATGGTGACCATGCTCATTCGTCCGGCGATCGCGGCGGCCGCTGCCGCATCCATCGTTCTGTGCGCTGAACCGCATGTGGCGGCGCAAGGTGCGACCTTCAAGGGCGGCGTCGATATGGTGCCGCTCACCGTCACCGTCACCAATTCCGCAGGACGCTGTGTGACCGGGCTGACGATCGACGACTTCGCGGTGTTCGAGGATGGTGTGCGGCAATCGGTGACGTTCTTCGCGAGCGAGCCCGCCCCGGTAGACCTGGCGTTCGTGATCGACACCAGCAGCAGCATGGCCAACGATCTGCCGCTCGTCCAGGAGGCGGCGAGCGGCCTCGCCCGCAAGCTGCGCGTTGGCGATCGCGGTGCAGTGATCGACGTGAAAGGGTCTGTGGGTATCGCCCGGCCGCTCACCGCCGACCATGCCGAGATCGAGGCGGCCATCGGCGGTCTCTCCGCGTCGGGCGGCACCGCTGTCTACGATGGCCTGTACGTGGTGCTGCGTGAGTTCGAGCTCGATCGAAGCCACCACGACGCGATCAGACGGCAGGCCCTCATCGTGTTGAGCGACGGTGTGGATAACAAGAGCCATGTCCCGGCCGACCAGGTCGTGGATCTCGCGCGTGGTCTCGGCGTCAATATCTACGTCATTGCCCTGAAGGATGCGGCTGCCGCTCTGCCCCAGGCGCTGACGATCACGCCGGAGGTCACGCAGGCTGAATACGTCCTTCGCTCACTCGCGCGCGACACCGGCGGCCGCATCTTCTTCCCGACGTCTGCGCGCGAGCTGGGCACGATCTACGATGTCGTCGCCCAAGAATTGGCCAGCCAGTATCAGCTGGGGTACGTGCCGTTACGGCCCGGCGGTGACGGAACGTTCAGGCGGGTGTCTGTCAAGGTACTGCCTTCAACAGGCGGGGTGGCGCGGACTCGCAGCGGCTACACGGCATCTCGGCGACGGATTGCCTTCGCTCCTCGGTCGACACCCGGAAACTGAATGCGTCTGACCGACATCGCCCATCCCGCCGTCGGCCCCGTGCGGCGGGCGAAGCCACGACTCGCGCCGCCGTTGGCCGCAGGCGTGCTGGTGATCGCCTTCGGTCTCATCTTCGTACTTGACCATCTCACTGGTGCCGCGCCCGTGCAGCACCTCTACTATTTACCGATCACATACGCCGCACTCAGGTTCGGTACGTGGGGCGGCACCATCGGCGCCCTGATCGCGATCGCCTTGTATCACGCGGCAAACCCGACCACGCTCTCGGGCGGCTATGCGGGTTCGGATCTCTTGCAGATCGTCGTGTTCGTCGCCGTCGGCATCATCTCGGCCAGACTCGCTGATGATGCCCGGCGCCTTCATCAGCTCGCGATGACCGATGACCTGACCGGCCTCCACAATCTGCGCTCGTTCGAATCGCACCTGAAGACGATGGTCAGGATGGCGCGCCTGGAGAGAACGCCACTGTCGATGCTCGTGCTGGATGTCGATCGGCTGAAGTCGCTCAACGACTCGCATGGCCACCTCGCCGGCGCCGAGGCGGTGCGCACGGTGGGACGCCTGATCGCGAGGCACGTACCCGCCAGTGCCGCAGCCTGCCGCTACGGTGGCGACGAGTTCGTCATTGCTGTGCCGCGGTGCAGCCAATCGCGCGTCGGGATAATCGCTGAACAGCTGCGCGGCGGGGTGAACGCCGTCGCGCCGGTGCTGGCCGGTGTCTCCTTTCCTGCCGGCACCCTCTCGATCAGCGTGGGCATGGCGAGCCGTACGTTCGGACCGGATGACCGCCCTGGCGCGTTGATTCGGGACGACGAACTCGGCGAGGCGCTCTTCCGGGCGGCGGACACGGCACTGTACGCCGCGAAGAATGGTGGCCGCAATCGCATCCGCGCGATGTGACACGGGTCACACGATGGACCCGGCCTCGCGCAGCTTCGCGTGCTAACTGCGCTCCAGAACTGCCTGCGTTGGACGTCGTCGCAGCAGAACCAGTGACGCCACCAGCGCAACGATCAACAGCGCGAGCAGCGACAGCTCAATGGACACTTGACGGAACAGAACGGCGTCCGCCTTCTCCAGCACGCGCGGCAGCTCGGCCGTCAGCACGAGGAGACGCCGCACGACGGCGATCAATCCCACCATGAGAAACGGCTCGGGTGCCACAGTGTGCTCGCGAAACGACACCTGCACGGTGTACATCACTTCGATGATCAGCAGAATCAGGAGCAGGCGGTCGAGGAGCTGAACGATGTTCTCGGAGAGCGAGCCCGCCAGCAGGAGATGCCAGAATGTGATGGCGCCGGACGTGAGCAGCGTGAGCGCACACCCCGCCAGCAACACTCCCAGCCCAACATAGACGACGTCCTCAATCCAGGTGAAGGCCCTCGCCAGCCAGCTGCGTGTCGAGTCCGGCGGCCTGTCGTATCTCACCTGGAGCCTTTCACGTCGCGCGGCGACAGTTCATCGGCAAGGGCCCCCGCGTCATACAGCTTGCGAAGCGCTTCGAGAATCACCGAGCTGTGCACGGCCACCGCGCGATTCCGCTCTTCGCTGTACACGAAGCGGCCGACCAGGCTCTCGATGTTGCCGTCGAAGATGATGCCCACGAACTCACCGTTGCGGTTGACGACCGGCGACCCGGAGTTGCCCCCGATGATGTCGTTCGTCGTCACGAAGTTCAGGGGCGTCGACAAGTCGAGCGACGCCTGTCGATCGAGATAGCGACGGGGCAACTCGAACGGTGGCTGTCTGCCGAAGCCGTAGGCGCGATCGTACAGACCATAGAGCGTCGTCCTGGCCGGTGCGACGGTTCCGTTCATCGGGTAGCCTTTGACCTGGCCGTATGAAAGTCGCAGCGTAAAGGTGGCATCCGGATACGCGGAATGGCCGTAGACGGCAAAGCGCGCCTGCCCGATCTTTTCGCCCGCTGCGGTTTCGACGCTCGTGACCTGATCGTCGAGACTTCTCCGATGCCCCCGCGCAAACTCGTCGGCCGCGCGCGCGAGGATCACGAGCGGGTCGGTCGACGCAGCGAGACCGCTCACACCGGAGCTGACCAGCGCCTTGCGCGCCGCCGGATCGGCGAGCCTGGTGCCGCGTATGGCGTCTTCCACGACTGCGGCCGGCGTGCGACCCTTCAGAATGGCGATGATGAACGGATCTGACGGTCCGAGCTCATCGAGCGACTCCTGCAGCGCGTCAGCCAGCAGCGTTTCTTCCAGGGCTTGGTACACCGGCGCCGGCGAGAACAGCTGCAACTCGAGTGCAGGAAGCTGTGCGTCGTGGTAGCCGTCGAGGCGTTCGGCGTCGGGTTTGTGCGTCTCCTCCACATAGCGCACGAGCGCGCCAGCAAGTGACGCGAGGCTCGAACCGCGTAGCTGCTGAAAGCGGCTGGTCTTGTACAGCCGGCGACCGACCTCTTCGGCCGAGGCGATCGAGTCCCACGCGTCGCCAAACGCGGCCTTCCAGGTCGGGTTGGCGTCAACCCGAGCGCGAAACGCGCGCTCGTCGTCGCGCTTCCTGGCGAACAGCGCGGCGTCGTTCAGTCCGGCGAGCTCGCCGCCGTACGCCTTGAGCGCATTCTCGAGGCCGAAGAGCGCGTCGGCGGTTTCTCGTGCCTCTTCGGGACCGTGTTGTCCGTACTTCTGCAGCACGCCAATTCGCCTGGTAATGACGCGTATCGCCATCGGCAGCGTGACGTCCCGTGCGGTTTCGAGCTGAGCGACGGTGTTCAGGCGATCGGTCGAGCCGGGATGACCGGAGACGAAGACCAACTCGCCGTCAGCCGCCCCGCTCGGCGACCACTTCAAGTAGTCGCGACTGGCGATCGGCGCGCCGTTCTCGTAGACGCGGAAGAGCGCGATGTCCAAATCGTAGCGGGGATAAGTGAAGTTGTCGGGATCGCCACCGAAGAACGCGATCCGCTGCTCGGGGGCGAACACCAATCGGACGTCGGTGTATCGTTTGTAGCGGTACACCCAGTACTCACTGGATTGGTACAGCGAGACGACGTCCGAGCGAAGACCCGTCGCCGCCGTGCTCTCTTGCTCGATGGCGGCGATGACGCGCTTGCGAGCCTCGAGTGCCTGCGCCGCCGAGGCACCCGGCGGGGCCGCGTGCCGCACCCGCCAGGAAACGTTCTCCGTCGAGACCAGGACGTTCAGCTCGAGGTCGGGACTCTTCAGTTCCTCGCCTCCGCTCCTGGCGAAGAATCCGTCCGCCAGGTAGTCCTTTTCGGGTGTTGAGAGCTTCTGGAGCTGACCAGCCGCCACGTGATGATTGGTGAGCACCAGTCCGTTCGGACTGACGAACGACCCTGAGCCCCCATCATTGAAGCGCACGCTCGACAGACGAAGATGGTCGAGCCATGCCGGCGTGATCTTGAAGCCGTAGTCGTCGCGCAGTCGCGCCGTCGGCGGGTTGTCGAAGGTCCACATGCCCTCGTCGGCCCTCAATCGGAGCTCGGTCGTACCCAGTCCAAGCGCCACCAGCACACCAATGAGGGCACGCGTAGATGTCGATCGCAGCACGGAGTTCACCTCTTCGTGTGGAAGGGCAATGAAGGTGCCAGCGTCGGGTGTGCCGCCGAAGCGTTCGCAGAGGCGGAAAGCCGTGCGCGGCGGACTGACGAGAGCAGTTGCTGAGCCGAGTGGATGTGCGGATATACACGCAGACGCCGCGCGAATCCACCACGGCGACGAGCACCGAGCGGTCGGTGGGGTGGGGATCGCGGCTTTTGCGTCACTTCCTGCACCCGCCGTACGGCACGAACCTTGACTCCCCTTCATGCGGGAAAGAGGACGTCATGAACAACATCGACATCCGGTCACTCAGGTCCTTCGGAGCGGCGAGGCGATGTCCACACTGCCACGCGGCTGATGTCCGCTGGTTCGGGATTCTTCGGATGTGTGCGTCGTGCGGAAGCGCGTTTCACTGGCGCGCGCTCACGTCAGAGTCTTAGCGCTCTCGCTCGAGTCGAAGTGAATCCAGCCGTTCACCACGTTGCGATGGTCCACGTCGCGTGCGACGTGCGGCCCGGAGTCCGCGACGTCGCCGCCGAGGAACCGCTCGAGATCCGTCTCGGCGGCCAGCCGTTCGTCGTGATCATGCGGACCCCTGGGGCTGACCGGGATTTGGCCACTGGATTCCTGTTGTCCGAACAGATCATTCGCGGGCTCGGCGAGGTGTCGTCCATGCGGTATTGCGTTGACGCCGACGAGGGCGACGCCAACAACGTCCTCAACGTCTGGCTCACAGGTGAGGCGGCCGTGCGGGCGCAGACAGCGCTCGCCGGACGACGGCACGTGACGGCGAACTCGGCGTGCGGCGTGTGCGGGCGCCGCTCCATCGATGACCTGATCGATGGAACGCGGCGGATCGACAGTGCCATGACGATCTCCCGCGGCGTCATCGAACGCATGCCGGACACGTTGCGCGCCGCTCAACCAGCCTTCGAGCAGACCGGCGGCATCCATGCGGCGACGCTGCTCGATGCCGATGGAACGATGGTCGGCGTCGCCGAGGACGTTGGTCGGCACAACGCCGTCGACAAGGTGATTGGCGCCGAATTCACGCGTGGCCGCTGGCCACTCTCGAACCGCGTGCTGTTCGTCAGCGGCCGGACGTCGTTCGAGATCGTTCAGAAGGGGGTGGTGGCCGGAGTGCCGATCATTGCGGCGGTCTCCGCACCATCGAGTCTGGCCATCGAGCTGGCGCAGGAGGCCAACGTCACCCTCCTCGGCTTCGTGCGCAACCGTACCTTCAACGTCTATTCAGGTGTTCAGCGGATCCGCGTCTAAACGTCGCAGGACGACACGGTGAACTGAAACGTCGTGCCGTGACCATCGTTCGAGACGGCCCACAACCGTCCACCGTGGTTCTCGACGATCGAACGGCTGATCGACAGACCCATCCCCATACCACCGCGCTTCGTGGTGTAGAAGGCGTCGAAGATACGACTCACGTCCGATGGCTCGAGGCCAGTGCCCGAGTCCTGCACGACCACGTGCACGCATTCCGCCTCGTCCATCCTGGTGGCGATCAGCAGTTCCTTGGGCCGGTCGAGCACAGTACTCATCGCCTCGACGGCGTTGAGGAGAAGGTTGAGCACGACCTGCTGCAGCTGCACCCGGTCGCCGAGCACGTGCGGGAGATTACGAGCCAGCTCGATCCGAAGCGCAACTCCGTTCCGCCGTACCTCGCTCTCGGCAAGGGCCGCAACTTCGCGAATCGCTTCATTCAGGTCCAGGCGCTCCTTCTCTCCACCAGTCTTCTTCGAGAGGCCGCGGATTCGCGCAATCACATCGTTCGCCCGTTTGCCGTCACGGACGATGCGCTGCAGCGCGTCGCGAGCTTCGTCGAGATTGGGCGTTCCGCCGGCCAGCCAGCGCAAGCAGGCATTGGCGTTGATGACGACGCCCGACAGGGGTTGGTTGACTTCGTGAGCGATCGACGCCGCCATTTGGCCCATCGTCGTCACGCGGCCGACATGCGCCAGATCGGCCTGTGCCTTGCGCATGGCGTCTTCTGCGCGCCTTCGTTCGGTGATGTCGCGGTTCGTTTCCAGGACCAGCAAGCGACCATCCGCGTGCCGCATCAGCACGTGCCGGCTCTCGACCATGATCTGCCGGCCGTCGCGCGTCGTATGCGTGAGTTCTCCCGTCCAGTTTCCATCGCGTTCCAGCGCCGCCTCGAAGACTTGAACGGGGACCGGATGCACGGTGTGGAGAAGCTCGTGGCTCAGTCGGCCAACGGCCTCGTGTCTGGAGTACCCGTAGAGTTGCTCAGCCGCGCGGTTCCAGTAGGTAATTGCTCGCCGGAATTCCCATACGAAGATCGCGTCGTGTGTGAGATCGAGGAGGCTCGCCTGCGCCCGCAGCGCGGCCTCGCTTTGGCGCAGTTCGGCCGTTCGCTCCGATACCTTCATCTCGAACCCGTCGCGGGCGTGACGAAGCTCCTCGGCGAGGCGCGCATGCTGAAAGGCGGTGGCGGCGTGATTGGCAGCCACGGACAGCAATAGCTGATCGATCTCGGTGGGAAACTGCTGGCGATCGCAGGCGGCGGCCACCAGGCCGCCCTCGCCATCGATGCCGATCGGTATGAGAATGCCGCGGTAGGGAGCTGCTCCGCCGAAGTGAGGAATGATTTCCCTGCCCGACAGGCGGCGAGCTGCGAGGTGACGCTGCAGCCATTCGGGACACTCTTCGCAGACATCCCCCCGCATCACTTCGACCGCGGCACCCCCGCTCGGATCGCACAACCGCACGAACGCGAAATCGAGTTGCAACGACCTGGTCAGCACGTCGGCCAGCGCTCCGGCGATGGCAGACGGCTCTCTGCCGACCCACGCCGCCGGGATCGTGGACAGTGCCACGAGATCCCGCATCGCCGTTCGCAGCCGGCGGATCTCGGCGTCGGCTTCCATCGGCACTCAGTTCGTCCTGCGGGTTTTGCCAACCGACCGTCGCTCCCGTATCTCGAGCAGGAACTGGTCGGGAGGCACGAAGAAAGGGTTCTCCTGCAGTACCCCACCGATGATCACGACCGGGTGCGTCCGCATGATGTCCATGACTACGTTCGAGCTGAATCTCGACAGATCGTACGCACAGATCAATGGATCGTCGTACTTGGGAGACACGTAGTTGACGCGCGTCTCGAATTCGACCAGGTTATCGATAGCTGACGTGTCGGCCAGCGCCCATTCCATATGCGCCAGAAATCTCGTGAGCGGGTAGCCCGCTTTCGCGCCTAACTGGAGCACTTCTTCGATGAAGGCCAGCATGGCGTCCTGGTCGAAGCGCTCTCCGCGAAGCTGAGCATCTTGCCACCGCCACACCTCCAGCTGGCCCGACGCCATCGCCCGCTCCACGTCGATGCCTCCTTCGGCGAGGCGCTTCAGATGTGCGTCACGCAGTGTGGGGTCTACGAAGTGGAGGGCTTTCTCCCCCCGGTCAAGGCCTTGCTTGATGAACGAGCGAAGCACCCGATGTTGCTCGTCGATGTTATTGAAGAACGCACAGATGTGACGGTGCCGGCCGAGCGTGCCTCCGGCAAACTGCACGGAGTGATCAGTCGTTTCCATAGGTCACCTCGAGTCGGGGAAAATCCGGTGCGACCGATGACGAGTGCGAACCTGCTCAGGCAGAGAGAAACAGAAAGGAATCGAACCGTGTGATCATAGCGCTTAGCGAGGTTCCTTTTCGCCCGTCTCGGCGCCCGGCGAACTGCCGACACGACGCTGCAACGTGTGTGCGGCGGGCAGTTCGGCGGCTGACCACCCGCCACCCAGCGCCTTGACCAGCAGCACGCTCGCGGTCATCCGTCTCGTGCGCACATCGACGGCCGTCAGTTGAGCGGCGAGCGCGGCGGTCTGCGCAGTGATGACCTGCAGGTATGACGTCAGCCCGGCCACGTACTGCTGGTTGGCGAGCGCGAGCGATCGGTTCGCCGCCGTCACCGCAGCGTCGGCCTGTCCCGCCTCCTCGGCGAGCACGCGCAGCGCTGCGAGACTGTCTTCGACATCCTGAAATGCCGTGAGCACGCTCTGCCGGTACGCGGCGACGGCCTCTTCGTAACTGGCGATCGCTTCATCGGTCAGCGCCCGGCGGCGGCCACCGTCGAAGACAGTTTCGACAAGCGAGGGTCCGATCGACCAGAATCGGCTGGGCAACGACAGCAGCGCGCCGAGCCGTGAGCTCTGGACGCCGGCGCTCCCCGTGAGAGACAACGTCGGAAAGTACGCGCTCTTGGCGACACCGATCAGCGCATTCGCAGACGCGGCACGCCGCTCGGCAGCGGCGACATCCGGACGGCGCTCGACGAGCTGCGAGGGCATGGTCACCGGAATTACCGGAGGCACAGTGTCGGTCACCGCGGGCGGAATCGTCAGGTCGGCCGGCGCCTCACCCGCCAGCGTCGCGATCGCGTGTTCGAACTGTGCGCGTGCGACGCCGAGATCGGTGGCCTGTGTGCGCGTCGTCTCGAGCTGAGTCTGTGCTTGCGCCACATCGATCCCTGACGCCACGCCCTGATTGAATCGATCGGTCGTGAGTTGGAGCGCCCGCTCGTACGCGGCGATGGTCCTCGTGAGCAGATCGCGCTGCGCGTCGAGTCCCCGCAGCTCGAAGTAGTCGACGGCGAGCTCGCTCGACACGCTGAGGAGTGCCGTCTGGACATCCGCGCTCGAGGCCTGCGCGCTGGTGACACTCGCCTCGACACTGCGACGCACGCGCCCCCACACGTCGGCCTCGTAGCTGAAGTCAAACGGCAGCTGGAAGTCGTTCGTCGCACCGGGCGCAGACCCGCTGACCACGCCTCCCGACGGACGTGCCCGCGACGCCGAGGCGCCGATGCTAACCGTGGGAAAGAAGTCGGCGCGTGCGGCGCGGATCGCGGCACGCGCGGCGCGGAATGTCGCGTCAGCCTGCGCAACAGTCTGATTCGACGAACGTGCGCGCTCCTCCAGGCTGGTCAAGAGCGGATCGTCGAACGCCTCCCACCAAGGTGCGCGAATCCTGTCCTCGCCGGGTTGGGCGGGCTGCCATGTCGCCGTTGCGACGTCGGCCGGCGTGGGCAGCTCCTTGAAGAGCGCGGGCATGGCAGCCGTCGGGCGCCGGTAATTCGGACCGACGACGCACCCGGCGCACAGCAGAATCGCCAGACCTGACCCGACGATGGCGCTGCGGAGCGTGCGCATGATCACCGGACTGCGGTCGTCCGACGACCACGGCGAAAGCCCATTCGATCGAGATAGAGGTAGACGACCGGCGTCGTGTAGAGCGTGAGCATCTGACTGAAGAGCAAGCCGCCGACGATCGCGATGCCAAGCGGTCTTCTCAGCTCGCCTCCCGTACCTGCTCCGATCGCGAGCGGCAGCGCGCCGAGCATCGCGGCCATCGTCGTCATGGTGATCGGACGGAACCGCAGCAGGCAGGCTTCCAGGATCGCCTCCTCCGCGCGCTTGCCGGCGCGCTCGGCCTCGAGCGCGAAGTCGATCATGAGAATCGCGTTCTTCTTCACGATGCCGATGAGCAGGATGATGCCAATCAGGGCGATGATCGTCAGCTCCGTGCGGCACAGCAGCAGCGCCACCAGCGCGCCGACGCCGGCCGACGGCAGCGTCGAGAGGATCGTGATCGGATGCACACAGCTCTCGTAGAGGATCCCGAGCACCACATACACCGCGGCGAGCGCCGCGGCGATGAGCAGCGGTTGGCTCGCCAGCGAATCCTGATACGCCTGGGCCGTCCCTTGAAAGCTGCCCCGGATCGAAGCCGGCAGGGACATCTCGCGCTCGACCGACTGAATCGCCGCCACCGCATCACCAAGCGCCACCCCGCCCGGCAGGTTGAACGACATGGTGACGGAGGGAAATTGGCTCTGGTGATTGACGGCCAGAGGCGCCGTCGACGGCGCGTACCGCGTCACGGCACTGAGCGGCACTTGACCACCGGCGCTCGACGACAGGTAGATGTGATCGAGACCTTCCGGACTCTGCCAGAAGCGCGGCGCGGCCTCCATCACGACGTGATACTGATTCAGGGCCGTGAAGGTCGTTGACACCGGACGCTGGCCGAACGCGTCTGCCAGTGTGTTGTCGATGGCACTTGTCGAGACGCCGAGCCGCGCAGCGGTGGCACGGTCGATCGTGAGCCCGGCCTGGAGTCCCTTCGTGAAGAGGTCGCTGTTGACGTCAGCCAGCTCCGGCAACTTTCTCAGCCTGGCGTACAACTGCGGCGCCCAGTCGTTCAACGCCCGCACGTCCTCGCTCTGGATCGTGTACTGATACTGGGCCGCGCTGGCCCGCCCGCCTATTCGGAGATCCTGCACCGACTGCAGATACAGGGTCGCGCCAGCAACGCCGCTCGTGTTCCGGCGCAGCCTGGCAATCACCGAGGTGGCATCGGCGCCTCCCTCGTCGATCGGTTTCAGGCTGACGAACATCCGCGCCGAGTTCTGGTTGCCGCCGCCACCCACATACGCGAGTACCGAATCGACCGCCGGGTCGTGCCTCACGATCTCGACGAACTGCGACACGCGCCGACGCATGGCCTGAAACGACGTGTCCTGATCGGCGAGGATGGACCCGTTGAGCCGGCCGGTGTCCTGTTGCGGAAAGAATCCCTTGGGAATCCACACGTACAGAAACGCCGTTGCCGCCATGGTCGCGAGCGTGACGAACAGCGTGAGCCGCTGGTGACGCAGGACCGTTCTCAGCGATGCGTCATACCGTGCGAGGATCCAGTCGAAGGCGCGCTCGCTCGATCGATACAGCCACCCGCGCTGCTCCCGCGGACTCGGCATCAGCAGCCGTGCGCACATCATCGGCGTCGTCGTCAGCGACACCACGAGCGACACCAGGATCGCAATCGACAGCGTGATCGCGAATTCCCGAAACAGCCGGCCGACGATGCCGCCCATCAGCAGAATCGGAATGAACACCGCGACCAGGGACACGCTGATCGAGAGGACGGTGAAGCCGATCTCCCGCGCACCCAATAGTGCTGCCTCGACCGGCGCGATACCGCGCTCGAGATGACGCGACACGTTCTCGATCACCACAATCGCATCGTCCACGACGAATCCTGTTGCCACGGTAAGCGCCATCAGCGAGAGGTTGTCGAGGGTGTAGCCGAACAGGTACATGACTCCGCAGGTGCCGATGAGCGACACGGGAACGGCGACGGCAGGAATCAGCGTCGCCCGGGCTGTCCGCAGGAACACGAAGACGACGAGAATCACCAGCCCGATGGAGACCACCATCGTCAACTCGATGTCGCGCACCGAGGCACGGATGGTCGTCGTACGGTCCGAGAGAATCGCCAGCCCGATCGACGCCGGGATTGACGCCTGCAGCGTCGGCATCAGCGCTCGAATGCCGTCAACGGCGTCGATGATGTTCGCGCCGGGTTCGCGGAACACGATGATGAGCACCGCCGGCTTGCCGTTGGCCGATCCGCTCGTCCGGATGTCCTCCACCGAGTCGACCACATCGGCGACATCTTGGAGCCGCACCGCGGCGCCGTTCCGATACGTCAGTACGAGCGGACGATACTGCGCAGCCCCGAACAGCTGATCCGTCGTCGTGATGCTCCAGGCGTGACCGGCGGCACCGAACTGACCCTTCGGACGGTTGGCGTTTGCCGAGCCGAGAAAGAGCCGCACGTCCTCGAGACCGAGCCCGAGCGTGTTCAGCGCGGTCGGGTTGGCTTCGACGCGCACGGCCGGCAGCGCACCGCCGCCGACGAAGACCTGTCCGACACCGTCCACCTGGGCGATTCGCTGCTGCAGGATAGACGAGGCGATGTCGTACATCCTGGCGGTGCCGACCAGCTCCGACGTGAGCGCGAGCATCATGATCGGCGCGTCGGCGGGATTGACCTTGCGATAACTCGGGTTGTTCGGGAGATTCGCCGGCAGCTGACCTCTCGCCGCATTGATGGCGGCCTGGACATCGCGAGCCGCACCGTCGATCTTTCGCGTGAGATCGAACTGCATGACGATCTGCGTCGATCCGAGCTGGCTGCTCGAGGTCATCTCGGTCACGCCGGCGATGCGACCGAACTGTCGCTCGAGCGGCGTGGCGACTGCCGATGCCATCGTCTCGGGGCTGGCGCCCGGCAGGCCTGCTGAGACTTGAATCGTCGGGAAATCCACCTCCGGCAACGGCGCAACGGCCAGACCCCGATAGCCTGCGATCCCCGCCAGCGCGATACCGATCGTCAGCAGCGTCGTGCCGATTGGTCGCCGAATGAAGGGCGTGGAGATGTTCACCGCGCGACGCTCCGTCGACGCCTGAATCGTGCGGCCAGCCGGTCGAACGCCAGGTAGATAACCGGCGACGTGTAGAGCGTCAGGAGTTGGCTCACGATCAGGCCGCCGACGATGGCAATGCCCAGCGGCCGTCGAAGCTCGGCGCCGGTGCCGCTGCCAATGGCCAGCGGCACACCCGCGAACAGCGCGGCCATCGTCGTCATGAGGATGGGCCGGAAGCGCAGCAGCGCCGCCTGCAGGATCGCGTCCTCCGGCGAACGATGCTCCCTGCGCTCGGCGTCGAGCGCGAAGTCGATCATCAGGATCGCGTTCTTCTCGACGATGCCGATCAACAGCACGATGCCAATGAGAGCGATGACGGTGAACTCGGTGCCCGTCACCATCAGCGCAAGCAGAGCGCCGACGCCTGCAGAAGGCAGCGTCGACAGGATCGTGATGGGGTGAATGTAGCTTTCGTAGAGCACACCGAGCACGATGTAGACCGTGATGAGTGCCGCGAGGATGAGGACCGGCTCGCTGGCGAGCGCCGCCTGAAATGCCTGCGCGCTGCCGCGGAAGCCCGTCTCGAAGCTCTCCGGAAGCCCGATCTCCTGCTTGATTTGCTCGACGGCATCGACAGCGGTGCCGAGCGACACACCGGGCGCCAGGTTGAACGACAACGTCACCACCGGGAACTGCGCCTCATGACTGATTGACAGCGGCGCCGTGGTTCGCTCCACGTGTGTGAAGGCGCTCAGCGGCACCGCGACTGGAGGAACAGTGCTGGTCGTGCCCGCCGCAACCGTGCCGGAGGACGCAGTCGAGACAGCGACGCTGCCCGTGATCCCTGCCGCGGAGGTGTCCGAGTTGCCTGGCTGAACGTAGATGTGACGCAGATCGTCCGGGTCGCGCTGAAACCGCGGGTCGGTCTCGAGCACCACGCGATACTGATTGAGCTGGGTGAACATCGTCGAGATCTGGCGCTGGCCGAACGCGTCGTACAACGTATCGTCCAGCATCTGCGGGGTGATGCCCAGTCGCGCCGCCGACGCACGATCGATGACCACGCGCGCCTGCAGCCCCTGATTCAGCTCATCGCTTGCCGCGTCGCGAATCATGGGTAATGCGCGCAGCCGTTCGAGAAATCGCGGCGCCCACAGGGCCAGCTCCGCCTGACTGCCGTTCTGGAGCGTGTACTGGAATTGCGTGCGGCTCGTCTGGCTGTCGACCGTCAGGTCCTGGACCGGCTGTAAGTACACCGTGATGCCCTGCACTGCGGCGAGCGCCGGCTGAAGCCGCCTGATCACGCCGGTCGCATCGAGATCCCGCTCGCCAACCGGTTTGAGGTTGACCTGAATCCGGCCGCTGTTGAGCGTGATGTTGTTGGTGTCGATTCCGACAAACGATGACAGGCTCTCCACGGCCGGGTCGCGCAGGACCACTCGTGCCAGGGCTCTTTGGCGCTCCACCATCGTGGCGAACGACACCGTCTGCGGCGCCTGCGACACGCCGACGATCACGCCGGTGTCCTCGACGGGAAAAAAGCCCTTCGGGATCGCGATATAGAGCAGGATGGTGAGCGCCAGGGTTCCGGCCGCAACGACCAATGTGGCGGCGCGATGCCTCAGTACCCATCTCAGCGTCCGGCCGTAGAACGCGCTCACCGCCCCGAACGCCTCCTCGGCGGCGCGTGAGAACCGGCCCTCCTCTGAGCTCGAACGCCGACGCAGTAGCCGCGCGGACATCATCGGCGTGAGCGTCAGCGAGACGGCTGCCGAGATCAGAATCGCCACGCTGAGTGTCACCGCGAACTCGCGGAACAGCCGGCCGACGACATCACCCATGAAAAGCAGCGGAATCAGCACCGCGATCAGCGAGATCGTCAACGACAGAATGGTGAAGCCGATCTGCTCGGCACCGCGCAGCGCCGCCTCGAGCGGCGGCACGCCTTCCTCGACGCCGCGCGAGATGTTCTCGATCATGACGATCGCGTCGTCCACGACGAAGCCGGTCGAGATGGTCAACGCCATCAACGTCAGGTTGTTGAGGCTGTAGCCGAGCAGCGACATCGCGCCAAACGTGCCGACGAGCGAGAGCGGAACGGCCACGCTGGGGATGACGGTTGCCGCCAGCGTGCGGAGGAAGAGAAAGATGACCATCACCACGAGGGCGATCGTGACCATGAGATCAAACTCGACGTCACGTATCGAAGCGCGGATGGTCGTCGTCCGATCGGTGAGGATGGTCATCTGCACCGATCCGGGCAGGGCGGTCTGCAGTTGTGGCAGGAGCGCTTTGATGCGATCGACGACGGAAATGATGTTGGCTCCCGGCTGCCGCTGCACGTTGACGATGACTGCCGGGACGTCGTTCATCCATGCCGATTGACGCACGTTCTCGATGCCATCGATGACGCTGGCCACGTCGGACAACTGGACGGGAGCGCCGTTGCGGTACGCAATCACCAGCGGCCGATAGTGACTGCTCGACAGCAACTGATCGTTGGCGCCGATCGTGTACGCCTGCCGCGGACCGTCAAAGCTGCCTTTGGCCTGGTTGACACTCGACGCGGTCACGGCCGTCCGCACATCCTCGAGGGTCAACCCGTACGACGCCAGCGACGTCGGATTGACCTGAATCCTCACCGCCGGCTTTTGTCCGCCGCCGATCGTCACCAGCCCGACGCCGGGGATCTGCGACATCCGGAGCGCCAGCCGCGTGTCGACGAGATCCTCGACCGCCGACAGCGGCAGCGTCTTCGACGTCAGCGCCAGCGTCAGAATCGGCGCATCCGCCGGATTCGTCTTGCTGTAGACCGGCGGGTTGGGCAGGTCGATCGGCAGGAAGGTGCCGGCAGCATTGATCGCGGCCTGGACCTCCTGCTCGGCGACGTCGATGTCGAGATCGAGCACGAACTGCAGGGTGATCAGCGACGCGCCCTCGGAGCTGGTCGACGTCATTTGATTCAGTCCCGGCATCTGGCCGAACTGCCGTTCGAGTGGCGCCGTAATCGCCGTCGCCGTAACGTCCGGGCTCGCACCCGGGAAGAACGTGACCACTTGAATCGTTGGATAGTCGATTTCCGGAAGAGCCGAGACCGGCAGATGCAGAAACCCGAATGAGCCGGCCAGCAGCACGCCGACCATCAGGAGAGAGGTCGCAATCGGACGCAGAATGAACGGGCGCGACGGACTCACGGCCCGGCCTTTTGAGGCGGAGCGTCCACGTCGCGGACGGCAACGCGGGTACCTGGCTGCAGCCGGTCGACGCCATCGACGACAACCATCTCGCCGGCGGCCAGTCCTTTCGCGATCACCGAGTCGTCGCCCTCGGAGATCGACGACTCGACGGCGCGGATCTCGACGACGCTCTGCGAATTGACGACGTAGACAAACGTCTGCTGCGGGCCACGCTGAAGCGCTGCGGTCGGCACGATGACGGCGTTTCGAAGGGTACTGACCAGCAGCCGGGCATTGACGAACTGGTTGGGAAAGAGCGCCTCATCCTGGTTTGCGAATGTGGCCTTCAGCTTGATCGTCCCCGTCGTCGGATCGATTTCACTGTCCACCGCCGACAGCGTTCCCGAGGCGAGCTTCGTGGTCATGGTGCGGTCGAAGGCGTCCACCGCCAGGCGCTCGAGTGCGTGCAGCCGGCGCAGGACGTCCGGCAGGCTGTCCTGCGGAATCGTGAACACGACGGTGATCGGCTGCCGCTGGGTGATCACCGCAAGGCCGTTCAGATCTGTGGTCTGGACCACGTTGCCGACGTCGACCAGCCGAAGCCCGATGCGGCCGGTGATGGGCGACGTGATGCGCGCATAGGCCAGGTTCAAGCGAGCGGCGTCGATTTGGCCGCGGTCAGTCTTGAGCGTGCCCTCGAGCTGGTTGATCGTCGCGACCTGCGTATCCAACTGCTGTCGCGGCACCGCGTCGGTGACGACCAGCGCCTGATACCGCTGCAGATCGACCTGCGCGTTCTTGAGCGTAGCTTCGTCCCTGGCCAGCTGCCCTTCCGCCTGTTCGAGCTGAACCTGAAAAGGCCGTGGGTCGATCTGCGCGAGCAGCTGTCCCTCCTGGACGAGTTGCCCTTCTTCGAATGCCACGGCGATCAGGCGACCGTCCACCTGCGTCCGAACGGTGACTGTCTTGAGCGCGGTGACGGTGCCGAGGCCATTGAGATACACCCCCATGTCGCCGGCACGCGCGCGTGATGCCACCACGGACACGGCGTTGGCGGCTCCAGGTCGCGCGGCATTCGACGGCGATGTCGCGGCGCGACTCGGCAGCGCCACGTAGCCAAAGACGAGAATGAGCATGGCAGCCAGGATCCACGGCCAGACCGCCAAGACGCGATGCATACCTACGATCCATTTCCCCCTGTCATTCGTCGTGCGTGTGCATCGCAAACCATGCGCCAGGCGTGAGGCGAGAAACGAGCGTCGCGTAAGGCCCGCATCGGACCGTTCGCGTGGATGACCGCTGAGAAACGCGCACCGATACGCGTCAGGGTGCCTGTTTGTGCGCAGCCACTTCTGCGTATGCGCGCATTTCCACAGATTGCCGCGGTCGTCTTCTTGGCGCGTCGGTTGCTCCGAGCGAGTCGGCACTGACGCGCGGCGTCAACTTTCGGGAGGCACCACCAGCCATGAGCGCAGACGCGATTTCGTTGACCAGTTCTCCGTTCGTGCCCGTCGCCATCGGATTCTTTGGGCTCGCCACCGGCTATTTGATCTGGGGCGGGCAGGCGCTTTTCGGCTTCCCCAAGCCGGGGCCCGACGTGAACCGGACGATGGCGATGTGGGGATTCTGGATGCCCGGCTTTTTGCAGTTTCTGACCGGCGTCTATCTGATCGTCGGCCTGACGTGGTTCGACGTGTTCGGCAATACGGCGCCGCTCTA
>Ga0111539_10001622_pt1 | contig 30056 bp, 25 predicted proteins | sample RhiMethybrSRZTD1_FD_79667 | JGI IMG/M metagenome (GOLD analysis project Ga0111539, IMG submission 79667) | Populus rhizosphere microbial communities from Tennessee, USA - Rhizosphere MetaG P. TD hybrid SRZTD1 (version 2) (version 2) | ecosystem: Host-associated > Plants > Roots > Rhizosphere >...
ACGGCTCCTGATCGCGGCCGACTGCGAGGCAGGCATCAGCGAGTGGCTCGCGCACCCGACGACCGCAAGCGTGAGGCCTATCAGGGCAATACCTGAGCCGACCAGCTGCCGCATCGTGAGTCCTCCGTCACCGGCCCGAGCGGGGCCCGCATCCAGGTCCCGCATAATGAACTCGTAGACCCTTACTATGAAAGATTATTATTATTACAGCGTGTTTCAAGCGAGTGCCTTCGACGGCTCGCTGTTGCCGCAGATCCGTAGTAGCGTCCTTCTGGCGCGGCGCTGTCGCAACGCTCACCATCAACGCATATCGGTGACATCACCGAGAGAGTGTCCCATGGCTGCCCGTGGATAAGAACCAGTCCGAGGTCGCGACCAGGCCAAGCCTGTGGCGAACGCTGCCGCACGCGTGGGCCATGATCCGCCCGTACTGGTCATCGGATGATCGATGGGCCGCACGGGCGCTCCTGCTGGGCGTCGTGCTCCTGACGCTCGCCATGGTCTATCTCACCGTACTCCTGAATCAATGGAACAACGCGTTCTACAGCGCGCTGCAGGACAAGAACATGGCCGCCTTCCGCGGCCAGCTCTTCCGCGTGACTTACCTGATCACGATCTTCATCTTCCTCGCCGTCTATCAGGTGTACCTCAACCAGATGCTCGAGATCCGCTGGCGGCGCTGGTTGACCGATCGCTACCTGCGGGCGTGGCTGACCGACGACGCCTACTATCGCATGCAGCTGCAGGCGAGCGAGACCGACAACCCCGACCAGCGCATCGCGGAAGATGTGCAGCTGCTCGCGACCCACACGCTCGGCCTCTTTACCGGCGGGTTGCGCGCGACCGTCACCCTGGTGACCTTCGTCGCGATCCTCTGGGGGCTGTCAGGGTCCTTGACCGTCACGGTGTGGGACGTCGACGTGCGCCTTCCCGGCTACATGGTGTGGGTCGCCGTGCTGTACGCGATCCTCGGCACGTGGGTGACCGACTGGCTCGGCCGGCCGCTGGTCCGTCTGAACTTCGACCGCCAGCGCTTCGAGGCGGACTTCCGATTCAGCCTCGTGCGCTTCCGTGAGAACTCGGAGGGCGTGGCCCTCTATCGCGGTGAAGCCGACGAGCTGCGCGGGTTCCGCGCGCGGTTCGAGGACGTGGTGCGCAACTGGTGGGGCATCATGCTGCGGCAGAAGCGCATGACGTACTTCACGTCGGGCTACGGGCTCGGCGCCTGGATCGTGCCGTCGATCGTCGCGGCGCCGCGCTACTTCCGCGGCGAGCTCGGGCTCGGCGGGCTCATGCAGACGAGCCAGGCGTTTCAACAAGTGCAGGACGCGCTGAGCTTCTTCGTGCAGTCGTACAAGGAGATCGCGGCGTGGTGCGCGGTGGTCGAGCGGCTTGCCGGCTTCGACAGAACGCTCGACCGGGTGCTCAAGCAAGAGGTGAGCGGCTTCCGCCGCGTCGATGGACAGCCCGGTCAGCTGAGCGTCGCGGGGCTCGACGTCTATCGCCCGGACGGCCAGATCCTCCTGGCCAACGTCAACCTCACCGTGCGGCGCGGCGACAGCGTCTTGTTGACGGGCGCCTCGGGATCGGGCAAGAGCACCCTGGTGCGCGCCATCGCCGGCATTTGGCCGTTCGGGCGTGGCGAGATTCGTGCGGCGCGCGATGCGCGGATCCTGTTCTTGCCTCAGCGCCCTTATCTACCGATCGGCGTGCTCCGTGACGTGGTCGCGTATCCGATGGGCGGCAGCGGCGTGGACGACGCTGCGCTGCGCGAGGCGCTCGAGCTCGTCGGGCTCAACGAGCTCGCCGCACGGCTCGACGAGTCGTCGCACTGGGCCCTTCGACTCTCACCCGGCGAGCAGCAGCGCATCGCCGTCGCCCGCGCGCTGATCCAGAAGCCCGACTGGCTCTTTCTCGACGAGGCGACCTCGGCGGTCGACGAAGCGTCGGAGGCGCGCCTCTACCGGCTGCTGCGCGAGCGCCTCCCCGACACCGCCGTGTTCAGCGTCGGCCATCGCGCGACGTTGCATTCGTTACACGCGCGCCGCCTGGTGATCCAGCTCGCCGGCAACGGCCCTGGCTCCATCGTGGAGCTGCCGTCCGTGAGCGAGCTGAAATCGGAGGACGACGCGCCCGTGCGCGGCGACGAACGCGCGGAGAGACCGTGGTAGCCCGCCCGCCCACGCACCGGCGTCTCCGGCGCGTGGGCGGGCGTCGGATCAGATGACCTTTTCGGTCTTGAGGCGATCGAGATCGGCGGGGCCGAGCGACAACCACTCCTTGTAGACGTCGCCGTTGTGCTGTCCCAATAGCGGCGCGGGCCGTACCTGGGTCGGCGACTTCGAGAGCTGCACCGGGTTGGCCGGCATGGTGAAGGAGCCCCAGCCCGGATGGTCGATCGTCGTGACCATGCCGCGCGCGATCAGGTGCGGATCGCTCAGGATCTCCTGCGGGACGAGCACGGCGCCCGTCGGCACACCGGCCTTCCCGAGATCGGCCATGACCTCGTGCTTCGTGCGCGTCATCGTCCACGCCTCGACCAGCGCGTTGACCTGATCCTTGTGCGCGGCCCGCCACTTGGGATCTGACCACTCCGGGTGGCCGATCAGATCCGCGCGCCCGATCGTCTTGAGCAGCGCCTCCCACATGTGCGGGCGTACGGGCTGGCAATAGATGTAGGCGTAGTCGTCGCGGCCGCCGGGCTTGCAGCGATAGATGCCGGACGGCGACGTGTTCGCGATCTCGTTGCCGCGCCGGGGCTCGAAGTCGCCGCCGGCGTACGCGAGCCGCATCGCGACGCGCGAGAGGTTGACGACCGCGTCTTGCATGGAGCACTCGACGCGCTGTCCCTGCCCGGTCGCCTGCCGCTGCCAGAGGGCGGCCATCACGCCGAGGGCCGCGTGCATGCCAGTGCCCGAGTCGCCGATCGTCGGTCCGGGCTTGAGGGGCGGCGAGCCCGGGAAGCCCGTCAGCGCCATCGCGCCGCCGGTCGCCTGCGCGATCATGTCGAAGCTCTTGTACTCGCTGTACGGCCCGTAGTTGCCGAAGCCTTTCACCGACAGATAGACCAGACGCGGGTTGATGGCGGCGAGCGTGTCGTACCCGAGCCCCATCTTCTCCATCCCGCCGGGCGCCTGATTCTCGGCCACGACGTCGGCCTTCTTGACCATGTCGAGGAACATGGCCTTGCCCTGCGGATGCTTGAGGTTGAGCGTAACGCTCTTCTTGTTGGCGTTGAGCAGGAGGAAGTAGCTCGAGTCGACGCCGGGCTTCTCGGCGCGACCGTACCGCCCGGGTTCCCCCTTGCCCGGCTCTTCGACCTTGATCACCTCGGCGCCGAGCCACGCCAGCATCTGCGTGCAGGACGTGCCGGCCTCGAACTGGGTGAGATCCAGGATGCGGATGCCGTTCAGCGCTGTGCTCATGACCTTCCTCCCTGCGGGATCATACCGCGGGGGCGCGTGCTGGTACACTTCGCGGACGGCCGGCCGCACCCGGCGCCGACACAATGGAGGACTCCATGGCAGACGCGACCGTTTCGAATCCTCTGAAAGCAATGATGCAGGCCGGCAAGGTGGCGCTCGGGATGAACGTGCGGCTCGCGCGCTCGGGCGACATCGCGCGGATCGCGAAGACGACCGGCCACGACTTCATCTTCATCGACGGCCAGCACGCGATCTTCACCGTGGAGACCATCGCGCACATCGCGCAGGCGGCCCTCGGCTGCGGCATCACGCCGCTGGTGCGCGTGCGGAGCGTCGACGACCAGGACGTGCAGGTGCTGCTGGACAACGGCGTGATGGGCATCGTGTATCCCGACGTCAACACCGCCGCCGAGGCGCGCCGGGCCGTCGGGCGCGCCAAGTTTCCGCCGATCGGAAAGCGCTCCGTGGCGGGCGGCTATCCGATGTTCGACTTCGCGCCCGTCCCCGTGAGGCAGACGGTTCCTGCGCTCAACGCCGCCACGCTGGTGGTGTGCATGATCGAGACGCCCGAAGGTGTCAGGAACATCGAGGAGATCGCGAAGGTCGACGGCGTCGACGTGATCCACATCGGCGCCAACGACCTGTTGACGGCGATGGGCAAGCCCGGCGAGTTCGGCGATCCGGAAGCCGCGAAGGTCATCGATCGCGTCATCTCCGTCGTGGCCGCGAATGGCAAGATCCCGGGGATGGGCGGCGATCGAAACATCCCGCGGCAGATCGAGTACATCAAGAAGGGAGCGCGCTTCTTGACGACCAACAGCGAGATCGCGTTCATCCTGGCCGAAGCCACGCGCGTCACGACGGAGCTCAGGCGCGCGCTGGCCGACAAGTAGACCGCTACGCGAGCGCTTTCGTCATGAAGATGCGACGGGTTCCCGGCGGCAGGCACGCGACGGTGCCCAGCACGCGGTAGCCGGTCTTCTCGTAGAAGCCGGGCGCCTGAAAGCTGATCGTGTCGAGCACGGCGGCGACGCCGCCGCGCCGCCGCCCCTCGTCCTCCGCCAGCCGCAAGAGGCGAGCGCCGAGCCCGCCACCTCGCAGCTCTTCGGGCAAGAAGAACAGGTCGATGAACAGCAGGCCGAGCGAGGTGCGGCCGGTCAAGCCGCCGACGGGCAGATTGGTGCGCGGATCACGCACGACGACGGCCAGCGGACGGCTATCCCGGATCCTCGTTGTAATGCGCCAATCCGGCGTCGATCGCGTGTTGCTCGTCGGCCGTTGGCGCGTCGGTCACGCTCACGACGGGATCGAGACGCTCGGCGGCCGTCATGGGCGCAGTCTACCCGAGGCGGCCGGCCCCGCGGCGGTCGGTGCGACTCGGGTCACGGTTGGTCGGGAAATAGTCACGACGCGGCACCTTCCGGAAACGCGGGGGCTAGTGATTCGAGGTATTTCCGGGACGCTCGCCCGTGGCCGGCGACTTGCAGCCTCCGAAGGCGTATCGGTGCGATTCGTGAGGTGAAAGTGTTGACCGTCGGCGAAGCGAAGCGATCGACTCCGGAGCCTCCGCGACTCTCCCTGTCGCATCGGGAGAGGCTCGAGCGCCTGCTCGAGACGAGCCGCGAGCTCTCCAAGATCCAGCCCCTCGAGTCGCTGATGACGAAGATCGCCGAGGCCTGCGCCCACCTGCTCGATTCGGACTCCGTCGGCATCCGGATTCGCGAAGAGGACGACCTGGTGCTCGCCGGCGCCTACGGCGACGCGCTCGAAGCCATGCCGACGGCGCGGCTCAAGATGGGCGAGAGCCTGTCGGGAACCGTCGCGGCGACCGGTGAGCCGCTGATGATCTCGGACGCCTCGCAAGACGCGCGGATGACCCTGGCGCACCGCGAGGCCTTCCGGCGCGGCGGCTACAAGGCCTTCCTCGCGGTGCCACTGATGCTCGGCCCGCAGGTGCTCGGCGTACTGAGCTGCCGCACGCGCCGCGCGGCGGGGTTCTCGCTGGAAGACCTCTCGCTCGCGATGGCGTTCGCCGCCCAGGCCGCGATCGCGCTCGAAAACAGCCGGCTCTATCAAGAGACCCAGCGCGCGTACGACGAGCTCTCGGCGACGCAGGAGCAGCTCACGCAGGCCCGAAAGATGGAAGCCGTCGGGCGCCTGGCCGGCGGCATCGCGCACGACTTCAACAATCTGCTGACCGTGATGATCGGGCGCAGCCAGCTGCTGCTCCGTCGCCTCGGCGACGAGGACCCCGTGCGCAGCGACATCGAGCTGATGGAGCAGACGGCCGATCGGGCGGCCGAGCTCACGCGCCAGCTCCTGGCGTTCAGCCGCAAGCAGGTGCTCCAGCCGACCCTGCTGGATCTGAACGCGGTCGTCGCGAACATGGCCGAGATGCTCGGACGCGTGATCGGCGAGGACATCGCGCTGGTGACCGCGTTCGCCCCCGGGCTCGGCCTGGTCAAGGCCGACCCGAGCCAGATCGAGCAGATCGTCGTGAACCTGATCGCGAACGCCCGCGACGCGATGGAGGCGGGAGGCCGAGTCACGCTCGAGACCGCCAACGCCGAGCTCGACCGTGCGTACGTACGACACCACGTCGACGTCGAGCCGGGCTCGTACGTGATGCTGGCCGTCAGCGACACCGGAATCGGCATGACGCCGGACACTCAGGCGCGGATCTTCGAGCCGTTCTTCACGACCAAGGACCCGGGGTGCGGGACGGGCCTGGGGCTCGCGACCGTCTACGGGATCATCAAGCAGAGCGGCGGTCACATCTGGGTCTACAGCGAGCCGGGACGCGGCACGACGCTCAAGATCTACCTGCCGCGCGCCGAGGGCACGATCACGCCGTCGGTCGCGCGCCCGACCTTACCCGAGCCCGCTCGCGGTCACGAGACGGTGCTGCTGGTGGAGGACGAGCTTGCCGTGCGCAGCCTGGCCCGCGACGTTCTCCAGGCACAGGGCTACACTGTGATCGAAGCGCGGGACGGCCGTCACGCCCTCGAGATCTGCGAGCTGCGATTCGGCGCGATCGACCTGCTCCTCACCGACGTCGTCATGCCCGGGATCGGCGGCCGTGAGCTGGCGGCCCGACTCGCCGAGCTTCGACCCGCGATGCCGGTCATCTACATGTCGGGCTACACGGACACCGCGGTCGTGCAGCACGGCGTGCTCGATCCGGGCACCACGTTCCTCCAGAAGCCGTTCACACCCGATGCACTCGCCCGCAAGGTCCGCCAGGTTCTCGACGCCGTGCTGACCGCGAAGGAGTGACGAGCCCGCCGCTCAGCGCGTCCAGTTCAGCGCTTCGACGAGCGTGTTCGTGGTCGTGACCACCCGGTTGTGCTCGTCGACGACGCCGTTCCGCCGTGTCACCGCGCTGTTGTGCTGCTCGACGAGAGCGTTGTAGGTCGCGACGAGTGCGACGTGCTGCTGGCAGAGTCCCTGGATCCGGCGCGTCAGACCGGACTGCGCACAGCTCGGCGGCGAGGTGCCCACCTTGGTCATCTCTGCCTGGATCGTCTTCAGCTCCGACTGCGTCGCTTCGCTCTTGCGCCTGAGCGTGTCGAGAGTCTGGTCGACGGTCTTGAGCTCCGCGCTGAGCGCGGTGAGACGGTTCTGGTTGAGATCGATCTGGGCCTGGAGCGGTTTGCGGTCGTCCTGACTCTTCGCTTCCTCATCGGCGTGGAACTGGTCCTGCGCCTTTTCGATCTCGGCTTGCTGGCCGGTCCACAGACCGCGGATCGCCTTCTCGATCTCGGCGCAGGACGCCGTTCGCGCCATGATCGTCTCCATACGGGACTTCACGCGCCTGGCGCCGCTCAGGTAGATGTCGACGTGGCGCTGCTCGTGCGTGGCGACTCCGGCCGCGAACCGCCGCCAGTTCGCGGCGAGGTCGGGCGGAAGATCGTTCGACCGCTTGTGCTGAGGCAGGGTGACGACCAGGTCGAGCGTGATCGTCATCATTCTCGGATCGCAGATGCCGCGCTGCCTCTCGAGCCCCTTCCAGTCCATGTTCCAGTCGGCTGACGTGAGGCCGACCGCGCGGTGAGCCTTGGAGTCGATCAGCCCGTTCTTCTCGATGTCCGCGAAGATGGCCCGCGTCGTCAGGCCCTGGATCGCGTAGTAGCGGGTGAAGCTGGTGGTCCTCAGCATGACCCGATCGCGCGGGGGCGCCGGGGCTCGGCTCGCACATCCCCAGAGAACCGTGAGGACGACGAGGAGGACTGCAAGCAGCCGCACCGGCCGGCGTGCCATCCACCACGAGCATAGCGAAGAGTCCCCGAAACCGTGAAGTCTCACGAAACGTCGCCGGGGCGCCCGAAGCCTGCCGACGGCTTGTCCGGGGCTGTATAGTCGACACCGCCATGACGTGCCCCCAGTGTCAGCGCTCGGCCTCGCCCGATGCGAAGTTCTGCAGCGAGTGCGGCGCGCCCCTGATCCTGAGGTGCCCGGCGTGCGGAGTCGACAATGCGCCCGGCAGCAAGTTCTGCAAGGAGTGCGGACAGGCGCTGGCGCGCGGCGCGGCGCCGGTCGCGGCGATCTCGTCCGCCCCGGCCCTATCGCCGGCGCCGCACAGCTACATGCCTGCCCACCTGGCTCAGCGCATCCTGCACGATCGCTCGACGCTCGTGGGTGAGCGCAAGCAGGTGACCGTGCTGTTCGCCGACCTGAAAGGCTCGATGGAGCTCCTGGCCGATCGCGATCCCGAGGAGGCGCGCGCCGTCCTCGATCCGGTGCTCAAGCGGATGATGGCCGCCGTCCACTACTACGAGGGCACCGTGAACCAGGTCCTGGGCGACGGGATCATGGCCCTGTTCGGCGCGCCGCTCGCCCACGAGGATCACGCGGTCCGCGCGTGCTACGCCGCGCTCCGCATGCTGGACGAGATTCGTCGTCACACCGCGGAGCTGCGGCGCACCCAGGGGCTCGAGGTCCACATCCGTGTCGGCGTGAACTCGGGCGAGGTCGTGGTGGGCTCGGTCGACGACGACCTGCGCATCAACTACACCGCCGTCGGCCAGACGACGCATCTGGCCGCGCGCATGGAGCAGCTCGCCGCTCCCGGCACGGTTCGCATCACCGGCGAGACCTTGCGACTGGCCGAGGGCTGGGTGCACGTCAGGCCACTCGGCTCGATCCCGGTGAAGGGGCTCGCGCAGCCGGTCGAAGCTCACGAGCTGATCGGCGCGGCAGCGGCGCGTACCCGCCTGCAAGCCGCGGCGTCGCGTGGCCTCAGTCGCTTCGTGGGCCGCGACAGCGAGATGGGGGAGCTCTACGCGGCCGCCGAGCAGGCTGGGCGCGGCCACGGACAGCTGGTCGCGGTGGTCGGCGAGCCCGGCGTCGGGAAGTCGCGGCTGTTCTACGAATTCATCGAGTCGCATCGCGTCCGCGACTGGGTCGTGCTCCGAAGCTCACCGGTGTCCTACGGCAAGGCGACGTCCTATCTGCCGCTGATCGACCTGCTCAAAGCCTATTTCAAGATCGTCGAAGACGACGACGCGCGCGCGGTCCGCTCGAAGGTGACCGGCGCGATGCTGACGCTGGACGAGAATCTCAAGGAGTTCGTGCCGCCGCTGCTCTGGCTACTCGAAGCCCTCGCCTCCGACGACGCCTTTGGCGCGCTGGATCCCGCGCTGCGGCGTCGGCAGACCCTGGAAGCGATCCGGCGCCTGCTGCTGCGCGAGAGCCGCGTTCAGCCGCTCCTCGTCGTGTTCGAGGACCTGCACTGGATCGACGGCGAGACCCAGGCGTTCCTCGACAGCCTCGTCGAGAGCCTGCCGACGGCAGCGATCGTCCTGGCGGTCAACTACCGGCCCGAGTATCAGCACGACTGGGCGCGCAAGACTTACTACCGCCAGCTGCGCGTCGATCCGTTGCCGCCCGCGAGCGCCGAAGCCTTGCTCACGACGCTGCTCGGCGAGGATTCGAGCGTCGTCCCGTTGCGCCGGCTGCTCATCGCCCGCACCGAGGGCAATCCCCTCTTCCTCGAAGAGAGCATTCGGGCCCTCGTCGAGACGCGAACCCTCGTCGGCGAGCGCGGTCGGTACCGGCTGGCGAGGCCGGCCGAGACCATTCAGGTTCCCGCCACCGTGCAAGCAATCCTCGCGGCGCGGATCGATCGACTGCCGGCGGGGCACAAGCGCTTGCTCCAGGCCGCATCGGTCGTCGGCAAGGACGTGCCGCTGGCGTTGCTGCGAGCGATCGCCGGCCTCGACGACGATGCGCTGCGCGCCGGCCTCGCCCAGCTGCAGGCCGCAGAGCTTCTGTACGAGACCGCGCTGTTCCCAGACGTCGAGTACACGTTCAAACACGCGCTGACGCACGACGTCGCCTACTCGAGCTTGCTCGGTGAGCGGCGACGCCAGCTCCACGGCGCCATCGTGGATGCCATCGAGCGCCTGCATCCTGAGCGTCTCGCAGAGCAGGTCGAGCTCGTCGCCCATCACGCGAGGTACAGCGGGGACCGCGACCGAGCCGTGCGCTATCTGCATCAGGCGGGCGCCAAGGCAGTGGCACGGTCTGCCGTTCACGCGGCCGTGAGCTTCTTCGAGCAGGCGCTGGCCACCCTGCGCGAGACGCCGGAGACGCCAGCGGGGCTCTCGCAGGCGCTCGACATCAGTATCGCGTTGGGGCCCGCGCTGATCGGGCTCAAGGGCGCCGCGGCCCCTGAGGTCGTGGCCGCCTATGACTACGCCGAAGTCCTCGCCAATCGGCTCGCCGACACCGACCGCCGCTTCCCGGTGCTCTGGGGGCGCTGGTTCGCGGCGTACACGCGCGGTGACTACACGACGGCGTGCTACATCGGCGAGCGCTTGCTCGAAGACGCCCGGGGTAGCGAGGACAGCGGACGGCTCGTCGAGGCGCACCACTCGCTCTGGGCCACCTTCACCGCGATGGGAGAGGCCACCGCCGCGATTCCTCACGCCGAGCGCGGCATCGCGCTCTACGTGCGCGAGCAGCACGCCGCGCAAATGTTCACGTACGGCGGTCACGACCCCGGAGCCTGCTGCCGCTATCAGCTCGCGTTCGACCTGTGGGTCACCGGCCGGCACGACCGTGCCGCCGCCGTCATCCGCGAGGCGCAGCATCTAGCGACCGAGCTCAAGCACCCGCTGACCGAGACGATCACGCTCTGGTTCGCGAGCTTCGTTCACTATCTGCGCGGAGAGCACCGCACGTCGATCGAAACCGCCCAACGCCTCTTGTCTCTCGCGGACGAGCATGGCTTCGCGCCCTGGACGGACGGTGCGGTCGTCTTGCTGCCGGCGGCTCGCGGCGTCCGGCTGGACCGTCGGGCGCTGGCGGACCTCCACAGCGAGATTCGGGCGAGGCGGTCGGCCGCCTGGCGCTATCTCCTGTGCCTCTGCGTCCTCGCCGAGCTCTGCCTGCTCGCGAAGCTGCCTGACGAAGGACTCGCGCGGCTCGCGTCGATCTCGGAGAAGGATCGACAGACCGTATTTGCGCCTGAAGTGCTTCGACTCGAAGGCGAGCTCCTGCTCCAGCAATCGCCATCCCACGCGGATGCCGCGGAGCAGAAGTTCACACAGGCCCTCGAGCTGGCCCACGAGCGCAGCGAGAAATCGCTCGAGCTCCGAGCGGCGATGAGCCACGCCCGACTGCTCGCCTCGCGCGGGAGCGCCCCTCGAGCGCGCGCTGTGCTGGCGCCCGTCTACGAATGGTTCACCGACGGATTCGAGACGGCGGACCTCACCGCCGCCAAGACGCTGCTGGCAGAGCTCGGCTGATAGGATGAGCGCATGACTTCCGATTCCGCGCGCTGGCTGCCCACGACGGCGGACGAGATCCGCGCGCGCGGCTGGGAGGCGCCCGACGTCGTGTTCGTGACGGGCGACGCGTACGTGGATCATCCGTCGTTCGCGATGGCCGTGCTCTCGCGCGTGCTCGAGTCGCACGGGTTCCGCGTGGCGATCCTGCCGCAGCCGGACTGGCGAAGCGCCGCGGCGTGGCGCGCGCTCGGGCGGCCCCGGCTCTTCTATGCCGTCTCGGCCGGCAACATGGATTCGATGATCAACCACTACACGGCGAACAAGAAGCGCCGCAACGACGACGCCTACTCGCCGGGCGGCCGCATCGGGCTGCGGCCGGACCGCCCCACGCCGGTGTACGCGCAGCGGTGCCGGGAGGCGTTCCCGGGTGTGCCGGTGGTGATCGGCGGCATCGAGGCCTCGCTCAGACGCATCGCGCATTTCGACTACTGGTCGGAGCAGGTTCGCCCGTCGATGCTGGCGACCAGCAAGGCGGACGTGCTCGCGTTCGGCAAGGGCGAGGCGACGATCGTCACGATGGCGCGCCGGCTGGCCGCGGGAGAGCCGGCGACGGCGCTGCGCGACCTGCGGGGCGTCGCGTACCTGCTGGGCGCGCGGGAGGCGATGCCCGGCTGGCCGGGCGAGACGCTCGCGCTGCCGTCGCTCGACGAGGCCACGCGCGACCCGATCGCGTTCGCGCGGATGACCCGCGCGTTCCATCACGAGACGAACCCGTTCAACGCGCGGCGCCTGACCCAGGCGCACGGCGAGCGCACGCTCGTGCTCAATCCGCCGTGTCTACCGATCTCCGAGGCGGAGATGGACGCGATCTACGACCTGCCCTACACGCGGCGGCCACACCCGCGCTACGCGGAACCGGTTCCCGCGCACACGATGATCAAGGACTCCGTGCAGATCATGCGCGGCTGCTTTGGCGGCTGCACGTTCTGCTCCATCACGATGCACGAGGGGCGCGTGATCCAGAGCCGGAGCCCGCGCTCGGTGCTCGCCGAGGTGAAGACGATCGCCGCCGAGCCCGGCTTCAAGGGCACGATCAGCGACCTCGGCGGCCCGACCGCGAACATGTATCAGATGCGCTGTACGCGGCCCGAGGTCGAGGCGGTCTGCAAGCGCCTGTCGTGCATCCACCCGACGATCTGCAAGCTGCTCGGCACCAGCCATGCCCCGACGATCGCGCTGATGCGCGGGGCGCGCGCCGTCCCCGGCGTCAAGCGCGTCCACATCGCCTCCGGCATCCGGATGGACCTCGCCAACCTCGACGACGCGTACGTCGACGAGCTGGTCACCCATCACGTCGGCGGACATCTGAAGGTGGCGCCCGAGCACCAGTCCGACCGGGTCCTCGCGCTGATGAAGAAGCCGAGCCACCGCGAGTTCGAGACGTTCGCGGACAAGTTCCAGTGCGCGAGCGAGCGGGCGGGCAAGGAGCAGTACCTCGTGCCGTACTTCATCGCGAGCCACCCCGGCTCGAGCGTGGAAGACATGATCGAGCTGGCGGTGTTCCTCAAGCAGCACGGCTATCGCCCCCGGCAGGTGCAGGACTTCATCCCCGCGCCGATGGACATCGCGACGTGCATCTATCACACCGGCGTCGATCCGCTGACGATGACGCGGGTCGACACGGTCAAGAAGCTTCGCGACCGGCAGACGCAGCGCGCGCTCATGCAGTTCTTCGAGCCGCGCAACTGGTTCGTCGTGCACAAGGCGCTGGTGGACGCCGGTCGGCGCGACCTCATCGGCAGCGGCAAGCAATGCCTGATCCCCGCCGCGCCCCCGCCCGAGGCGCTGGCCGCGAAGCGGCGCGAAGCGACCGAGGCGACCCACGTCCACGCCGAGGACGCGGGAACGCAGCCGACGATCGGCTACCGGCCCGGCCGCAAGGGCGCCAGACGGCGTTGAGCTCCTTTTCTCGCTGACCACGAACACGGAGACAGACATGGCAGACACCGGCACGCGCGCGGGACTTCAGCTCCGCTCGACGGTGAAGAAGGAAGGCATCGTCGAGATCTCGCTCGCCAGAGTTGCAACGCCAGAGCCCAAACCCGAAGAGGTCATCGTCCGCATCGACGCCTCTCCCATCAATCCGTCGGATCAGGGGCTCCTGTTCGGCGGCGCCGACATCGCCACGGCCAAGGTAGCGGGCCTGGCCGACAACCCCGTGGTGACCGCGAGCATCTCGCCGGCGGTGATGAGGGCGCTCGGAGGCCGGCTGGAGCAGCCGCTGCCCGTCGGCAACGAGGGCGCCGGCGTGGTCGTTCAGGCCGGCTCGTCGCCGGCGGCGCAGGCGCTGATGGGAAAGACCGTCGCGATCCTCGGCGGCGCGATGTATGCGCAGTACCGCTGCATCAAGGCCGTGCAATGCCTGGTGCTGCCGCCGGGCACCACACCGGCCGAGGGCGCTGATTGCTTCGTCAATCCCCTCACCGCGCTCGGGATGGTCGAGACGATGCGGCGCGAGGGCCACACGGCACTCGTGCACACGGCGGCCGCCTCGAATCTCGGGCAGATGCTCAACCGGATCTGCATCAAGGACGGCGTCGCCCTCGTGAACATCGTGCGCAAACCGGAGCACGTCGATCTCCTCAAGAAACAGGGTGCGACCTACGTGTGCAATTCGAGCGCGCCGAGCTTCATGGACGACTTGATCGATGCGCTCGCCGCCTCCGGCGCCACCGTGGCGTTCGACGCAATCGGCGGCGGGCGTCTCGGGGGGCAGATCCTCACCGCGATGGAAGCCGCGCTCAGCCGGACCGCGAAGGAATACAGCCGCTACGGATCCACCACCCACAAGCAGGTCTACATCTACGGCGGCCTCGACCGCGGCCCCACCGAGTTCAACCGGAGCTTCGGCATGGCGTGGGCTATCGGTGGCTGGCTCCTCACCGCCTTCTTGCAGAAGATCGGATTCGAGGCGGCTCAGAACCTTCGCGAGCGGGTGGCGGCGGAAATCAAGACCACGTTTTCGAGCAGCTACACGAAGGAAGTCTCGCTCACCGAGGCGCTGAGGCTTGAAGAAATCACTGTTTACAGCAGGCAAGCCACGGGACAGAAATACCTGATTAACCCGAATAAGGGCTCGTGACACACGGGCTACACTTGAATAAGGCGGATGAGGCGCCCACGCTGGGTTGGTCCGGCGCCGTGTGGCGCGGCGACGGCTGCGTCAGTAGCCAAAGACTTAGGCCGTCGGGGGATCTCGAGCGTGATCTCCGTCTCATCCGCCTTCTGTTTCCTCTGACGCAGCCCCGCACAGCCTAAACGCGGTTTCACTCTCGATGGGCGCGCTGCTCCGGTTCGTCACGCTCTACGCGTGCATGTATGCCGCGTTCGGCGTCTCCTCGCCGTTCATGCCCGCGTTCTTCAAGGAACGCGGCCTCGCGCCGGAACAGCTCGGGCTCCTCTTCGCTGCGGGCACCGCGATCCGGCTCGTGTCCGCGCCGCTGGTCGGTCGCCTCGCCGACCTCACTCAGGCGCTTCGCGCCGTCCTCGCGTTCTGTGAGCTTCTGGCCGCGTCGGTGGCGCTCGCGCTGATCTCGACGCCGGCATTCGCGCCGCTGTTGCTGGTGAGCCTCCTGCACCAGGCCGCGCTTGCGCCCACCACGGCGCTTGCCGACGCGCTGGCACTCGGCGCCGCGGCGCCTCGCGACGGCACGGCGCCTCACGATGGCCGGCCGCGATTCGAGTACGGCTGGGTGCGCGGCACCGGCTCCGCCGCGTTCGTCGTCGGCACGCTCCTGAGCGGGCAGATCGTCGGCTCGCGAGGGCTCGCGTCGATCGTCGTGCTGCAGGCGGCTTTGCTGGGCGGCGCCGCCGCCGCGGCGCTGCTGGTCCCTCAGCCGCGGCTCGAGCCTCCGGCGGGGGCCGAGCGAGCGGCACGGAGCGGCGTCGCAACGCTCTTGCGCGTGCCGGCGTTCCGGCGAGTGATGCTCGTCTCGGCGCTCGTGCTCGGCAGCCACGCGATGCATGACACGTTCGCGGTCATCCGCTGGGGCGCCGCCGGGATCACGCCGGCGCTGGCGAGCGTCTTGTGGTCCGAGGCGGTTGCGGCTGAGGTGGTCGTGTTCTTCCTGGTCGGTCCCGCGCTCCTGAACCGCATCCACCCCGCGACGATGGTCAGCGTGGCGGCGGCGGCGGGCATCGTCCGCTGGGCGGCGATGGCGTCGTCCTCCAGCGCGATGGTCCTCGTGCTCGTGCAGCCGCTGCACGGCCTCACGTTCGCGGCTCTGCACCTGGCGTGCATGCGGATGATCCCGGCGATCGTTCCGTCCGGCCTCGCGGCGACGGCGCAGGCGCTCTACGCGGTCAGCGCCGGCGCCACGACCGCGCTGCTCACCTTGGCCTCGGGCTGGATCTACGCGAAATTCAGCGCGCAGGGCTTCCTGGTGATGGCGCTGCTCTGCGCCGTGGTGCCCCTGCTGATCGGGCCGCTACGCCAGGTCGACGCGCCGGCCGACGGCGCTCAGCGGTAGAAGCGGCTCCGCGCGCCGGTGTCGTCGGCCGGCCGCACGCGGAAGGCCACGCTGATCCTTGGACCGACCGAGTCGTTGGTCTTGGGGATCCCGTGCGTGTAACGGAGCTGGGTCTCGTAGCTCATCACGAGCAGGCTCCCGGCCGCGAGGTCGACGTGGAGCACGCGCCGCGCCGGCGGCTTGGCGCGGATCGTCATGCGCCGGGTCGCGCCGAACGACAAGAGCGCGATGGGGAACCCGTGGACGATCTCGTCGAGATGGTCGTTGTGCGGGGCCACACTGTCGCGTCCGTCGCGATAGAAGTTGAGTCCGGCGCTCGTGAAGGGCACGCCGGTGAACCCGGCCACCTTGCCCGCCGCGACGCGGATGGCTTCGGGAACGTCGTCCTCGTCCAGGCGGAAGTGAGCCTGCAGCCGAGGGACGTCGACGTCCCGGTCGTACATCCGGCGTCGCTGCGTCTGCCACGGGACTCCGTTGCGGAGCTCCGCGAACCACGCCTCGGCCTGGTCGGCGGCCAGGAATCCGGGCGTGTACGCGACCCGCCCCAGCTCGTCGTCCGCGAGCACGGTCTCGCTCGAGCTCTCGAACAGCGGCATTTGCGACATCGCCATCTCGTTCAGCGTACCGCGGTCCGCCAGCGACTTTCTGGGCCCGAAATCGAGTCTTTACCCGATCGATCCCGCCATTCGGGGATGGTGCACTTGCCTCACGAGTGGAGGACACGTGATGCGCGTCGTTCAGGCGGGATTTCTGGGTGTCGTCCTCGCCCTCATCGCGATCGCGGTGGCCCTCGGCTGATGACATCAGCACCGGTTGATCCGCGCGCGGCGGGTGCGCCCGCCGACGACTAGCGGACGACCGGCCCGGTGTCGGGGCGGTCGCTCCTGAGCGGCGGCAGCATGTCGCCGGGATCGAGGCCGAGCTCGAACATGCCGAGGGTCGAGACGCAGAAGTCGCGGGGCGGAAACTGCACCGGGGCCACCGCGGCGTCGCGGAAGTAGCGTTCCAGCGGTGACGCCTTGAACAGCGCGTGAGCGCCCCCGAGGGTCATGGCCGTCCGCGTGACCCGGGTGACCGCCTCGCCCACGAAGTACTTGGCGCGGTAGAGGGCGGACAAGGTCGCCGGCGTCGGTCCCTGCGTGTCACTGAGCCAGGCGGCGTAGTGCGTCAAGAGACGTGCGGCCTCGAGGTCGACGCTCATCTCACCCACCTGGCGGCGGACGTCCGGATGATAGGCGAGCGACTGTGTGAAACCCGGCGGCGTGCGTCCCTTCACGGACTCGCTGATCGCGCGATACGCCGCGACGCCGATGCCGAGGTACACGGGCGTGTAGGATCCCCAGAACCAGTTGGCGCCGTCGCGGCGGAACGGCAGGACGTCGTCCGTTCTGAGCAGCAGCGCCTCGTCCGGCACGAAACAGTCCTCGAGCGTCATGAAGTCGCTGCGGGTCGCGCGCATGCCCAGGGTGTCCCACACGAGGTCGACCTTGCGGCCGGGCGCGTCGGGCGGGATCAGCAGGAACATCGCGGCGGTGCTCGAGCTCGCGTCGTCGGGCCGGGCGAGCACCATCACGCGATCGGCGACGCCGATCATCGACGCGAATGCTTTCTTTCCGGTGATCCGGTAGCCGCCTTCGACGCGGCGGGCCCGCGTGAGCGGCACCGGCGTGCCGACGAGGCCCGAGGTCGTGGGCTCGGAGAAGTTGCCGCCGATGAGCATGCCCTCGTGGACCACCATCTTCGCCAGCCGTTCCTTGACGGCGCGCGGCACGAGCGGGCTTTCCATCATGGGCCCCACGACGGAGAGGTGCATGTTGAACGAGAGCGCGGTCGAGCCGCAGCCCTGCGCCAGCTCCTCGGCGGCGAGCGACCAGCCCAGCAGGCCCACGCCGGCGCCGCCGAGCTCGACCGGGACGTTCAGCCCGTAGAAGCCGGCCTCGCGCAGCGCGGCATAGTTCTCGACGGGATCGCTGGCCTCACGATCGTGCTGAGCCGCGCGCGTCGCGAAGTCGGCGGCCAGCAACCGGGCGCGCTCCCGCAGCTCCTGCTGCGCCGGCGTGACGTGAAACTCCATGCGGCGTCTCCCTACCCGCGGCTCAGCGTGAATCCCTCGTAGCCGCGGGCGGCGACGCCGTCGCAGATCTGCCGGTAGGCGCCGACGCCGCCGATGTAGGGCATGAACACGCGTGGCTTGCCCGGCACGTTGGCGCCCATGTACCAGGAGTTGGCGCGCGGGTAGAGCGTGGCGTGGCCGATCTGGTTGACGTGGGCGACCCAGGCGTCCTGCGCGGCGTCGGTCGCCTCGATGGTCTCCTGGCCCTTGGCGCGCATATGGTCCACGCAGTCGGCGATCCAGTCGACGTGCTGCTCGATCGAGACGATCATGTTGCTGAGCACCGACGGGCTGCCGGGGCCGGTGATCGCGAACAGGTTCGGAAAGCCCGCGACGGCGAGCCCGAGGTAGGTCCGCGGTCCTTCGGCCCACGCGTCGTTCATGGTGCGGCCGCCGCGCCCGCGGATGTCGATTCCCAGGAGCGCGCCGGTCATCGCATCGAAGCCGGTGGCGAACACGATGCTGTCAAGCCTGTATGCGGCGTCGCGCGTGCGCAGGCCGTCCGCGGTGATGGCTTCGATCGGCGCCCGGCGGATGTCGATCAGGGTGACGTTGTCGCGGTTGAACGTCTCGTAGTAGCCCGTGTCGACGCACATCCGTTTGGTGCCGACCGGGTAGTCCTTGGGCGCCAGGAGGTCGGCGACCCCCGCGTCGCGGACCGCCGCGCGGATCTTCTCGCGAACGAAATCGGCCGCAGTGTCGTTGGCGTCCTTGTTCGTCAGAAGATCGACGTACGTCGCGGTGAAGCCAAGGCCGCCGCGGCCCCATCGCTTCTCGTACTCGCGCCGCCGCTCGGCGTCGGTCACCGCGAGCGCGGACGCCTCGCTGCGCTCGACCACGAAGCCGACGCGCGACTCGCGCGCCTGACGGCGGAAGTCGGCGTACTCGGCCTTCACCTGGCGCTCGTACTCCGGGTCGAGAGGGGCGTTGCGCGCGGGCACGCTGAAGTTCGGCGTGCGCTGAAAGACGAACAGGTGCGCGGCCTGGGCGGCGATGATCGGGATCGACTGGATCGCCGACGAGCCGGTGCCGATCACGCCGACGCGCTGGCCGGTGAAGTCAACGCCGTCGTGCGGCCAGCGGCCCGTGTGATACGTCCTGCCCTTGAACGTTTCGCGCCCCGGCAGCTTCGGCAGCTGGGCCGTGGACAGGCAACCGGTGGCCATGATGCAGAAGCGCGCCGACACGCGATCGCCGCGGTCGGTCGTCACGGTCCACCATCGCGCGGCTTCGTCGAAGACTGCCGCCGTCACCCGGGTCGACAGCTGGATGTCGCGCCGCAGATCGAAACGGTCGGCGACGTGGTTGATATACGTCAGGATCTCCGGCTGCGAGGCGTACCGCTCGCTCCACTTCCACTCTTGCTGCAGCGCGTCCGAGAACGAGTACGAGTAGTCCATGCTCTCGACGTCGCAGCGGGCGCCCGGGTAGCGGTTCCAGTACCAGGTGCCGCCGACGCCGTCGCCCGCCTCGAAGACGCGCGCCGACAGCCCGAGCTGGCGCAGACGATGGAGCATGTAGAGCCCGGCGAACCCGGCTCCGACGACGACGGCGTGAAGATCGGGCATGGTGCTCGCGATTATACGCGGGCCCTCGGCCGGGTGGGCCGCCGTACGCCGGTTTCCGCCTTCCTGCTGTTCTCGAAAGCGGGATGGCCCCGCTTCGCGGTCTCGAGCTGATGATCCAGTCGCACTATCCCCTGATCGCCATCGAGACGTCCGAGGAGGCCCGGCTCGAGCGGATCCTGGCGGAGGTGGCCACGAGCCTCCGGATGCCGTTCTTCATGTGGAGCGTCACGACCGGCCTCAAGCGCTCAGGGAGCCTCAACAGCATCTACGACTCGCACTCTTCCTCTTCAAGGATCTCCACCGCTACTTCGACAAGCCCGAGATCGTGCGCAAGCTCCGAGACCTGGCGCCTTCGTTCAAGATGGACCGCCGGGTCATCGTGCTCTCCGCGGCACAGCTCACCCTGCCGGCTGAGCTGCAGACGCTCGCCGGCACGTTTACCCTCGACCTCCCGAGCGCGGAGGAGCTCAAGGCGATCGCCGGGCGAGTGGTCGCCGATCTCTCGCGACGCCGGCCGGTGCGCATGGATCTGGCGCCGGACGACTTCGATCGGCTCGTCGAGCGCATGAAAGGCTTCACCGAGCTCGAGGCCGAGCGGGCCATTACCAAGACGGTCCTCCGCGACGGCGCCCTTTCTCGCAGCGGGCTCGAGGCGATGGTCGAGATCAAGAAGGAGCTGCTGCAGAAAGAAGGGATCCTCGAGTACATCGCACCGGAAGAAAACCTCGCCGAGGTCGGCGGCTTCCGAAATCTCAAGGCGTGGCTCGCCAAGCGCAGGCGGGCCTTCGCACCTGAGGCGAAGAAATTCGGTCTGGCGGGGCCGCGGGGCATTCTGTCCTCGGCGTTCAGGGCGCCGGCAAGACCCTGGTCGCGCGCGCCATCGCGCGCGAGTGGGAGCTGCCGTTGCTCAAGATGGAGACGGGGAAGCTCTACGACAAGTACGTCGGCGAGTCCGAGAAGAACCTCGAGAAGGCGCTGAGCTACTCGCCGTCGGGCGATTCGGACGCGGGCCTGTCCAAGCGCATCTTCGGCCGGCTCCTCGGCTGGCTGCAGGATCGCACGGCGCCGGTCTTCGTGGTCACGACCTCGAACAATATCGCCGAGCTGCCGCCCGAGCTCACGCGCAAGGGCCGCTTCGATGAGATCTTCTTCGTGGACCTGCCCACCGCCGAGGATCGCAAGGAGATCTTCGCGGTGCACCTGCGGAAGCGAAAGCGCGATCCCGCGGCGTTCGACCTGGACCGGCTGGCGGGCGGCTCGGACGGCTTCACCGGCGCCGAGATCCAGCAGGCCATCATCTCCGCGCTCTACACCGCGTTCTCACGCTCGGTCGAGCTCAACACCGAGATTCTCCTCGACGAGCTGAAGTCGACTCGGCCGCTCTCGGTGACGCGCAAGGAGGAGATCGACGCGCTCCGCGCGTGGGCCCGCGAGCGCGCGGTGACGGCGAACTGAACGGCGCCGCTCAGCTCAGTCGCAGCGCGAGGCTTCCTCGGGGCGCCAGGGATTCGAGAACGTGCTCAACGATTCCAGGAAGACGACCAGGTCGGTCTGCTCGCGCGGCGTCAGACCCGGCGCGCCCGCGGGCAGCCCGTCTCCGCCGTGGCGGCGCACCACTTCGGCCAGCGTGTCCACCTCGCCGTTGTGGCCGTAAGGCCCCGTGAGCATCAGGTTGCGCAACGTCGGTACCTTGAACCCGCCGTCGCCCTCTGCCGCGAAGGCGACCTGCCTGGTCTTTTCGGCGCCGGCGCCCGTCGCGTCGTCGTTGTAGGCGCTCAGCAAGTTGAAGCGGCTCTCTCGCAGCTCACGGATTCCTTTCGGGCGTCCGGGATCTGCTTTCGCCTGCGACGCCTTTCGCGAGAGGCCGGTCTTGAAGAACTCGCCGCTCGTGAAGTTCGCACCGGAATGGCAACCGCTACACCCGCCCTTCCCGATGAAGATCTGGAGCCCTCGCTGCGCGGGCGTGGAGTAAGTCTGTGAAGCGAGCGACTCCCCTTTCGCCAGCGCGTCGCGGAAATGATCGAAGGGCGTCCGTCCGCTGACCAGCGTCTCCTGGAACGCCGCCAGCACCTTGCCGACGTTCACGAACACCGCGTCGTCGTCGGTGGTTGACGGCGGGGCGCCGAACACCCTGCGGTAGCGGCAGGACAGCTCCGCGTCATTACGAAGCAAGCTCGCCACGTGCCGCGGCGTCGCCGCCAGCTCGCGGGCGTCGAGGATCGGCCGCAGGCTCTGAGACCAGAGGCTGTCGGCGCCGCCGTCCCAGCCGTACCAGCGCTGCCCGCGCAGGTTCATCAGCGTCGGCGTGTTGCGATCGAGCTCGGCCATGCCGACGCCGCGCGAAAGGTTGTCGGTCCAGTTGCGCTCGGGCACGTGGCAGGTGGCGCAGGCTTTCGTGCCGCTGCCGGAGAGGCGCTGATCGAAGAACAGGACCGTCCCGAGCTCGATCGCGTCGTGCTTGCCCGAAACGCGATTGCTCGGGTCGGGGCCGATCGGCGTCGGCCACGGACCGTGGGACAGGATGATCTTGAGCTCTGCGTCCGTGAACGAGGGCCCGGCGGCGCCGCTCTCGTCGGCCGAGACGACCAGGGGCAACAGCAGCAAGCAGCCGACGATGACGCGGGCGAGCGCGATGCGAGCGACGTTGCCGGTACCACTGCCCCTATAGATCATGGCGTTCGCTCCTCGAGTCGCGCGGCGTGCTGCGAGTCACTTCACGATTTTCACTATGCTATCAGGGAATCCGGGGCTCGTGGATGGCTGCGAGAGCGGGCGCTTGGCGGCCCGTCGACTATTTGAGCTTCGGGTCCAGGAAGTCGCGCAGCGCGTCCCCGAACAGGTTCACGGCGAGGATCGTCACGGTGATCGCCGTCCCGGGGAACACCACCATCCACCACGGCGGCCTGAAGGCCTCGGCGAGGACACCGCCCAGCATGTTGCCCCAGCTCGGGGTCGGCGGCGGTATGCCAACCCCGACAAAGCTCAATGCCGCTTCGATGAAGATGGCCGCACCCAGGTGGCCGGTGGTGATGATCAGGAAGGGCGCGACGCACTGGGGCGCCACGTGGCGCGTCATCACGCGCACGCCCGTCGCGCCGAGCGCGCCGGCCGCCTCCACGTAGGCGAGCTCCTTGACCGACAGCACCATCGAGCGGACGACGCGGGTGCTCAGCGGCACGCGGGTCACCGCGATCGCGATGATGACCGTCGACAATCCCGCCCCGAGCCCCGCCATGAGCAGCAGGGCCAGAATCAGCGCGGGCAGCGACATCAGCACGTCGAGCATGCGCTGGCTGATCAAGTCCACCCGGCCGCCCAGATAGCCGCTGGCCACGCCCCAGAGAAATCCGATGGTATCGCCGAGCAGGACCGAGCTGATCGCCACCATCAGGGTCACGCGCGCGCCGAAGATGATGCGGCTCAGCACGTCGCGCCCGAGATGGTCGGTGCCGAGGACGCGCTGCTCCAAGGGGGGATTGCGGGTCAGCGCGTAGTTCGCGGTCAGCGGATTGTACGGCGCCAGTCGCTCCGCCATCGCCGCGACCGAGACCAGCAGCAGCAAGAACACCGCGCACACGCCGCCCAGCGGCGAGGAGCGGAAGAAGCGCGCCACGACCATCGAGGCGAAGCGGCTACTGGTAGCGGATGCGGGGATCGAACCAGCCGTAGCTGACGTCGACCACCAGGTTGACGAAGATGAAGATCACGCCGTAGAGCAGCACGAGGTTCTGGATCAGCATCCAGTCGCGCTCGGCGACGGCGAACACCAGTGCCAGACCGAGCCCGGGCACCCCGAACGCGCGCTCGACGGCGACCGAGCCGCCGAGGAGCGCGCCGAGCGCCGTGCCCGTCACGGTCAGGATCGGCAGCATCGCGTTGACCAGCGCGTGACGCCACACCACGATGCGCTCGCGCAATCCCTTCGCCCGCGCCGTGCGCACGTAGTCCTCGCCCAGCACCTCCAGCACGGACGAGCGCGTGATGCGGGCCATCATCGCGGCCAGCGCGACGCCGAGAGCCAGCGCCGGCCCCGTGGTCATCTGCAGATTGCGGATCGGCTCATCCCAAAGGTACGCAATCGTCAGCGGCGGTCTCCACGTGATCGTGAGGACCAGCGACAGCACGATCATCAACCCCACCCAGAAGCTCGGAATCGCCATGAACAAGGTCACCACGAACCGGAAGGCATAGTCGGTCCACGAGTTGCGCCACAAGGCTCCGATCAGGCCCACGGGCAAGCCGATCAGCCAGGACAGGAGGACCGCCATCAGCGCGATCTGCCCGGTGATCGGCGCCCGGCGAAAGATCAGCTCGCGGATGGGCTCGCCGCGCCAGAACGACTTGCCCAGGTCGCCGCGCAGGACGTCGCGGACCCAGTCGACGTACTGCACCGCATACGGCCGATCGAGGCCGAGGCTCTTCCGCGCGGCCTGCAGCTGCTCCTGACTCAGCACGTACGTGCCGCCGCCCTCGCCCGAGATCGCCGACAGCGGATCGCCGGGCAGCACGCGCATGGCGATGAAGATGAGCACCGTCACGCCGAAGATCGTCGGGACGGCGATGAGCAGCCGCTGAGCCAGATACTTGCGCATGAAATCGGCCGCCGGTCAGGCGGCCCGGCCGCCTCGCGGTCCCGAGATGCGCGCCACCCTGCCGGCCGCTATCGATCCAGCCAGAACGTGTCCACGCGACCGAGCTCCGAGAACACGCGGGCCTCGCTGTTGTGGCCCTTGACGGTACTCCGCCACATCGGCAGATGGTCGGTGAACCCGATGAGGTAGAGCGGCACCGTCTGGTCCAAGAGCGTCATCCCCTGCGCGAAGAGCTGCTTGCGCTTGCCCTTGTTCGTCTCGCTGTTGATCTGCTTCAACAGCTTGTCGAACTCCGGGTTGGAGTAGCGCGAGAAGTTGAGCGAGCCGCCCGTCTTGAGACACATCTCCCAGCCCGGCCCCGGATCGCCGATCGGCGAGCGGTACTCGGTCTGCACCATCATGTCGAAGGTGCCCTTCTTCAGCTCCTCGATGAGGAGCGCGCGCTCCATCACGCGGATCTTGGTCTCGATCCCGAGCGTCCGCTTGAGCTCGTCCTGGAACGCGGGGGCCAGGATCTCGGCGTGGGGCGCGACCGACGCCGACACGAAATCGACGTTCTTGATGCCGTCGGCCAGGCCGGCCGCCGCCATCAGCTTCTTGGCCTCGGCGAGGTCCGCGGTCTTGTCGGCGCGATAGCCGGGCAAGGTCTCGATCTCCTTGAGCGGCGTGGCGAAGTCGCTGGCGTGGGACATCCAGCGCGTGAGCATGATCGGCTCTTGCGTGCCAAACGCGTTGATGAGATTTTGCCGGCTCACCGCGAGGTTGATCGCGCGCCGCACGCGCGGATCGTTGAAGGGCTTGCGCTCGTTGTTGATGTGCACCTGGTACGAGTTGAACTCGCCGGGATACCGCACCGTCCCGACGATGTCCTTGCGCTTGAGCCCTTCCTGGTGCGTCTCGAGCGAGACGTTGGGCGAGTAGTCCGCCTGACCGGTGAGCACCGCCGTCCCGCGGTCCGTCCACGCCGGGATGTGCAGCATCTCGATCCCGTCGAGATACGGGATCTCCGAATCCCAGTAGCTCGGGTTGCGCACCATCACCCACTTCTCGGCCACCTTGCGCTCCTTGAACATGAAGGCGCCGGTGCCGGGCGCGATGACCTTTCGCAGATCCTGATTGTTCTCGTCCAGCGCCTTCTTGGAGTAGACGATCATCGACGACGGTGTGAACAGCTCCAGGAAATACGGCTGCGGCTCCTTGAGCACGAAGCGCACGTTGAGCCGGTCGATCGCCTCGACCTTCGCCACCGCCGAGAACTGGTCCTTGTAGATGCTCGCCATGCCCGCCGGCGGGAAGATGATCCGTAAGAACGTCGCGACCACGTCGGCCGAGCTGAACGGCGTTCCGTCGTGGAACTTCACGCCGTCGCGCAGCTTGAACATGTACGTCTTGCCGTCGCCGGATACTTTCCAGCTCTCGGCGAGATCCGGGATGATGGTCTTGAGCCCGTCCGCGGGATTGAAGCGGACGAGGTTGTTGTACATCTGCCCGAGCACGAAGCGGAACGCACCCTGGTGCACGTCGAAGTGCGCGACCTCGGCGGGCCCGGCCCACTTCAGCACGCCGCCGCGCTTGGGATTCGGCTCGGCGGCGCGCGCGCGATCCGAGCGCACCGCAGCACGGGCGCGTCGTGCGTGCTTCAAGCTCCACGCGGTCAGCGCGGCGCCGGCCGTCGTTCCCGCGGCCGTCTTGAGGAATCGCCTGCGATTCACGTTGCCGCCGCCGCTTCCGCCCGAACGGGTCTGGTCCATGTGCGAGCCTCCTTGGGATGCGCGAGGTAACGTACGCGGGTGCCCAGGTGGTCGTCAACCACGTGCGAGGAACACGGACATCCGGTTGCGGTTTCGGGTATATGTTGAGGGCCGTAGACGATCTATCTTGGTCGCCAAGGAGTGGCCACAATGGCGGACGCGATCGTCAACCCACTGCAGGCAGCGAAGCCACCCTCCCACTGAACGCCCGCGGATTGCGCCTCGCGGAGCGAGGCCGCCGGGGTCTTCGTGTCCGGCACGGACTGGTTTCTTTCCTCCAGCGTCGACCGCCGGACTCTCCTCAAGGGCGTGAGCACGGCCGTCGTCGGCCTGCTCGGTTCTGCCATCGGCGCACCGACGGCGGTCGGCGCCGGCGCGGCCGATTCCAGCACCGCCGCGCCGGCTGTGGCTGCCAGCGCGCCGGCCCCAGCGGCAGCCCAAGAGAGCCAGGAGACGGTCTACGTCTTCAACGTCGGCTCGAAGGACGTCACCTTGATCGATGCTGCCAATCGCCGCCTGCGTGAGACGAGGCCGCTCGGCGCATCGGTCCGCTGGCTGTCCAACGAGCAGACCTACTGGGACGGGCGGCGCATCTGGACGTACGACTTTCCCAACGACCAGGTGCAGGCGATCGCGATCGACCCCAAGCAGGTGGCGATCACCAAAACCATCTCGGGCCTCGGCAAAGGTCCCGGCCACAGCCTGGTCGTGTTGCCGAGCAAGAAAAAGGCGGCGGTGAACGTGGCCGGCGACAATCTGATCGCGTTTCTCGACCTCGAGGCCGGCCAGATCGAGTCGACGCTCAAGACCGGCGCCTTTCCCTGAGACCTGCACCTCTCGCCGGACGGTCGGTTCGGCTATACACCGGAGCGCGAAGCGGACACGGTCACGAAGATCGACATGGTCAGCCGGACGCTCGTCAAGACGGTCTCCTTTCCCTCGCACAGCAAGCCGCACATGCTGCGGGTGTCGCCCGACGGCAAGGAAGTGTGGGTCCAGACGGCCGAAACGGACACGAACGTGGTGCTCAGCGCCGACAATCTCTCGGTGCTCGCGACCCAGCCGACCGGCAAATTTCCCGTGACCAATGCGTGGACGCCAGATCGCCGATACTCGATCATCACCAACGGCAAGGACACGATCGCGCAGGTCTTCGACGCGAAGACGTTCAAGGAAGTGAAGCGGCTGACGGTCGGCGAGGGCGGCACCAACATCGGCTTCAGCAAGGACGGCAAGACCGCGTTCATCGCGCTGAGGGAAGCGAACGCCGTGGCCGTCGTCGACATGCGGAAGCTGGCGCTCGAGGGCCGGATCAATGCCGGCAAAGAGCCGCAGGGGCTGATCGTCCGGTAGCCCTAGCCCGCGACCGCTCGCACGAAGCGCTCCACCTCGGCCTCGTCGTTGTAGTAGTGGAGGCTGGCCCGGACCACCGCGCCGCCGGGCACGGGCGGGTCGAGCCGCGACAGGCGCGCCTCGTGCACGTTGATCCGCATGGCACGCAGTCGGTCGCGCGTCTTGCCCGCCGCTTCGCCGTCCTTGAGGAAGCTGACGATCCCGCATTGCTCCACGCCGCGATCGTGCACGCTGATGCCGGGCCGCTTGGCGAGCTCTCGGCGCAGCAGCGCGGCAAGCCCTTTCACGCGCGCCTCGATCGCGTCGATGCCGAGCCGCAGCGCGTAGCGGGTGGCGACGCCCAGGCCGATCTGGCCGGCGATGAATCGCTCCCAGTTCTCGAACCGGCGGGCGTCGTCGCGGACGACGTAGGTGTCCGCATCCGTCCACGAGGCCGCGTGCAGATCGATGAACGGCGGCTCGAGCTCGTCGAGGATGTCGCGCCGGACGTAGAGGAAGCCCGTGCCGCGCGGGCCTCGCAGAAACTTTCGGCCGCTGGCCGAGAGCATGTGGCAGCCGATCTGGCGCACGTCGACGGCCAGCTGGCCGACGGATTGGCAGGCGTCGAGCAAATAGAGGATGCTGTGCCGGGCAGCGATGCGGCCGACCTCGGCCGCCGGGTTGACGAGCCCGCCTCGCCCGGGCACGTGGGTGATCGCGATCAGCTTCGTCCGCGGACCGATCGTGCGCTCGAGCGCGGCGAGGTCGATCTGGCCGGAGGCGTCGCTGTCGACGACGTCGACCTCGATACCCGCGCGCCGTTTCATCTGGAGAAACGCAAGATAGTTCGACAGGTACTCGGCCTTCGCGGTGATCACGCGATCACCCGCCCGAAACGGCACCGCGTAGAACGCCATGTCCCAGCCGCGCGTGGCGTTCTCGACGATCGCGATCTCGTCGGGGCGCGCGCCGAGCAGCGACGCGACGGCGTCGTAGACGTCCGCGACGCGATCGGCCGACTCGGCCGCGGCCTCGTAACCCCCGATGGCGGCCTCGCGCGCCAGGTGGCTCGTCACCGCGTCGAGGACCGGGCCCGGCGACAGGGCGGCGCCCGCGTTGTTGAAGTGCACGACGTTGGCGACGCCGGGCGTGTCCGATCTCAGCAGCGGGACGTCGAGCGTCATGAGGGCCTCCTCGCGACGTATCGCGGCGATGATGCCACGATCGGGCTCGCAGGCGTCTGGTAGAGTGCCATGCAAATAGCTGTGGGAGGCGAACGATGCTGCTGCACGAGATGACCTGGCCGGAGATCAGCAACCTGTCGCGAGATATTCCCGTGGTCGTGCCGGTAGCCGCGCTCGAGCAGCATGGGCGACACATGCCGGTCTTCACCGACAGCCTGCTGGTCGGCGAAGTCGTCCGGCGCGTCGGCGACGCAATGGCGGATCGGGTGCTGATCGCGCCGCTCCTGTGGCTGGGCAATTCGCACCACCACATGGACTTTCAGGGCACGCTCTCGGCCAGCCCGCGCGTCTACCTCGACCTGCTCAACGATCTGGCGGAGAACCTGATCACGCACGGCTTTCGGCGGATCGTGTTCGTCAACGGCCACGGCGGCAACATCACGCCGGGCAAGCAGGCCATCTTCGAGATCCGCCAGCGGCACCGCGACCGCGGTGACCTCTTGCTGCTGTTCGCGTCGTACTGGGACCACGGCAAGCCGAACGCCGGCCGCGCCGACCTGGTGCAATCGCAGATGGGGCACGCCTGCGAGTGGGAGACGTCGATGATGCTGCGTCTCGCGCCGCACCTGGTGAAAGGGCACACGGGCAAGGAGCCCGTCGGCTTTGGCTTCGGCTTCGAGCCCGCCTATCGCGGCTGGACCACCAAGGACCGCACGACGACCGGGCACATCGGTCATCCCGAGGCCGCGACCGCCGAAAAGGGCGAGCACCTCTTCGCGACCTACGCAGCGGGTGTGGTCGAGCTCCTCGAAGACGTCATTGCGTGGGACGGCAAGAGCTGGGAGATGCCGTAGCGCTCAGGATCGCTTCTTGCGGCCGGTCCGCGCCTCGTCCTCTGCCTTGCGCAGCTCCTCGGCCTCTGGCCTTTCGAGCGCCTTCTGCGCTTCCTCAGCCGCGGGTTCGGATGCGCCGGACTCGACGTGGCGCCGAACGTTCTCGCGATATTTCCGGTCGGCGGTGCGGTTGCCCTCGCCTTCGTTCTTGGTGTCGCTCTTCTTTTCTGCCTCATTCATGGCTGTCCCCCTCCTCTGAAGATCTTCACCGGCGCAGCGCAGGCCACACCGGTGCGTCTCACCATCTCAGAGCAAGGAGGCTGCCAGCGCCGGATAGAGCACTCTCACTTCGCGGAGAAACAACGATTTCGGCTTCGAAGTGCAGAGCGGCGGCCGGCGGACCCGCGTGAAAACTTGCCCGAATACGTATCTATTACCAGGTAAGTCTGCGCGACTACACGCCGCCCGCGTCCTTCCGTCGCCGCGCAGTCCGTCCCGGTGGCGGGTTGGCTACTCGGCCTGTAGTCCCGGCCAGGTGCTCGTCGAGGAACGCGGTGATCTCGCGCTCGATTCGTGAGCGCAGCGGGCTCAGCAGGAGGCCGAGATCGACGTGCACCTGAACGTTGTCGCTCGTGACGGCGAGCGAGCCGGAGGCGCCGGTCCGCTCGAAGCGCAACACGTCTCCGTTCCATTCGAAGGAGCCGCCGAAGTCGCCCTTCAGTCGCGTGGCCATGGACTGGGCGAGCTTCTTGGCTTTCGCGATGCCGAGGTCGTGCTGCCGGCGAACGACGATGGTGGCCATCGGCTGTCGTTCCTTGCACCGTAACATCTCACCAGAGTGGTGGCCACAACATGCGCGGTCGCGCCATGCCTCTGTTGAGTCTCGTCAAGATTGACCCCCGGCCTGCGGTGAGCTGCAGAGAGCGTGACCATGGGTTATGCCGCCGGAGCCGGCAGCAGGCTCGCCAGCTTTTCGCCCGGCGTCCGTCCCTGCAG
>Ga0111539_10001623_pt1 | contig 30053 bp, 20 predicted proteins | sample RhiMethybrSRZTD1_FD_79667 | JGI IMG/M metagenome (GOLD analysis project Ga0111539, IMG submission 79667) | Populus rhizosphere microbial communities from Tennessee, USA - Rhizosphere MetaG P. TD hybrid SRZTD1 (version 2) (version 2) | ecosystem: Host-associated > Plants > Roots > Rhizosphere >...
CGATCCGCGCGTCGCCGCCGATGAGAATCGCCCAGAGCGAGAGGTATTGCAGGATCCAGAAGACGGCGGCCAGCGCCGCCAGCAAGATGAGACGCCGGCGATTCCCCAAGACTTCGTGAAGAGAGAGAAAATAATCGCTCGCCGCAGGACCGATGCGCGGGAGCCTCTGGGCATGCGGTGCAAGGCGGGCCAGCAGCGGACGTGCGGCAGCGAATCCCACCAGCAAGAGAACGAGAAGTGCGGCCGCGAGTTGAACGGCGCCGCGAATTTCCAAGAGATCGCCGGCCTTCGCCACGGCGGCGGCGAGAAACGTCGCCAACAAGAGCACGAGCTGCAACGCGCGTTCCGCGGTCAATGCGGACAGTGTGCGATGCAGGGGAATGCCCAGGGATTTAGAGACCAATACGGCCGTGGCCGGCTCGCCGGTTTTCGCCGGCGCGACATGTCCCAAGACGAATCCCAATGCCAGCGGAGGAACAAGCTTCCATCCGGAAGGGGCCACGTCGGCCAGCAGAACGCGCCACGACAGAACGCGCGCCGCAATCGAGGCGAAGTAACAAGCCACCGAGAGCGCGATCATCTGTGGGGCGAGTGTCTTCCACACGAGCGCGATCTGCTGAAATCCGGCGGCGCGCGCCAAGATGAGCAGGATCGTGAGGGAGGCGATCAGCAGGAGGGGTTTTCGCAAAGACTGTGCATCCTTTCGAAGGGTGCGAGCGTAGCCGAAGCGCAGCAAGGCGCAAGCGGGGAACGCCGTGCTATCGTCGGAGCATGGCGAAGCGCGAATCCTCCCCGCAATCCCAGACTGGCCGGCGCGGTACCGACCGCATCGTCGACAGCGTGTACACCGAGCTCCGCGACTTGGCGCAAGCGAAGATGCGTGGAGAGCGTGCCGGACAAACTCTGCGCGCGACGGAGCTGGTGCACGAAGCTTATCTGCGGATGCGCGGTCCCGGAGCCCCGCAATGGGAGAATCGTGGGCATTTCTTTGCCGCCGCGGCGGAGGCCATGCGGCGCATTCTCATCGAGCGGGCTCGTGCCAAGGGGCGGGAGAAGCGGGGGGGCGATTCCGAGGGCAAACCGCCGCAACGAATTTCCTTTGCCGACGTTCCTGCCGCCGATTTGGCGATCGAGTACAATCCCGAAGAGATTCTGCGGCTTGAGGGAGCAATCGAAAAGCTCGAGCGCAATGATCCGCGCGCCGCTCAAGTTGTCCGGCTTCGCTTTTACGGCGGGCTCAGCGTCGAGGAAACCGCGGAAGCGCTCTCGGTTGCCGAGCGCACCGTGAAGCGCGACTGGATGTTTGCGAAGGCCTGGCTCGTGAACGAGCTCGGTGAGTAGACACCGCGCATCATCTTCTTGGATTCGAGGTGCGTGCTTGGTCGAAAACGCATCCTGGGATCATCTTCGATCGATCTTCGATGCGGCTGCCCAGCTCAGCTTCGAAGAACGAAATGCATTTCTCGATCGCGAGCTCGGCTCCGATATCGAGTTGCGTCTGCGCGTCGATGCACTTCTTGGTGCCCACGATGCCGCAGCATCCCTCTTGGCTTCACGCTCCGGGGCAAAAGAGGTCGAGCGCGCGCCGGGATCCATTCTGGGTACGCAAGTCGGGCCGTACCGGCTCTTGGAGAAGCTGGGCGAAGGCGGCTTCGGCGTCGTGTTCCTGGCCGAGCAGCGTACGCCATTCCAACGCAAAGTCGCGCTGAAACTGCTTCGCGCGGATGCGAACTCCGCGCAAGTGTTGGCGCGCTTCGATGCGGAGCGACAAGCGCTGGCGCTCATGAAGCACCCGAACATCGCCAGCGCGCACGATGCCGGCGCCACGGCCGCGGGACAGCCGTACTTCGTCATGGAGTACATTGCCGGGCTTCCGATCACGCAATTCGCCGATGATCGCCAACTCTCGATCGAAGAGCGGCTGCAGCTCTTCCTCCAGCTGTGCGATGCCGTGCAGCACGCGCATCAGCGCGGCGTGATTCACCGTGATCTCAAGCCGTCCAATGTTCTCGTGGCCATGGTGGACGACAAGCCGCAAGTCAAAGTCATTGATTTCGGCGTAGCGAAAGCAATCGGCGCGCGGCTCACCGACCAAACGTTGCACACGCAGCTCGGCATGTTGATCGGAACGCCGGAATACATGAGCCCCGAGCAGGCCGAAGGAAGCACAGGCGGCATCGACACACGCTCCGATGTGTACTCACTGGGAGTGATTCTGTACGAGCTCTTGACTGGTGCATTGCCGATTGATCGCCGCAAGCTGCGCGACGTTGCGTTGGCGGAGATGTTCCGCCGCATTCGCGAAGAAGAGCCACCGAAGCTTTCGACGAAGGTGCAATCTCTGGGAGCGGATGCGCAGGCCGTCGCCGAGCGGCGGCGCACCGATCCATCCACGTTGTGCCGGCGGCTGCGCGGGGACCTCGAGTGGATCACCGTCAAAGCGTTGGAAAAAGAACCCTCGCGCCGTTACGGAGGAGTCGGTGCGCTGGCCGATGACATCGAGGGGACGCTGACCAATCGTCCCATCTCGGCGCATCCGCCGAGCGCCGCGTACCAGCTTCGCAAATTCGCGGCACGCCGCAAGGGATGGGTGGCCTTCGTTTCGACCGTGTTCGTGCTGCTCGTCGCAGCCACCATTTCTCTTTCCGTCCTCTATGGACAACAGCGGGAAGAGCGCGCCAAAGCCGATGGCATCAATCGCTTCTTGCAAGACATGTTGATGGCAGCGAGCCCCTACGCCGGCCAGGGGAAGGATGTGCTGGTGCGCGATGTGTTGGACCGTGCGGTGGCCGACTCGGACTCCTCTCTCTCCGATCTGCCCAAGGTCCGTTCTGCAGTTCAATTGACGTTGGCCCGAACGTACGAGTCGCTGGGAATGTACGATGAAGAAGAGCAGCTCGTGCGAAGCGCCGCGGCAACTTTGGCCATCGATCCGGGGAAAGACAGCGAGGAATATCAAGAAGCGTTGTTCGAGCTGGGCATTGCTCTGTGGCGCGGGGGGCGCTTCGATTCTTCGGCAGTCGTCTTGGAGGAATGCATTCGCCAGTCTCCCAATCCCAAACGAACGCGGGATGCGGTCACCGAGTTGGCCGGCGTGTATCAAGATCTCGGCAGGCCCGCGGAAGCGGAATCCACTTATGTCCAAGCGATCGAGCTGTTTCGAAAGAGTGGCACCGAGAAGGACGAGGTTTACGGGAATGCGTTAATCGGGCTGGCCATCGTTCTTCAGTCGCAAGCGCGCTATGCGGAAGCAGAATCCTTGTATCGCGGCGGCCTCGAAGTGCACCGCGCAGCTCTCGGAAACGATCATACCTACATCTATCAAGACATGAACAATCTCGGCAGCATCCTTCGGGTTCGGGGCAAGAAGGCGGAATCGGAGTCGCTCTTTTTGGCCTCGCTTGCCGGACGGCAGCGACTTCTCGGCGAGCACCATCCCGACGTCGCGACCACGCTCAACAACTTGGGACTGCTCTACAAAACGACGAATCGATTGGCCGAGGCGGAGTCCTGCTACACGCGTGCTCTGGCGATCTATCGTGAGGCCTTCCCCGGGGACCAGAGTGTGAAGGCGATGAGCATGAACAATCTCGGCATGCTCTATCACCAAGAAGGGCGATTCGATGATGCCGAGCCTTTGCTGCGCGATGCGCTGGCGATGCGCCAGCGACTGGTGGGTGAAGAGCATCCTCAGGTCGCATTGGGACTGTTCAATCTCTCCAACGTCCTCTATGCGAAAGGACGAACGAAGGAAGGGAACGAGTTGTTGGAATCCGCGCTCGCCATGCGCAGGAAGCTTCTCCCGCCCGCTCATCCGGACGTGGTGAAAACCGTTCACGTGCTGGCCGAACGCCTGCTCAAGGAAGACAACATTGCGCGCGCGGATTCGGTGCTGACGGCGATGCAAGCGACGCTGGCCGAGTCACCGCCCGAAGATGCATCGCTGGCTTGCTTGAACGACTGTTTTCTCGCCGAAACGAGGTCCCGCCAGGGACGAGAGAAGGAGGCGGATTCGCTCTTCGTGAAGAACCTTCCGCCCGTTCTCGAATCGGATGCCGCCAGGAGTCGAAAGGATCACTTCTTGGAAGTCGCCAGCGAGGCGGCGGGGCGCTGCGGTCAAGATCAGAGAGCCGGTGAGCTTCGCGCGGAACGCATCAAGCTGGCTTCAAGGTAGACGGGTGCGCTCCGAAAATGAAAGGGACCGCCGGTGGGAATGCCGGCGGCCCTTGTTCGCAAAATCAACGCGCGAAGCTCATCGCAAGAGCGTGATCTTCTTTGTCTCATGCACACCGGCGGCTTCGAGACGCACGAAGTACACGCCGGCGGCAACCTCGCGGCCGCTCGAGTCGCGTCCATCCCAGGTCAACGTGTGCCGCCCCGGCGTGGATTCATTCGCCAGCTCGGCAATGCGCCTTCCCTGAAGATCGAAGATGCCGACCGTCGCCTTGCCTTGTCCTTGCGGAACGGCGAGCTCGATCATCGCCTTGCTCGCAAATGGATTCGGCCGTGGCGCGGAAAGCGCAAACGCGGACGGCGCCGCACTCACTGCCGGGGGTGCATCCACCACGCTTTGGCCGGTCGAGAACACGATTTCGAACGTTGCGGTGTTGTTCACATCGGACGCCTTGTCCTTCGTGACGACGATCGCGTAGTAGCCGCCGTCTTCGAATGTGATTGGACCGATGTGCTCATCGCCTCCCGGGCCGTTGGCGTTGGCGTTGGCCGTGTACGAGTCCTTCCCATGGTACGGAACATGTCCGTCGAAAAGGTACATCGCCAAGTCCACACCGCCGCTTACATTGTTGACCGACATGTAATAGGGCACACCGGGCTCGAAGCGGAATTCCAAGATCTCCAAGCACTCCTGGGGATCCACCGAATACGGACCAAAGTGCGATGTCGTTCCGATGGGTACATCTCCCCAATAGGTAGCATCCGCACGTTGAATGTAGAAGTTGGCTGTGCCTCCGAAGTACACCGCCGATGCGTCGAAGGGACCCGCGGGAGCAACATTGAAATTGACGAGGCAGAAGTCCGGCGTTCCCGGTCCATCCGCTGACCACGCCAGCCGGCTGCCGAAGCCATCCTTACTTCCCGTCGACGGAGGGTGGATGCGCACGTCGTAGTCGCTCGCCATGTCGGTGGCAACGATCCCAATTGCGGTCCAGAAGCCGCTGAGGAATCCGGGCGAACGGAATCCGTCCGAGGACTCCCACGGTCCACAGCCCACTGGGTAAAGAACAGGAGGAGGCGGACGCAACACGGTCATGGGAGTCGCCAGCTCGAGCGGAGTCCACACGAACCAGTCGGTGAATTCGTTGTCGGTCTCGGGGAACTCGAGCACCTCATCGTAGAAATCGACGGTGGAACGAACATGATGGCGGCCTCCGCGCACGACACGCGCTTGAGCATCGCTCCACCAATACGGCTGCCCTTCGGGGAGAATTCCGGATGTATTGCCGACGCCCGTCAACACGTCATCGAGCCAAAGCCCGGACCAATGATTGGGGACAGTGTCCGGTCCCTGATTGATCGAAGCCCAATTCATGTATGTCGCCGGACTGTTGCCCGGCAAGGTGGGCGGAAGCGGTGCATATCCGAACGTCGTATCGAGCGTCGCTCGGGGAACGACCGGCCCAAACCAACCGGATGGCGTGTAATGGGTGATGTTCGGAAGCGGGCTGACGATCACCGAGTATTGCAGCGGCTTGTCCAACGATTGTGCGGAGGACTTCGCCACGACGATTCCATAGAAGTCCCCGTTCGGAGAGGTGTAATCGATGAAGAGATCGTTGCCGGGGCCCTGGCCTTCGCTTGAGGCCGACACCAGAGCATCGAAGCTGCCGCTGTAACCACTCGGCGATTTGAAGAGGCCGAGAAACACATCGGCGTTGCCGCTGAGCCGGTGCAGTTGAATGCGGGTCGGCTGCCCGGCATTGAGATACACCTCGTGCATGTCGACGATCTCGCCGGCGTTCAGATCGAATGAGGAAGTGACGCCGGGATTCGAAATCAGGCCTTGGTCGGAATCGAATTCCACCACCTTGTTCGCGGTGCCATACCAATTCGTAACCGACGTGTAATACGTCCCCCCAGGTACGAGATTGCGATCGATCACGACGAGATCCGTGTAGGGGCCCACGCGGCTCGAAAGGGTGACCGATGCGCCAAAGCCCTGCTGCGGAATGTTCATCGGACTCTCCGTGCAGAGATTGATGTCGAAATCGGTCGAAGGGTCTTGCGGGGTCACCGCGAAGACATTCCAAAAGCTCGGGCCGGAAGTGGCCGCCTGGAATCCTTCGCAGTTTGCGTACGGACCGGAACCGGGCGACATCGACGGTGGATCGTAGGTTCGCGTCACCGGGCCACTCGCAAAGAGATCGAGCCCGGACCAAATGTACTGCCGGCTCCAATCGTTATTCGACTCATTGCTTTCTCCCACATTGCCAAGTACGTCCGCACGCGAAAGAAGTGTGTGGCGACCGCCTTTCACGAACGTTGGCGCGAGATTGAGATAGAACGCGTAGCCATTCGGGAGTAGGAGCGAAGGGCCCGGCGTCACCTGGAGAACGTCGTCTCGATAAATGCCGTGGTTGAATGCCGTCGTCGCATCGGTTCCGGACATGTTCTTCACGGTCGCGTTCCAATACGTGCTCGAGAAATTGCCGGGCAGCGCTGGCGACTGAAGAGGGACATTGGTCGGCGTTCCGTCCGCAATGGAACGAGGCAGCGCCGGCATGGACCATCCTGGTGCAATCCAATTGGAAACGAGATCGGGAAGCGCAAATGCGGGGGATGCCGCAATGCAAAGCGTCGCGATCGGTATGAAGAAAAGGTTGGAGCGGGTCATCGCGTGTTCTCCTTCTTCCGTTACTTCGCGGTGCCCAGCTCACGCATGCGACGCGCTCGGAGCTCGGGATCGGGGGTGGAGACGGGCAAGTACTTCTCGGGATGGCGGAGCTGATCGAGCGCCTTCTCGAATTCGGCGACACGCGATGAGTCTTCGTTCAACTTGGCGATTTCGAGTCCGAGCTCCATGTTGCGAAGCTGCAGCGTCCCTTTGAGCTCGGCTCCTTCCTTCGAAAGAGATTGGCGCGATGCAAAATCGGCGGCGTTCATCGCCGATTCGCCGATTTCGCGAAGGCGAGCGAGCGTCGATTGCTGCAGATCCCACTGCTCTTTGTAGAGCGATTCGATTTGTTTGCGAACGGCCGGGTTCTTCGCTTGGATCGGACCGCAGTGGAAAACATTCGGATCGAGGAGCTCGGGACGAGTCGGACTCGGAATGATTGCCGCGTTGGACTCCTCCGATGCGACGGCATTTCTCGCCAGAGCTTGTGGTGACGAAGTCTCCGCCGTGGCGGAGGAATGAATCGACAGCAAGAGAAAGAAGATCGAAGACAGAACTTTCGCGGGGCGCATGAAACCTCCTGAATGAAGACCTCGCGGGGACCTCGACCGTCTCTGGACCAACGACGTCCTTGGCCGAAGCTCCCCACGAGGGGGCCAAGCGTTCATGCGCCGCGAACCCAAAAGAGGGGCCACGTGAATGGATGGGAGATGAGCCCGCATTCCGATGGGGCTGCATCCAATGGAGCTGCATCCAAATGAAAGGGCCGCCGGTTTTGACGCCGGCGGCCCGCTTCTCGAGTGCGCGTTTCGTTCGTAGAGAGCGCTCTTGTCCAGAGATCATCTCAAGAGCGTAATCTTCTTCGTCTCGTTCACTCCCGCCGCTTCGAGACGCACGAAGTACATGCCTGCGGCAACTTCCCGTCCGGCGGAATCGCGTCCGTCCCAAGTCAGCGTGTGACGTCCGGGCGTGGACTCGTCCGCCAACTCGGCGATGCGTCTTCCTTGCAGATCGAAGATGCCGACGGACGCCTTGCCTTTTCCTTGCGGCACGGCGAGCTCGATGGTCGCCTGACTCGCGAAGGGATTCGGTCGCGGCGCGGACAGCGCGAACGCGGTAGGCGCTGCAGTGGTTGCCGGTGCATCGACCACGCTCTGCCCGGTCGAGAACACGAGCTCATAAGTTGCGGACGGATACGCGTCCGCGTAATTGCTCTTCGCCACCACCACGGCATGGAATCCCGCTGTCGCGAACGTGATCGGGCTTAGATGCTCGTCGCCACCTGGGCCGGCGCCGTTGCTGGACAACAGGGCGGTCTGCTTCGTGTGGTACGGCTGTCCACCATCGAACAGATACAGCCCGAGATTCACATTGCCGGCCACGTTGTTCACCGAGATGTAATACGGAACGCCGGCCTGGAAATAGAACTCGTGGATGTCGAGGCAGTCGTACGCATCCAGCGTCAAAGGTCCAATGCGCGAAAGTCCCGCCGGGACCTGTCCCCAATAGGGAGAATCGGCACGTTGGATCGTGTAGTCGTCGGTCGACAAACTGTAGTTGGTCACCGAGTAGTCGAATGCCACGGGCGGTGCAGCATTGAAATTCACGATGCAGAAGTCCGAGTTGCCGAACCCCGGATCGATCGACCAGGCCAGCGTGTTCCCGAAGCCATCCTTGCTTCCGGTCGAGGCGGGGTGAATTTTCACGTCATAATCATCCCCGCTCAGAGGAATCATTCCCACCGCCGTCCAGAAACTGTTGGGAAATCCCGGCGAACGGAAGCCGTCGCACGACGGATAAGGCCCGTAACCCAATGGGAACGGACGCGGCGGAGGAGCAAGAACGTAAGGAGTTTGGTTCGCGAGATCTTGGGGCGACCACACGAACCAGTCGGTGTAATCATTGTCCCATTCTGGATACTCAACCGCGTTCTCAAAGATGTCCGCATGGACGCGAAGATGATGCAGCCCGCCCGTGAACCAGAATGCGGGCGGGGCCTGCGGAGTATTCAACCAGGTGAGGAAATATCCTTCGGGCAAAGTCGCTCCCACGAAGAATCCATCTCCAATCCCGATGTCATCCGCGTAAAGCCGATCCCAGAAGTTTGGGACGTCGCCGGGCCCTTGATTGACCGAGGACCAATTGATCCATGTCGCCTGCTGGTTCCCAATCAGTACGGGCGAGAGGGGCGCGTTGAACGTCGAAGCATCGGGCGCCGTTCGCGGCACGATCGGTCCGTACCATCCTTGCGGCGCATACTGAACGATGTTCGGCACCTGGCTGACCACGACCGTGTACTGAAGCGACCTGGCGAGGGACTCTGCGCGGGGCTTCGCAACGACGATTCCATAGAAGTCGCTCACCGGTGAGGTGTAGTCGACGTAGACATCGTTGCCGGAGCCAAGTCCTTCTGTCGTTGCGGCGGCGACGGCCTCCGCGGCACTGGCATACCCAGTGGAAGGGTTGAAAAGCCCGACGTAGATGTCGGAGTTTCCGCTCCAACGGTGGATCTGGATTCGCGTGCGCTGGCCGGCGACCAGATAGACCTCGTGCATGTTGACGATTTTGCCGGAGTCGATCGAGTAATTGACGGACTCGCCCGGGTTGGAAAGCAGGCCCTTGTCGTTGTCGAATTCGACGACTTTGTTGGCTGTTCCCGACCAATTGTATGCGGAGGCGTAGTACGTTCCGGATGGCGCGACATTGCGATCGAGAATGACGAAGTCCGCAACCGGACCTGGAAGATAAGAGACAGCAACCGCATTGCCGAAGCCTTGCTGAGGAATATTCATCGGCGTTTCGGTACACAGCGCGATGTCGAACTCGGAGGATGTGTTCTCCGGCATCACCGCAAAGATGCTCCAATAGTTGGAGCTGGCCGTCGCCTGAAATCCCTCGTTGTTGCCGTACGGACCCCAACCGGTCGTGAAGATGAACGGGTTGTAGGTTCGCGTGACCGGGACGTCTGCGGTGAGTGGCATCCCCGACCAGATGTACTGCCGCGCCCAATCGTTGTTGGATTCGTTGTTCTCGGCAACGGTGCCGAATGAATCGGCGCGAGAAAGCAGCGTGTGTCGTCCTCCTTTGACCGGCGCCGGCGTTGCCTGGTTCAAGAAGAGAATATCGCCGCCGGGAAAGTAGAACGCGGGACCATTGTTGTATTGCGTGAGATCATCGAGAAAAAGGCTTTGGAAACATGCCGGCGTACCCTCGGTCGCGGACTGGTTGAGCTGGCTCGAGTTGTAATACGTGCTCGAGGAGTTGCCCGGGAGTGCGCCGGACTCCAGAGGAGCGCTGTTGAACGCTGCGTTGCCCACAGATCGTGGAAGCGCCGGATAACTCCAGCCTGGCGGCGTCCACGAGGTGATGAGATCGGGGAGTGCCCAGGCGCTCGATGCGGTCGTGCAGAGGGCTCCCGCGATCAAACAACGAAAAGTGGTGCAATTCATGGTTGGTTCCTTCTCCGCTACTTCGAGAGCCCGAGCTCGCGTTCGCGACGCGCTCGGAGCTCAGGATCGGGATTGGAGACGGGCATCCACTTTTCCGGATGCAGGAGATTGTCGAGCGCTCTCTCGAAGTCGGCGACGCGCTGCGTGTCTTGATTTAGCTGCGCGATTTGCAAACCCAGCTCCATGTGACGGCGAAGCAGCGTTTGCTTGAGCTCGAGGGCTTCCTTGTTGAGCGCCTGAAGAACATTGGCATCGGTGACGTCGATGACGGATTCGTTGATCTCATGCAAGCGGGCCAGCGTGGACTGCTGCAGATCCCATTGTTCCCTGTAGAGGCTCTTGGTCTGTTCTTGGACCGCGGGATCGGTCGCTCGAATGGGACCGTAGCGGAACACGTTGGGATCGAGCCGTTCGGCGTTGGCCGGATCGACGGGCCGAACTTGGCCTTGAATCGCTTGGCCTTCGCCGGGCGCAGACTGCGTGGCGGAAGGAGCAGCGAACGACGGCTGGGCGAAGGACGCCAGCAATGACAAACACAAGAGCTGAAACACGGGACGCATGGGGGACCTCCTAAAAAGCATGACCTCGGGAGGACCTCGACCATCGACGGGTCGCATTGCCCAGCCGAGGTCCGAACTCGAGGCGGCCTACTCCTCAACGCGCAAGAGGGGTGGGGAAAGGGACATGACGGCCAGCGAAGGAGAAGGCCTGCCCAGGAGCAGGGCATGGACGCGGCCAGGGTATTCCGACAGCGCTTTTGACCATCGCCCGATGATCGCCGCGGCGGGATAATGACCATCACGATCATGGGTCAGTCTGCGCAACAGATGGGCGAAGGAATCCGTGGGCGGCGCGCGCTCCGGGCCGGGATTCTTCTCGGGCTGATCGTCGGATTCGCCGATGGAATCGCCGTTCTCATCGAGAATCCGAATTCATTTACCGGGCTGAGATCCCCGGCCGCCTTCGTGGCGGCTTCGGTGGCGATGCATTTGGTGTTGGGCGCCGCGCTCGGCGGGTTGCTTGCGCTGACGGGAATTGCCCGTCGCATTTCCGCCACGACCTTATTGGCGATCGGCCTCGGATTTTTCCTCTTTTTGTGGATCGCGATTCGCGTTCACGTGCACTGGTTCTTCGGCGAGCCACTGACGTCGACGAAAAGCTTGCCGGCTTATGTGGGCGTGTTTGTCGTCTCACTTCTTGTGTCATTTCTTTTTGCGCGCGGAGCACGACGCTTCGCCGGACGAGGAGTGGCTTTTCCTTGGGAAGTCCCAGCGAGTGCGTTTATCGTTCTTTGTTCATTTGCCTACGCGAGGGGTCGCTCGGAAAAGACTCCGCCTCCACCGCCAAACGATTCCGTTGCGCCTACCCATGACATTCTTCTCATCACGCTCGACACAACTCGTGCGGATCATCTCTCCTGTTACGGATATCCGCGCGGGACAACCCCGGAGATCGATCGTCTGGCGCGGAATGCAATCGCCTTCGAGAATGCGTATGCATCGATTCCGCTCACGAATCCCAGCCACGTTGCGATGTTCACCGGCGGTCCGTCCCACAACGTCCGCAATAACGGAATGCCATTGTCCAATGAGATTCCCACGTTCGTGGAAGCGCTTCACGAGGAGGGCTGGAATTGCGCCGCGTTCGTCAGCGGTATTCCCCTGAAAGCTCAACTCTCGGGATTGGCGGGAGGATTCACAGTCTATGACGATCAATTCTCGGTGCTCGAGAAGCTACACCCGATGCTCACGACCCTGGCGGTCGTGCGATTGGCAAACCGCGTCCTTCCCTTGGACTTCGTCGAAAGACCATCCGACAGGACCGTTGCAGCGGCAGTGAAGTGGTTGAAAGGTGCGTCAGGGCCTCGCTTTCTTTGGGTCCATCTCTTCGACCCGCATACTCCGTATGCAGCCCCCCGGCTTGCCCGAGATCGGTTTCATCGGGAATCCGTTGGCTGGACCGCATCGGGAAAGCCGGTCGATCAGTGGCCCATCGCGGATTACGACGCTGAAATCCGAACCATGGATCGACATGTCGGAAATCTTCTTCGAGAATTTCGTGAATCTGCCGGAGATCGTGGAGTCGTTGTGCTCACCGCAGATCATGGAGAAGGACTCGAGCAGCACGGAGATTTGACCCACGGGAAACAACTCTATGAGGAAGATTTGCGCGTTCCGGCGGTGGTGTCCGGACCAGTTGTTCTACATCAGGCCGGATGGGGTCCTAAAAAGGCGAATGGAAATGCGATCTCGCGTGAGTTCATTCCCAACTCGTACGTTGCGAGTTGGATTCGAGATGCGGCGGGAATCGAGAGTGATCGATCTTACGGACGATTCGAGTTCCAGACGATGGCACACGGGGATCCGATATTCGTGGCAAACACCTATGCCCCCGAAGGGCGAGAGGACAAGACCGCAGCATTGGAGATCCCTCAGTTCGGTGATTCAGCAGGGCTCAACGTGGATATTGACCCGATGAGACGCAAAGTTCCGCGCCGAAAGCTCATTGTGAATTGGCATACGGGGAAAGAGCTGGCCTTTGATCTCTGGGAGGACCCGGGGGAGGTTCATCCGATCAATCCGTCCGAGCGCAGTTGGGAAGAGTATCGACAGAAGGCGAAGGCCTGGCGCGTTCCTGCCTTATTCCCAAACACGTCCATTGATCCGGAGGTCGAGCGGCGTTTGAAATCGTTGGGTTACATCCATTGATGACGGAGAAGCGCCCGCGCCTTCGGATTCTCCTCCTTTCCTCCGTGGAGCATCAGTCCGGTAGCGCGCTGCGCTTTCGCGGCATCGCCGGAGCGCTGGCGCGACGCGGCCACGATGTTCACTTGCTGGAGCCGTTCGCGCGCGACGAGAATCCCGAAACGCCGGCCGGCGTCACCCGCCATCCCTGCCCGCGCCTTTCCGGTTCACCGGAATCGCAGGCGCTGCTGTGGCTGGCGTACGGAATCGCGGCCGTCGTCCGCTCCCGCCCCCGCATCGTCTACGCCTTGAAGCCGTTGCCCAATGTGTGGATTCCGCTGCGCCTTGGATGGCTCATGGGGGCGCGCACTGCACTGGACATCGACGATCTCGACTTCGCCTACTATCCTCGCGGCATTCGCCGCAGCTTGATCCAATGGTTCTTCCACCACGCAGCAAGGAGCACCGATGACGTCACCGTTCACAATGAGGCCTTGCGTGAGCTCGTACTTGAATTGCGCCAGCGAAAGAGCGCGCCAATCTTCGTGGACCAGGGTATCGACGTGGAGCGCTTTGCGAAATCCTCCGCGAATGCACAATTGCGCGACCAACTTCAGCTTGGCGACGGCCCGGTCCTTCTCTACGCGGGACACTTGGGTCCGGCATCCAATCTTGCTTCCCTTCTTCCCGCGCTCGCGCGCATTCCAGACCGTTTTCCACGCGCGCGCCTTCTCGTTGTGGGAAGCGGGCGGGACCGCAGCGAGCTTGAAGCTGCTGCGCGCCGTCTTCTTCCGGAGGATTTTGCTGTCTTCGTGGGATCCGTTCCGCATCGCGATGTTCCCGGTTACTTTCATTTGGCGTCGATCGCCGTGAATTACTTGGACGACAACGAAGCGAATCGCCATCGCTCGTCGATCAAAGTGCGTGAAGCGCTGGCCGCCGGCCTTGGGGTGGTATCGACGCGCACGCCGGATACGTCGCGATTCGCGGAGTTCGTGCGTCTGGTGGAGCCGGGACCTCCGGAAGCGTTCGTCGACGTGCTCCTGAGCGAGATGGAGCACGCCGATCGTTCGCGCGCGGAGGCCGGCCGCCGTCATCTTCTCGCCTCGGGAACGTTCGATGCCGCCGTAAGCGAGCTCGCCGAAACGTGGGAGCAATTGGAAAAGGAATGAGCTCCGCTCCCGAGGTCTCGATCGTGATCGCGGCCTACAATGCCGCGAGCACGCTGCCCCAAGTCCTGGAAGCATGCCGCCGGCAGGATCTCGATCGCCCGTATGAAGTGATCGTCGTCGATGACGGATCGGCGGATGCCACGCGCGCGGTCGCGGAGCGCGGGGGAGCGCGCGTCCTCTCGCAAGCAAATCGCGGCCCGGCGGCGGCGCGCAACTTCGGTTGGAAATCGGCGGCGGCGCGCACCATCTTGTTCACCGATTCCGATTGCATCCCGCACAGCGATTGGGCGCGCCTCTTGAGCGGTGGAATCGATGCGACGCATGCCGCGGCGTGCGGAAGCTACGGCATCGCGAATCCCGAGAGTTGGCTCGCGGAATTGATCCACGCGGAGATTCGTTGGCGGCACTCGCGCCTTCCGCAAACCGTGGAATTCGCCGGCTCTTACAATTTTGCGGCGACTCGTTGGGCGCTGGAATCCATCGGCGGATTCGATGAGAGCTATCCGGCGCCGTCGGGAGAGGACAACGATCTGTCCTATCGCTTGCGCGACAAAGGGATTCAAATCCGCTTCGTCCCGAAGGCGCTCGTCGATCATCATCACGCGACGGACTTGGGCCGCTATCTTCGCGAGCAATGGCGTCACGGCCGTTACCGGGTACGGCTCTATGCGACGCATCCACGACGCGTGAAAGGGGATGGGTACGCAGGATTGGGCGACCTTCTCTCGCCGCCTTTGGCAATGTTGTCGATCGCGGGGTTCGTCGTCGCCTCCGTCTTTCATCCGGCGTTGTTCGTGGCGGTCGCGGCCTACTTGTTCGTGGCGACCTATCACACGATTTTGGGAACCCGAATTGCGCTTCATTCTGGCAAGCTGATCGGGCGGCGTTTCGCCATGATCGGACTGGTTCGCGCCTACGCCCGTGGATTTGGAATGATCCAGGGGCTCGGCGACGTATTCCTGCATCGACCGCGATGAAAGTCCTGGCGATCGTTCCCGCATTCAATGAATCAGATTCGGTCGCAGCCGTGGTGGCGGAGATTCTCTCGCTCGGTTTCGTGGATGTGCTCGTCGTGAACGACGGCTCCACGGATGAGACCGCAGCGATCGCGCAAGGAGCGGGGGCGCGCGTCGTCGACTTGCCGTTCAATCTCGGCATCGGTGGCGCGGTGCAAGCGGGCTATCTCTACGCGATGCGGAAAGAATACGATGTCGCGGTGCAAGTCGACGGCGACGGCCAGCATGATGCGACCGAGATCCCGAAATTGCTCGAGCCTCTCTCGAAAGGGGAAGCGGATCTCGTTCTGGGCTCGCGCTCGTTGGGCCCGCCCAGCTATCGGATGCCTCCGTCGCGGCGTGTCGGGATGCGCGTCTTCTCCGCCACCGTCTCGATGATCACGAGACAACAGCTTCTCGACACGACCTCGGGATTTCGGGCCGCCGGGAAGGAAGCCATTGCGTATCTCGCCGAGAATTACCCGCGCGACTATCCGGAAGTGGAAGCGCTGGTCCTCCTGCGGCGAGCGGGATTTCGCATCGTGGAAGTGTCTTGTCGCTTCCGCGAACGGGCCGGCGGACAGTCTTCCATCACGCCGTTGCGCTCGATCTATTACGTGATCAAAGTGCATCTGGCGATCATCGCCGGGCTCTTTCGCTCCATTCCCCCGCGCGCGACCGCGAGTGATTCGCCTTGAAAGCGATTCACTTGGCGGCGCTCTTGATCACGGCATTCGCGCTGCGAATCCTGTGGCCGCTCACCGATCCTCCCGATCGTCTCACCTGGTCCAACGGGGAGATCACCGATCCTCCGGCGATCGTGCACGCGGCTCGGAATGTCATTCTCTTCGGAGAGTGGGAACGCGACGAGAGCAAGGACCTCGTGTTCTATCCGCTTCTGAATGTGATCACGGCGGCGGCCTTTGCACTGTTCGGCGCAAATCGCCTCGTGCTGCAAGTTCTCTCCGCGCTCTTCGGCACCGGAACGATCGCGGCCATCGCCTGGGCCCTGCGCCGCGCCAATGCTCCCGGGCAACTTCTCGCGCCGCTGCTGGTCACCGTTTCGTTCTGGATCGTGATGTTCGCGAGAATCCCGGTGGCGGAGAATCTCGTGGTTCTTCTGCTTTCGATTGCCGCCGGGTTCGGCTTGGGATCCACGAAGCGCGATGTTCTTCTGGCGGGATTCTTCGCCGGCGTCGCCGCGTTCTTCGGAAAGATCCACGCCTTGGCCTTTGTTCCCGCGCTTGCTCTCTTCTTGTTTCGCCGGCGCTCCTTCGCCAGCGTGAAGCAAATGAGCTGGGGCTTGGGCGCAACAGCTGTTCTGTGGCTCGCGATCATCTTCGGCCCGTATCACGCGGAAATTCTCGATCAAGTGCACCACTCCGGCGAAATCTATGGAAAGGCTCCCGTGCTGCGCTCGCCGGTCGAGCTGTTCTTGGGCCCGCTGCGCGGAATGCGATTCTCCTGGTACGGGGCGCGCTTTTTCTGGATCGCCCTCTTGGGAGGATGGTTCGCGATCTCCACGTTGGCATCGAAGCAAGTGTTTCGCCGCCGGGTGGAGAATGGAACGGCGCTCTTCGCACTGTGGGTCCTTTTCGCGTGGGTCATGCTCTCGTACTTGCCGTACATGGCCCCGCGCTACTTTCTGCTGACGGCGATTCCGCTCGCGGTGTGCGCCGCATTTCAAATCGCCGAGTGGCGCGCCGGCACCGCACCCGCGCTCGCTTCTCTGCGCGGGATGCGAGGACGGCTCATCGCGCTCGGATGGCTCGTGTTCTTGTGCTTTACGATCATCGACGCCTCGAACCATTGGATCTCGTTTCTGAGCGAGAGGATCTATCCAGTTTCTCCCCAGCGTGCGGATCAATTCCTCGCGCTTACGCAAAAGTGGTCCGACGCCGTCGAGCCGTTCGAGGGGAGCTGCATCGTCGCGTATCTGTCCGGAGCATTGGCGTTCTTCATTCTCATGATTCGAACGCGCCGCCCGCCGCGACCTCCGATTCCTTGGGCGCGCCTCGCGACGCTCTGCTTGGCGGCGGTCGTGGCGCTCGATCTCTCGCAATATGCGGATTGGATTCGTCACAAGGATTACGCGCTCGAGGAAGCCAAGGAATCGTTCGATGCCGTTGTCGGTCCGGATGCGGTCGTATCAGGAACGTTTGCATCGGCCATGGCTCTGGGAACGAAGCGCGTGGCCGTGCCGTTCGTCGGATTTCCGCGTTCAGGGTATCTCGAGGAGCAGGGTGCGACGCATCTCGTGCTGGGAGAGCCCGGCGACATTTCCGGAATGGAGAGGTCCCTGCCCGACGTCGTGAAGCGACTCGTTACCGTGCGCTCCTGGCCTTTGCGCACGCGGCACCTTCGCAAGATTACGGTGTTTCGAATCGAGTGGCCCGACACGATGGCGATTGCCCAGCGCTACCAGCCCACTCCGTTCGAGAATGCGGTCGAGCTCATCGAAGCGGAGCGCTACGACGAAGCGTTTGCGGCGCTGGAGTCCGTTCGCGCATCGGGGAAGGAGATTCCCGACGTCCATTCTCTGGAAGCCGAGTGCTTCATGCACAAAGGCGACATGGCCGGGGCCCGGGCCTCGCTCGAGAAGGCACTTGCGCTGCGCTCTACGCCGCAGGATCTCTACAATCTCGCGGTTCTGCTCTATGGAGCGGGCGAGCAACGGCGTGCCCACGAGCTTTGGGTCGAGGGACTGCGTCTCGATCCCGACGACATCGATCTGGCACAGGGGGTTCAGCAGCCGTACGAGTGACGGGGGAGCGCGGATCTCATGGACGTGCTAGTTTCGGAGTGAGCCTCTCCAATTCGCGGAAGGAGATACGCTGTGTTCCGTCTCGGAAGTCATGTGTATGTCCCGTCGCGTCATCGTGGGCCCTGGCAAGGCGTGACGACGAAGGCGTATCAGAGTCGAGATACGCCGAGGAGGAACAACGCAGCCAGGGGCCGGGAGGGCCGACGCGACATGCGCAGGACTTCCGAGACGGAACACTGATCGATGGACCGCATCCAATGGGTCTCGATCCTGGGAAGCGCCACGCTCTTGGTGGTGGTGCTCGAGCTCGTTCGTTCGCGCCGTTTGCGCGAAGAGTATTCCCTTCTGTGGATCTTCACCGGCGTCGTTCTCCTCTTGCTCTCCTGCTGGCGAGGTTTGCTCGATCGTTTGGCGCATCTCACCGGCATCAAGTACCCGCCGTCGGCGCTGTTCCTCGTGGGGTTTGGATTCTTCTTGCTCCTCTTGTTGCATTTCTCGCTCGTTCTCTCCGATCTCTCGCGCAAGATGAAGCGCCTGGCTCAGGAGCTCGCGTTGAAGAGGGTCGGAGCCGGGGAGCCGGATTCCCCGAGCGGCGATTGATCCCTTGACCCGATCCATGTGGATGAAAGGCGCGGCGATCTTCCTCTTGATCGCAGGCGCATTTCTATTGCGCTACGTATGGCCGGAATCGGATCCCGCGCCGCGCTTGTCGTGGTCGAACGAGGTGTACACCGATCCGGCCGTCATGGTGCACGCCGCGCGCAACAAGGTGCTCTACGGGCAGTGGGTGCTGGATTACAACCGCGATTACTACGTGTTCCCGCTCATGAATTGGCTCACCTGGATCTTCTTCGAGATCTTGGAGCCGGGACGCAAGGCGACGCTCCTTCTCTCCGCGCTCGCCGGAACGTTCACGATCGCGGCGATCGGTTGGGGATTGGGGATCTCCCGGGGGCTACGCGCCGCACTTTTGGGACTGGGTTTGGGCGGCGCCTGCTACTGGCTCGCGATGTACTCGCGCATTCCCATCGCAGAAAACGTCGTGGGCATGTTGTTGGCGTTCGCTTGCGTGGCGGCGCTCTCCCGCGATGCGAAGAGATTGGCGTTGGCCGGCGCGCTCGGCGTGTTCGCGACGCTGTTCGGAAAGATGCATGCGGTCGGCTTTCTTCCCGGACTCGTCGCGTTCGTGGCGATGCGCGATCGCTCGCGCCGTTCCGTGCTCGCGGTTGTCGCGGGAGGGACGGTCGTCTTCCTTCTGTGGCTCTTCTTCCTCTTCCTGCCGCATCGCGAGCTCATCACCGAGCACGTGCAGCGGCAATCGACCGGAATGCACGGCCCGCTCCCGTTCACGCTCTCGCTGGCCGACGGCTTCGGAGAGATTCTCAACACGCTGCGGCGTTCGTGGGTCTTCTACCGGATGCCGGTGGAAGGGATTCTGGGAAGCCTCTTCGCGTTTTGGACGCTCGGCAACAACGCGGCCCGCCGCGAGAGACTGCAAGACGGCACCGCGATCTGGGCGTTCTGGTTCATTTCGATTTGGCTCTATTACTCCCTTCTGCCGTACAAGGGACCGCGCTATTTCGTCTTGGTGGCTCCTGCTTTGGTCGCCGGTGCGGCGGCACAAATCGACCGGCTCCTCTCAATGAAAAGCGTTCGCTTGCGCCCGCCACAGCGCTTCGATGAGCACATTCCACTCGTGCTGTGGCTCTATTCGTTTTTCTTCGGGGCGATCGACGGCGTGAAGCATTACGTTTCCATGTGGCTCGAGTGGGTGACGAATCCTCCCGCGCGCATCTCCGAACATTTGTACAACTCGATTGTGTCGGTTTTCTCCAAGGTCGACACGTTCCGCCAGAATCTCGCCTGGGCCGCCGTCCTTCTGCTCATCGCGTACGCGTTCGTGCTGTGGCATCCGGAGATGTTGCGCAGCGCCCGCAAGAAAGGGGTGGAGCTTTCGGCGCAATTCTTCCGCCGCTGTGCGGTCTCCGCTGTGGTCGTCTCGCTCGCCTTTGCGTTCTTTCAATACTCTTGGTGGGCAGCGCATCGCACCCGCTTCATCGAGGACATCAAGAAGTCCGTTCCGCATATCGTCGGCGCGAACGCCATCATGTTGGGACCATTGGCGCCGCTTTTGACGCAGGACACGCGCATCCGCTCCCTGCCTTACTACGGTCCGCCGGGGGAGAAGGGCCTGCTCGAGAAATACAAAGTCACCCATGTCGTCGTGTGCGGTCCAGGGGACGCGAAGCAGCTCGAGGAGCGCTACCCGGCGGTCATGTCCGATTTGCAAATCGTGCAGGCGTGGCCGCTTCGGACCCTGTTCGCCTCCACGCTGGAGATCTACCGCGTCCCGCAGAACCTGAAGGGCGTCCCGATCCACGACTACCAGCCCACCACGTTCGAGCGGGCGGCGGAGGCCATCGACCACCAACAGTGGCAAGAGGGGCTCGATATCTTCTCGCAGCTGCGCTCTCAAGGGGGGGCGGTCATCCCCGAAGTTCTCTCGTTGGAAGCAGTCAGCTCGTTTAAACTGGGTGACTTGGCACAGGCGAGAAAACTCTTGGAGCAGGCGATTCGCGAGCGTCCGATGGATCCTTTGAATTACCAGAACCTGGGAGTCATCGAGCTCCGTGAAGGCGACCGCCAAGCGGCCATTCGCCATTGGATCGCCGCGCTCAAGATCGATCCCTCGAACGAGGAGCTCGAAAAGCAGATCAAGGAGCTTCTGCGATGAAGAAGCTCACCGTGATCATTCCCGTGTTCAACGAAGCGAAGACGCTGGAGGAGATCGTTCGCCGGGTGCAGGCGGCGCCGTTTCCGTTGGAAAAGGAGCTGCTGATCGTGAACGACGCCTCCACCGACGGGACGCGGGACATCTTGAGCCGCATGAACGGCGGGAACATTCGCGTTCTGCATCACGAGAAGAACCAGGGCAAAGGCGCCGCGATTCGCACCGCCCAGGCGCACGTGAGCGGGGACTTGGTCATCATTCAGGATGCGGATCTCGAGTACTACCCGGAGGAGTACGAGAAGCTGGCCCGCCCGATTCTGGACGGGCGTGCGGACGTGACCTACGGCACGCGCTTTTTGGGAACGCACCGCGTGTTCCTGTACTGGCACTATGCCGGCAATCGCTTCCTCACGTTTGTGACGAACCTCCTGTACAACACCATGCTCTCCGACATGGAGACTTGTTTCAAAATGTGCAAGTCGGAGATCTTCAAGGGCATGGTGCTGCGCTCGAATCGATTCGGATTCGAGCCCGAGTTCACGGCGAAAGTGTTCAAGCGAGGCTACAAAGTTTACGAAGTGCCCATCTCTTACAACGGCCGTGGCTACGAAGAAGGAAAGAAGATCACTTGGAAGGACGGGGTCGCGGCGCTGTACTTTCTGTTGAAATTCCGCTTCCGGGATTGAGCAAGCAGGTTCGGAGGATCGAATGGCGGACGAGTTGAAAGTCGCGGTGGTGGGTGCCGGCTACTGGGGGCCGAACCTCATCCGCAACGTTTCCGAGGCGCCCGGTGCGTCGCTGAGAGTGATCTGCGATCAGGACGAGAAGCGGCTGAAGGAAGTGGGCCGGCGCTACCCGGGAACGCTTCTAGTCTCCGATTTCGAAGATGTGCTTCGCGACCGCGAGATCGATGCCGTGGTTCTGGCCACTCCCGCCTCGGTCCACGCAACCATGGGTATTCGCGCCATGGAAGCGGGGAAGGACGTCCTGATCGAAAAGCCCCTGGCGACCTCGGTGGAAGAATGCCGGCAGCTGATCGATTGCTCGGAGCGCACCGGGCGCGTGCTCATGGTGGGGCACACGTTCATCTTCAACTCGGCGGTGCGGATGATTCAGCAGATCGTCTCCTCCGGCGAAATCGGGGAAGTCCTGTACGTGTACTCGAGCCGCGTGAACTTGGGACGGATTCGCCAGGACGTGAACGCGCTCTGGAACGTCGCCCCGCACGACATCTCCATCTTGAATCATGTGCTGGGAAAAGAGCCGGTGCGCGTGCGTGCTTTGGGGCGCTCCTATCTGCAGCCCGGAATCGAGGACGTGGTGTTCGCCGTATTCGAGTATCCGGGCGGGCTCTTGGCGCACGTGCACTCGAGCTGGCTCGATCCCAGCAAGGTTCGCCGCACCACGTTTGTCGGCTCGAAGAAGATGATCATCTACGACGACGTGGAATCGGAAGGGAAGATCAAAATCTACGACAAAGGTGTCCGCCGGCAGACTCCCGAGCAGGAATACGGCGAGTTCCAGATCCGGCTGCACGACGGCGACATTCTCATTCCGAAGATTCGCTTCACCGAGCCGCTCGCCGATGAGTGCCGCCACTTCATCGAATGCTGCAAGACGCGCAAGCAGCCGGAGACCGATGGGCGCGACGGTTTGGCCGTCGTCGCGGCGCTTGAAGCGGCGCAGGAATCGCTGCGCTTGGGCGGCGATCTCGTCGAGATTGAGGCCTTCTCGAGGACGCCAGGATGACCCCGACACTTTCGGTCATCATCCCGGCATTCAACGAAGAAGGAAACATCGACAAGCTCCTGGATCGGATCGACGAAGGCTTCCGCACGGCCGGCGAGTCGGGCGAGGTCGTCTTCATCGACGACGGCAGCCGTGATCGGACGTGGGAAAAGCTCGAAGCGCAGCGCGCGCGGCGGCCCAACCTGCGCATCTTCCGGCACCGGCGCAATCTGGGGCTCTCCGAAGCGCTGAACACCGGATTTCGAAACGTGCGCGGCGAGTACGTGCTGTTTCTGCCGGCGGATTTGCAATCCGATCCCGCCGAGGACATTCCTAAGATCATGCACGAGCTGCGCGCCGGCGAAGACGTGGTGGTCGGCTGGCGCATCGGAAGAATCGAGGCGAAATCGTTCGTCTCGTGGGTTTACAATTTTCTCTCGCGGCGGCTTTTCGGCATCGATGCGCACGACTTGAATTGGATCAAGGGCTTTCGCCGCGAAGTGATCGAAGCGATCCACTTGCGCAGCGATTGGCATCGCTACATGGTGGTGCTGGCGGCGGGGCAGGGGTTTCGCGTGAAGGAGATTCGCACGAACTATTATCCGCGGCACTCGGGCAAATCCAAATTCGGCAAGAAGCGCATCGTGCGCGGCGTGCTCGATCTCCTGGTCGTCAAGTTCGAGATGTCGTTTCGAGATCGTCCCATGCTCTTGTTCGGCTCCTGGGGGTTCGCGCTCACTGCCGGCGGCTTCCTTCTGGGTGTGGTCATCGTCATCCAGAAGATCGTCACCGGGGTGGGGTCGCGACCCTTACTCTATCTGGTCATGACGCTCATCTCGGTCGGGGTTCAGCTGATCGCGCTGGGATTCGTCGCCGAGCAGATCGCCTCCATGAGGGAGCTCTTCCGCGAGCTGCTGGCCACCTCCCGCCACCGGGAAGGGCGGGACGACCCCTCATGATTCTTGGATGCCCCGGGATATTCGATCCTGCCCCTCCGTGCTATCCTCGTCCGTGGTGCGCCGAGATCCGAAGGAACCGTTGAGGATTCTGGTCATCATCCCGACGTACAACGAGCGGGAGAACCTTAAGAATCTGGCCCCTTTGGTCCTGGGATTGAGACCGGACCTTGGCGTGCTCGTGGTGGACGACAACTCCCCGGACGGAACGGGAGATCTCGCCGAGGAGCTGGCCCAATCCCTGGGACGCATCGAAGTCTTGCGGCGCCCCGGGAAACAGGGCCTCGGATCGGCGTATCGGGCGGGATTTCGGCGGGCGCTGGCTTCGCCCGCGGAATTCGTGGTCCAGATGGACGCGGACTTCTCGCACGATCCGAAGTTCCTTCCGGAGATGCTGCGGGTCGCCGAATCAGAAGGCGTCGATCTGGTCCTGGGGTCGCGCTATTTGGCCGGTGCGAACGTCGTGAACTGGCCGATCCGGCGGCTCATTCTTTCGTACTGGGCGAACTGGTACGCGAGAGTCATCACGGGATTGCCCCTCAGGGATTCGACGGGTGGATACAAGGTCTTTCGCCGGCGCGTACTCGAGACGATCGACCTCGATCAAGTCCGCTCCGACGGCTACGGTTTTCAGATCGAGATGAATTTTCATGCATGGAAGAACGGATTCCGAATCCGAGAAACACCGATCGTCTTCGTGGACCGGCACTCGGGAACATCGAAGATGAATCGGAAAATCATCATTGAGGCGTTTTGGCTCGTATGGAAGCTCAGGCTCCAATCCCTTTGGGGATCGACGAAGCGGCACGGCGTCCCGCTTCCCTGACTCGTCCCGAAGTTTCGGTCGCGATCGTCAGCTACAACACGCGCGACGATCTGTGCCGGTGCTTGAGGACGATCCGAGATTCGGGGACGAAGTGCGGGCTCGAGGTCCTGGTGGTGGACAACGCGTCAGCCGACGGATCGGCGGACGCGGTGGAGAGGGATTTCCCCCAAGTCCATCTCGTGCGCAATGCCGAGAACGTGGGCTACTCGCGCGCCGTGAATCAAGCGATTCATGCCGCGTCGGGACGCTTCATTTTGATCATCAATCCGGACATCGAAGTGCTGCCCGGATCGATCGACGCTCTTGTGGCGCACATGAACCACAGCCCCAAGACGGGCATCGCCGGATCGAAGCTATTGAATCCCGACGGATCGCTGCAGTATTCCTGCCGCACGTTCTACACGCTCTCCACGCTCTTGTACCGGCGCACGCCTTTGGGAAAGATCTTTCCGCAAAGCCGCGTGGTGCGCGATCACCTGATGATCGATTGGGATCATGACACCGATCGCGAGGTCGATTGGATGCTGGGTGCGTGTCTCATGGTGCGCACCGAGGCGATCCGCGAAGTCGGTCTCATGGACGAGCGCTTCTTCATGTACTTCGAAGACGTGGACTGGTGCTACCGCATGAAGCAGCACGGTTGGGGAGTCATGTACGTTCCGGGCGCGGTGATGAAGCACCTGCATCGCCGGGAGAGCGCCGCGGGCGGAGGATTCAGCAATCGCCGGCTGCGCGCACACCTGAACAGCATGTTCCGCTTCTTCGACAAGTGGAACGTGCTCTTGTACCGCATTCGCAAGCATCGCGACGCCGCGCTCGCGGCGACCTTGCTCGCCTGGGACGTTCTCGCGGTGAATCTCGCGTTCCTGGGCGCGTTCGGGATTCGCCAGCTCTTGCACGAGCAACTTCGCCGCCCGGTGTTCCCGATCGAAGCGTACGGCGCCTTCCTTCTGCTCTTGAATGCGGTGGTGTTGTTCGTGAACGCGATGCAGGGACTCTATCGCCACTCCACCTCGCGCGATCTGTTCGACGATGCGGTCGATCTCGCCAAGGGCCTCTTGTTCTCGATTCTCGTGCTCATGGCCAGCACGTTCTTGACGCGCTCCGAGCTGCACAGCCGCTTCATGGTCGCGCTGTTCGCGCCCTTGGCGTTCGCGGCGATGCTCGCCGGCCGCGTGGGAATTTCCGCGGTTGCGCAGAGCTTGCGGCGCAGCCGGTTCGATTTGACGCGCGCCGTGGTCTTGGGCGAGCGCGAGGCGGCCCGCTCCTTCGCCCGGGAGCTCGAAGCCCGGCCGGTCATGGGATACGAAGTCGTGGCCGCCTTGGCTGACCGCCCCGGTGAAGAAGAGCGACGCTTTCGCGAGCTGTGGGATGCGGAAGGAATTCGCGAGCTGGTGCGGCGCCATCGCGTCGCGGAAGTTTTGCTCGTGCGCCCCACGATCTCCGATCGCGAAGTTGCCCGGCTCGTGCTTCTTTGCAAGCGCGACGGCGTGCGCGTGCGCTTGGTCTCCGGGGTGGCTGACGTGCTCCCCGCGGGTTTGTCGGTATCGACGCTTTTGGGAAGGCCGGCCGTCGATCTTTCTTCTGCGGGAGGACGCGGCGCATGGGGACTGGGTGGCGCCATCAAGCACGGCATCGATCGGATTGCTGGAGCCTTGGGGCTCGTGTTCTTGCGGCCGTTCTCGCTTGCGCGCGAGATGCGCGCGGTGGGTGAAGCGGAGCCGCACGACGCGATTCACGGAGAGCGCGGGCGCGTATTTCGCACGCGCATGCTGGGCGACGGCCGTTTGCCTTTGGCCGCAGCGCTCGGTCATTTGGTGCGCGGAGAAATGTCCTTGGTCGGGCCGCGGCCGCGCCGCGCCGCCGACATCGCAGCCGACGAAGAGCTGCGGGTCTTGTTCGATCTGGCGCGCCCCGGGATCACCGGATCCTGGCGCGCCTTTCCACCCCATGAGCTGCGCCGCGAGGAAGAGATCTCGCTCGCGCTCTCGGCATTGCAGAATCAATCTCTCTTGGGAGATCTCAAGATCTTGCTGAAGACGATGAAGCGCCCTCGCTCCACCCCGAACGTCTCGAGGAGGATTCCTTGATCGTACGGTCCATGCGGAACATTCTCGTTCCGATCGGCATCATGGTAGCTCTCGTCGCGGGAGGAAACTCCGCGCGCGCGCAAGGCAGTTTAGGGGATTGGACGATCTATCCGCCCACCGGCGACATCAGCGACATCGAGATGGCGGGGACCACGGCTTGGGTCGCGGCGAACGGCGGAATCGTGAGCATCGATCTGGCGACGGCGGGGCAAAGTGATCCTGTGCAGCGCAAGTTCGGGGTGGCCCAAGGATTGGCCGCCGCTGAGGTGACTTCGCTGGCGCTCGACGGCTTCGGCAACGTGTGGGCGGGGACCAAGGACCACGGCGTTTCCGTCTTCAATGCGCAGGGCGAGCACCTGCGCGATTTGAGCTCATTCGAGCATTTGTGGAGCGATCTCGTTGTCGATCTGAAGGCGGTCGGAAACAAGATGTACGTCGTCTGCACGGACCAGTACACCGCGGTCGGTGGTCTCGAGGGCGGCGGGTATGTTCCGATCGAAGTCTCGCAATCGGGCGGCGAATACACGTTCACGCGACTGGGCATCGGCATTGGCATCGATCTCGCGCAGGTGATCCTGCCGGAGCCGGGCGTGGCCTGGATCGGCACGTCGGGAAGCGGGCTCTGGAAAGTCGACGAGACGATCGGCACGGTCAGCCCCGAAGTGGTGCTCGATCAAACGACCGGTCTGATTTCGGCGAACATCAAGCAGATTCTGCGCGCACCGAATCCCGAACAGGGCGGTGCTTCGGTCTTGTGGTTGGGAACCGGGCTTGGCGTGCAAGCGTGGGACGGGGCGGGCGTGTACACGGTGCCGGTCTTCGCCGGTCGCAACATCCTTGACATGTATGTACAGGGCTCGACGATGTTGGTGCTGACCGAGGACGTCCTCTTGAATCGCGATCTCTACACGATGAATCTCGGCGGCTTTCCGTTGTTCGCGCAGCGCGTGACCCGCTCGGATTGTTTGCCAGATACGTTGTACGTTCCGCGCCAAGCCGCCATGGATTCTGGGGGCAGAATCATCCTCGGAACGAGAGACGTGGGCGTTTCGGTGCGCGACGGGGCGACGCCGTTCGGGTGGCATTGCCCGCCGCCTTTGGGTCCGCACTTTCCGCAGATCTCCGATCTTGTGATCGCTCCCGACGGCGTTCTCTACTTCGCGACCGGAGAGAAGGGGCCGTTTACCGAAGGCGTGGGCATCGGGACGTTCGACGGCATCCGCTGGGGTGTGATCGGTCCGGATTCGGGGCTCGTTCATCGCGACGTGCACGAAGTCGCCGCGTGGCCGGACACCACGTTGTGGTTCGGCTCGGCGATCTCAGGCGCAGTCGGCGGATTGAACCATTACTTTCCGAAGACCGGGAATTTTGTGACCTATCACGACCAGGTTCCGTTCCCGAGCCAAATCACGCAGGGGAAAAACTGTCAGTCCTTGGAAGTCGACCGCAACGGAACCTTGTGGATCGCATACGGACAGGTGGGCGGCGGTCTGACCGCGATTCAGCCGCAGGGCATCGGAACTCCGCTCGTTACGAACTTCACATCGACTGAAATCCAAGCGAACACGAACGAGCTGACGCGCGATTTGGCCTTCGATACGCGAGGGCGCATCTGGCTCAGCACATTCAGCGATCAGAACCGACCTGGCTACGTTTACGTTGTGGACACGCACGGAACCATCACCAACAAGGGTGACGACACCTACACGCCAATCAATGTCGCCAACCAGATCGCGGACTTGGGCTCGATCAGTCAAATCGAGATCGATGACCAAGATCAGATTTGGCTGGCCGGAGAGAAAGGGCTCGTGATCGGGCAGATCGGCGCGGACGTTTCCGGGCATGCGTCCGCCACTTGGGATCTCGTGAATCCCGGCACCGACCAGAGCGGCGGGCGCAATCCTCTTCCTTACACCGCGGCCAAACTGGGCAAGAACAATTCGATTTGGCTCGGCACGGAAACGTCGGGCTTGGTGAACGTGAGCAAAGACGCGGAGACTTGGACTTGGTACGACCAAGAGGCGGGAACGCCTTTGCCCGATCAATCGGTGAGCAGCATCTACGTCGATCCGGTTACGGGAAGCATTTGGATCGGAACGGCGACGGCGGGAATCGCGCGGCTCGATCTGACTGCCCGCGTGGACGTCGAAGGGGATCGCGTGAGCCTTCAGGCGTATCCGAATCCGTGGCGTCCGGCGACCGCCACCACGCTGACGTTCTTGGCCATTCCGCCCACCGAAACCACCACCATTCGCATCTATGACGTCTCTGGAGATCTCATCTATGAAGGAGTCAACCTGACCGGGACGAAAGCGTGGACCGGGAAGAACAACGCCGATCAGCTCGTGCAGAGCGGCACGTACTTGATGACGGCGGAGTCCACGAACGGAAAGCAGTACGAGGGGAAGGTGGCGATCATCCGGTGAGCGTGAGTGTCCCACCTGGGACATTAGTGACGCGCGCACCCGTTCTCGACGGGCACGTGCATTGGGGGACGTGGACGCCGGGACAAGTCGGTTGGCCGGGGGCGACTCTCGCTTCCATCCGCGATGCGCTGCTGCGTTCCGGAATCGACGGTGCGGTGCTCATGCCCACCGACACTGCGGACAACGCCGGACTCTTGGCCGCGCTCGAAGGCCGTCCGGAGCATCTCTACTTCTTTCCCTGGATCGATCCTCACGAAACTTCCGCCGTGATGGACTTTCTCGAGCGCCATAACGATGCCATCGATGGCTTGAAGATTCATCCTTCGTTGGAGCGTGCGCGCGTCGACGATCCGGTGTGGACGCCGTTCTTGAAGTACGCGGAGAAAAGGCGGCTTCCCGTCGTCGTGCATTGTGGAAGATGGCAGGAGATGGCCAGCTGGCGCTTCTGTCTCACGGTGGCCGAGCGCCATCCCGATGCGAATTTCATCGTGGGACATTTGGGCGGCGATCTTCCCACGCTGCAACAGGAATGTTCGCTGGAAATGTCGCAGCGCCAGCTTCCCAACGCTTATCTGGGGACGGAATCGATTCGCGAATACTATTCGCTGCGCATTGCGCTCGATCGCTTGGGGCCTTCGCGCATTCTCTTCGGCAGCGATTATCCCTTGGGTTGGCCGGCGGCGTATCTCGCGGTGTTCGAAGGCGCATCTCCCACCGAGGAGGAACGGCGCCTGGTGCTGGGCGAGAATCTCTTGCGGCTCCTGCGGCGAACAGGTTGATTCCTTCCGAAACGCGACACTCATGAAGATCCTTCATCTTTGCGATCAGAATTGGGTGGGCATGGCCTCGAACTTCGTGGCTGCGCATCGCCGCGCCGGACACGAGGCGCGGCTGGTCACGCTGGCGCGCTGCATGAACGAATTCGAGGAGGACATCTCGCTGGAGCTTCCGCTGCTGCGCGGGACTCCTTGGCACATGGCGCTCAAGAACGCGATGTCGAAGCTGCACGGGGGGCGGGCGAAGTTCGCGCGCGAGCCGGGCAGCGGCGTGCCGGTGTGGACGCCGCGCTCCAGTCTCGAGCGCGCATTCTTCACCTTTCGTGAGGAAACGCTGTGGAAGCCCAAGATCGAGCGCGCCATTCGCGAGCACGCGCTGGACACGTTCGATCTCTATCACTTGGAATCGGGCGTGGAGTTCTATCGCGATGCGCGCTTCTTGAAGCGGATGAAGGCGCGCGGAGCGGGGATCGTGTGCTATTACCTGGGCACCGACCTGCGCGAGCGCGGAGTCATTCCGGCGGTGCGCGACGTCTCCGACTTGAACCTGACGTGCGAGTGGGACCACTTGAAGCTCGATCCCACATTGGAGTGGTTCTTCATTCC
>Ga0111539_10001624_pt1 | contig 30047 bp, 20 predicted proteins | sample RhiMethybrSRZTD1_FD_79667 | JGI IMG/M metagenome (GOLD analysis project Ga0111539, IMG submission 79667) | Populus rhizosphere microbial communities from Tennessee, USA - Rhizosphere MetaG P. TD hybrid SRZTD1 (version 2) (version 2) | ecosystem: Host-associated > Plants > Roots > Rhizosphere >...
AGAACAGCGCCAGCTCGCGGTTGTACACGACCTGGTTGAGCGCGCTCAGGCGGCCGATGTACTCCACGAGGGCGTACTGCTTGTTCGCCTCGGCCGAACGTCCGGCGTGGGCGTGCACGTCGCCGAGCGCGGCGGCGTACTCGGGGAGCGGAATGACGGCCAGCGCCTTCTGGTAGAGCTCGACGGCCTCTCGGTCGCGGCCCTGGGCCGCGCGGACACGGGCCAGCCCCGCCTGCGCCCGGTGATAGCCCGGCGCGGCGGCCAGCGCCCCCGCGAAGGCGCGCTCGGCCGCAGCCAGGTCGCCGATGTAGAAGGAGAGGTCGCCGAGCTGGGCGCGGGCCCAGGCCGTGGGCTCGCCGCGCTGGGACGCCGAGCTCACGAGCGCCACCGCCCGCTGCATTCCCGCGATGGCGCCTCGCGGATCGCCCTTGAGGAATTGCAGATAGGCCAGCCGGCTGTCCGCGCCCTGCGGGCCGTCGAGTCCGGCGATCCGCGCGTAGGCTTGCGCGGCCGCCTCGTATTCACCGAGCTCGATGAGTGCGTCACCGGCGATGGCGTGCACGGTCGGCTCGGAGGGATCCATCTCGGCCGCCTGGCGCGCCCGGGCCAGCGCGGTCGAGAACTCGTGGCGGGCCAGGTGCACCGCGGCCAGCAGGGCCGCCGCGACCGCGGCGGGCCGGCCGCGCGACAGCAGCGTCAGCGAGCGCGTCGCAGCCTTCTCCGCCAGTCCGTAGTAGCTGAGGTCGCCCGTCTCACGGGCTTTCTGCACGTAGGCGGCGGCCAGCCGGTTGTGGGCCAGGGGGTCGTCGGGGTCGGCGGCGACGCGCGACTGGTGGAAGCGGATCACCTGATCGGTCGAGCGATCCTGGGCCGCGGCCGCCGTGGGCGCGACCGCGAAGATCACCACGGCGGCGGCCAGGGCCGCCGCCGTGGTGCACATCGTCATCGCCGCGTACTCGTCGCGGTCGAGTCCGTCACTGCTGCGGGGGGAACCCCACCGTACCCGGAGCCGGCGTGTCGTTGCCCGGCAACGGATGCGCGAAGCCGATGAAGGGGAAGTCCGCCCGGAAGGGCCGATCGTTGCCGCTGACGCTCAGGTCGCCGAGCGTGTCGTCGGAGCGGATGAAGTCCGTACCCTGCAGCACGGCGAGGACGCGACGGTCGGGGCAGGCCGGCAGGACGCTGCAATCCAGCGCCTTGCGTGTGCCCAGCGCGCCGCTGCCGGGGACGCCGCTGCCGGTTTGGAACTTCACGTCGGCCAGCTGCCGCGACAGCCGCAGCAGGATGTCGATGACGTCGTCGCCGAAGCGGCGGCCGTTCTGCAGGCCGTTGGTGGCGACGCCGACGTCGGTGGCCGGCAGTGCGAGATCGAAACGCAGCACGTCGGGGATGAGCACCTTGCGGAGCAGGTTTTTATCGGTATTGCCGAAGTTGCCCGGCAGCAGCAGCGGCACCCCGTTGGGCAGGGCGGTGACGCCGAGTAACGTGAGCAGATCGGCGCGGCCCTGGATCGTGTTGCCGGTACCGTCGTTGTCGGTCGTGGTGAGCGCGTCGGGGATGTACTGGCTCACGTTCTTGACGTCATCGGCCGGCACCGAGCGGTTGAACGGGTCCTTCGCCGGCGCGGGGATGAAGATCGTCTTGAACACCTGATGGCCCATGCGCTGGACCTGGACGAAGTTGCCGGAGTCGCGTGGGTCGTGATTCGTCGAGAAGTGCAGGTTTCGACCACGGCTGGTGGTGCCCCACACGCCGATCGTCGTCGCGTTACCCAGATAGCCCCGGCTGACCGGCGGCTTCACGACGGGCGGCTTGCCGTGATACTGAGTCTGGACGGTCGGCGCCGGCGCCGCCGGCATCAGCAGCGATTTCGGGACCTCGACGACCAGCGCCGAGGTGTTGAACCCACCGAAGCCGTCGACCCCACTGGTTCCGTCCTCCCGAACGGGACGCCCGCGCAGTGGCCCCAGCGGAGAAGCCGCCACGTCGCGGAACACGTCCTGGGCGTTGCCGAGGATCCGATTGAGCTGTCCGATGTCGACCACGAACGGATCGTCGGCCAGGCCGGCCCACGCGCGGATCCCGTCGCTGCTGAGCACGGTGTTGGTGCACCCGCTGACGTCCGGGCCCCGGCGGAGCAGGTGACTGACTGCGCCGGCGTTCACCGGCTTGGCCGGCCCGATGACGTTGAAGAACTGCCCGCCTGCGGGCGACGGGCAGCGCGGATCCCGGTCGGACTCGAAGCCGTCGAAGGTCGCCTGGATGACCAGGTCTTCCTTGCCGTCCCCCGTCGTGTCGATCTTGAACTGGTAGAGGACATCCGGCCCGAATGAGTAGGAGGACCGCACCGCGGGCACCGCGAAGCCGTTGACGGTCATCGCGAAGATGACCTTGGTCGAGTCGAGCGGGTTGACGAACACGTAGACGTCGTTGATGTCGGCGGACGGATCCAGGCTGCTCAGCGGTGAGTCGCGGTGGTCGGCGCTGCGGACGACGCCCCACGGCAATGCCACCAGGACCGCCAACAGTAGCAGGGAGAAGCTCACCAACCACGTGGTGCGGCCTGACAGTCGGTACCTCATGCGCATTCCTCCGGCGACTTCGATTGGACTACTGAGACTACGGAGATGTCCGGTCCAGGGGTGTTGACCCAATGCGTCACGACGCATCCTTCCTCTACCGGGCGCGCGGCGCCACGAGAGCGAGAGAGGGGCCGACGCTACTGGGAGGGGCAGGGGTTGTCAAGGGAGTGAAAACATTGCACAGCGCGTGGGCAAACAAGGTATCTATGGGGAGGTGTTCCGTTGGAACTTTGACAGTCGCGAGGCCATCGGGATAGGATCTCGCACGTTTCCCCGCGCCAGATATGTCTTGCTGTGCCCGTCACAGTGGGGGCCGATGCTCGAGCGCGCCGCAGTCGTCGTGGCCGTCGCCGTTCTCGGGCTCGCCCCAGGCGTGGCCGCTCAGGAACGCCCTCCCACGCCGGCGGAGACTCCTCCACCCGCCGAGGCGCCGAAGCCCGCGGCGCCGTCACCGCCGGTGCCAGCGGAAGAGCCAACCGGATACGCGGGTAAATCGCTTGGTGGTCAACCTCGTCCGATCGATACGAGCCCTGATTTCGTGCCGATCATGGATCGCTGGCGGATCGGGCTGCCCGACTGGAACCGTTATGAGCGGCCCCTCGAGGCGCCCTACGTCAAGGGCAAGTGGTGGGATCCCTATAACCAGAGCGTTCTCAAGGGCGACTACCCGATCTTCGGCCAGAACATCTTCATGAACCTGTCGGCGATCTCCGACACGCTCTTCGAGGTCCGCCGCCTGCCCACCGCCAGCGGTGTCAGCGCCAAGGATCCGAGCAGCGCCGACGTCTTCGGCGGCGGGGACCAGAAGTTCCTGAACCAGAACTTCATCGTCTCGCTGGAGCTGTTCAAGGGTGACACCGCCTTCAAGCCGCGCGACCTCGAGCTCCGGGCCACCGGCGTGTTCAACATCGACTTCCTCAACGTCCAGGAAAATGGCGTCGTCAACGTCGACGTCCAGGACGGTGTATCGCGGACCGATACGTTCTTCAGCCTTCAGGAATTGTTCCTCGAATACCACCTGGGCGACCTGACGCCGAACTACGATTTCGTCTCCTCGCGGTTCGGGATCCAGAACTTCGTCAGCGACTTCCGGGGCTTCATCTTCAGTGACAGCGCGCTGGGCGCCCGGTTCTTCGGCAACCTGGGCTCCAACCGGCAGCAGTTCAACGCCGCGTACTTCCGGACGTTCGAGAAGGACACGAACAGCGGGCTCAACCGACTGTTCGAGATGCGCGACCAGAACATCGCGATCGCCAACTACTTCTACCAGGACTTCCTGGTGCCGGGGTACACCGTGCAGGCCAGCGTCCACTACCTGCACGACGGCGGCGATCCGCACACGGACAAGAACGGGTTCGTCGTACGGCCGGCCGTGGTCGGCACCCCGCAGACGCACACCATCGACGCGGTCTATCTCGGGTTCACGGGCGACGGCCACATTGGCCCGCTCAACGTGAATCACGCCTTCTACCAGGTGCTGGGCCGTGACTCGTTCAACCCGATCTCGGGCCGCAACCAGGAGCTCAACGCCCAGATGGCCGCGCTCGAGCTGTCCATGGACTTCGACTGGATCCGGCCGAAGTTCACGTTCTTCTGGGCCTCCGGCGACGACAAGCCGCTCGACAGCCGCAGCCGGGGCTTCGACTCGATCCTCGACAATCCCAACTTCGCGGGCGGCGGCTTCAGCTTCTGGGTGCGGCAGGGCATCCCGCTGACCACCACCAGCCTCGAGTTGAAGGGACGCAACAGCTTGCTCCCGGCGCTGCGCAGCAGCAAGATCGAGGGCCAGCCGAACTACGTGAACCCCGGGATATTCCTGTTCGGCCTCGGCGCCGACTTCGACGTCACGCCGAAGACGAAGGTCCTCTTCGAAGCCAACTATCTCCGCTTTCACCACACTGAGCCGCTCTCGCTGCTGCTCTTCCAGGAGCGCGTCCGCGAGGACGTGGGCTGGGACCTGAGCCTGGGGGTGCGGTGGCGGCCGCTGCTCACCGACAACATCATCGTGAATCTCGGCGGCGCCGCGTTCATCGGTGGCGACGGTTTCAAGGACATCTATCAGAGCCAGCAGTTCGTCTTTGGCCCCAACGGCCTCGAGAAGCAGAGCTCGCAGAAGACCCAGACTCTCTACTCCGCATTCCTGTCCGTGACCCTGACGTTCTGACGCCCATGGCGAACCCACGCACCCGACGTCGGATGACACGCTCCGCCGCGCTGGTCCTGACCGGAGCGCTGGTGCTGGGCGCTATCGCGGCGACGGCGGCGCACTTCGGTGAGCCGCTGTGGGTGCTCATGGCGCCCCCGGATCGACTGGCGGCGCTCGTCTCGCCGATCGACCCCGCGGCCGTGACGCCTGCCGCGCCCGACGGTGGGCGGAATCGTGTGGCCAACCGCGTGCCGAACGGCGCGGGCGCGGCGGGTCGAGGGCCGAAGCCGGCTGACGCCACCGCGCCGGACCGCGCACGCACGTCGGAGGCCGCCGCCGTGGCGGGCGCCGCCGGCGATGGATCGGGGACGCCGGTCGCTCGTCTGGGCGCTCGGGTCGCCGTCACGGAGCAGGCGCCGACCGAGATCGCGGACGAGGGAGCGGTCCGCGGTGAGCCGGGTGCGCCCACGTTCACGACGGAAGTCCAGAACGGTCGCACGATCTACCGGGTCAACGGCGATCTCTTGCTCGACCCCGGCCATCTCCGCGGCGAGCCGGTCGAGGTCGGCTGGGAGTATCACTTCGGCCAGCGCGGACTGGAGAAGGTCACGCTGTGGGAGGTGCGACGCTGAGCACGGGCGGACGGTCGGGGTGGCGGCGAGGCCTCTTCGCCGCGCTGGCGGCGGCACTCGTGCTCGGCGCCATGCTGCCGATGCCCGGACGTCGCGGCGGCGAGCGGCCGCGTGTCGACGGGATCGCCGTCGCCACGGCCGGCGAGACGAGCCCGTTGCGGCTGGCCCAGCGGATCCGTCGCGGACCGAGCGAAGAGGAGACGCCGCCCCCGCCGGCGCCGGCCGAGCCCGCCAAGCCGGAGCCCGAGAAGTCGGAGATGGCCAAGCAGGGCCAGGCCGACGCCGACCGCAAGAGCACGGGTTGCGTGACCTGCCACACCAAGACCGATTCGCCGAGCATGCACACCGCCACGACGGTGAAGCTCGGCTGCATCGACTGTCACGGCGGCAAGGTCGAGGTCAAGGCGCGCGAGGGTGCCGCCGCCGGCACGCCGGCGTACGAGGCGGCCAAGCGGCAGGCCCACGTGCTGCCGAAGAACAAGGAGGTCTGGCGCACCTCCGCGAATCCCACGCACTCCTACACGGCCATCCTGCAAGAGAGCCAGGAGTTCGTGCAGTTCGTGAACCCGGGCGATTTGCGGGTGGCCCGCCGCACGTGTGGCCCCAACGGCTGCCATCCCACCGAGGTCGCCCAGGTCGAGAAGAGCATGATGAAGACGGGGCCGATGCTGTGGGCGGCCGCGCTCTACAACAACGGCGGCTTCCCCCTCAAGCGTCCGACCTTCGGCGAGGCGTACGGTCCCGATGGCACGCCCCAGCGCGTGCTCACGCTGCCGCCGCCGACCGTCGAGGAGACGGTGAAGAAGGGCGTGCTGGCCTGGCTCGACCCGCTGCCGCGCTTCGAGCTCGGTCAGCCGGGCAACGTCCTGCGCGTGTTCGAGCGCGGTCAGCAGCGCCCGCTCGAGATCGGCATCCCCACGCTGGACGAGCTGCCCGGCAAGCCCGCCAACCGGCTCAGCCAGCGCGGCCTCGGCACGCTGAACCGCACCGATCCCGTGTGGCTGAACCTCCAGAAGACGCGCCTGTTCGATCCCGCGCTCTCGCTGCTCGGCAACAACGAGCACCCCGGCGAGTTCCGCTCCAGCGGCTGCACCGGCTGCCACGTGATCTACGCCAACGACCGCTCCCCGGTGCATTCGGTCGAGTACGCGCAGTACGGCAACCGCGGCTTCTCGGCGTCGGCCGATCCGACGATCCCGCGCAACGAGTCCGGTCATCCCATCAAGCATCAGTTCACGAACTCCATCCCGTCGAGCCAGTGCGTGGTCTGTCACCACCACCCCGGCACCACGGTGACCAACAGCTTCCTGGGCACCACCTGGTGGGACAACGAGACCGACGGCAATCTGATGTACCCGGCCAAGGAACGCAAGCTCACGCCCGAGCAGGTGTTCGAGATCCAGCAGGCCAACCCCGAGGGCGCCGCGCTGCGCGGGTTGTGGTCGGACAAGAAGTTCCTCGACAACGTGACGGACCTGAACCCCAAGCTCACCCGCACCCAGTTCGCCGACTTCCACGGCCACGGCTGGGTATTCCGCAACGTCTACAAGACGGACCGCAAGGGCCACCTGCTCGACGCCGAGAACGCGGTGGTGGCCGCCGACGATCCCGACCGCTTCAAGAAGGCCGTCCATCTCAAAGACATCCACCTCGAGAAGGGGATGCACTGCTCGGACTGCCACTTCAAGCAGGATGTGCACGGCAACGGCAAGGTCTACGGCGAGACGCGCGCGGCCATCGAGATCACCTGCGTGGACTGCCACGGCTCGATCAACGCCAAGGCGAATCTCAAGACCTCCGGCCCCGCCGCACCGGCCGGCGGCAGCGACCTCTCGCTGCTCACGACGCCGTTCGGCCAGCGCCGCTTCCAGTGGCGCGGCGACACGCTGATCCAGCGCTCGACCGTCACCAAGGATCTGCAGTGGGAAGTGGTGCAGGTGCTCGACTCCATCGATCCCACCTCGGCGTGGGCCGTGGCCAACCCCAAGCGCTCGGAGCGCTCGCGACTGGCCAAGACGATCCGGCGTGACGGCACGACGTGGGGCGACGTGCCGGGTAAAGACACCGAGCTGGCCCACGCCGACAGCAAGATGACGTGCTTCGCCTGTCACACGTCGTGGATCACCAGCTGCTTCGGCTGCCATCTGCCCATGAAGGCCAACGAGCGCAAGCCGCTGCTGCACAACGAGGGCACCGTCCTGCGCAACTGGACGCCCTACAACTTCCAGACGATCCGCGACGACGTCTTCATGCTGGCCGTGGACGGGACGACCGCGGGCAAGCGCCTGTCGCCGGCGCGCTCGACCTGCGCGGTGCTGGTCGGCTCGCAGAACGGCACGCGCGAGTGGGTGTACTCGCAGCAGCAGACGGTGTCGGCGGAGGGGTTCAGCGGACACTCGTTCAGCACGTTCGTGCCCCACACGGTGCGGGCGACCGAGACCAAGCACTGCAACGACTGCCACGTCTCCAAGGCCAACGACAACAACGCCTGGATGGCCTCCCTGCTGATGCAGGGCACCAACTACTACAACTTCATCGGCCGCTACGCGTACGTGGCCGAAGGTGGCAAGGGCCTGGAAGCCATCGTGGTCACCGAGCGGGAGGAGCCGCAGGCGGTGATCGGCAGCTACCTGCACAAGGTGGCCTTCCCCACGGCCTACGACAAGCACCGCGCCGAGAGCAATCTGCTGCGCGAGAAGGTCCATCACCGCGGCTCCGACGTGCTCGACATCTTCGGCAAGGACGAGGTGCTGTCCATCCAGGTGCGCGGCGAGTACCTGTACACCGCCAACGGCCGGGGGGGATTCCGCGCCTACGACGTGGCGCAGGTGGACCAGAAGGGCTTCTCCGAGCGCATCGTCACCGCGCCGGTCTCGCCGCTGGGCCAGCGCCTCTACGTGAAGACCAAGTACGCCACCGCGGTGGCCTCGCCCTCGACGCTGGCGGTGGATCCGACGCGGACGCAGCGGCCGGAGAACGAGGAGCAGAAGATCCACCCGGTCTACGCGTACCTCTACGTGACCGATCGCGAGGAAGGTCTGGTGGTCATCGGCAACCCGCTCGACAGCCCCAACCGGCCGGGCGTGTCGACGCTGCTGGACGGCGATCCCGACAACAACTTCCTGGAGCGGGCGCTGGCCTTCAACCCCGACGGACTGCTCACCGGTGCGGTGAACATCACGCTGGCCGGGCACTACGCCTACGTGCTCGCTCCCAAGGGGCTGTTCGTCGTCGATCTCGACAACCCGCTGCAGCCCCGGATCGTGGCCACCGTGGGCGAGCCGCACCTCAAGCAGCCGCGCGCCGTCGCCGTACAGTTCCGCTACGCGTTCGTGACCGACAGCGAGGGGCTGAAGGTGCTCGACGTGACGAACCCGGTGCGCCCGCGGCCCGTCCCGAACGTGGTGGTGCGCCTGGCCAACGCGCAGGGGCTCTATCTGGCCCGCACCTACGCCTACGTGGCGGCGGGTCGCGACGGGTTGGCCATCGTCGACATCGAACGACCCGAGACGCCGACGCTCGATCAGCGCTATGATGCCGGTGGTGCGATCGACGACGCGCGGGACGTCAAGGTGGGCATGACCAACGCCAGCCTCTTCGCCTACGTGGCCGATGGCAAGAACGGCCTGCGGGTGTTGCAGTTGACCTCACCGGAGGAAACGCCGACCTACCTCGGCTTCAGCCCGCGGCCGCAGCCCCGGCTCATCGCCACCGCCCGCACGCGCGGTCCCGCCCTGGCCGTCTCCAAGGGGACCGACCGCGATCGGGCCGTCGACGAGAGCGGCTTGCAGGTCGCCGTGTTCAATCGGGTCGGCAGCCGGCCGCTCACCCTGCCGGAGATGCAGCGGCTCTACCTGCGCGACGGCGCCGTCTACACCGTGAGCGACGAGCCGCCGGCGGCGCCCCGCGCCCCGAGCGCACCGAAGAAAGAAGACGAGCCTGCCACCGAGCCGCCGGGAGGCCCCCGGATCCGCCGACCGCGGTAGGGTGTTGTCACAGAGGACGCGTCAGTCCAGGAGGATCGCCATGTCGCATCGGGTTGCATGGGGCGCTGTCGTGGCCCTCGTCGTTGCTGCCGCGGTCATCGTGGGCGGGACTCACCCCTCGACGCCGCTGGTGCCGGACCAAGTCCACGCCCAGGCGGCCGCCCTCAAGTACACCGGCGCGGCGTCGTGCGGCGCGTCCAACTGCCACGGCAGCACCAAGCCCAAGGCGGACTTCCCCAAGCTGAACGAGAACATCGTCTGGTTCCAGAAGGACAAGCACGCCAAGGCCTACGCCACCCTCACCAACGAGAAGCTGAAGTCCGGCGTGAGCCCGTCGAAGATCGCCACGAATCTCAAGATCCCCAAGGCCGAGGCGAGCAGCAAGTGCCTGGTCTGCCACGCGGTCGACGTCAAGCCGGAGCTGCGCGGGCCGAAGTTCGACATCGCCGAGGGCGTGCACTGCGACGGCTGCCACGGCCCGGCCGAGAAGTGGCTGGAGCCGCACGCCGAGAAGGGCTGGACGCACGAGCAGTCGGTGAAGGTCGGCATGTACGACACGAAGAATTTCCTGCTGCGTGCCGAGAAGTGCGTCTCCTGCCACCTGCAGATCGACGCCGAGATGGTGGCGGCCGGCCACCCCGACCTGCTGGCCTTCGAGCTCGACACGTTCAGCGCGACCATGCCGCCGCACTGGCGCGACAAGGGTGCGTGGGCGGGGACGAAGGCGTGGGCCACCGGGCAGGTGATCTCGCTGCGCGAGGCGGCCAAGCAGCTCGAGGCCCGCGCGTCGGGCAACGCCTCGGCGGCGCTGCTCACCGATGCGCTGGGCAAGGTGCAGGGGCACGGCGCGGTGGTGGCGGTGCTGTTCGGCGTGGTCGCGCCCGACGCGCAGAAGTCGGTCCAGGGCGACGTCGCCGCGCTGGCCGATGCCGTCGGCAAGGGTGACAAGGCCAAGGTGGCGGCGACCGCCAAGAATCTGCAGACCACGATGAACGCGCAGGCGAGCAAGGTGGCCGGTCGTGACTTTGACGAGGCCAGCACCAAGAAGCTGCTGGGTGACCTCGTGGCGTCGGGTGACGCCATCGGCGCCACCGGCGTGCGGGGGGCCGAGCAGGGCGCGATGGCGCTCGATCGCCTCTACAGCACGTACTCCAAGTCGCCCGGCAAGCAGTCCGTGAAGGCGGCGGGCGACGCGCTCGATCGGATGTTCGCGACGATCGAGGATCCCAAGAAGTACGACGCCAAGAAGTTCGCGACCGAATCCAAGGCCTTCGGCGACGCGATCAAGTAGTCGGTCCCGACGGCGGCGGCCGGCTCAGCGCGAGGCGCTGAAGCGGCCGCCGCCGAGCTTTCCCGCCTCGATCAATCCCACGAAGAACTCGTAGAGCTGGTCGTACTCCTGGTAGCGCCCCTCGCCCAGGCGGGCCACCGTGTCCTCCCGCATGGCGCGAAACATCCGCAGGCGCGCTTTCACGATGGTCCGCCACTCGTCGGACAGGTCCTCGGCGGCCACGGAACGAAAGCCGGCCCGGCCGAGCAGGGCGCGGTAGCCGTCCAGCGTTTGCAGCGTGACGGCGGCCATCCAGTCACGCAAGCGCCGGCGCTCGCCGTCGCCGAGCGAGGGTCGCGCGATCCAGTCGCTGAAGGCCAGTCGGCCGCCGGGGGCCAGCACGCGATGGACCTCGCGGAGCACGCGCGCCTTGTCGCCGATGTGCAGCAGCGCTTCCTGGCTCAGGCACGCCTCGAAGCGACCGCCGGCGAACGGCAGCGCACCGGCATCGCCGCGGACGACGCGGACCTGCGCGTGGAGCCCGACCATGCGCGTGAGCCGGGCGGCGCCGGTGGCGCGGCCGGCGTTGAGCTCCACCGCGATCACGGTCGAGCCGCGTCGGCTGGCCACGAAGCGCGCCGGGCCGCCGAGTCCGGCGCAGAGGTCGAGCACGCGGGTGCGCGCGTGGATGCCGGCCAGGCGGGCCAGCGCGTCCACCGCGGCCAGGCCGCCGTAGTGATCCTGGTCGAAGTCGAAGAGGTCGTCGGCGCGGAGTGGAGCGGTGGAGAGGCCGCTCCGCCGACGGCGCAGCGCCGCGAGGACCTGGGCCTCGCTGATGGGATGGCGGTCGTAGAAATCGCTGACGTCGATCATCGCTGGGGCCGTTGAAGCGGTCGGCCACCTATGATACAAGCATGGGCGTTCGCACCCCGTACGTCAGAGGGATCGCCATGAGCACGGTAGGAAAAGCCGGCCTCGAAGACGTCGTCGTCTCGACGTCCGACATCTGCTACATCGACGGACACGAGGGACGCCTGCTGTATCGCGGGTACGACGTCGACGATCTCGCCGCGCATTCGACCTTCGAAGAAGTCGCCTACCTGCTCTGGCACGGGGCGCTGCCGACCAAGAAAGAGTTCGACACCTTCAACAAGGCGCTGTCCTCGACGGCCAACCGCAAAGTGCCACCCAAGCTCCTGGCCCTGCTGCGCACGCTGCCCAAGAAGACGACGCCCATGGAAGTGCTGCGCACGGGTGTGTCGGCGCTGTCGTCCTGGGATCCCGACGCCAACGACAACTCCCGGGAGGCGACGCTCAGAAAGTGTATCCGGCTCACCGCCCAGATGCCGACGCTCGTGGCGGCCTGGGAGCGGATGCGGCACGGCAAGGCGCCGATCACGCCGAACCCCAAGCTCAGCCTGGCCGCGAACTTTCTCTACATGATGAGCGGCAAGAAGCCCACCGAGCTGGCCGTGAAGACGTTCGACATCGCGCTCATCTTGCACGCCGACCACGAGTTCAACGCCTCGACGTTCGCGGCGCGGGTCACGGCGGCCACGCTGTCCGACCTGCACTCGGCGATCACCTCGGCCATCGGAGCCTTGAAGGGTCCGCTGCACGGCGGGGCCAACGAGCAGGTGATGCTGATGGTCGATCAGATCAAGGATCCGGCCAAGGCCGAGGCGTGGATCCGCAAGGCGCTGGCCGACAAGGCCCGCATCATGGGCTTCGGTCACCGCGTGTATCGCGTGGAGGATCCGCGGGCCAAGCACCTGCGCCGTCTGGCCACCGAGCTGGGCCAGCAGATCGGCAACACCGCCTACGTGCAGATCCTCAACACGATGGCCAAGGTCGTCACCGCCGACAAGCACATCTATCCCAACGTCGACCTGTTCTCGGGTGCGGCCTACAAGGCGATGGGCATCGCGACCGATCAGTTCACGCCGATCTTCGCGATGAGCCGGATGGCGGGGTGGGCGGCGCACGTGCTCGAGCAGCACGGCAACAACCGGTTGATCCGCCCGCGGGCGGAGTACACGGGGCCCACGCGCGCCAGCTACGTGCCGATCTCCCAGCGCTGAGCGGGGAGTGCCGGTGCCGTCGATCGCATTCGCCAAGGGCCACGGCCTCGGCAACGACTACATCGTGCTGAGCCGGGGCGATCTGCCGTTCGACCTCTCCGAAGCCTCCATCGTCCGCATCTGTGACCGCAATTGGGGGATCGGCTCCGACGGCATCCTGATGCTGGTGCCGTCCAGCCGCGCCGACTTCGGCCTGCGCATCTTCAACCCTGACGGCAGCGAGGCCGAGAAATCGGGCAACGGTCTGCGCATCTTCTCCAAGTGGCTGCGCGATCACGGCCTGGCCAAGCGCGACAATTTCACGATCGAGACGCCGGGCGGCGTGGTGGAGTGCCTGTGCCACGTGCGCGACGGCCGCGTCCGGTTCGTCACGGTGGAGATGGGGCGGGCGACCTTCCGCGCGCCGGACATCCCGATGAACGGGCCCGATCGTGACGTCGTCGCCGTGCCGCTGCAGCTGTCGGACGGCACCGCGCTGTCGGTCACCGCGGTCTCGGTCGGCAACCCGCACTGCATCACCTTCGTCGATCGCCTCGACACCGAGGCGTGCAAGCGGCTGGGACCCCTGATCGAGAGGCATCCGGTCTTTCCCCAGCGCACCAACGTGCAGTTCGCGCGCGTCGCCGATCGCCACACGCTGGACATCCTGATCTGGGAGCGCGGCGCCGGCTACACACTCGCTTCCGGCTCCTCCTCGTGCGGAGCCGCCTCGGCCGCGGTGCGCAACGGCCTCTGCGATCACGGCAAGGTCACGGTCCGCATGCCCGGCGGCGACCTGGTGATCGACGTGCGCGCCGACTGGTCGCTGAGGCTCGAGGGACCGGTCGAAGAGGTGTACACGGGCGCGCTCAGCGCCGAGTTCGCGGAGGCCTGGCTCACGCCCGCCACCCCGTGACGCGCGTCTGCGTCTTCTGCGGCTCGGCCTCCGGCGTGCGGCCCGAGTACGCGGAGGCCGCGCGTGGGCTCGCCGCCGAGCTGGCCCGGCGAGGGATCGGCCTGGTGACCGGCGGCGGATCGGTCGGGCTGATGGGCGTGGTCGCCGACGCCGCGCTGGCGCTGGGCGTGGAGGTCATCGGCGTGATCCCGCGTCCGCTGGCCAGCCGCGAGGTGGCGCACGCCGGGCTGACGGAGCTGAAGCTCGTCGACAGCATGCACGAGCGCAAGGCGCTGATGTCCGAGCTCGTCGAGGGATTCGTCGCGCTGCCCGGCGGCGTGGGCACGCTGGAGGAGACGTTCGAGGTTCTCAGCTGGGCTCAGCTCGGCATCCACGCCAAGCCGATCGGCGCGCTCAACGTCGCCGGCTACTGGGACGATCTGATCCGCTTCCTGGCCCACACGGTCCGCGAGGGTTTCTTGCGGCCCGAATACCTCGGACTGATTCAGTTCGCGTCGACGCCCGCTGCGCTGCTTGACGGCCTCGCCGCCTGGCAGCCGCCGTCGTTCCAGCGGGTCTGGCTCCGCCCGTCCCAGACCTAGGTCGGCCGTCCCAGACCTAGCTCGGCCGCCCTGGTCCTACGCGGCCCGGCCCCGGTCGCTGGCCGATGGGTTATCCACAGATATCCACAATTGGGTCTTCGGAGGGGGTGATCCTGTAACTACCCGATCGGACGGACCAAATGTGACGAATTGATCGGACGCCGTCGGGCGAATCCACAGGGCTTACTCCCGGGCCCGGGCCCAGGCCAGGAGGTCGTCGAGCGGGCGGGTGTTGAGCACCTGCTCGGGTGGGAGCCACGCGCGCCGGGCGATGCCGATCCCCAGCTCCACATGGTCGAGCTCCCGCAGGGAATGGGTATCGGTGCTCACGGCCACCGGCAACCCCAGCGCCCCGGCCCGCCGCGCATTGACGTCGCTCAGGTCCATCCGCTCGGGCGACGAGTTGATCTCGACCGCCTTGCCGTGCGTGCGGGCGGCGGCGAAGACCGCCTCGAGGTCGACGTCGTAGGGCTCGCGCGTGTTCAGGCGGCGTCCGGTGGGATGCACGAGCACGTTCACGCGGGGATGGCCGAGCGCGCGCACGATGCGCGAGGTCATCGCCTCGCGCGACTGCTTGAAGCGCGAGTGCACGGCCGCCAGCACCACGTCCAGCTCGGCCAGCACCTCGTCAGGGAAGTCGAGCGTGCCGTCGGCCAGGATGTCGCACTCGCTGCCAGTCAGAATGCGGATGCGGAATCGCGGCTGCAGCGCGCGGATGGCGGCGATCTGCGCCCGCAGCTCCTCCACGCCGAGGCCGCCGGCGATCGTGGTCGAGCGCGAATGATCGGACACGATGATGTACTCGTAGCCGCGCGCCTGGGCTGCGGTCACCAGCGCCTCGAGCGAGTGGCGGCCGTCGGACCAGTCGGTGTGCGCGTGCAGGTCGCCGCGAATGTCGCCGGCCGTGACCAGGGTCGGCAGCCGGCCCTCGCGCGCGGCCTCGATCTCGCCCTGGTTTTCGCGCAGCTCGGGCGGGATCCAGGGCAGGCCCACCGTGGCGTAGACCTCCTCCTCGGTGGCGCCGGCCACGCGCTCGCCGGTGCGCTCGTCGAACACGCCGTACTCGCTGATCCGCAATCCTCGGCGGGAGGCGATCTCGCGCACGCGCACGTTGTGATCCTTGGAGCCGGTGAAGTACTGCAGGGCGGCGCCGAAGGCGGCGGGCTCGACGACGCGCAGATCGATCTGCAGGCCGTCCTGGTGACGGACCGAGGCCTTGGTCGGCCCCTTCACGATCACCTCGGTCACCGACGGCAGCGTGGTCAACGTCCCGATCACGCGCTCCGGCTCGGTGGACGTCACCAGCAGGTCGATGTCCTTCACCGTCTCGCGCATGCGCCGCAGCGAGCCCGCGATCTCCAGCTGCTCGACGCCGCCGTGCGCGCGGAGGGCCTCGGCGACCTGCGCCGCCACCGTCCGCCCGCTGGCCAGGAGCGTGCGCGTCTGGCCGGCCTTCCAGCGCTCGATGGCCTTGAGGATGTTCTCGGCTGTCTTGTCGCGGATGCCGGCCACCCCGATGATCTGACGCGAGCGGCACATCGCCTCGAGCTGCTCCACCGACTCCACCCCCTGATCGGCGAGGGCGCGCGCGGTGCGCGGCCCGAGCCCGCGGATCTCGAGGAAGGTCAGGAACGCGGCGGGCGGGGTGGCGCGGAGCTCGTCCAGCTGCGCGATCCGTCCGGTGGCCAGGTACTCGCCGATGCGGGCCGCGAGGTCACGGCCGATGCCGGGCAGGGCGGTGAGCTCGCCGCGAGCGGCCACCGCCGCCACGTCCTCGGCGAGCGTCTCCAGCGTCTGCGCCCCGCGCTGATAGGCGCGAACGCGGAACACCGAAGATTCGCGCGCTTCCAGCAGGCTCGCCATCTCGTAGAAGAGGCGGGCCAGGGCGAAGTTCGCCATGCCTCATGGTACACTCCGCTCCGACGTGATCGCCCAGTGGTGCTGGGACCTGCTCGAGCCGTACCTCACGCGTAACCTCGTCAACCGCGGTATCGAGCGGCCCACCCGCAAGCAGGTCCTCGAAGAATTCGGTCGCGTGTGGCCGGCCATGACTGTCACACTCGGCGTGCAGGAGCCGTTCGCCGGCACCATCCGCTTCAAGTGGCTCGTCCGTATGTCGAGCGAGACCCTGACGCCGTTTCTCGAGGACCCGATGGGCTGGATCGCCGAGCACTACGGCGGCGGGAAGTTCAAGGTGAACCTCCATCACGGATTGCACTTCGTGAACACCAAGAACTTCAAGCCGGCCGGCGAGCCCCGGTGGGTCGCGCTGCCGGCGCTGGAGGAGTGAGGAGCGATGCCGAGCAATGAGACGCGGCAGGACCTCGACGGCTTCGTGAGCGCGGCGCTGGCCCTGGAGGCCGCCATCGACGGCCGCAAGCCCTTCGCCGAGATCATGGAGCTCGACGCCGAGGTGGCCCGGCGGACGCGCGAGATGCTGGCGCTGGTCGATCGACTGCGCAGCCGCCGACTGGCGTGACCGCCGCGCGGGTCGATGCCTCCGGCGTCGCGCTGAGCCTGGCCGCGCCGCCGACGCGAATCGTCTCGCTCATTCCCTCCACCACCGAAACCCTCTGCCGGCTCGGCCTGGCCGACGCGCTGGTGGGCATCACCGTCTACTGTGTCGAGCCGCGCGACGTGGTGGCCACCAAGACCCGCATCGGCGGCGAGAAGGACCCGGATCTGGACAAGATCCGAGCGCTGGCCCCCGACCTGGTCATTGCCAACATCGAGGAAAACGTCCGCGAGCACATCGCCACGCTGCGCGCGTGGGGCATCCCGGTGTGGGTGACCTATCCGCGGACGGTGGCGGCGTCGCTGACCATGATCCGCGAGCTGGGCGAGGTCACCGGCACCGCCGATCGTGCCGCCGAGATGCTCGCCGACCTCGAGCCGCTCCACGCGCGGGTGCGGGCGGCGACCGCCTCGCGCCGGCCCGTGCCGGTGTTCTATCCGGTATGGCGCGCGCCGTGGATGACGATCAACGCCGACACGTACGTCCACGACCTGCTGGCCGTGTGCGGCGCGGCCAGCATCTTCGCCGACCGGCCGGAGCGCTATCCGACGGTGACACTCGACGAGATGGCCACCCGCCGCCCCGAGGTCATCCTGCTGCCGGACGAGCCGTTTCGCTTCCGGCGGGCCCACCTCGCGGATTTCACGGCGTATCCCAAGGTACCGGCGGTGCGGAACGGGCGCATCCACCTCGTCGACGGCAAGCCGTTCACCTGGCACGGGCCGCGGCTGGGCGACGCCCTGCGGACGCTCCCAGCGCTGTTCGAGATCGCCGATGGCTGAGGGGTGCCCGCGCTGCGGCTTCGCCGACCTCACCGGCGAGCGGTGTTCCCGCTGCGGCGTGTACGTGACCGCCTACCGCGCCTCGCTCGAGGCCCTGCGACGGGGTCCGGTCCTGCGCCCCGCCGCCGGCCCCCCGGCGTCCGCGGCGACCGCCGCTCCCGGCGCGGCGCCGCCGTCGGCGACGGCCACGCGACGGCTGACATTCCACGGCTCGGCGGGCGCGCTGCTGGGGCTCGCGGTCACCAACGTGCTGCTGATCCTGCTCACGCTGGGCATCTACTTCTTCTGGGCCAAGGCGCGTATGCGTCGATATCTGCTGGGCGAGACGGAGCTGGAGGGCGACCGCTTCGCCTACCACGGCACGGGACGCGAGCTGCTGATCGGCTTCACGCGCGGCCTCGTCGTGATCTTCGTCCCGGTGGCCCTGCTGAGCGTGCTGCCGGCGGCCTACGGCGCGCCGCCGCCGGTGCGGCACTCGCTGTCGACGCTGCTGTGGCTGCTGGGCCTGCTGCTGATGCCGGTGGCGATGGTCGGCGCGCGCCGCTACCGGCTGAGCCGCACGTCCTGGCGCGGCATCCGGTTCTCGTTCCGGGGCCGCCTCCGCGACTTCGTGCAGCTCTTCGTCGTCGGCCACGTGCTCAGCTCGCTCACGCTCGGCCTCTACTACCCGATCTACTCCACGCACCGCCAGAAGTTCATGGTGTCCAACGCCTGGTTTGGCTCACAGAAGTTCGACTTCGACGGCCGCGGCCGCGAGCTGGTGTGGCCGTTCGCGCGGATGATTTTGCTGTTCCTGCCCACGCTGGGGCTGTCGTGGTTCTGGTTCTCGGCGCGCCGGCAGCGCTACTTCACCGACCACACCCGCTTCGGGCCGGCGCGCTTCCACTCCACGATCGCCGGCGGCGCGCTGGCCTGGATGCAGATCAGCAACTTCGTCGCGCTCGTCCTGACGCTGGGCCTGGCCTGGCCGTGGACCACGGTGCGCTCGATGCGCTTCACCAACCGGAACCTCTCGCTGGTGGGCGCCCTCGATCTGACCGCCATCCGGCAGGACGCGCAGGCGGCGTCCGCCACCGGCGAGGCGCTGTCCGGTCTGCTCGACGCCGACTTCGGCGTGAGCTGAGGCGGCCGGTCGCGTGCCGCCGAGCGGGCGGGTGTGGGACGCGCACTATCTGGACGGTCAGACGCCCGTGCGGCGTCCGGTCCGGGTGCTGATCGGCCGCGCGGGGCTCGAGATCACACTGACCGATGGGGGCGGCAGTCTGCGCTGGCCGCTCGCCGAGGTGCGACAGACCCAGGGGTTCTACGCGGGCGAGGAGGTCCGTCTCGAGCGCGGCGGTGAGCTCGCCGAGGCCCTGCTCGTGCGGGATCTCGGCTTCCTGACGGCGCTGCGGGCCGCCGCACCCGAGGCCGCCGCGGCGTTTCACGACCCGGGACGGCGCCGCTACCGCGTCGGCCTGACGGTGCTCGCCGGCGTGGCCGCCGTCGGCCTGGCGATCGGCCTCTACTTCTGGGGCATTCCGGCTCTGGCCACCGTGCTGGCGGCCCGCGTGCCGGTGTCGTGGGAGGTCTCGCTCGGCAACGCGGCGATGGCCGAGCTGGCGCCGGTCGCCCGCCGCTGCATCGATCGCGAGCAGCAGGGGCGCATCGATGCGATCATCGAGACGCTGGTCAAGACGCTGCCCGAGTCGCGCTATCCGTTCCGGGTGATCGTGGCGAACAACCCGACGGTCAACGCGCTGGCCACGCCGGGCGGGTCCATCGTGGTCTTTCGCGGGCTGCTGGAGCGAACGGAGAATGCCGAGGAGCTGGCCGGCGTCCTGGCCCACGAGATCCAGCACGTGATGCACCGCCACTCGACCAAGGCGATCCTGCGCCAGGCCTCCGCCGGCGTGCTGATGACCGCGCTGGTCGGAGACGTGAGCGCGGTGGTGGCCTTCGGGCTGCAGAGCGCGCGCACGCTCGGCGATCTGCGTTACAGTCGGCAGGCCGAGCTCGAGGCCGATCGAGACGGTGCGCGGATGCTGCACGCGGCGGCGGTGGATCCGGCCGGGATGGTGTCCTTCTTCCAGGCGATGCAGAGGGAGGAGGGGACGCCGCGGACCGCGACGCGCTACCTGTCAACCCATCCGGCGGCGGCCGACCGCCTGCCGGCGCTGACGGCCCTGGCCGCGGCTCGCACGCGTCAGCCCGCCAAGCTGTTGCCCGGCGTGGACTGGAACGAGGTCAAGAAGATGTGCGGCGAGCGGCCTGGATCAGAGCGCTGACGCGGGCGGCGTGGGCGGGACCGGCGGTGAGCCGCACGCCGAGCGGCGCCAGCGCATCGTCCACCGCATTGGCGATGGCCGCCGGCGGTGAGATGGCGCCGCCCTCGCCGACTCCCTTGGCGCCGAGCGGGTTGCGCGGGGACGGGTATTCGAGGTGCACGCACTCGATCCACGGCAGGTCGTCGGCGCGGGGCATCACGTAGTCCATCAGCGTGCCCGACAGGAGCTGACCCTCGCCGTCGTAGACGATGTCCTCGAAGAGCCCGCCGCCCACCCCCTGGGCGACGCCGCCATGGATCTGCCCCTCGACGATCACCGGATTGATGACCTTGCCGCAGTCGTGGGCCACCAGGTAGCGCAGAAGCTTGACGGCGCCGGTCTCGACGTCCACCTCGACCTGCGCCACGTGCACGGCGCTGGCGTACGTCACGGTCGGCACGTGGTGATAGGACGTCGCGTCGAAGTCCGGCGGGGCCACGCCGGGCTTGGCGAAGGTCGGGATCGAGGCCTGGATCACGCGCGCCAGCGGCATCGCTGATCCGGGCGCTCCGCGCACCGAGATCTGGCCGTCCGCGATCTCGATGTCTGCTTCGGCGGCTTCGAGCAGGGCCGCCGCCGCGTGGACCAGCTTGGCCCGCACCGCGTGCGCCGCGTCGAAGATGGAGCTGCCCGCCGTCACGCCGCTGCGGCTGGCGAAGGTGCCGACGCCGAAGGGGACGGCGGCCGTGTCACCGCCGATCACCGTGATCCACTCGAGCGGCACGTCGAGGGCGTCGGCGGCGATCTGGGCGAACGACGTCTCGTGGCCCTGGCCCGAGCTCACCGCGCCGGTGGCGACCAGGACGCGGCCGGCCAGGTCGAGCGTGACGCGCGCGCCCTCGAACGGACCGATGGCGGTGCCTTCCACGTAGCCCGAGATGCCGATGCCGCGCCAGATCCCGCGCGCCCGCAGGGTCGCCTGCTCGGCACGGAACGCCGCGTAGCCGGCGGCCTCCAGGGCGGTGTCGAGCGCGGCCCGGAAGTCACCGGTGTCGTACACGAGCGGATTGCCGTCGCGATACGGCATCCCCAGATCCCACGGCAGATCAGCCTCGGTCAGATAGTTGCGGCGCCGGATCTCGGCCGGATCGATGCCGAGCTCGCGCGCGAGGCCGTCGACTGCGCGGTCCATGGCGAACACCGTCTCCGGGCGGCCGGCGCCGCGGTACGGCGCGTTGGGGGTCTTGTGCGTGACCACCGCCTCGACCTCGACGGTGAGATCGCGCACGCGATGCGGGCCCAGCAGGTGCGCGACCGTGTTGTAGGGGAGCACGATGCCCCACACGTTGTAGGCGCCCAGATCGAGCCAGATGTGATCGCGCACGGCGAGGATCGTGCCGTCGCGCCGCGCGGCCAGGCTGATCTGGTGCGTCTGATGGCGAGCGTGGGCCGCGCCCATCATGTGCTCGCGTCGACTCTCGATCCACTTCACCGGGCGGCCGAGGACCATCGCGGCGGCCGGCACCAGGAGATCTTCGGCGTAGCCGGAGGCCTTGGTTCCGAAGCCGCCGCCCAGGTCGGGAGCGATCACGCGGATGCGGTGCGGCGGAAGCTCGAGTGCTCCGGCCAGACCCTGCTGCACGAAATGCGCGACCTGCGTGCTGTTCCACGTCGTGAGCGTGCCGTCGCGGCGATCCCACTGGGCGACGACGCCGCGAGTCTCCAGCGGCACCCCGGCGTAGCGCTGGACCCGGAACGTCTCGCTGAACACGTGCGGCGCGTCGGCAAAGACCCGCTCGGCGTTGCCGATGCCGTGACGGAAGCCGACCGCCACGTTGGTGCCCCACGCCGGGTGGACGAGCGGACCGCCCGGTCGTGCGGCCGCGACCATGTCGACGACCGCGGGCAGCCGTTCCCACTCGACCTCGATCCGCTCGGCCGCATCCTGGGCCCGCTCCGGGCTATCCGCCACGACCATCGCGACGATCTCGCCCACGTAGCGCACGACCTCGCGACAGAGCGGCGTCTGCGGCGCCGTGCGCACGTCGAAGCGGATCGCCGCCGCCAGCCCCGGCGGCGCGGCGCCGAACAGGGGCAGGGGCTTCATGAATCGCACGAGGTCGGCGAACGTGAACACCCCCAGGACACCCGGCAGCGCCCGCGCCGCCTCCCCGTCAATCCTGACGATGCGCGCGTGCGCATGGGGCGAGCGAACGAACGCCGCGTGCACGAGCCCGGGGAGCACGACATCGTCCACGAACCGCCCCTCGCCTCGAAGCAATCGTGGATCCTCGCGCCGCGGCACCGCCGCCCCAAAATATTTCGCTCCCATGACCGCTACTGAGCCGATTGGCGAGAAAGGTCCAGATGCGAGGCGGCGCCCGAAGGCCCACGCGAGGCGTACTCGCCGTACGTCGAGCGTGCGGCCGAGGGCGCCAACGAAGCCGCTGGGCCTTTATCGCCGATCGGCGGACTCAGGGCTGCTTGCGGACCGGCAAGATCCAGTCGAGCCAGGGAGCGACCACGGCCATGAAGAGGCCCGGGATCGCGACCCCGCTGATGATGCCGAGGATCGAGAGGAAGATCAGCGAGATCGCGGTGACGAGCGCATCGAGCAGCAGCTCCATCGGGCCTCCCCCGGGTTTGCGAAGGTCAGGTGCGGGTCAATTGTCCTCGCTCGACCGTCGGATGTCTAGCATCGCGGGAACGCCCGGCGCGGACTCCGCCGGCGACAGCCGGGTGATGTGCGTCATGCGGGCAATGATGTCGCGGATCCGCTCGGCCGAGACGACGGCTCGATCGACCCACTTCTCCCCCTGGGCGTCACCGAGAACCCGGCGGTGCAGCAGCTCCAGCGAGCCGACGATGACGGTGAGGGGGTTGTTGATCTCGTGCGCTGCGGCGTTGGCCACCAGCGTGACCGCGCGCAGATCGAGCACCTCGCGGTGGGCGGCGTCGAGCGCCTCACGAGGCGCGGCGTCACGGAAGATCACGATGTCGTACGGGCGGCCGTCGTGGTGGACCCGGCGACAGGTGAGGTCGATGGCGCGGAGCCCCTCGGCCGCCTGATACGCGAGACCAAAGGCGCTGGCCGAGCCCTGGGCGGCCGTCTCCTTCAACAAGGTCTGCCACCGGCTCCGCTCCTCGGGGTCCTGGGGCCAGAAGTCGTGTCCGTCGCGACCGAGCAGGGCCTGGCGCGGGTACCCGGACAGCGCGGAGTCGGCGCGGTTCGTCTCCAGGATTCTCCACGTGGCGGGCTCCACGATGCGGATCGCCTCGGATGCCTCGTCGAGCAGCGCGCGGAAGCGACGCTCGGCGGCGTTGAGGCGCTCGCGCTCGACCACCATGGCGAAGAGCTGGGCGATGACGCCGACGCCCACCACGTAGGCCACCAGGAAGTGCGGCCACGTGCTGGCGAACTTCTCGAGCCCCGGCCGGCCGAGCATGGCGTAGCCGAGCAGAGTCGTGAGGAAGGTCAGGCTGCCCAGCGCGAACGCGTGGCGGCTGCCGATCCGACCGCGACGCATCGCCCACCAGTGCACGAAGCCGCCCGCCGCCGCGGCCGCGAACACGCTGACCACGCCCGCGACCGTCCCCGGGCCGCCGAGCCACCCCGAACGATAGATGGCCACCACGGCAGCGGCCAGCAGGCCGGCCGTCCATCCCTCGAAGAGCGCGATCAGAGCGACGGGGACGTTACGGGCGTCGAAGTAGACGTCGGGCGCCACCTGGATGCGGGCGACGGCCAAGCCGACCGCCAGGGCACCGAAGATGAGACCGTTCAGGAGACGACGCGCGACGGCCAGGCGAGGACGCGTGTCGTTCAGCCACTGCAGCGTGAAGGAATAGATCAGGACGCCAAAGGCGATGACCCCGGCCGCCTCGACGACGTGATGAAGGTCTATCTCACTCGACCTCGAGGATCATTTCTATCTCGACGGGGATACCCAGGGGCAGCTCGGCCATGCCGACGGCCGAGCGCGCATGCTTGCCGATCGCCTCGCCGAAGACCTCGACCATCAGGTCGGAGAATCCGTCGATGACCTTCGGCTGATCGCCGAACCCCTCGGCGGACGCCACCATGCCGAGCACCTTCACCACGCGCTTCACGCGGTCCAGGCTGCCGAGCGACGCGCGCGTCGTGGCCAGGAGATTGAGGCCGACCTCGCGGGCGACCTGATAACCCTGCTCGACGGTCATGTCCCGGCCGAGCTTGCCGCGCGCGGAGGCCTTGCCCTCCCGCAGCGGTCCGTGGCCGGCCAGGTAGAGCAGGTTGCCGGTACGCACGGCGCCCACGTAGTTGGCGAGCGGCGTCGACGGCTGCGGTAGCGTGATGCCGCGCTCTTTGAGTCGTGCTTCGGCGCTCATGACGCGCCTCCCGAGGAAAATGACAACGGCGCGAGCATCGTGGCACACTACGCCGTGCCCGTCAAACCAACGCCCGTCACACCCGCGCCCGCCGCCACGCTCGTGCTGATTCGCGATCGCCCCGGCGGCGGCATCGAGTGCCTGCTGATGCAGCGCCACCAGAAGAGCAAGTTTGCCGCGGGCGCTTTCGTGTTTCCCGGCGGCAAGATCGAGGCGGACGACAACCCCGAGGACGCGGCGGACTGGTGCCGCGGGCTCGACATGGCGACGGCCGCTCGCCGCCTGAGTCTAGAGTCGGCGCCGCGCACCGCGCTCGGTTACTGGATCGGCGCCATCCGCGAGACGTTCGAGGAGGCCGGGCTGCTCCTGGCCGTCGGCGCGGACGGCCGCGACGCGGCGATCGGAGCTCCCCGCTTCGCGGAGTACCGCCGGGCCTGCCAGACCGACAATCGCGCTTTCTGGAACATGCTCCGGAAGGAGGCGCTGCAGCTGGCGACCGATCGGCTCGTCTACTTCGCCCACTGGATCACGCCGGAGGACCAACCGCTGCGCTTTGACACGCGATTCTTCGCGGCCCCGGCGCCGGCCGGTCAGGAGCCGAGCGGGGACGATCTCGAGATGACGGATCTGAGATGGCTGGCCCCGGCCGAGGCCGTCGCCGCCAGTGCGCGGGGCGAGATCATGCTCCGCAATCCCACCGTCAAGAACCTGATGCGTTTCGATGGCGCGCGCAGCACCGCCGAGGCGCTGGACCAGGTCCGCGACCGCCCAGTGCCGACGATCTTGCCGCGGATCGTCGTGGACGCCGACGGCACCCGCCGGGCCCTGCTCCCGGGCGACCGCGGGTACGACGAAGCGGGCATGCGCGGCTGAGGGACCCGAACCGCTATACTCGTCGGGTGGGGCGTGCCCTGATGAGGCTGTACCGGATCCTGCCGGGACTGGTGCTGAGTCTCCTGGTCGGTGCGCCCGTCGGTCAGGCCGAGGCGGCTGCCATCCTGACACCTGGGCCGGCCCGCCCAGCGCTTGCCTTCGAGCCCAACCAGGGCCAGGCCGACCCGGCCGTCAAGTTCCTCGCCCGTGGGCGCGGCTTCGGGTTGTTCCTCACGCAGACGGAGACCGTGCTGGTCGTCTCGCCGGCCGCGGGCGCTGCGCGACGGCCCGGCGCGGATGGCGGCGAGGCCACCGCCCCCTCTGTGGTTCGAATGCGGCTGGTCGGTGCCGATGCCTCACCGACGGTGACCGGCCTCGCTCCGCTGCCCGGGCGGGTCCACTCCCTGGTCGGCGACCCCGATCGCTGGCGGCGCGACGTGCCGACTTTCGCCCGGGTGCAATACGCCGACGTGTATCCCGGCATCAGCCTTGTCTTCTACGGGCGCGAGGGGCAGCTGGAATACGACTTCGTGGTCGCGCCCAACGCGGATCCCGATGCCGTCGTCATGGCCTTCGACGGAGCCCAGAACCTAAAGGTCGACGACGACGGTGACCTGGTCATCGCCACCGGCGCCGGCGACGTGCGGATGCGGCGCCCCGTGATCTATCAAGAGATCGGGAAGGAGCGACGTCCCATCGAGGGCGGCTACGTGCTGGACGGCGATCGCGTCCGCTTCCGCGTGGCCGGGCACGACCCAAGCCACGCACTGATCATCGATCCGGTCCTCGGCTACTCGTCGATCCTGAACGGCTCGTCCGACGACCAGGGGTTCGCCATCGCGGTGGACAGCAGCGGAAACGTCTATGTCACCGGCACCACCATCTCCTCGAACTTCCCCGTCTCGCCGATCCCCGTCCAGGCCACACGCAAGGGCGAGAGCGACGTGTTCGTGACGAAGCTCGATGCCACCGGGTTGATCATCGTCTACTCGACGTTCCTCGGGGGCAGTGGTGCCGACGCCGGGACGGCCATCGCGGTGGACAGCAACGGCAGCGCGTACATCGCGGGCACGACCAACTCCAACAACTTTCCGACCACGGCGGCGAGCTTCCAGCCCGGGACCCGCGGCGGCGACGAGGCGTTCGTGGCCCGGCTCGGGCCGGACGGCAGCGCGCTCGTCTTCTCGACCTATCTCGGCAGCAACGGGCGCGATTCCGCGTTCGGCCTCGCGCTCGACGTCGCCGGAAATGCCTATGTCACCGGCTTCACGACGGCACCCACCTTTCCGAACAACAACGCCATTCCGTGCTTCGGCACCACGAGCACTGGCGCCGACGTCTTCGTGGTGCGGGTCGACCCCGCCGGGCTGACGCTCAGCTCCTGCACGATCATCGGCGGTGCGGGGGAAGAGGTCGGCAATGCGATCGCGGTCGACCCGAGCGTCGACGCGAACGGCAACCCGATCGGCAACATCTGGGTGGCCGGCACGACCACGTCCTTCGATCTCCCACGGCCCCCCGGCATCGTGCCGCAGCCGTTCCTGGCCGGGGCCCAGGATGCCTTCGTCGCCAAGCTTAATCCCACGGGCGTGGTCGTCGCTCTCACCTTCCTCGGCGGCGTCGGCGACGAGGAGGGGCTGGCCATCGCCCTCGATCCCGGCGGCAACGTCATTGTCGCGGGGTCCACGAAATCCGCGGATTTTCCGACGTTCAGGGCGTTGCAGCCGTTCCTGAACGGCCGGACCAACGCGTTCGTGGTGAAGCTGAGCCCTCTCGGTGATTCGGCGGCGTTCGCAACCTTCCTGGGCGGCAGCGGCGACGATTCCGCCAACGCCGTGGCGGTCAATCCCACCGACTCCACGGTCTACCTGGCGGGCTCCACCAACTCGGTCGACTTCCCGGTCGTCGCGCCGATCCAGGGGCAGCTGGCCGGCGGCTTCGACGTCTTCGTGACCAAGCTCACCGCCGCCGGCGATGCCTTCGTGTACTCGACGTATCTGGGCGGCACCAACGACGAGGAGGCGCGGGCGCTCGCCGTCGACGTCAACGGCATCGCCTACGTGGCCGGGAGCACGCGCTCCGTGGCCTTCCCGGCCGTGCGGCTCGTGGGCACCGGCGGGCTGCTCGACGTCTTCGTGACCCAGATCACGGACGTGCCGATCATCCAGTTCACCGCGGCGACCTACCAGGTGGACGAGACGGCGGGAAGCGTGACCATCAGCGTCCAGCGCATCGGCGACACGACGGGCACCGCCACCGTGCAGTTCGCGGCCAGCAACGGCACCGCCACCGCCGGCTCCGACTATGGCACGCAGGGGTCGACGACACCGCCCTCGGGGACGTTGGGATTCGGGCCCGGCCAGATCGTCGCGACCTTCACGATCCCGATCCTCAACAGTGGGTCGTCCTGCGAAGGTGACGAGACGGTGAACCTGTCGCTGAACACTCCGAGCTTTGGCACCGTGCTCGGCAGCCGCAACACGTCCACGCTGACCATTCTCGACACGTCCGCCTGTATCAACTTCACCTCACCGACCTACACGGTCACCGAGAACAAGGGTCCCGCGCAGATCTCGGTGTCGCGCTCGGGACCGACCGGGATCCCGGCCACCGTGCAGTTCTCGACCTCCGACCTGACCGCTGTGGCCGGCGTCGACTACACCGCGGTCAACCGCACGGTGACGTTCCTGCCCGGCGCGAAGACCGTCAACGTGCCCATCACGATCATCAACAACACGATCTTGGACGGCAACCGCTCGGTGAATCTGTCGCTCAGCGGCGCCGTGGGGGCGCAGCTGGTGCCTTCCCGCTCGAGCGCCGTGCTCACGATCGTCGACGACGAGCTGGGCGGCACCGTCCAGTTCGCGGCGGCGCTGACCACCGTGACGGAGAGCGTGGGGACGGCGCAGGTGCTCGTCAGCCGCACCGGCAGCACGGCGGCTGGGGCCACGGTCAGCTATACGACCGTGAACGGCACGGCGATGGCGGGAGCCGACTACGGCGCCATCGGAAACGCAACGCCTCCGTCCGGCACGTTGACGTTCATGGCGGGCCAGACCACGAAGCCCATCTTCGTGCCCATCATCAACACCGGGTCAGGCGACGGCGTGAGGTCGTTGACCCTGACCCTGTGCAATCCGGTCCCCTGCACGACCACGGTGCTCGGGGCGCGCACGACCACGACGCTCAAGATCGTCGACGACGAGCCCGCGCTGGCCTTCAGCGCCGCGACCTACTCGGTGAAGGAGAGCGCCGGGGTGGCGACCATCACGGTCGAGCTGACCGGCGTGACCTCCGTGCCGGTCACCGTCACCTGGGCCACCAGCGACATCACCGCAACCGCCGGCAGCGACTACGGGACTCCGGCAACCCTGGCGAACCCGACGCCGCCTCCGCCCTCCGGTACGCTGACGTTTCCTCCGGGCGGATCGGCGATCGCCCCGAGGACCAAGACGTTCTCGGTCCGGATACTTCAAGATTTGACGCTCGAGGACACCGAGACCGTCGGCCTGACGCTGAGTGGTCCGATCGGGGCCTCGCTCGTGCCGGGGCGCGATACCGCCCAGCTGTCGATTGTCGACGACGACCTCGGCGGCACGATCCAGTTCTCGGCCGCCACCTACTCAGTGGGGGAGGGGACCGCCAACGCGACGATCGTGCTCACCCGCACCGGTGGCACCGGCGGCGGCGCGACGATTGACTACGCCACGACGAGCGGGGGCACCGCCGTGGCGGGCACCGACTACACGGCGGTGACCGGTACGGTGACCTTCAACGCCGGACAGACCTCGCTCACCTTCCCGGTCCCCATCCTCGAGAACTCGACGCCCGGCGGTGTGCGCACCGTCAACCTGATGCTGTCGAATCCGGGGCCCAACACGACCACGAAGCTCGGGACCCGATCGAGCGGGGTGTTGAAGATCTTCGACAACGATCTCTCGCTGGCGTTCAGTGCCCCGACCTACTCGGTGAAGGAGAGCGCGGGGCTGGCCACCATCACGGTCGAGCTGGTGGGCGTGAACGCCACACCGGTGACCGTGGCCTGGGCCACCAGCGACGGAACGGCCACGGCCGGCAGCGACTACGGGACTCCGCCAACCCTGGCGAACCCGACGCCGCCTCCCCCCTCCGGCATGCTGACGTTCCTGCCGGGCGGCACGCCGACCACCGTGAGGACGAGGACGTTCACGGTGCGCATCCTTCAGGATCGGGTGATCGAGCCCACCGAGACGGTCAACCTGACGCTGAGCGCGCCCACGGGTGGCGCCCAGCTGGTGACGGGGCGCGACACCGCGGTGCTGTCGATCACGGAGGATGACCTCGGAGGCGTGATGCAGTTCTCGGCGGCCACGTACACCGTCGGGGAGGCGGCCGGCAACGCGGCGATCGTGATCAGCCGCACCGGCAGCACCGCCGGTGGCGCCACGGTCGACTACGCCACGAGCGACGGCACCGGCGCAGCCGGCACCGACTACACGACGACGACCGGCACCGCCGTCTTTGGGATCGGGCAGACCTCGCTGACGTTCCTGGTGCCGGTCGCCGACACGCTGGCGGCGGACGGCGTCCGGACGGTGAACCTGGTCCTGTCGAATCCGGGCCCCAATGCGACGACGACGCTGGGAGCGCGCTCCGCCGCGGTGTTGAAGATCATCGACAACAATCTGTCGCTGGCCTTCAGCGCCCCCAACTATACGGTTCGTGAGAACCTGACCCTGGCCACGATCACGGTCGAGCTCACCGGGGTGAACGCGACACCGGTGATCGTCAACTGGGCGTCCAGCAACGGCACGGCGACGGCCGGCTCCGACTACGGCATCCGCAACTCGCTCACCCCGCCGTTCGGGGCGTTGACCTTCGCGGTGGGTGGGACGCCCACGACGGTGAGGACGCGGACCTTCACCATCCCCATCCTGAGCGACACGGGCGTCGAGGGCCCCCAGACCGTGAACCTGACGCTGAGCGGCCCCACCGGCGGCGCTGGACTGGTGACGGGCCGTGACACGGCCGTGCTGACGATCAACGAGGACGACGTGGCCGGCGTGATCCAGTTCTCGGCCCTGAGCTTCAACGCCACCGAGTGCGCGGTG
>Ga0111539_10001625_pt1 | contig 30032 bp, 21 predicted proteins | sample RhiMethybrSRZTD1_FD_79667 | JGI IMG/M metagenome (GOLD analysis project Ga0111539, IMG submission 79667) | Populus rhizosphere microbial communities from Tennessee, USA - Rhizosphere MetaG P. TD hybrid SRZTD1 (version 2) (version 2) | ecosystem: Host-associated > Plants > Roots > Rhizosphere >...
CGCCGCGCCGCCGTGCTCGTCGGCCACGACCGGCATGCGGTCGAAGAGACGCGGGTCGCGCAGCTTGGCGCGGAACCAGTCGTGGCGCGTGAAGGGCATGGCCTCGGGGTTGTGCGGGTCGGCCTCGAAGCCGAAGTCGAACTTCGAGAGCTCCTTGAGGCCCTCCTTGGTCAGCTCGGTGCCGACGCCCTTGTCCTCCTCGTGGCCGGGCACGAGGTGGCAGCCGGCGCAGCCGTAGCGCGAGAAGAGCTTGAGGCCCACGAACTGCTCGACCTCCGCGTCGCCGCCCTTGCCGCGCATCTCGTCCACCTGCTGCTTGGCGTGCGCCTCGCTGCTCAGCGGCGCGAGGTACTCGACCGCGATCGACTCGAGGATGGCCGGGTCGGCCGCCGGCTCGGGCCGCTGCTCCCAGGCCTCGTCGCGCCCCTGCATGAGGTAGGCCGCGACGTCGCGCACCTCCTCGTCGGAGAGGCGCAGGTCGGGCATGACCGTGGTCGGGAAGTAGTGCCGCGGCTCGCGGATCCAGTCGAAGAGCCAGGCCGCCGTGGTCTTGCTGCCGAGCTTGGAGAGGTCGGGCCCGTGGTGCTCGGCGACGAGGTCGTCGCGCTCCATCGAGTGGCAGCCCAGGCAGCCGCGCTTGGTGAAGAGCTCCTTGCCGGCCGCCGCGTCGCCGCCGGAATCGCCGCCGGGCGCTTGCGCCGGCGTGAAAGGCTGCGCCACGAGCCTCTCGCGGCTCTGCTCGAAGACGTAGGCCACGATCGCGCGCGCCTCGACCTGGTTGCGAGCGCGCCAGTCGGCGACGTAGCGGTCGGAGGCGTTGTTCCACTCACGCTCGCCGCCCATCTCGCCGCCGGTGTTGCTCTGGTCGAAGAACTGGGGCATGCGCGTCGTCGGCCGGAAGGCCCGGGGCTCCATGACCCACTTGCGCGCCCAGGTCTCGGTCGTCTTCGCGGCGATGTTCGAGAGGTCGGGGCCGACCTTCCGCAGGTGCTCGAAGCCCGCGATCTTGTGGCAGCCGTAGCAGCCCAGCGTCTCGACCAGCGCGCGGCTGTCGTTGTACTGCGGCACGCCCTGGATGCGGTCGGTCTCCTGGTGGCACTGGAAGCAGCTGCTGTAGAGCTTGTCCGTCGGCACCATGGGCCAGTCCCAGTAGTGGCGGTGCTCGTCGAAGCCGTAGTCGCGCGTCCAGCGCGCCTGCTTGTCCGCGGCCGACTCCTTCGCGTCGGCCGTCGGCACGTGGAAGGTGCGCGGGAACTCGACCGCCTGCCCGCGGCCCTGGTGGCACACGGTGCACCCGAACTTGGCCTTGGGGTGCGGGCTGTTGTCGGCCACGAACAGGTCGAGGCGCGGGTGCGCCATGAACACGCGCTGGCCCGGCTGGTCCCAGGCGTCGCCCGTGAACTTGGGGTCGTCGATGCCGACGTGGCAGGTCGTGCAGCGGTCGACGCGCCCGACGTACATGAAGTTGTAGTTGTCCTTGAGGTCGGGCAGGACCTGCTGGTCGATCTTGAGCGTCGGCGCGAGCATGTCCGCGATCGGCGCGTTGCGGATGTAGTCGTTGAAGAGGTTGTGGTCGATGGCCTTGACGCGCCGCGCGATGAGGTCGCGCGAGGCCGTCAGCTCCTCGCGCTGCTTCTCGACCGCGGTGCGCGCCGCGAGCAGCCCGGCGATCTCGGCCTTGACGCCCTCGAGCTCGAGGTTGGACGCGTCGGCGGCCGCCTGCTTGGTGTTCATGTCGGCCAGCAGGCCCTGCAGGTTGGCCTCGGACTTCGCCATCCGCTCCTCGTCGCCGCCGTGCGAGAGGCGCAGCTCCTCGAAGGCGTAGCGCGCCGCGTCGAACTCCGACTTGGCGAACTTCGCGACCTGGTCGAGGCGGTAGTACTGGCCCTCGAGATCGGAGCGCTGGGCCTGCAGCTCGGCCAGGCGGCCGGCGTTCGCGTCGACCTGCGCCTGCGCCTGCTCGAGCTGCGTCTCGAGCGCCGTGAGCTTCTGCTGGTCGAGCCCGGCGTCGGCGGCGGCGAGCGCCTCCTTGGCCTGGCCGAGCTTGATCTCGCGGAACTCCTTCTGGAAGCCCTTCCAGTCGCGATCGTAGTCGTGCTTGAGCATCCACAGCACGGTGCCGACGAGCAGCAGCCCGCCCACGGCGAACCAGCGCGTGAGCGTGCCCGGGCCGTAGAGGAAGTCCTCGCCGAAGCTCGTGCGGTCGATGGGCTGGACGGGCCAGATCGGCTTGGCGCCGGCCTTCGCGGCGGGCTTGGGCGCGACCTTGGGCGCGGCGGTCGTGGCGCCGGCCGCCGCGAGCGTGGGCGCGGCGGCGGTCGCGCCGGCCGCGGACGCGGGCGGTGCGCCGAGGCCGCTGGCCATCTTGGCCTTGAGCGCCGCGACGCGCGCGGCGACCTCGGCCGGGCTGCCGAGCGCGCTGCCCGCCGTGACGTCGGCGGGCGGCGAGGGCGCGGCGCCGGGAGCGGCGGCCGCGGGAGCGGCTGCGGCCGCGCCGCCGCCGGCCATGCGCGCCTTCATCGCCGCGATCTTGCTGGCCATGTCGCTGCCGCCGCCGGCCGCCGCGGCCGCGGGCGCGCCGCCGGCGGGCGCCGCCGGAGCCGCCGGCTTGGCGGGCGCTGCCGGAGCGGGCGCGGCGGGCTTGGCCCCGCCCATCTTGGCCTTGATGGCCGCGATCTTCGCAGCGACGTCGTCGGGGACTCCGGGGTCGGGCATCAGCGGCCTCAGATGTTGAAGAAGAACTCGGGGATCGCGATCAGGTACTTCATGTTCACGGTCCAGCGCAGCAGCATCTTGAGCGGGAGCATGCCCATGAACAGCAGCAGCATGACCATGACGCTGTAGCGGGCGAAGCCCATCTGGTTGAAGAGCTTCTTGAAGACGGTCTTCGCGAGCAGCCCCGGCATGATCAGGAAGTAGCCGATGACGAGCGCGAAGCCGGGCAGCTCACGCAGCAGGATGCTGTCCGGAAGTCGCGTGTGCAGCCAGCGCACCCAGACGAACTCCGAGAGGTTCACGTTCACGAGCGGCTCGACCTTGTGCGGGTCCCAGTACTCGAAGGGCCCGAAGAAGTTCCAGTTCGGCCCGCGCAGGAAGGTGCCGAGGATCACGAGGCTGACCCACAGCACGAGGAAGCCGAACAGGAACATCGAGATCGCGAACTTGCGCTCCTTGAAGGTGAAGTAGCCGTTGCCCTTGGGGTTCACGTCGATGTACGGGATCGCCATGAGCCCGATGACGATCATCGTGGGCAGCAGCACGCCCGCGAACCACGGGTCGTAGTAGACGAGCATCTCCTGCAGGCCCAGGAAGTACCACGGCGCCTTGGCCGGGTTGGGCGCGCGCGTGCCGGAGGCCGGCTCCTCGATGGGCGCCTCGACGAGGATCGCCCAGGCGATGAACACCGCCGCGAGCAGCACGGTGCAGATGAACTCGGAGAACACGAGGTCCGGCCACACGAGGACCTTCTTGTTGCTCTCGAGGGCCTCGCGTGGCGGCTCGCCGCGCTCGAGGCGCATGTCGTTCACGCTGGCCTGCCGCAGCGCGAGGTACAGGCAGCCCATGATCGAGAAGATCATGATCACGATGGGCATGTTGTCGCCCTTGCTGATGATCAGCTTGAAGTCGTGATTGCGGGCCGCGACGACGAAGAACAGCGCCGTGAGCAGGGCGATCCCGGCCATGACGGGCGGCCGCGTGATGAAGCGCACCTTCCACATCAGCACGAGGAAGCCCAGCGTGACCAGCCCCATGTAGGGCTCGGGCCGCGCGAGCGCGTTGATCAGGTTCTGGAAGGTTTCCATGCGTCTGTCCCCGCGGGCCTCACATCGGGCCCGAGATGCCGCCGTCCTTGCGCACGCGCCAGAAGTGGACCGCCATGAGCAGCCCCGCCACGAGCGGGAAGGCCACGCAGTGCAGCACGTAGAAGCGCAGCAGCGCGCCGGCGCCCACGAAGCGCCCGCCGAGCAGCCCGAAGCGCACGTCGCTCGCGGGCGTGACCAGGTTCACGTCGCCCACCGCGAGCAGGCTCGCGCCCGGCCCCTCGTGGCCGAGGAAGGGCGAGGCGCGCGCCATGTTGCTGCCGACCGTGATGGCCCAGATCGCGAGCTGGTCCCAGGGCAGCAGGTAGCCGGTGAAGGAGAGCAGCAGCGTGAGCAGCAGCAGGATCACGCCGATGTTCCAGTTGAACTCGCGCGGCGGCTTGTAGCTGCCGGTCAGGAACACGCGCAGCATGTGCAGCCACACGGCCAGCACCATCGCGTGCGCCCCCCAGCGGTGCAGCTCGCGCATGATCCCCAGCGGCACGTGCTCGCGCAGCGCGATGATGTCGTTGTAGGCGTACTCGATCGTCGGCCGGTAGTAGAACATCAGCAGCACGCCGGTGATCGTCTCGAGCAGGAACAGGAAGAAGGTGATCCCGCCCATGCACCAGGTGAAGGACAGGCGGATGCCCGACTTGCGCGCCTTGACCGGGTGCAGGTGCAGGAAGATGTTGCTCAGCGCGGCCAGCGCGCGGTTGCGCGGCGTGTCCGGGTAGCCGTGCCGGAAGATCGACCTCCAGATCTGCGTGTCCGCGATCTTCTGCTTCAAGCCCACGTGCGCTCTCCTTGCCTAGTGCGGTGTGACGGCCGCGCGCGCGCGGCCCCCGGGGACGATCAGACCTTGAGGTAGGCCTCCGGCGACGGCCACTGCTGCTTCTCCCACTGGAACTTCTGGCTCTTGTCCACCAGGATCTGGCCGTCGTCGGTGCGCACGATGCGGAAGCGCTCGAGCGGGCGCGGCGCCGGGCCCTCGAAGTTCATGCCGCTCATGCGGAAGCCGCTGCCGTGGCAGGGGCACTTGAACTTCTGGTCCGCGGCGAGCCAGTTCGGGATGCAGCCGAGGTGCGTGCAGGTCGTCGAGAGCGCGTAGATGCCGTCGACGCCGCTGCGCCCCGACAGCGGGTCGCTGGGCACGTGCACGAGCCAGGCGCCGTTGCTCTCCTTGAAGCGCTCGTCCACGCCCATGCCGTAGTCGGCGGGCAGCCCGGCCTTGAAGCTGCTCGGCGGCTCGAAGAGCACGTTGGGGAACAGGAAGCGCACCATGCCGATCACGCCCGCGCCCGCGCCCAGGCCGAACAGCGCCCAGCCCGCCGCCAGCGAGCCGAGCAGCCCGCGACGCGTCGTGCCGACGTGCCGCCCCGACGGGTCGCGGTCGGGGTTGTGCGCGGGGACTTGGCGTTGGCTGGCTTCGGTCGTGGCCATCGGTCAGGAGTTCTCCGGGGGCGCCCCGAGATCGGCGAGCGCGGAAATCGCGGCGGATCGTACCTTGAGCGAAGGGTCGTTGCTGCTCAGCGACTGGAGCAGCGGACGCAGCGCGGGCTCGTCGACATGTGCCGCCGCGCGGCAGGCCGAGACGAGGAATTGCTCGACCACGCTCTCGCGCGCCGCGGCGCGGCTGGCCTCGTCCTGCAGCGTGGCCTCATCGCCGTCCAGCCGGCTGTCGCCCGCGTAAGCGGCCCGGTCGAGCAGGGCCGCCATCCACGGCGAGGCGCGCCGGTCGCCGGCCTGCGCGAGCGCGAGCACCGCGTTGCGGTGCAGCACGCTGTCGGTCCCGCCGAGCTGGCTGGCGATCGCGTCGTGCGCCTCGTCGCTGCCGATGCGCGCCAGCGCGGCGAGCGCCACCCAGCGCTCGTCGTCGTCGCCGCGACCCAGCACCTGCGCGAGCGCCGGCACCGCGGCCGGGTCCTCCATGCGCGCCAGCGCGAAGAGCGCGGCCAGGCGCACCTCCGGCTCCTCGGCCGGCAGCGCCTCGATGGCCAGCGCCGTGAGCTCGGGGTCCCGCTTCCAGCCCAGCACCTCGAGCAGGAACTGCCGCTGCTCGGAGCCCTGCCCGGCCACGTCGCGGTACAGGGCGGCGAGCTCGGCCGGCGACACGGCCGCGAGGTCGAAGCGCCCCGTCCGCAGCCCGTCGGCCAGGGCGTGCAGCGCCTGCCACTGTCCGTGCTCGCCCGAGGCCGTCCGCACCTGCGCGATGAGCTCGCGCGCGTCGGCCGGCGAGCCGCCCACCAGCATGCGCAGCCCGAAGTAGGCCGCGGTCAGCGTGACCACGAGGATCGCCGGGAACACGAAGAACTGCGGCAGCGACTCGAGGAAGGAGCCCGGCACCTGTGTCCCCGGCTCCTCGTCGAAGACCGGGACGCCCGGCGTCGACGACGGCGCGCCGGCGACCCGGGGCCGGTCAGCGTCGACGTCGCGGAGGTCGGGGTCCGGCTGTGCCACGAGGAATCTTTCGGGGTGGAGGCAGACTCGGTGGGGAGCATAAGGATTCGCGGCGGCCCGGAAAACACCGCGCCCACGCTTGGCAACGGGCCCCTGCAACGGTAAGCCGCAGCCGTGCCCCGGCTCCCCGCGCCCCTGATCCTGATGGTCCGGGCCGCGCAGGAGGCGGCCGCTGCCGCCGGCGCCGGCGGCGGCGAGGTCGGCCCGCGCGTCGCCGAGCTCGCGCGGTGGCTCGCCGGCCTGCCGGTCGTGATCAAGGCCGCCGCGCTGGGCCTGGCGACCTTCGCGAGCGAGGACCTCACCACGATCTTCGCGGGCCTGCTCGTGGCGAAGGGCGAGCTCTCCTTCTGGACCGCGCTGGCCGGCTGCACGCTCGGCATCTGGGTCGGCGACGGCCTGCTCTGGCTGCTCGGCCGCACGCTCGGCCGCCCCGCGCTGCGGCTGCCGATCCTGCGGCGGCTGATCCAGCCCTGGCAGCTGCTGCGCGCCGAGCGCTGGTTCGCGCGGCGCGGGCTGCGCGTGGTCGTGATCAGCCGCTTCCTGCCCGGCAGCCGGCTGCCGGCCTTCTTCGCCGCCGGCCTGCTCGGCGCACGGGCCGACTGGTTCCTGGGCTGGGCGCTGCTCGCGGCGCTCGCCTGGACGCCGCTGCTCATCGGCGCCACGATCCTGTGCGCGCCGCGCATCGAGGCGCTCGTCGGCCAGCTCGTCGCGCTGCGCGGCGGCTGGGCGCTGCTGCCGCCGCTCGTCAGCCTGGCTCTGCTCGTCGTCGTGCTGCGCTCGCTCGAGCTGCTCTCTGACTGGCGCGCGCGTCGCCTGTGGACCGCGCGCTGGACGCGCCGCCTGCGCTGGGAGTTCTGGTCGCCGTGGGTCTTCTACGTGCCGGCCGCGTGCTGGTACCTGCTGCTCGCGCTGCGGCACCGCAGCCTGACCCTGCCCACCGTCGCCAACCCCGGCATGGACGGCGGCGGCTTCATCGGCGAGAGCAAGGCCGCGATCCTGCGCGACCTCGTCGCCGGGCGCGACGAGGCGCAGCGCTTCGTGGTCAGGACGCTGCTGCTGCCGGCGGTGGAGAAGGACGGTGCGGCGGAATCAGCGGCTGACCCGTCCGCCGATCGCTGGGCCGCGCTTGCCGCGTGGATGGCCGCCGAGCAGCTGCACTTCCCCATCGTGCTCAAGCCGGACGTCGGGCAGCGCGGCAGCGGCGTGCGCAAGGTCGACAGCGAGGCGCAGGCCCGAGCCTATCTCGAGGCGCTGCCGCTCGCGATCGCGGCGCAGGAGTACGCGCCCGGGCCGCACGAGCTCGGCGTGTTCTGGGTGCGCCCGCCGGGCAGCCCGCGCGGCGCGATCTTCTCGACGACCGAGAAGCTCTTCCCCGAGGTCGTCGGCGACGGCGTGCACGACCTCGAGGACCTCATCCTGCTGCACCCGCGCGCGGTGCTCATGTCGGGCACCTTCTTCCGGCGGCACCAGGAGCTGCTCGACTGGGTGCCGGGCGCCGGCGCGCGCTTCCCGCTCGTGACCTCGGGCAACCACTGCCAGGGCACGCTCTTCAAGGACGGAAGGCGGCTCGCGACCGAGGCGCTGCGCGCGCGGCTCGACGCGCTGGCCGACGGCTACCCGGGCCTGCACGTCGGGCGCTTCGACCTGCGCGCGCCCGACCTGCAGGCGCTGCAGCGCGGCGAGGGCTTCCTCATCGTCGAGCTGAACGGCGCGACCGCCGAGGCCACGCACATCTACGACCCGGACTTCGGCCCGGTGCGCGGGCCGCTCGTCGCCTATCGCACGCTCTTTGCGCAGTGGTCGCTCGTGTTCCGCGTCGCGGCCGCCAACCGCGCGGCGGGGGCGCGGCCGCTGGGGACGCGCGAGCTGGCGCGGCGGGTGCTGGCCTTCCGACGCGCGGCGCGGCTGCACCCGCTGGCGAGCTGAGCCGGCCCACGGATTCGGACCTGCCGGACGAGCCGGCGCTGTCTGCTCGGCCGGGGCGAGTCCTGGCCCCGCGCGTCGCGTCGTGATACCTCGCGCGGAGCCCTTCGTAGAGGGCGCCCGTCGGGCTGCTCGTCTCCGGAGGCGCTCCATGCTGCACTCGGCGATCCCCCTCCCGCTGCTCGCTCTCGGCGTGCTCCTCTCGCCCGGCGCGCTCTGGGCGCAGGACAAACCCGCTGCCGCGCCGCCCAAGACCGCCATCGGCGAGCGCATGCCCGACCTCACGTTCCGCGAGTTCCTGTCGGGCGACGACGGGCGCAGCCAGCTCGCGGAGTTCCGTGGCCAGCCGGTCCTCATCGTGAACTGGACCGACACCGACTTCGGGCTCGGCGCGGCGAACCAGGTCAAGAAGCTGGCCGCCGATCTCGCCTCCGACGGGCTGGTCACGATCCTCATGGACTCGCACAACAAGAAGGAGGAGGAGATCCGCGCCTCGGGGATGCGGCTCTTTCCCGGGTCGCCGGCGCGGCTCATGCGCACACAGAACCTCCCCATCGCCTACCTCGACAACGGCCCGCCTCCCGACGTGGCCCTGATCGGGGTGGACGGGACGCTGCTCCTCGCCGGCAGCTACACGATCGACCTCTCCAAGGCGGAGAAGCTGGTGAAGGCCGAGCTCAAGAAGCTGAAGTCGGGCTGGGGCGAGCACGAGGCCGCGCGCGCGGCGCGCGCGCTGGCCTTCGGACAGCAGAAGCTCACCGCCGCCCGCGCGGCGATCGCGGAGGCCCTGGCGGCGGAGCCGGGGGCGGCCGAGCTGGGCGAGGTGCGCTCCGAGATCGAGACGCGCTTCGCCAGCTGGGACGGCTCGGTGCAGCAGCTCATGGAGCGCGGCCACTTCCTGCGGGCGCAGGAGAGCGCCCGCGCCCTGGCCGAGGCGGTCGGCGGGGACGCGGAATGGGAGGCGCAGGCCGCCGTGCGGCTGGCTGCCTTCGAGCAGCCCGAGGCCGTCAAGGAGCTCGAGCTGGACCGCAAGCTGACCGTGCTGCTCGGGCCGCTCGAGAAGCGCAAGCCGAACGAGGGCGACGTCTCCAAGCTGCGCAAGCTCGCGGACGGCGCGGGCGACTCGCGCGTCGGTGCGCGCGCCGCGCGCCTCGCGGAGATCGCCGAGCTCGCCGCGCGCTGAGCGCGCTCGCGACCGCTCACCCGGCGGACGCGGTCAGCCGCGCTCCGGCCCGGCACCGAGCCCGCACCCGCCGCATCCACCCTCGGGCTCGTCGTCGGGCCGCGGCTCGACGAGCTCGGTGGGCGGCGCGACGCCGAGCACCGCGCGCTCCGCGGCCATGAAGGCGGCCAGCGCCGCTCCGACCGCGCCGAGCGCGCTGCGCGGCGGCTCGTGCAGGTCGCGCGCGTCGCGCAGCCCGTCGGCCTTGCGGCGCAGCGCGAGCGCGAAGGCCGGCACCCACCAGGCGAGATGCTCCTGCACGAAGAGGCGCTGCGCATCGCGACAGACCGCGGCCTGCTCGAGGGCCGCGGCGGCCGCGGCCGCCGCGCCGCCTCGACGCAGCGCGTGGCGCTGCTTCACGAGCAACCACGCCATGAACTCGAGCTCGAGCGCCAGGTGGTCGGGCCGCTCGGGCCGGTCGCGCGACGCCTGCAGCCCGAAGGCGCGATAGCATCCGGCCACGTCGGCCAGCCGGTGGCTGCGGTAGACCGAGAACGTCTGGCGGCAGTAGTCGGTCTCGTAGGGCGAGCACTCCTTGCTCGCGACAAGCCCGAAGACCCGCTCGTACTGCGCCGCGATCGTGGTCTGCGGCTGCTCGAACCAGTCGGCGAGATCGAGGCCCGCGAGCACGGACGGCGGCAGCTCGCCCGGCGCGAGCGCCGGCGGTCGCGCCGCGGGCTCGTCGGCGATGAAGGCCGCCGCGGCGCCGAGCTGCTCCAGCACGCCCCGTTCGCACGACCGCAGCTGGCGGCGGCTGGCGGGATCGGAGAGCACTCGCGAGAGGATGTAGTAGAGGCACAGGCGCGCCTCGTCGAGCGGCGTCCAGGCGGGCGCCGGCGCAGGCGCGTCGTGCACGGCGGCGGGAGTCGTGAGCGTGTTGGTCATGGCCGGTCCCTCAGATCGAGTTGAGGTGCTCCTGGGGGCGGACGAAAGTCGGCTCCTCGACGGTCGTGCGCACGACTTCCTGGTCGCGCTGGTTGAAGCCGATCACGGTGTCGTTCCAGATCTCCTGCGTCTTGCGGCTGCCGTCGGGCATCGTGACCTCGATCTCGGCCACCTTGGGGCCCTTCTCGATCGCGAAGCGATACAGGATCTGCTGCTGCGCGCGGAAGAGCTGCAGCACGGCGAGGAGCTCGCGGTCGGGGCAGCAGTACTGCTCGAGCGCGTGCTCGACGCCGGGGCCGAACATCTGGTGCAGGTAGCCCCGCGCCACCCAGCGCGGCGGGATGTAGAAGCCGTTGGGCGCGGTCCCGAACTGCGGGTAGAGCGGCAGCGCGACGCGCCGCTCGCGCACGAGGAAGTAGAGCGGGCTGTCGGGCGACTTCGTCCAGGCGCCGTCGCGTTCCATGTGCACCAGCCCTTGCAGGCGGATCTTGCCGACGCAGGCCGACATGCAGCGCGTCTCGAGCGGCGCGCCGCCGGGCGAGAGCTCGGGATCCCGCCCCTCGAGCCGCGGGAAGCAGGCCACGCACTTCTCGGAGGTGCGCGTCGTCGGCCGGTACATGGCCTTCTTGTAGGGGCAGCCCTCGACGCACTTGCGGTAGCCGCGGCAGCGCTCCTGGTCGATGAGCACGACGCCGTCCTCGGGCCGCTTGTAGATCGCCTTGCGTGGGCACGAGGCCAGGCAGCCGGGGTAGGTGCAGTGGTTGCACAGCCGCTGCATGTAGAAGAACCACACCTTGTGCTCGGGGAGCTGCGCCGAGGCGCCGTACTCGCCGGCGTGCTGGATCGCGCCGGTCGCGACCTCCTCGTGGATGTTGGGCGCGCTCCACTCCTCGTCGGTCGGCAGGTAGCCGAGCACGCGCTGCGCGGCCGGCGAGCCGGGCGCGCGGCCGGCGGACTCGAAGATCGTCCGGCCGTCGAACTTCCCGTACGGCGCGTGCTCCGGCCCGTTCGCTCCGCTCCACACCTGGCCCTTCGGGTTCGCGGCCTCGAGCAGGCCGAGCAGCTTGCTGTCCCAGCCCTGCGGGTAGCCGCCGTAGGGCTTGGTCTCGACGTTGTTCCACCACATGTGCTCCTGGCCCTGGCTGAAGGTCCAGGTCGACTTGCAGGCCATCGTGCAGGTCTGGCAGGCGATGCAGCGGTTGATGTTGAAGACGAAGGCGAACTGCCACTCGGGGAAGGCGGCCTCGTACGGGTAGTCCATCTCGCGCCCGAGCTGCCAGTTCCAGACCTTAGGCATGGTGCCCCCCCTCCGCGTGATCGCAGGCCGCGGCGCGCGCCGCAGCCGCGTCGTAGCGGGTGCGGAAGCGCGCGATGCCGCGGCGCGCGAGCACCGCGTCGATGCGCGCCTCGACCCGCGGGCGCCCGAGCGCGCAGCGCAGGCCCCACGTCGCCTGGAAGAACGGCGCGTCGAAGAGGCGCAGGATGCGGTCCTTGTCGAAGCCCTGGCCCGCGTACTCCTCGATCAGGCTGTCGAGCATGAACAGCGGATCGCCGTCCGCGGGCTCGCCCGTGAGCAGCATCGGATCCTCCGGCTCGATGGCCCGGTCGCGCGGGTGCCGGCCGGCGTGCGGATCGTCCTTCCGGGGATCCGCGCTCATGACCGGACCTCCGTGAGCTCGCCGCGCAGGTAGGCGAGCATCGCGGCCGACTCGGCGCCCGGCGTGCGGCCGGTCGTCGCGGGCGCCCAGGCGCCGACGCCGCCCAGGCCCCCCGCCTCGGCCAGGGTGATGCGCACGAGCGTCTCCTTGGGCACGGTGTTCACGCCGTGGTTGTCGACGGCGAAGCCGAAGGTGAAGCCCATCGCGCCGGTCTTCTTGTGGAAGAGCGTGTCGGTCTGGTGCATCGGCGGCAGCCAGCTCCGCGTGATGCTCTGGTGGCTGCCGTAGCGGTAGTTGCTCTGGTACCCGGTCTCGGGCGAGAGCGCCATCCCGTCGGCGCGCGTCTCGTGCGCCCGGACCGTGCGCTCGGTGGCGATCCAGCCGGTGTGCTTCATGATCGTCATCGTGTAGGGCAGCGAGGGGTTGAGCTTGAGCCGCACCATGCAGCGGAACGCCTTCGCGCGTGCGCCGCCCGCGCTCGCGCCCACGAAGGGCCGGTCGGCGGGATTGGCGTCGACCCACACGTAGTCGCCCTCGGTCAGCCCGAGGTCGGCGGCCGCGGCCGGGTTCATCTGGATCTGCCGGTCGCCCGTGCCCGGGTTGCGCTTGTCGCGGCGCATCGGGTCGCCGAAGTTCGTGCTCCAGATCCAGTGCCAGTCGACGGTCGACCAGCTGCTGTGCGTGGTGTGCCGGCTCTTGGGCGTGGAGCAGAAGAAGCGGAAGCCCTGCGCCCACAGCGGGTTGACGGTCGTCTTCACCTCGCTCCACGGCAGCTTGAGGTTGCGCACCGTTCGGCGGTCGGGGTCGAGGTCGTCGCGCGCGATGCCGTAGTCGACCGGCCGCAGGTAGGGGCTGCTCGAGACGATCACGTTGGGCAGATACGGCGTGGCCTCGACGGCCTCGCGGTGCACGACGAGGTTCTCGCCGTACTCGATGGCTTCGGGCAGGTCGCAGTAGCCGGCCAGGCGGCCGCAGTCGGTGTAGAAGGGCACGCTGTCGTGCACCTGCTCCCAGAAGGGCACGCGCGGGTAGGTGCGGAAGAGCATGAGCGCGGCGCCCGGCTCGCCGCCGTACTCGCCCTTGAGGAGGCGATCGAGCCGGTAGGCGCCCTGCGGCCCGCGCGTCGTCGTGCAGTTGTCGAGCACGCGCTGGATGTAGACGCCGGCCTTCTTCTCCGTGATGTACTTCCAGTAGTCGGCGAAGCGGCCGTCGCCGGTCAGCTGGGCGAGGGCGCGCCCGACGCCGGCGAAGATCTCGGCGTCGTCGCGGCTGTCGTGCACCGGCGCGATGCCCTGGCCGCCCCACACCTGGAGGAAGGGGTTGCTGCACGAGCCCCCGAGCTCGAGGTCCTGCGCCTCGACCCACGAGTTGGCCGGCAGCACGACGTCGGCGTACTCGGCCGAGCCCGTCCACTCCACCTGCTGGTCGACGATCATGTCGATCTTCGGCAGCACGTTGGCGATGAGGTGGTAGACCCACTTCGCCTGGTTGAGGAAGTTGGCGTTGCTGTACCACATGAGCTTGGTCGGCGAGGGCATGTGGGTCTTGCCCGTGAACACGCGCCGGCCCTGCTTCGTCTGCACGATGAGCGGCGTCTCGCCGTGGCCCCAGTAGGCCACGTCCTCGCCCAGCGTCGTGTCGCGCAGCTGCTCGTGCGTGAGCCGCGCGTCCTCCTCGAGCACGGGATGGAAGGGGTCCTCGTGGCTGTAGGTGCCGGCGCCCGGCCCGCTCCACGGGCTGGCCTGCAGCAGCGCGCCCTTGTAGTTGCCGGCCCAGGTGAACACGCCCGCGCCGTGCTTGCCGAAGTTGCCGGTCAGCATGAGCGGCAGGTGGCAGGCGCGGTTGTGCAGCGTGGCGTGGAAGTAATGGTTCACGCCCTCGCCGTGGTGGATCGCGACGCTGTGCCCGGCCTTCGTCGTCTCCCAGATGTCCTTGGCCAGCCGCTCGACGAGCTCGGCCTTCGCGCCGCTGATCTCCTCCACCGTCTGGGTGTCGTAGTCGGCCAGGTGGCGCTGGTACATCTCGTACACGGGCATGACCTCGACCGTCGCGCCGTCCACCGTGCTGACCTTGTACGTGCCCGTGAGCGCGACGTCGGTGATGGCGTTCGCGCCGACGTCGTCGCGTGTCACCGGAACGACCATGCCCAGCGTCGTGTCCCACGCGGTGAAGTCGCCGATGCGCTGCCGCTGCTCGGGCGTGAGCGCCTGCTGCTTGAACGACGGGCCGCCGCTGATGTCCTTGGGACGGTAGCCACGGATCACCTCCTCGGGCCGCAGCCGGCGCAGCGTGTCCGTGCGCACGAGCAGCGGGAAGTCCGTGAAGCGCTTGACGAAGTCCTCGTCGATCCAGTGCCGGTCCATCAGGATCTTGGTCACCGCGAGCACGACCGCGGTGTCCGAGAGGCCGGGCCGCACGCCGATCCAGTAGTCGGCCTTGGCCGAGGGCGCGCTGTAGTCGGGCGTGATGCACACGATCTTGCCGCCGCGCTCCATGAGCTCGTTGACCCAGTGGCTCTCCGGCATCTTGTTCTCGACCAGGTTCTTGCCGATGTGGATCGTGAGCTTGCTGTGCCGCACGTCGTTCATGTCGCAGTCGGAGGTCTGCAGCCCGTGCACGAAGGGCTGGCCCGGCGCCTGGTCGCCGCGCCACGTGTACTCGGTCCACTCGCGGGCTCCGAGCGCCTCGGCCTCGGGCACCTTCCGCGCGTGATGGTCGAGCAGCCCCATCTGGTTGGCGAAGCGGAACAGCCCGAACTTCCCCACCAGCCCGTGGATCGGGAGGTTGCTCCCGATCTTCATCGTGCGCGTGCCGGCGCCCTTCCAGTGCTCGAGCATCTCGGGCGCGTAGCCATCCCGCGTGAGCCGCCGCTTCCCGTCGTCACCGCTGTAGGTGCGCGCGATGGCCATCAGCCCGCGCGCCACGTAGTCCGAGACCTCGTCCCACGACAGGCGCACGAAGGCGTCGTTGCCCCGGTCGTCGAAGCGGTACTGGCTGCGCAGCGACGGGTCGTCGGACAGCGACGGGAAGCCCGCGTCGGCCCACTCCTTCCAGCCTGTGCGCAGCACCGGGCCCTTGAGCCGGAAGGGTCCGTACACGCGTCGCTGGAAGGTGAAGCCCTTGGGGCAGCCGCGCGGGTTCCAGGCCGCGGTGGCCCGGTTGCCGTAGAGGTCGCCGCAGCGCTGGTGGTCGTAGTTCTGCTCGCTCCGGATCATCACGCCGTTGCGCACGAAGGCCTTCATGCGGCACATGTGCGTGTCGTTCGGCGCGCAGACCCAGGTGAACGTGCGGTCGTAGCGGTACTGGTCGCGGTAGACCTGCTCCCAGCCGCGGTTGGGATAGTGCTCGAGCGGGTTGGCCACGTCCTGCGCCGGCGCCAGCGCGCCGAGCACGTCGAGCGGCTGCACGAGCAGGACCGCCCCGGCCCCGAGCAGCTGCAGGAAGTCGCGGCGCGTCTGTCCCGGTCTCATCTCATTCCTCCAGCGCGAGCTCGTGCCAGATCGTCACGGACTTGCGGCCGTCGCGGTCCTCGGCCGAGCCGTCCCACACCGCGAAGGCGACCGGCAGCGCCTGGCCGACGCGCGGGAGCACGTCGCCGGGCGCCGGCTTCGACAGGTCGCGCAGCAGCACGACCGACCAGCGGCCGCCCTCCCACATCCCGCTGCCGTCGACCGTGCCGTCGATCTCGGGCTGGCTGGCGAGCGTGCCCTGCCCGTGCGCGACGGTGTTCTCGACCGGGCAGCAGTGCTTGCTCTGCGAGAGCGGGTTGCCCGCCGCAGTCGCCGTCTGGAACACGTCCTCGGGCGGCGTGCCGAGCTCCGCGAGCGCGCCGGTCGGCAGGTTCGGGAAGGCCTCGATCAGGGCCGGCCGCGCGACCTGGTCGCGCTGCCACGCGGCCTTCCAGTGCCAGATGTTCACCGCGACCTGCGCGCTGCCCATCCCGAAGAAGGGCGGATCGGCGTCGCCGGAGAGCTCGAGCGCGACGGCGTCGCCGAAGGCCTGCTGGCCGAGCAGCAGGTCGTCCTTCGTCGGGTCGGCCCACGTCAGGCGCACCGCCACGCTTGTCCCGTCGTGCAGGGCCTGCACCGACAGGCCCTCGATGCGGTCGTGCCGCCACCACAGCGGCATGAGCGCGATCCAGGTCGGCTCGACCGAGTCCCACACCGCGTCGTGGGGATCCACGCCGAGCGGCCCCGCGACGCGGCGCGCGACGAGGCGGTGCCGGCTCTGGAGCACGCGGCCCTCGGCGTCCGGATCGATCAGGCTCTGCACGTAGCGCACGAGCGGCCACAGCTCGTCCTGCGCGAGCGGCAGCGAGGGCATCGGCGTGCCGGGCATGCCGATCCAGATGCGCCGCGCGATGTCCTCGCCGCGGCTGCCGCCCTTGAAGATGCCGCGCGTGAAGTCGCGCGCGCCGATCGGCCAGCCCTCGCTGTCGAACTTCTCGACCGGCACGCGCGCCCGGCCGTCGTCGCCGTGGCAGGCGGCGCAGCTCTTGACGTACAACGCGCGGCCGCGCTCGAGGTCGGTGCTCGCCTCCGGCGGCGCCGGCGGCACCGCGGCAGGCGGGCCCGGCGTGCCGTAGTCGTCGAGGGCGTCGGCCAGCGCCTCCTCCGGCGCGAGGTCGGGATCGTCGGCCCGCGCGTCGGCCGCGCTGCCCTCGACGACGAGGCGCCGGATCTCCGCGACGAGCGCGCGCAGGTCGCTCTCGGGCAGGTGGCCCCAGGGCGGCATGGCCGAGCCCGGCATCCCGCGGCGCAGCGTGCCGAGGAGGTCGTCGTCGCTCGGCACGCCGTTCGTCGTCGACACGACCCGGAACGTGCCCGCGGCGAAGTTGCGCGGCTTGGGATCGAGCAGGTAGGCCACCGGCCCGTCGCCGCGCCCGGCGGCGCCGTGACAATCTGCGCACTGCCGCGCGAAGATCTCCGCGCCGCGCTGCAGCTGCAGCTGCAGCGAGCCGTCCGCGGCCGGCCCGGGCGCCTGCTGCAGGGCCAGCGCCATGCCCGCGAGCGCGATCACGATCGCTCCTGCCCAGCCGCGCGCGCCCGTCCGCTGCCCGGTCATCGCCTCGACCTCCTCTGTCCGCCGCCCATCGCGGCTCGGCGCGAGCCGGCGCCCGCGCGGAGCCGTGTCATGAGCAACCGGCATGCCGCGCGGCGTGCCGCGCCCGGCGCGGCGGGCCGCTCAGCAGCTCAGCAGCTCAGCATCCCCGCATCCATCCGGCGCTGGCGCATCTGGCGGGTCATGGACTCCACCACGACCGGATCCGCCAGTGCCTTGCGGGCCCACGGGAAGAGGATCTCCTCCTCCTTGCCGATGTGCTCGCGGTATTCGGCCACGATCGACAGCGCGGCCTGGCCAGCCGTCTTCGCATCGCGCTTCACCACGGCGCGCTTGAGCGCGGCCAGCAGCGCCTGGTGCTGCACGTGCTCGCGCTCCATGCAGTCCATCGGCGTCGGCCCTCCCATCGGGCCCAGCGCCTCGCGCAGGCGCGGGAACAGCGTCTGCTCCTCGTCGGCCGAGTGCATGGGCACGGCGGTGTCGAGGAAGGTGAGCACGTCGCCCAGCACGGCGAGGTGACGCTCGTCGATCACGGCCGCGGCCTTCAGCTCGCGCCCCAACGTCTCGAGCCGCGTCAGGCGCTCGAGGATGTGCTCGTGGCAGTCGTGCAGGATCGCGAACGCGTCGTGATGCCCGCAGCACTTCGTCGCCGGCGCGGGCACCGCCGCAGCCGCAGTCGCGTTCCGTGTGTTCGTCTCGGTCGTCATGAGGGATCTCCGGTGAGGACGAGATCAGGATCGTCCGTCCGAGGCGCCGCCGCCTTGACCGAGGTCAAGCGCCGCCGGATTTCCCTGGCCCCGGCTCACTCCTCGCCGGCGGCGCCGCTCTCGGCCAGCGCCTCGAGCGTCTTGCAGTCGAGCAGCGCCAGTGTCCGCCCGTCCACGCGGATCCAGCCGCGCTCGCGCCAGCGGTGCAGCAGCCGCGACAGCGTCTCCGGCGTGATCGACAGCTCGGCCGCGAGCTCCTTCTTGGCGACGGGCAGCTCGACGCGCAGCTCGCCCTTCACGGTGCGCGCCGGCAGCCGCAGCAGGTAGGTCGCGAGCCGGCTGCCGGCCGAGATCAGCGTGAGCACCTCGATGCGGTCGACGAGCGTGTGCAGCCAACCGCAGAGCGAGCCCACCATCGACGCGGCCAGCGCGCGCTCCTCCGCGAACAGCCGCAGGAAGCGCGGGCCATCGATGCGGATCAGCCGGCTCGGCTCGGCGGCCACCGCGCTGGCCGGGAAGATGCCGTGGTGGAAGAGCCCCGCCTCCGCGAAGGTGTGCCCCGGCCCGATGTGGTGCACGAGCTGCTCGCGGCCGTCCGGCGCCTGCCGGAAGACGCGGATCATGCCCGAGCGCACGGCGTAGAAGGCGTCGCAGCGCTGGCCGGCCTGGAACAGCGGCTCGCCGGCGGCCAGCTCGAGCTCGCGCGACAGGCCCGCCACCTTCGCGAGCAGCTCGGGCGACAGCTCGCGAAAGTGCGGCAGCGCCGCGAGGCCGGCGGCGAGGTCGTCGGCGGGTCGCTCGGACTTCATGCGGGTCGAGTTCAGTCTGCCCCGCTCGGCGTCCTAAGCTGGAACATCCGCTGCTCCCGCGATCTCTCCGGCGGCGCGGAGCATAGACCATTCTCGAGTTCCGCGGGGACCCGTCCTCGCGCCCCGCGCTACGCCGCCTCGGGCGGCTTGGCCCGGTACTCCGCCAGCAGATCGCGCAGCCAGTCGGCCGCCGGGCGCGTCGTGCCGTCAGGCAGCTTCACCAGGTAGGGCTTGCCCGAGAGCATGCTCTTGGTCGCGGCCTTGTCGATGAAGTCCTCGGGCGTCTTGATCTCGCGCTTGAAGTGCTCGTACTTGTCGCGGATGTGAGCGGCCGCCTCCGCCGCCGTGTGCTCGCTGCCGTTGCGGATGAAGGTCAGCCCCGACCCGGCGATGCGCGCGAGCAGGTACTCGACGACCGCCGTGACGTCCTCGGCGCGTGGCGGCGCGGGCGCGGGCGTCGCGGCCGGCACGCTCGGCGCGACCCCGCCCGGGATGGCGGGATCGACCGCCCCGCCCGACGGCCACGCCGCGGTCGACGGAGGAGGCGGCGGCGCGGCACGCTCGTCGCTCGAGCAACAGCCGGCGAGCACGGCGGCCAGCATGCAGGCGATCGTTGCGGGGAGGGTCTTCGTCACGGGGTGATCCAGCTGATCCAGCCAAAGGGCGGCGCTGGTCAGGTCAGCAAACCGCGGTCCGGCGCTTTTTCCGGCCGCCGCACGGCCGTCGCGGCGATCATGGGCGCCGGTGGACCCGCCCGACGACCGCGTCGCCTCGCCCGCCTTCGCCCTCCTCGCGCTGGCGGTCTATCTGGCGGTCGCCGTGACGCTTCTACAGAGCGCGCTCTTCGGCGACGACGTCGTCTCACCGGGCGCCTATTTCGCGCACAGCGGCCCCTTCCCCGTCGCGCTGCGCCAGCAGGTGCCGCAGGGCATCAACCTGCTCTCCGACCGCGTCAACCAGTTCATGCCCTGGCTGCGCTACGCGGCCGACTCCTACGCGGTCGATGGCCGGCTGCCGCTGTGGAAGAGCCTGGCCAGCTGCGGCGCGCCGCTCGTCGGCAACGGGCAGTCGGCGCTCTTCTTCCCCACGAACCTGCTCGCGATCGTGCTCGGCGCGCCCGACTGGGTGCACGCCGCGCAAGCGCTGGTCAAGCTCGCGGGCGGCGCCTTCTGCGCCTACCTGCTCGCGCGCCACCTGCGCCTCTCGTTCCTGGCCGCGCTGCTGGCCGGCCTCGTCTTCGGCTTCGGCGGCTTCCAGGTCGTCTTCCTCCAGCATCCCCACACGAACGTCTCGATGCTGCTGCCGCTGCTGCTGCTCGCGGCCGACCGCGCCGTGCTGTCGCCCACGCGCGGACGCGTCGCGCTGCTCGCGCTCGTCGCCGGCCTGCAGCACCTGGGCGGACACGCCGAGACGGCCGCGCACACCCAGCTCGCGGCCACCGCGCTCGGCCTTGTGCGCATCGGGTCGCTCCGGCGCGCGGCCCACCCCGGTGGCGGTGCCGGCGCCGCCGCGCCGCTGCGGCGGCTCGCTGCGCTCGCCGGCGGACTGCTCCTGGGCGCTGCGCTCGGCGCGCTGCAGATCCTGCCGCAGCTCGAGTACATCTCCGAGAGCGACACGCTCGAGCTGCGCTCGCGTCTCGCCGCCGAGGCCCAGGCCGCGCCCCAGCCGCTCGCGCCGATCCTGCTCTTCCTGGCGGCGCTCGCGGCCGCGCTGCTCGCCGTCCGCCACCTCGCGCGCGGCCGCCGCGCGCTCGGGATCGCGGCGGCAGCGGCCGTGCTCGTCGCCGCGGTGGCCTTCGGCCTGACCGAGGGCCTCTCGGCCGGACTCTCGCCGCACTTCGTCGCGCCGCTCGCCGCGGACTGGTTCGGCACGGTGCGCGACTACTTCGGCGCGCCGGCGTCGAACTACGTCGAGCAGAACGGCGCCTTCGCGGGCGCGGCCCTCGCGCTCGCGCTGCTCGGCCTGCTCGCGGGGCGGCCGCGCGGCGTCGCGAAGACGGCGGGCGCCTGTCTCGCCGTCGGCCTGCTCGCGCTCTTCACCGCGCCCGGCCTCGACCAGCTGTTCCACGCGCTGCCCGGGCTGCAGCTCGCCGTGAACACGCGCCTCTCGCTCCTCGCACTGCTCGCCACCGCGCTCCTGGCCGGCCTCGGCCTCGACGTCGTGGCCCGTGGCGCGGCGGCCGTCGCCGCTGCCGCCGCCGCGCCGCCGCGCGGCCCTCGCGTCGGCCTGCGCTTCGCGCTCGTCGGGCTGCTGCTGCTCGCCGGCAGCTACATCCCGCTGGCCGCCGGCGCGCGGAGCGGCGAGATCACCGGCCACGTCGCGCCCGACAACTTCCCTTCCTTCGCGGTGCACCCGTTGCCGGTCGACCAGATCTCCGAGCAGCTGCCGCCGGGGCTCGTCGCGCGCCTCGTCGATGGCGCCTCGCCGCTGCGCGAGCCCTACCTCTTCTTCGCGGGCTGGTTCGAGCCGCCGGGCGAGGTGGCGGGCGCGCTGCTCCTGTACGGTCCCGCCAATCGCGCGGTCTCGGCGGCCTGCGTGCCGCTCGAAGGGCGGTCGGCCTCGCTCTTCGTGGCCGCGATCCCGACCCAGGCCTTCCCGGCCGGCCGCTGCGACGTGCAGCTCCGGCTCAGCCTGGCGGAGGGGCGCGACGTCTTCTCCGAGCTCTTCACCGCGGCCGACGCGCCGGCGTCGGCCACGGCCTGGCCCTTCCCCGCGCGGCCCGCGCCGGGTCGCGCCGGCTCGCAGCTCGCGCTGCTGCTGCTCGCCGCGCTGCTGTGCGCCACACTGCCGCACGCGGCCGCCGCCACGACCCGCGAGGCCGGCCGGCTCGCGCTCGTCGCGCTGGTGGCCGCCAGCCTGCTGCCCTTCACCGCCGACATGCTGCCACTGCTGCCGTCGGGCGCCTTCTATCCGCGCTCGGGCGCGATCGACCGGCTGCGGCGGCTCGCGCCCGACGCGCGCATGGTCGCCATGGTCGCCGGCGACTTCTCGGCCGAGATCCCGGTCTGGTACGGCATCCCCGACGTGCGCGGCTACGACGCGCTGGCGCCGCGTCGCGTCGCGCGCCTGCTGCGTCGCGCCACCGACGAGGAGCCCTTCACGTGGCCGATGGAGCTGCTGCCCCACCGCGACCCGCCCGACCTCGCCCTGCTCGGCATGATGGCCGTCCGCTGCCTCGCCGGCTGGACCGGCGCGCCGCCCGACCTCGAGCGCCTGCACTTCACCGGCGAGCTCTTCCTGCCGGACTGGTCGCCCTTCCCGCTCGTCGCCAATCCGCACTATCTGCCGCGCGCGCGGCTCGTCGGGGAGGCGCGCATCGAGCCCGACGACGAGGCCGCCCTCGCGGCGCTCGCGGCGCCCGACTTCCCGCACGCGACGACCATCCTCCTCGCCGACGGGCCGGCCGGGCCCGCCACGCCCGCCGGGCCCGCCGCCACCGCACCCGACGAGTCGCTCGGCTTCGCACTCATCGTTCGCGACCGGCCCGACTTCGTGCGGCTCGGCGTCGAGGCGCGGCACCCGTGCTGGCTGGTCCTCGCCGACACCTTCTTTCCGGGCTGGACCGTCACCGTCGACGGCGAGCCCCGGTCGATCGCGCGCGCCAACACTGCCTTTCGGGCGGTCGCGGTCGGGCCCGGCGACCAGGTGGTCGAGTTCCGCTACGAACCGCTCTCGTTCCGCCTCGGGCTGATCGTCTCGGCGGGCGCCGCGCTCGCGCTGCTGGCGGTGGGCGGCGCGGCGCTCGTCAGGCGGCGGGCGGCGCGGCCACCGGCACCGCCACCGGCGGCGGGCGCAGCGACTTCGGCAGCTTGAGACGCAGCCACTCCGGCGGCGCGACCTCGTCGCTCCAGTTCTGGAGGAGCCGCCGCAGCCGGCGATTCAGCGGCAGGCCGACCCACCAGTGACTCGGCGGCGCGCTCGACAGCCCGTTGCGCGAATACAGCAAGCCCTCGCGACCCAGGCCCGGCAGGCCCGGCCGCAGCACGTCCGCGGCGGCCAGTGTCAGCCGCAGGGCGCGCCGGCCCAGGCTCTGCAGCGTGTGGAAGCGGCGGGCGCCGAACTGGAGCTCGCTGTCGCTGCAGTGCTTCCACCAGCCCGGGATGAAGCGTCGCCGCCGTCGGATCGGCCGTAACCACGAGCGCGTGTAGCCGCGGGCCGCGAGGCGGGCCAGGGTCGTGTGCACGGCGGACTTCGAGATGCGGCGGCCGGTCTCCTGCTGAATCAGGCCCCCGATCACGGCGGCCGAGGTGTCGGGGCCCAGGCGCGCGAGCGCGAGGAGGACGAGCTGCTGGAAGGGGCCGGCCAGGCGGACCTGGCGGCGCGCGGCGGGGGCGGCGATCACGGCGCTATCTCCACGGGAGGCAGGGGCGAGTCCTCGTGTCCGTCGTGGCCGGCCGTCTATTGTTTCCACACTGTGGAAGAAAATGACGGCGACCGAGCAGACCCGTGGTCGCCCCGCCGTCTCGCTGGTCCGGCAGCCGCCGCCGCCAGCAGCCCGCCGCGCCGCCTACCCCAGCGTCTTGATGAACGCATCGGCCTCGGCGATCGAGGCCTCCATGTCGTCGACGAGCTTCTCGACATCGGCCTCGATGGCCGCCACGTTGCCGTACAGCGATGAGATCGCCGCCGCGTTGAGGTTGTGCTTGAGGAACAGGACCTGGTCGCGGAAGCCGTTCAGCACCGGGTCCATGGCCTTCTCCGACTTGCGCATCGCCTCGATCACCGCGGTGTAACGCTCCCGCGTCTGCTCGAGCAGCGCCCGGCTCTTCTCGCGCAGCGCCGGATCGGTGTATTCGCCCTCTTCGCGCTTCCACTCGTCGAAGAGGTCGGTGGCGACCTCCTGGATGGAGTCGATGCTGTCGCGCACGTCGGCCGCCCGCACCTCGCAGCGGTCGAGCTCGCCCGAGAGCTTCTCGTAGAGGTTCTCGAGGTCCCCGCCCTTGAAGCCCGACGCCGCCTTGAAGGCCTCGAGCGTGCTGCGGAACTGCGTCTTGGCGTCCTCCTGGTCGGTGCGCCCGTCGACCACGCGGTCCTTGAGGATCTCGCGCTTCTCGACGCCGAAGGTCTCCATCACGGAGTAGTAGGTCGACGAGCAGCCCGTCAGCACCGCCAGCAGCACCGGCAGCAGCAGCACCGACAGCAGCAGCGCCGGCAGCAGCAGCGCCGGGCCAAGGGACGCGCGCCTGAGCATGATGATCACCTCCGGCCGGCATCGTACCGTCCGCCCGAGCCTGCTAGGCTGGGCCGGCCATGCCGGTCGTCACGGTCGCGGGACTGTCGAAGAGCTACGGCCCGGTCAAGGCCGTCGACGACGTGAGCTTTGCGGTCGAGGCCGGCGACGTCTTCGGCCTGCTCGGCCCCAACGGCTCGGGCAAGACCACGACGCTGGCGTGCCTGCTCGGCCTGCTGCGCTTCGACGCCGGCACGATCGAGGTGCTCGGCCGCCCGGCCGCCGCCATCGAGCGCACCGCCGGCGAGGTCGCGGTCGTGTTCGACTCGGCCACACTCGTGGACGGTCTGACCTGCCGCCAGAACCTCGAGTACGCTCGCCAGCTCCTGGGCCACGAGGGCGGCCGGCCGGGCGACGACGCCTTGCGCTTGACCGGCATCGAGGGCTTGGCCGACCGCCGCGCCGGCCGCCTCTCGCTGGGCCAGCGCCGCCGCCTCTCGATCGCCCGCGCCCTCATCGGCCGGCCGCGCCTCGTGGTGCTCGACGAGCCGCTCTCGGGCCTCGACACCGTCGGTGTGCGCGCCATGCTCGAGCTGTTCTCCGCGCTGCAGCGCGAGGGCCTGACGCTGATCCTGTCGAGCCACCGCCTGCACGAGATGGAGACGGTGGTCAACCGCGTCGCCGTGCTCCTTCGCGGCCGCCTCGTGGCGAACGCGCCGCTCGACGAGCTGCTGCAGGGCGGCCGCCCGCGCCTGCGCGTGCGCGCCGCGCCGGGCGACGTCGCCGACGGTGTGCTCGCCGGGCTGGTCGGCCGCGCCGGCTACGAGCGCCGCCCGGGCACCGGCGGCGGCGACGAGTTCGTGCTCGCGCCGAGCGACGCCGACCCGGCCGCCTTGAACCAGGCGCTCGTCGGCGCCGGCTGCGCGGTCTCGGCGCTCGTGCCCGAGCGCATCACGTTGCAGTCGGCCTTCGAGAGCCTGCTCGACGGCGACGGCCATGGCGGTGGCGGCGGCGGCGGTGCCGGTAGCGGTGGCGCCGAGGTGCCGCCGTGACCGGCACGCTGCGGACGCTGCGCGCCGAGTGGTATCGCCTCGTGCGCAGCCGCGCCGTGCTCGGCGCCGCGCTCTTCGTGGCGGCGGTCGCGGCGCTGCGCGTGTTCGCGGCGCGGATGTCCGAGCTGGCCGGCTACGCCGCCGAGGTGCAGCGCGCGCTCTCGCGCGGCACCCCGGCGCCGCCCGCCCCGCCGGTCGGCAACGCCTGGGCCCCCTTCGCGGACGGCTGGCTGGCCGGCCTGACCGTCGCCACGCTGCTGCTCATCATCCTCGCGGCGCGCTCGCTGGCGGGCGACCGCGAGTCCGGCCTGCTGCGCGTGGCGCGCACGCGCAGCGTGTCGCGGGCCGGGCTCGTCGCCGGCCGCGCGCTGCTGGGCCTGCTGCTCGTCGTGACGGCCATGCTGCTGACGGGCGTCGCGTCGCTGGCCGCGGCGGCGTGGTGGTTCGACTTCCTGCCCGTGCAGGAGGGCAGCTACGTGCTCGTCTCGACGCCCGAGCTGCGCCTCGAGCTGCTGCGCGCCGTGGCCGCGACCCTCCCGCCCCTCATGGCGACCTGGTGCTTCGGCCTGTGGATCTCGTCGATCGCGCGCGGCGGCACGGGCGCGGTCAGCGGCGCGCTGGCGCTGTACCTGGGCTTCGACCTGTTCAAGGCCGTGCTCGGCGACCGCCAGTACCTGGCCTTCGCGGCCTTCAACCCGTCCTTCGTCGACCACTCGTGCCTCAAGGAGTTCGCGGGCATCGCGCGCGGCTTCTCGGACGCCGGCTACTCGAGCACGCTCTACGCACAGAACCTGTGGCTGCCCTGGCCGCAGGCCGTGCTGTTGCTGCTGCTGGCCGGCTGGATCACCTCGCGCCGGGCGCTGTGAGGGCCGGCTCGCGACCGCCGTGACACGGCGGGGCCGCAAGTGTCCTGCTGGTGGGCCGCGCGCCGGCTGCTAACCTGCGCAGGATGCTCCGCGCACCCCCACGCCCGAGGCCGCGGCCAGACCCCTCGGGCGGACGGGTCGCGCACCGCACCGCCGCGCGATTCGCCGCGCGATTCGCCGCCGCGCTGCTCGTCGCCGCCGCGCTGGCGGGCTGCGTGTCGAGCGCGCCGCTCGCGCCGGTGCCCGAGCCGCTGCCCGAGGCGCTGGCCTGGCAGGCGCAGGCGCCGCAGGGCGCCTTCCTCGGGCTCGAGGGCGAGGAGAACGACAGCGGCTCGCTCGATGAGCTGTTCTTCGAGCCCGGTGTGCGCGTGCGCGGCGTCGTCGCGAACTCGCCCGCCGCGGCCGCGGGCCTGCAGCCCGGCGACGTCGTGCTCGCGCTCGACGGCCGCGAGGTCAACGACCCGGGCGCGCTCGAGGCGCTCGTCGGGGCGCACGCGGGGGGCGAGGGCGTCGAGCTCTCCGTGCAGCGCGGCGACACGGTGTTCGCGGTGCCGGTCACGCTGGCCGGCTCGACCGCGACCGCGGGCGCGGGCGCGGACGCGGACTCGGGCGCGGACGCGGACTCGGACGCGGGGACGGGCTCGGGCGCCACGCTGGCGCAGCCGCGCTACCGGCTCGATCCGGCCCGCTCGCGCGCGGGCTGGGCCACGGGACAGGGCGGCGTCGTGCTCGTCTCGGCGCCGGCCGACTCGCCGGTGCTCGAGGCCGGCCTGCAGCTCGGCGACGTCGTGACCGCCGTCGACGGCCAGAGCGTCGTCTCCGACCGCGAGCTCATCCGCCTGCTCCAGGTGCGCGAGCCGGGCGCGGAGGTCGAGCTGACCGTCGAGGGCCCGCGCGGGAGCGGCAGCGGACCGCGCGCGGTGGAGGTCGAGCTGCAGTCGCAGCCCACCAAGATCGTGGGCCTCAAGCTGCCGCTGCTCTTCGAGTACGAGGCCTCGATCGACGGGCACAAGACGACGACGCGCGTGCTCGACCTCTACATCCTGCAGCTCTTCGAGTACCGGCGCGACGAGGGCGAGCGCACCTGGGTGCTGCTCGAGCTCTTCGGCTGGGAGGTCTTCACCTTCTCGACCGGCGTGGGCGAGCTGGCCTCATGACGCGACCCCTGCTGCTGGCGGCGCTGCTCGCGGCGGCGGCGGCGGCCGCGGCCGCGGCGCCGGCGGCCCCTGCGCCCGCGGCCGCGTCGCCCACCGCGCGCGGCGGGGACGACGCCGAGGGCGAGGCCGACGTCGGCTTCACGCCGGTCACCATCCGCGTCGAGGGCGAGCTGCTCGACACGCGCTTCGCCGACATGGACGGCGACGGCCGCAACGATCTCGTCACCGCGGTGCTCGCGCGGCGGCCCGGCCTGCCGGCGCGGCGCGAGATCCGCATCCACGCGCTGGCCGCCGACGGCAGCTTCCCGCTGCAGCCGACGCACGTGATCACGGTGCCCGACGACGTCATCGTCTACGGCTTCGCGGACGTGCGCGACGAGCCCGGCCGCGAGCTGCTGCTGCTCACGCGCTCGGGCATCCACACCCTGTCGCCGCAGATCGAGGGGCTGCGCGAGAACCTGCGGCGGCTGGCGACCCGTGATCTGCTCTACCAGGTGCCGAGCTCGCGCTCGCTGTCGAGCTGGTCCTACGTGCTCGAGCGGCCTGGCGCGCACGACCTGCTGCTGGTGCCGGGCGCCGAGGGCCTGTCGGTCTGGGGGCCTGCAGCGGGCGCCGGCGGTGGCGGCACGAATGGCGGCAGCGGCGGCGGCGGCAGCGGCAGCGGCAGCGGCAGTGGCGCGGGCGCGACCGGCGGAGCGGCGCCGGGCGACGACTACGCTCCGCTGGCCGAGCTCGGCGGCGGCGGCGGCGACGGCGGCTTCAGCGTGAAGTCGCCGGGCGCGGTGCAGGTCTCGGGCCTCGGCATCCGCGGCTCGGTCGACTCGGGCCGCAACCGCGGGCTGTTCCTCGAGGACGCGCCGGCCGCCTACGCCGCGCTCCTGCAGGCCGAGATGCACACCGACGCGCCGGCCCTCGCCGACGTGGACGGCGACGGGCAGAAGGACATCGTCTTCTTCGACGGCAAGACGCTGCGCATCCACCTCGCGAAGGCGGGCTTCGCGTCGACGCCGAGCCGCGTCGAGAGCGTGCCCGACTGGCTCGATCCGGGCGACGGCGGCCTCCTCCTCCACCTGCGCGATCTCGACGGCGACGGCGACGTCGACGCCTACGCGCGCGTCGCCCCGAAGGAGGGCGGGATCGAGCACGGGACGTTCACCTACTTCGTCATGCGCAACGACGGCAGCCGGATCTTCCCCGAGCAACCGCAGCAGGTGCTGCGCTTCGAGGGCAACGGCACGGACAGCGAGCTGACCGACGTCGATGGCGACGGCCGGCTCGACCTCGTCGTCACGAAGTACGAGCTGCCCTCGCTGACCGACCTGGCCGGCGGCTTCAAGCTCACGCGCTCGGCGCTGGTCTACTTCGCCAGCGACGGCGACGAGCCCTTCGAGCGCAAGCCGGCGATCAAGGACGAGCAGCTGTTCACGATCGACTCGCTGCAGGACGCGCTCGTCGACCGCCACATCTCCGGCGACTTCTCGGGCGACGGCCTGGCCGACCTGGTCGAGGTCGACCTGACCGGGCGCGTCGTGATCCGCCGCGTGACGAGCGAGCACCACTTCTTCGGCGGCGACGAGTGGAAGGTCGAGGAGACGCCCTGGAAGCGGCTCGACCTCGGCTCGAGCCTCAAGGGCCTGCAGCTGCAGGACGTCAACGGCGACGGCCTCGGCGACCTGATCAACCCCGGCACCGACAGCCTGACGCTGCTGCTCTCGCACCGGACGGGAGGCGGGCGATGAGGACGCGCGCGGCGGGACGGGCGCTCGCGACCGTGGCGCTGGCGAGCGTGGCGTTCGGGGCGGGCGCGGGCGCGGGCGCGGCGGCAGCCGCGGCGCAGACGCCCGCGGGCCCGGGCGCGCCGGCCGCGAGCAGCTACGTCGTGAGCGACGGCCAGGCGCGGCTCGCGCTGCGCGACCTCGACGGCGACGGGCGCAAGGACCTGCTCGCCGTCGCGCCCGAGGGGCTGTCGTGGCGGCGGCTGCGCGAGGACGGCACCTTCCCCGCCGTCGACGACGGCCTGCTCGCCTGGCCCTCGAAGACCGTGGGCTGGACCGTGGTCGACCTCGACGCCGACGGCCGCACCGAGGTCGTGCTGCTCATCGACGGCACGCGCATCGCGACGGTCGGGCCGGACGAGCAGGGCGCGCTCGTGCTCTCGCCCGACGTCGTCCCCGACGCCAAGGGCTTCCTCCCGCGCGGCATCCGGCGCGTGAACTTCGTGCGCGACGTCGACGGCGACGGCCGCCTCGACCTCGTCATCCCCGGCGCCGGGAAGTTCCTGATCCGGCTGCGGCAGGAGCAGGGCTGGGCACCGGCGCTGCCCGTGGGCTTCCAGGCCAGCGTGAACATCGAGCTCGGCGACCCGAGCCGGCTCGACGCGGAGTTCGCGCAGGACGTGCAGATCCCCTGGTTCACGCTGCAGGACGTCGACGGCGACGGCCGGACCGACCTCGTGACCGAGACCGAGAAGGTCGCGCAGTTCCATCTCGCGCGGCCGGCGCTGCCCGAGAAGCCGACCTGGACGCTCGATCTCGCCGCGCTGGCCGCGACGGTGCCCAAGCCCGAGCGCCTCGACCTCGACGACCTGCTCGCGAACGTCGAGGTGCCGGTGAACTGGAAGGTCGCCGATCTCGACGGCGACGCGCCCAACGACCTGGTGATCCAGAAGGGCGGAACGATCTCGGTCTACCGCGACGGCAGCGTGGGGCCGAAGCTCGAGTCGCCCGACCAGGTGCTCAAGGCCAGCGGCAACGTGCTCTACTTCCTGCTGCGCGACGTGAACAAGGACAAGCTGCCCGACCTGCAGCTCCTGCGCGGCGACACGCTCTCGATCGGCGAGGTGCTGCGGCTGCTCGTCGTGCCGGGCTCGCTCGACTTCGACGTCTTCAGCTACGTCAACGAGGGCGGGCAGTTCGCGCGCAAGCCGAGCGTGACGACGACGCTCTCGCTGCGCATCCCGGCGGTGCTCGGCTTCCTCGACGACTTCAAGGAGATGCGCGACCTCTACCGCAGCCGGCGCGACGTGCCCGCGCAGGCGGCGGCGCTCGAGAGCGACGGCGCGCGCGACGACGTCGTCGACGTGCTGCCCGGGGCGGCCCCCGAGGGCGGCGGCGCGGCCGGGCCGGGCGCGCTCGGCGTGTGGAAGCGCGCGGTGCCCGAGGGCTTCCAGCCGGGCGGCCTGGGCGAGCTGAAGAAGTTCGGGCCCGACGAGCTGCTCGAGGAGTACGCGCTGAGCAAGCTCGACGCGCTCAGCAACGGGGGC
>Ga0111539_10001628_pt1 | contig 30018 bp, 29 predicted proteins | sample RhiMethybrSRZTD1_FD_79667 | JGI IMG/M metagenome (GOLD analysis project Ga0111539, IMG submission 79667) | Populus rhizosphere microbial communities from Tennessee, USA - Rhizosphere MetaG P. TD hybrid SRZTD1 (version 2) (version 2) | ecosystem: Host-associated > Plants > Roots > Rhizosphere >...
GAGATCTACGACCGCATCGCGTTCGCGGGTGTTGGTCGCTACAACGAGTTCGACTCGCTGCGCGTCGCGGGCATCCGCAGCGCCGACCTCAAGGGCTACTCGTACAGCCGCGAGGACGTCGACGCCCAGAGCCTCGCCAACGCCTACGCGCAGATGCTGGGCGACGTGTTCACCCACGAGATCAAGCCGATGGAGGTCGAGATCGTGGTGGCCGAGCTCGGCGAGGCGGCGGCCCGCGACCGGTTGTTCCACATCTTCTACGACGGGACCGTCGTCGACGAGACCGACTTCACGGTGCTCGGCGGCGGCGAGGCCGACGCCATCACCGAGCGGCTGAAGTCCAGCTACCAGGCCGACCAGCCGCTGGCCGACGCCCTGCGCACGGCGGTCGGGGCGCTCACCGGGCCCGAGCGCACCCTCGACGCCTCCGAGCTCGAGGTGGCGGTGCTGAGCCGCGGCAGCGGCCGCCGGTCGTTCCGCCGGCTCACCGACGACGAGGTCACGTCCGCCCTCGGCGGCGCAGCCATCGAGGTCGAGGCCGAGCCCGACGCCCCGACGGCCGAGAGCACGTCGACCGAGCCCGACGCTCCCGCGGCCGAGACCACCTCGACCGAGACCGAGACCGAGGCCGAGACCGACGCCGAGGTGGAACTGCCGGGCGACGAGTCGGGCGACGCCGCCGGCGACACCCCCGAGGCCTGACGGCCGGGGCGTCCCCGCCGTCGTGGCGGCGGCGCGCCGTCGGCGGCCGCTCAGTGCCAGGTGAGCGCCAGCAGGCGGCCGAGCAGCGTGGCCGCCGCCACGAGCACGAGGGCGAGCAGCACCCACCGCGCCTTGGCGGAGCGCTCGCCCGGGCCGTCGCCGACGTCGGCGGTCGCCTCGTCGGCGATCGGCCCCTGCTCGCTCACCACCTCACGGGCGACGGCCAGCTCGTCCTCGGCGACCAGCACCACGACCGGTCCCATCGGGTAGGGCCCGTCGACGTTGCCGCGCAGCTCCCAGACGATCCCCTCGGCGCCCAGGTGGGCCGCGAGCACGCGGGCCTCGAAGGCGGACGCGGCCGTCGTCAACGGCACCATGGGTCCGATCGTCACGTCGCCACGGTACCGATCCATGGCGTCGGAGGTCGGCGCGGCTCGCCGGGGCGCGCGGCGCGCCCCTGGTCACGGGGCACGTCGACGAGCGTCGACCCCGGTGCCCGGGGACGGCGGTAGCGTGCGAACCATGAGCGGTCGCCCGGCCCGTCGAGAGACCTGAGCGAGGGGACAGCACGTGGAGCGACGCATCTTCGGCCTCGAGAACGAGTACGGCGTCACCTGCACGCTCCGCGGCCAGCGACGGCTCAGCCCCGACGAGGTGGCGCGCTACCTGTTCCGCCGGGTCGTGTCGTGGGGCCGGTCGAGCAACGTGTTCCTGGCCAACGGCGCCCGGCTCTACCTCGACGTGGGCAGCCACCCCGAGTACGCCACCCCCGAGTGCGACTCGATCCTCGACCTGGTCACCCACGACAAGGCCGGCGAGCGCATCCTCGAGCAGCTGCTGGTGTCGGCCGAGGCCCGCCTGCGGGAAGAGGGCATCCGGGGCGTCATCTACCTGTTCAAGAACAACACCGACTCGGCGGGCAACAGCTACGGCTGTCACGAGAACTACCTGACGTCGCGGCGCGACGACTTCGCCCACTACGCCGAGGTGCTGATCCCGTTCTTCGTGTTGCGGCAGATCTACGCGGGGGCGGGGAAGGTGCTGCAGACGGCCCGGGGGGCGATGTACTGCATCGCCCAGCGGGCCGAGCACATCTGGGAGGGCGTGTCGTCGGCCACGACCCGCAGCCGCCCGATCATCAACACCCGCGACGAGCCCCTCTCCGACGCCGAGCGCTACCGCCGGCTCCACGTGATCGTGGGCGACTCGAACATGAGCGAGTACGCCACGTTCCTCAAGGTCGGGGCCACGTCGATCCTGCTGCGCATGCTCGAGGACCCGTCGTTCGTGCTGCGGGACATGACGCTCGAGAACCCCATCCGGGCCATCCGCGAGATCAGCCACGATCCGACCATGAAGCGCCTGGTCCGACTGGCGAACGGGCGGGAGGCGTCCGCGCTCGACATCCAGACCGAGTACCTGGAGCGAGCCCAGCGCTACGCCCAGACCCGCGACCTCTCGCCGCTGGAGGTGCAGGCGCTGCAGATGTGGGAGCACTGCCTCACCCGTCTCGCCGACGACCCGCTGACGCTCGACCGCGAGGTCGACTGGGTGATCAAGCACAAGCTGATCGAGTCGTACTGCGCCCGGCACGAGCTGCCGCTGTCGGACCCGCGTGTGGCGCTGCTCGACCTGCAGTACCACGACATCGATCGGCGCCGGGGGCTCTTCTACAAGATGCAGCAGCGCGGGCAGGTCGAGCGGGTGACCAGCGACGAGGCGATCGACGAGGCCGTCGAGACCCCGCCCCAGACCACGCGGGCCCGCCTGCGGGGCGAGTTCATCCGCCGGGCCAAGGAGCGCAAGCGCGACTACACGGTCGACTGGGTCCACCTGAAGCTCAACGACCAGGCGCAGCGCACGGTCCTCTGCAACGACCCCTTCCGCTCGCACGACGAGCGGGTCGACCGCCTGATCGCCGGCCTCTAGCCGGGCTTTCCCGGCCAGATGTGGTGCGCGCCGCGTGACGCTGTGGTGGACGGCCCGGAGGTCAGAACCTGAAGCGACTCAGGCCACCCGGCTCCGTGCCCAGCACCACGGTCGCCGATCGTGGCTCGATGCGGTACACGTTCCACGGAGGCGGCCCCAGTGCCGGCGCGTTGAAGGGGGCGGTGATGCCGGTCCCCGTCTCGTCGGGTTCGGCCGGCCAGCCGGTCTCCGCCCACGCCCCGGCGATGCGCGCCACCGTGGGGGCGTCGGTCACCCGTGCTGCGCGACCCTCGATCACGACGTCTGCGTCCCGGATCGACACGGCGACCGAGCAGCGCGGATCGCGCGCGACGTTGCGGCCCTTGCGGGTGCCCGCGCCCGTCTGGAACCAGAAGTTGCCATCGAGCCAGATGGCACCGACGGCGGTCACATGCGGGCTGCCGTCCTCGTTGATCGTCGTGAGCCACGTCGTGCGAGCGTTGTGCGCGTCGGGAGCGGGCGCCGATCCCGCATCGAGCTTCTCGACGACTCCCGCCCAGTCCACCGGCGGCAGCCCGTCCGCCGCACCCAGGTTGATGGTGTCCATGACGTCTCCCTTCCTCGCACTGTGGCGCCGTACCACGGCGTGTCGCAGATCAGACGTGCACCGGTCAGCAGACTCATCGCGCGGGAAGGCCCCGCCGCCGGTCGGGCCTGGCCGCACCCGACCTCGACCGCCGGTCGCTCAACGGTCGACGTCATCGCGACCGCATGCTGACGGAGTTCCCGCCCCACCGCCGAACGTCCGTCCGCACGACCGGCTGACCTGAGGCCCGCAACAGGTCCGGGGGGTGCTCTCCGGCGTCCGCGTCATCGGGTGGTGAGATCGGTGGTCGAGGGCTCCTGACCGCCGCGGCCGCGACGTCCTGGTGTCATGCGCGAGCCAGCACGCTGATGCGACCGGGCTCGCCGTTGCACGCGACGACGGTCAGGCCCTGGTCCTCGACGAGACGGGGGAGGGAGCTCGTGTCGTAGAAGCGGACGACGCCGGGCACGAGGTGGTAGCACGCGGCGCGCAGCCGCCAGTACAGGTTCTGGGACGTGAGCGACCTGCTGTCGCGGGCGGGAGCGGTGATCAACAGGTGCCCGCCGGGCCGGAGGCAGCGCCGGATCTCGGCGATGAAGGCCGCGGGCTGCGGGAGGTGCTGGAGGACGAGGATCGCGAGGACACCTCCGAGCGACGCGTCCGCGAAGCGGAGCGGCGCGCTGACGTCGTGCACGTCGAACGTCGCGTCGACCTCGTCGCGCCCGGCTCGTGTCCGTGCGACCTGGACCATGCGAGGTGACCCGTCGACCCCGACGACGTCGTACCCGCGCCGCGCGAGCGCGAGCGCGTGCGCGCCGGGCCCGCAGCCGAGGTCGGCGACAGGTCCGGGCGGTGCGACCACGTGCGCGAGCTCATCAGCGGCCCGCTCGACCAGCTCACGGTGCTCCGGCTCGTCGCGTCGCCGCCCCCAGGCCGCGCTCTCGCGGTCGTACACGAAGCGGAAGAACCAGTGCGGGGCAGGCATGGCGGTGACGATCAGCCGTCAGCCGGTGCTGGCGGGCGGGCCGTCGAGCAGTCGAGGGACGTACTCGACGAGCTGGATCCGCCCGTCGAAGGTCCGGCTGGCGATCATGTCGAGCCCGACATCGGGGTAGCCGTCGTAGATGCGCTCTCGGCCGGTCGCACCCGTGATCACCGGGAACATGACCACCCTGAAGCGGTCCACCAGGCCCGCTCGCAGCAACGACCGGCACAGGCTGACGCTGCCGATCGTCCGCAGAGGGGCGGCGCCGTCGCGCTTCATCGCCCGGACGGCCTCGATCGCGTCCCCGCTGACGAGCTCCGAGTTCGCCCACGACAGCGGGGCTCGGATGGTGGAGGAGAAGACCACCTTGGACGCCCGGGTCAGCTGATCGACCGAATCGGTCTCGTCCTCCGTGAGCTGGTCCGGGTCCGGGCCCGCCGCCTCGGCCGCGAACCCGGACATCAGCCGGTAGGTCGTCGCTCCCATCAGCAATCGGGCGTGGGGATCGGTGTCCTCCTCGAGCCAGGCGAGGTACTCGGGGCCTTCGAGCCCCCAGAACCCGGGCCAACCCTCGGCCGACGCATGGCCGTCCAGCGAGGTGATGAAGTCGACGAGGAGCTGTGGCATGGGTTCCCTTCCCTCCGCGTGAGCGGGACGACGTGCACCGACCGGGTCACTGTGCAGCCTCGCATCTGCTCACGACCTCGACGCCGCACTCGTCACGGCCGGGGCCCCCGTTCGCCCGGTCCTGGCCGGGCCCGCCGCGAAGGATGTCGTCCCCCCTGCCCCCGAGCAGCCGATCGTCGCCGTCGCCACCGTCGACGGTGTCGTCGCCGTCGCCCGCCGGGACGAGGTCGCGGCCGGCGCCGGCCGTGACCACGTCGGCCCCCCCGCCGGCCAGGACCACGTCGTCGCCGTCGCCCGCCAGCACCGTGTCGTCGCCGGACCCGGCGACCACGATGTCCGAGCCGCCCCCGGCGCAGATGACGTCGTCACCGCCGGTTCCGATCAGGACGTCCGCCCCGTCGGTCCCCTCGATCGTGCAGCCGACGCTCACGGCGTCCGACGACATGTCCGCGCCACCGTCGTCGTCGACGACCCGGATCGTCACGTCGTAGCGCCCCGGGCGGGCGTACGCGTGCTCGCCCGTGGCCACCGCGGTGCCGGCTCCCTGCGCCACCGCCAACGGCTCGACGGTGCCGTCGCCCCAGTCGACCTCGGCCTGGTGGGTGTCGGCCGCGCCGGGGTCGGCCAGGGGGGCCGTCACCGCCAGCCTGCGATCGGGCGCCGGATCCAGCTCGACGTCGCCGAGCTCGGGGGCGACGTTCACGGTGGTGACCTCCGCCGTGTCGCTGCCCGCGATCCCGTGGGCGTTGGTGGCGGTCACCGTCAGGGTCTCGCGACCGTCGTCGTGACCGGTGTAGGAGGGGCGGGCGCGGGTGGGGTCGTCGAGCCGGTCGGCGGGTGACCAGGCGTACGTGACGCCGTCGCCGGTCCCGGACCCCGTGAGCTCGACGGTCGAGCCCTCGGCGACGTCGTACGGTCCTCCCGCGTCGGCCTCGACGTCGAAGTACCCGCGCTCGTCCAGCACCTCGTCGACGACGAACCGGGTCGCCCGGTGCATGACCTCCCGCACCCGGGCGCTGACCGATCCATGGGTCAGCCCCTCGTAGCCGACGTACTCGCAGGTGATGCCCGCCTCGGCCGCCATGGGGCAGGTGTCCGCGGGCGACCCCCACGGCATCAGGCGGTCGGCCGTGCCGTGGAGCACGATCGCCGGCGGCTCGCCGGGGTCGGGGACGGCGAACGGTCCCAGCTGCGGAAGCCCCGGCTCGTCGGGCCGCACGAACCAGCCCTCGAGCGGGACGGCCGCGGCGATGCCCGAGTGTTCCGGACCGAGCTGGCCGGGCATGTAGGCGAGGTTGGTGGTGGTCACCGCCCCGGCCGAGAAGCCACCGGCCACGATCACGTGCGGGTCGATGCCGTACTCGGCGGCGTGGTCCCGCACCCAGTCCACGGCCGCCGTGGCGTCCTCGTAGGCGTCGATCATGGCGCCGTACAGCTCGGCGTGGTCGTTCGGGTCCATCTCCGGACGGGTCCGGTACCCGATGTCGATGCCGACGTAGCCCCGCTGGGCGGCCGCGGCCGCGTGCAGGGGCATGCCCCCGCCGCCGGTGCCGCCCTTGAACCAGCCGCCATGCATCCAGATGACCGCAGGGCGGCTCGTGGCCGTGTCCCCGGCGGGCCGGTAGACGTCGAGCCGAAGGTCGACGTCGTCGCCACGGTGGTCGACGGTCCGCCGGTAGACGACGTCCTCGACCACGTCGACCTCGTCGAACACGGGGTCGAGGTAGCGGCCCCGGGGCGGGTCCGGCGGCCCGAACGCCAATGGCGCGGTGGCCCGCCGCTGGCTCGCCTGATCCTCGGCCACCACGACGCAGCCGGTCGCCCGGCAGTCGACCGGCGCAGCGCCCGCCTCGCCCGTCCCGAAGGTGGCGAACGCATGCATCCGCAGCTCGAAGGCGCCGGCGGGGTCGGGGGTCGGCAGCTCCTGCGTCTCCCCGTCACAGCGGCCGGGTGCGGCGGCGTCGCACACGCTCACCCGCACCGTCGAGCCCGGGGTGAGGTCGCGGCCCCGGACGGTCAGTTCGGTCACGTCGCCCAGGCCGGCGGACGGGGTGACCTCCAGCGTCGGCGCGGGACCCGGTGTGGCCTCCTCGTCGAAGGCGAGCGGGGCGTGGGCGGCCCACACGGTGTCGAGCGTCTCCCACGGCCGGGTGGTGGCCACGAGCACGCAGCGGGGCCCGCCGACCGGCGCCCGGCAGTCGATGTCGCCCTGCTCGGTGGCGATCACCTGCCAGACCCGGAGGTCGATGGTGAGGGAACCGTCGGGGCCCGGCTCGGGCGGCTCGGTCGCCGGGTCCATGAGCGAGCGGCAGCTGGCGAACGACGGCTGCGGGCCGCACTGCAGGACCTGCACGCCCGTCGCGCCGCGGTGCCCGAGGTCCCGGCCCTCGATCCGGACGGCCTGTCCGTCGAGCAGGTCGGTCGACGGCGTCACCGTGACCGCCGGCGGGGGCAGGAGGGGCGCGCCGGCGTCGAAGCCGATGGGCGTCGTCACACTGCCCCCCAGCGGATCCTCGACCGAGAACGCGGTGGTGGCCACGACGCAGCTCCCCGCGATCCGGCAGTCGACGGTGCCGCGCCGCTCCGTGTGGAGGACGGCGAAGAGCCGGAGGTCACCACCCGCCGTCCCGTCGGTGGCGGGTTCGAGCAGCGTCGCTCCGGCCATCAGGTCGCAGTCCGCGAGATCTCGCGGCGTGGACGCGCACTGCAGGGCGAACGAGTCGACGGGCAGTCCGGTCGAGGTGACCCGCACGGTCTGGCCGTCGGTCAGCTCGGCGGCGGGCGTGACGGTCACGGTCGGGGCGGCCATCGGGACGGCGGACGCCACGCCGCTCGACGCTTGCAGCCCGGCGACGGGCGGCCCGAACGCGGCTGCCGCCGCGAGGGCGGCCATGGCCACGACCATCGCGACACGTCGCCGCCGCCATCTCCCCACGAGCGCCGCCCGCCGGGTCCGCCCGCTCACGCGGGCGCTCGGTGCCCGGCCCGGTGGCGTGGCTGCGACGGGGCCGCCTGTCCTCGGGGCCGACCCGCCCGGGTGCGTCCCACGAGTCCCCGGCCCGTCGGTGTGAGCCTCGTTCGCCGATCGCTTCCGCCGCATGTTCGCCTCCGCTGCCCGCGCCGCACCGGTGCACGGTCGCTGGCAGATCGACGGCCGACACGGTCGATCGGTTCCCGACGATCCTCAGCGGCGTGGCGGCCCCGACGTCGGGATCGTCCGGTGCCGGAGGCCTGTTCCCCTGGTCTCGCTGCCGTGGCGAGGCCGAGGACGTCGCCCCGGGCCGTCGTGAACGGCCGCGCACCCGGGACTCATGGCCCTGGTCACCCCTCCTCCCCGCCACGAGGATGCGAGTGGAGAGGAGGCACCGGCGTGAGCACGATCTCCGACGTAGCGACGACCATGGCCCGAGCACCGCTCGACTCGCTCGGGCACCGTGCCTCGCTGGCGCACGAGATGGTCGCCTCGGGGCGGGACCCCGACTTCATCCGGCGCCAGCTCCCCGTCGTCGAGGCCGCCCTCCGCTACTTCGCACCGGAGGTGCGCCACGACGAGCGCCTGCCCGCCGCCGGCCCGGTGCTGGTGGTGGGGAACCACTCGGGCCTCTTCTACATGCCGGACATGTGGGCCACCGCGGTGGCGATCGTGCGCCGCCGCGGGGTCGACTCCCCCGCCTACGGGCTCGGCTACGACCTGCTGTTCGCCATCCCGGGCGTCGAGTCGGTCCTCCGCCGCTTCGGGGCCCTGCCCGCCAGCGGCACCGCCGGCGAGCAGGCGCTCGCCGAGGACGCCGCCCTGCTCGTCTACCCCGGCGGTGACTGGGAGGCGTGCCGGCCGTGGACGCAACGCAACCGTGTCGACCTGCACGGGCGGAAGGGCTTCGTGCGCCTCGCCCTCCGCGCCGGGGTCCCCGTCGTGCCCGTCGTCGCCCACGGCGCCCACAACAGCGTGTGCGTGCTGACCAGGGGCGAGCGCATCGCCCACACCCTGGGGTTCGAGCGGGTGCGCGTGAAGGTCATGCCCTTCGTCCTCGGCGTGCCCTTCGGGGTGACGCCGGTGGTGCTGCCACCGCTGCCGCTGCCGGCGAAGGTGACCGTCGACTTCCTCGCCCCGCTCGACTGGTCCGGCGAGGACCCGGCGGCGGCCGACGATCCCCGGGTGGTGCAGCAGCACTACGACGAGGTGACCGACGTCCTCCAGGCGGGGCTGGACGCACTCGTCGCCGACCGCCCCCACCCGCTCCTCAGCCGCTTCGGCCTGTCCCGCTGAGCCGGCGGCGACGACCGTCGGCGGCGACGACCGTGGGCGGCGCGCCCGCGGTCAGCGGTCGGGGACCGCGGCGATCGGTCGGTGCCGGCGGCTGTCCCGCCAGACCGTCTCGGTGAAGTCGACGATCACGTCGGTCAGCCGGTCCGGGCGGAGGCGGAGCTCGATGGGAGACCGGGCGCCGACCAGCGTGGCGTGCGGCATGTGCGCGACCAACGCCGTGGCGTCGCTGAAGGGGTGGATCAGGTCGTGGCGATGCGCTAGGACGAGGGTAGGCGTCTCGAGGCGCGCACGCTCGTCCTGGGTGGGGGCGACGGGGCCGACGAGCACGCCGTGCAGGATGGCGGCCGCCACCTCGGGCGGGGTGCTGGCGGCGTGCAGGAGGCTGTTCACCGGGTCGAACGGCAACCGCGGCACGCGGCGCACCCCCGAGCCGATCCACCGGACGAGACCGCGCCCGTAGTGCATCAGCAGCAGCAGCGGGGTGAACAGCATGGCGGCCGACGGCACGGCCCACTCGAGCACCGGCATCTCCAGCACGAGGCCGCGCACCCGCTCGGGTCGCCGGCTCGCGGCGAAGAGGCTGACGTTCGCGCCGAGGGACATGCCGCCCAGGACGGCCTCGGCGACGCCGAGATCGTCGAGCACGGCGAACACCTGGTCGGCGTAGGCGTCGATGCGGTACTCGGAGGCGTGGGTCGGCTTGTCGCTGCGGCCGTGCCCCAGCAGATCGAGGAGGACGACCCGGTGGCCCTGTGCTGCGACCGCCTCGGCGATGCCGCGGTTGAGGTCGGAGTCGAGAAGCAACCCATGGAGGTAGAGCAGGACGCGGTCGCCCTCGCCGTAGACGTCGTAGACGAGCCGGCGACCTCGGTGGCGACAGGACTGGGTCACTGGCTGCATGGGGTGCCGGACCTCCCGGATGACGGCCGGGCCCCGACGGTAGGGGGACGGCGTCGGCGTCCGCCACAGCCGGGCCCGGGGGAGCAACCGACCCCACCTCCACTCTTCCTCCTCGGCCACCTCACCGCCACGCCCCGTCGCAGCCCGCGGCGACCGATCGACTCGGGACCGCCACGGGTGGACGGCGGGCGTACGTTGCTCATCGGGTGGTAGGCCGCGGCCCTGCGCCGAACGCGCCTGACGAGTGGATGGTGGTCGTGATGTCAGGTCGTTCCGTCGTACGAGTCGCGGTCGCCGGCGTGGCCGTCGCGCTGCTGGTCGGCTGTCAGCCGACGATCGGCGGCGGCACGACCCGCCGCATCACCGCAGGGGCGGCCGACAGCTGGTCGCCCTCCGTGTCGGCCGACGGCCGGTTCGTCGCCTACACGTCGGCGGTCTCCGAGCTCGACGGCTGGCAGTACACCGAGGTGTTCCTGTGGAACCGCCGGTCGGGTCGCACCACCCAGCTCACCCACGGCGACAACGGCAGCCACCACCCCGCGGTCTCGGCCGGTGGTGAGGTCGTGGCGTTCGAGTCGTACGCAGAGAACCTGGTGCCGGGTGACACGAACCACACCATGGACGTGTTCGTCTGGGAGCGTGACACGGGCGGCCTGCGGCGGGTCCCCGGTGGCGACCGCGGGAGCATGGGTGCGAGGGTGTCGCACGACGGCCGGTACGTCGTGTTCTCGTCGTACTCCGCCCTCGTGCCCGAGGACACCGACGGTGAGGCGGACACCTACGTCTGGGACCGGTCGACCGGCGTGACCGAGCTCGTCCCTCCCGGCGCCTGCGTCGGCGCGGGCGACGCCGCGTCGCACGACGGCCGCTACGTGACCTACTCGACGGCGGTCGGCTGGTCCGGCGAAGGGCCGAGCAACGGCGACGTGTACGTGTGCGACCGCGTCGACGGCACGACCACCCGCGTCACCGCCGGCGACGCGGGGAGCTTCCTGCCCGTGATCTCGGGCGACGGCCGGCATGTGGCGTTCACGTCCCGCGCCTCGAACCTCGTCGCCGGCGACACCAACGGGATCGCCGACGTGTTCGTGTGGTCGAGGACGACCGGGGCCGTCGAGCGGATCAGCGATCTGCAGCCGTTCGACGCCGAGATCTACTACCCACCCGAACCGATGATCTCGGACGACGGCCGGGTCGTCGCGTACGCCACGTACGAGGACCAGGCCGCCTGGGCGAGCGGTCGTCACGACGTCTTCCGGTGGGACCGGGCAACGGGCGCCACGTCGAAGATCACCGACGGCAACGACATCGACGTGCCCGCCATGTCCGGTGATGGCCGGCTCATCGCCTACGTGTCCCGGCCGTCCGACGTGGTCGCCGGCGACACCGACGAGCACGGCGACATCTTCGTGTGGACGCCCCTCCGGCGTCGGTGACCCGGTGGGCGTGCCGCGTCATCGCGGACGCACGACGAGCGGAGCCGGCCCGGTCCCGACCGGCCACGTGAACCGGTGCTGACCGGTACGGATGCAGATGCACGATCTGGCACTTACAACAGGGCCGGAGCGCCCGTACGGTCGCCGCATGACCTCCTCCCTGATCATCGAACAGCTCATCGCCGACCGGCGGGCGGACCTGGCTCGCAGCTGGCCCCGGCATCCGATCCGGGCCGAGGTCGTCGCTGACCGCTCGGTCCCCGGCATCGCCCGGGAACCTGCCGTGGGGCGCGTGCTCACGCGGCTGGCCGGCCCGTCGGGCGTCCGCCGGGAGGCGTTCGATGACGCCGCCTGAGCTCACGACCGACGGCACCGCCCGCCGCGCTCGAGCCGCGCTGTGGCTCCCGATCTTCGACGAGCTGGCCGACCCGCGGACGGTGGCCGGGCTGGCCGCCGACGCGGAGGCGGCGGGTTGGGACGGTGTGTTCGTGTGGGACCACCTCCGCTGGCGTGCGCCGGTCGTCGAGGTGGCGGACCCCTGGATCACGCTGGCCGCCGTCGCCACGGCCACCGAGGCGCTGCGGTTCGGGCCGATGGTGTCGCCGCTCGCCCGGAGACGTCCCGCGAAGGTCGCTCGTGAGACAGTGACGCTGGACCGCCTCAGCGGCGGACGGTTGACCGTGGGCGTCGGCATCGGCAGCGACCGCTTCGCCGGTGAGCTGTCCAGGACCGGCGAAGAGGTCGACGACAGGGTCCGGGCCGAAATGCTCGACGAGCTGCTGGTGATCCTGAGGGCAGCGTGGTCGGGGGAGACCGTCGACCACCGCGGCCGGCACTTCACCGTCGACGGCGTCCAGTTCCTGCCCCGGCCCGTCCAACGACCGGGCATCCCGGTGTGGGTCGCGACCCTCTTCGGCAACACCCGGCCCCTGCGCCGAGCCGCCCGCCACGACGGGTTCTTCCCCGTCAACCTGGAGCATCCCGACCAGCTCGCCGAGTTGGTCGCCACCGTGACCGACCTGCGGCGCGAGGACGGCGACGACCTGACCCGTCCCTACGACGTCGTGATGGCCGTCCCACCCGAGGCCGACCCCGATCCCTACGTCGCCGCCGGCGCCAGCTGGATCGTGGTGGAGTTCGATCCCGGCACCGTCTCCGTCGACCAGGTGCGCGGCGTGCTCCGCGCTGGACCACCGCGAGGCCCGGCCTGAGCACGTCGGGCGCCCGGCGGGCACCCGCCCGCGGTGGATCAGGGCTGGACGTGCGGCGTTAGCCTGACCGGGTGGGTACGCACGACGACGGCCAGATCGGGGTCGTGGCCGCGCTGGTGCGGGCCTCGTTCCTCGTGGACGCCGTGTACGCCGAGTCGGGCCGCGAGCACGGCCTCACCCCGCAGCAGGGGCAGCTGCTGTGCGTGCTGATGGCGCAGCCGTACGGCATGAGCGACCTGGGCGCCATGCTCGGGCTCGCCAAGTCGAGCCTCACCGGCCTGGTCGACCGCTCCGAGCGCAACGGCCTGGTCCGGCGTGAACCCGACACCAACGACGCTCGCGCGGTGCGGGTGGCGCTCACCCCGAGGGGCAGCACCATCGCGGAGCGGTTCTACGCCGAGACCTGCCGGCGGATCGAGCAGCTGGCGGCCGGGCTCGGCCCCGCCGAACAGGACGCCCTCGCCGAGCTGCTGGGCACCATCGTGCGCGACAACGAGGTCCCTGTGGTCTTCCGGGAACCGGACGAAGGAGCTCCTGCCGCCGGCGTGCGCTGACATCGCGACGCGCGCCCGACCGGGCGGGTGGTTGTGGTTCGTGATGCGAACTAATATAGTTCGCATCACGAACTAGATCACCTGTCTGCGGAGCGTGAACCATCGGACGAACAGTCGCGATCGTCGGCGGAGGCGACGGGGGATCGGCCGTCGCCAAGGCGCTGGACCCGGTGGCCGACGTCGTGCTCATCGACCCCCGGGACGCGTTCGTCCACGCCGCAGGGTCGCTGCGAGCGCTGGTCCGGCCCGACTGGGCGGACAACATCTTCTTCGCCTTCGACACGCTGCTCACGCACGGCACGGTGGTGCGCGACCGCGTGGTCGCCGTGGACCCCGCCGGCGTCACCCTCGCCTCCGGCCGCCGTGTCGAGGCGGACTACCTGGTCCTCGCCTCGGGCTCCGACGACGCCTCCCCGGCCAAGCCCGACGCCGACTCCGCCGAGTACAAGGGCGCCGACCTGTTCACCGGTCGCTTCGTCGAGCTGTTCGGCCGTGTCTGATCCCGTCCCGTTCGCAGGAGGTCACGACCTGGCGGCCCGCGACGTCGTCTTCGGCTTCGGTGCGCACACCGGCATCGACGACGCGCCCGATCTGCTGCGCCTGGTCGACCGGGCCGACCGTGACGGGCTCGACCTCTTCTCGCTGTCCGACCACCCCTACCTCGGCGGCCGCCTCGACGCCTACGCCGCCGTCGGGTTCGTCCTCGGACGGACCCGCCACATCTCCGGATTCGCCAACGTCACCAACCTCCCGACCCGGCCGGCGCCCATGCTGGCGCGGACGGTGACCTCGCTGGCGGCGCTCTCGGGCGGCCGCATCGTGCTCGGCATGGGCGCCGGTGGGCTGTGGGACCGGATCGCCGACATGGGGGTGGCGCGACTCTCGCCCGGCGACGCCGTCGACGCGTTCGAGGAGGCCATCGTCCTGGTGAGGCTGCTGTCGGGCGGCGGTCCCCCCGTCACCTACGAGGGCCGCCACCACCGGGTCGAGCGGATCGAGCCGGCGCCCGTCGTCGCGCCGCCCGTGTGGACCGGCTCGGTCGGGCCGAGATCCCTGGCCGCCACCGGCCGGGTGGCCGACGGCTGGATCCCCGGGCACGCGGCCGACTGGCACAGCGAGCGATACCGCGTGTCGCGGCCCGTCATCGACGAGGCGGCGGCAGCCGTGGGCCGCGACCCGCGGGAGGTCCGCACGATCTTCAACCTCCCGGGCCGCATCACCGCGCGGCCGGTGACGGCTCCCCGCGACGCTGCCGGCACCTGGGTCGGCGGGTCCGTCGACCAGTGGGTGGACGAGCTGACCGGTGCGGTGCTGGACCACGGTGCATCGGGGTTCATGCTCTTCCCGGCCGGCGGCGCGGTGCTGGACCTCGCCTTCCTCGGCCGCTGGGGTGGAGAGGTCGTTCCGGCCGTGCGCGAGGCGATCGCGAAGGAGCGCGGCTGACCGCACATCGGTCGGCCGGCGGGGGCGGCGGTCGGCGTGGGCGGGGGCGTAACCTGCCCCGCCGATGGGGGCCTGGTGGAGAGCGGTCGGGGTGACGGTGGCGCTCGGCGTGCTGGCGGTCGCCGCGTGTTCGGCGGACGAGGGCGACGACGCCGGCGGCGACCGACCCGGAGAAGGCGCACCCGTCGAGACCCCGGCCCCGCTCGCGGAGCTCGGACCGCTGGCGGTCGCCCGCGACGGACGCCCGCGGATCGTCGACGACCGCGGGCGGGACGTCTTGCTGCGCGGGGCCAACCTCAACGCACTCGGCGACTACCACCAGGACGACCCCGACCTGCCGCCCACCCGACCCCCGTCCGCCGACGACTGGGACCGGATGGCCGCCGACGGCTTCTCGGTCGTGCGCCTCGTCGTGTCGTGGTCGGCGCTCGAACCCGAGCGGGGCGAGCTCGACCGGGCCTACCTCGACCGCATCCGCACCGCGGTCGACGACGCCGCGGCCCGGGGCATCTACACGGTCATCGACTTCCACCAGGACGCCTACGGCAAGTCCGTCGCCACGCCCGACGGCACCACCTGCCCGCCCGGCACCGAGGCGGCGATCGGGTGGGACGGGGCCCCCGAGTGGGCCACCCTGACCGACGGCGAGACCACGTGCCGGCCGGTCGGCTACCGCGAGGGGGCGCCCGCGGTCCAGGCGGCGTTCCGCAACTTCTACGGGAACACCGACGGGGTCCGTGACGCCTACACCGCCACCGTGGCGCGGGTGGCGGCCGAGTTCGCCGACGAGCCCGCGGTGGCGGGCTACGACCTGTTCAACGAGCCCAACGTCGTCCTGCCCGCCGACGAATCGTCGGCCCGGTACACCGAGCTGGTCGCCGGCCTCGTCACCGCGGTCCGGGCGGCCGAACGCGACGCCGGCGGCTACCCCCACCTGCTGTTCCTCGAACCTCTCGTGCTGTTCCCCCTGCCCGGCACGATGCCCCACGACGGGTTCACCGACGACCGGGACATCGTGTTCGCGCCCCACAACTACGCCGAGTCGATCGGGCCCGCCATCCTGACCGTCGAGCAGACCGCCGCCGTCGACGCCGGTACCGCAGGCGATCGCGGGTGGCCCCTGTGGGTGGGCGAGTACGGCGTGTTCGACACGGGCGACGACGAGCTGGACGTGCTGCGCCGCTTCGCCGCGGCCCAGGACGCCGGCATGGCGGGTGGCGCGGCGTGGCAGTGGCAGCAACGCTGCGGCGAGCCGCACACCGTCGGCACGCCCGGCCACGTCGCCGCCGGCCGCGTCGTGCAGCTCAACCTCGTCGACTGCCCCGGCGACCGGGACGCGGGGCCCAACGAGCCGTTCCTCCGCATCGTGGGCCGGGCCTACCCGCGGGCCGCCCCGGGCGAGCTGACCGAGCTGCAGTCCGACCCCGCCACGGGCGCCCTCGTGGTGGCCGGCACGACCGGGTCCGCTCCCGACGTCCGGCCCGACGCCGAGCTGGTCGTCTGGGTCCCGGGGACCGACGCCCCGGCCGCCCGGGTCGAGGGGCTCACCCGCCCCACGGTGACACCGGTCGACGGGGGCGCGTACCTCACCGCGACGCCGACCGGCACCGCCTACCGCCTCGAGATCGACGCGACGGGCTGAGAGGGACGCCGGGGGACGAGCACCGGTCCCGACGAGCCGTCGTCCATCCGCCGGGCCTCGCGGTCAGGAGCCGAGGACCTCGCGGTAGGCGTCCTCCGTCGCCGGCGACGGCGCCACGCCGAGCTCGCGGGCCAGGACGTCGCGGCACTGCTCGTACGCCCGCAGCGCCTCGGCCCGGTTCCCCCGGCGCTCGTGCAGGCGCATGAGCCGGACGTGGCTGGTCTCGCGATAGGGGTCGAGGGCCACGGCCTCCTCGGCGTAGCGGAGCGCGTCGTGGTCGAAGGCGCCGCCGGCCAGCGCGTCCACGAGCACCTCCAGGGCGCGCAGCAGGGTGGCGCGCAGCTCGTCCCGTCGCCGCTCGACCCACAGGCCCCGCTCGGCGGGCAGGAACGGCCGCCGGGCGAGGGACGCCGCGGTGGCGGCCGCCGGCACGGCGGCGTCGCGGTCGCCCGAGCGCCACGCCGACTCGGCATCCTCGACGAACCGGGTCGCGTCCTCGACGTCGACCGTGGCGTCGGGCGGGAGCTGCAGCTCGTAGCAGCCGAGCGCGCCGAGCAGCAGCGAGCCGAGGTCGATCGACTCCAGCGCGGCGCGCACCTTCGAGACCACGGCGGACAGGTCGCGCTCCCACGATGCGGTGAGCGCGTCGGCCCAGACCAGGTCGGCCAGCTCGTCGCGGGCGACCGGGTGGTGGCTCAGGGCGAGGTGGGCGAGCACGATCCGTCCCTGGCGGCCGGGAAGCTCGGCGCCGTCGAGCCAGCGTCGTCCGTGCTCGACCCCCAGGCGGCCCAGCAGCCGTACCCGAACGGTCCCAGACAATCGCCAGGCCCCTTCCAACGATCCATCAGACGCCGCTTCGTAGTGTGGCACCGACCGACCTCGAGGAGGTGCGGATGATGACCAAGATCCTCAACTGCGACTGCGGACGCGTCGTGCGGGGCGACACGGACGACGAGCTCGTCTCCGCCGCCCAGGAGCACGCCCGGGAGGCGCACGGCATGGAGCTCACCCGTGAGCAGGTGTTGTCGCTGGCGGTGCCGTCGTGACGCCCGGAACGAGCGGGAGGGGTGCGCCGTGCTGACCCACGAGCACGGCTATGACGCGCTCCTCCGGGGCTCCGTGGACCACCCGTGGACCGTCGACGACTGCTTCCGCGGCCGGGACTTCGACTTCAGCAGGCCGTTCCTGCCCGACCGGATCGCCGGCGTCGACGGCATCGGCTGCCTCGGCGCCGACGAGAAGCGGGTGCTCAACCAGGTCCGTGGTGCCACCTACTGCCACATCTTCGCCTTCGTCGAGGAGTACATCGTCCCCCTCGTGATGGACCGCGCCCGCGCCGACGTCTACGGCGACGAGACCCGCCTGTGGGCGCTGTTGCGCTTCGCGGAGGAGGAGGTCAAGCACCAGGAGATGCTGCGCCGGGCGGTCGCCCGGATCGAGGCCGGACTGGGGGTGACCTGCGGCCTCGTGCCGGGCCGCGAGGCGGTCGCCGAGGTCGTGCTGGACGCTCCGCCGCTGACCGCCCTGCTGCTCACCAGCATGATCGAGTGGTTCACCCAGCTCCACTACGTCGAGCACGTCCGCGGCCGTGAGCAGCTCGACGAGCTGTTCCGGGACGTCCTCCGCTTCCACTGGGTCGACGAATCCCGGCACGCCCGGATGGACAGCCTGCTCATCGACGAGGTCGCCGGCGAGCTCACCGCACGCCAGCGCGACGACGCCGTCGACCAGCTGCTCCGGTTGGGCGGCGCCGTCGACGGCCTCCTCGGGCAGCAGGTCGAGCTCGACCTCGACACGCTGCAGCGGTCCACCGGTCGGGTCCTCTCCGACCGCGAGCAGGACGAGATCCGCACCCACCAGCGGCGCGCCTACCGTTGGACCTTCCTCGTCTCCGGCCTGCGGCATCCCCGGTTCGTGCAGATCGCCGGCGCGGTGAGCGCCACCGGCGCGGACAAGATCGCGGCGGCTGCGCAGGCGCTGGCGGCCTGATGCCCCGCACCCGACCGGGGGACGAGGCCACCACCCGGCCCGGAGGCGGGTCCGCCACCGGCCACGTCGTGTCCGTCAACGTCGCACGACCACGCCAGGTCCGCTGGCACGGCCGCACGGTCACCACCGCGATCTGGAAGCAGCCCGCCGCCGGCCGGCTCCGGGCCGCCGGCGTGAACCTCGCCGGCGACGACCAGGCCGACAGGCGGGTCCACGGAGGGCCCAGCAAGGCCGTGTACGCCTACGCTGTCGAGGACTACCGATGGTGGGCGACCGAGCTGGGCACGCTTCTTGCCCCGGGGACCTTCGGCGAGAACCTCACCGTGGCGGGCGTCGATCTCGCCGCTGCGGTCGTCGGCGAGACGTGGCGGGTCGGCACCGCCACGTTGCGGGTGACCGAGCCTCGGATCCCGTGCATGAAGCTGGGGGTCCGCATGGGGGACGCCGCGTTCGTCGATCGGTTCGCCGACGCCGGTCGACCGGGCGCCTACTGCGCCATCGAGCGACCGGGCGACATCGGAACCGGCGACACGGTGGCCGTGGTGCACCGGCCCGACCACGGCGTCACGGTGGGTGCCATCGAGCGCGCGTACCACGGCCAAGCCGAGCTGCCGCCGCAGCTCGCCGACCTGGAGGACCTGTCGGACGGCTGGCGCGACTGGGCGCGCCGCCGCGCCGCCCGGCAGCCGTGACGCCCCCCGCACCGGCCGGCCGTTCCCCGGCACCGCCGGAGTCCTCGTGGCGCGTGGTGCGGCACCGCGACCGGCGCCGTCGAGAGCCCGTTGCGGGGCGGTCGCTCGGCGGGCATCGCCGTCCGGCCGGCGTCCATCGAGGACACTGATGCGATGGAGGAGGGTCCGGGCGAACAGGCTCGCCCGTCCCGTCGGCCGCGGCGCGGCCTGATCGGCAGCGTCCTCGACGGTGCGGGCGGCATCGTGCGTTCGGTGGCGAGCGACGTGGCGCCCGGCGTCGTCGACGCCGTCGACGTCGACGAGGTCGTCCGGCGCATCGACGTCGGCTCGGTCATCGATCGCCTCGATCTCGACGAGCTCGTGGGCCGCTTGGACGCGCAGGCCCTCATCGACCGCCTCGACCTCGACGAGCTGCTCGATCGGATCGACGTCGAGCGCCTGCTCGATCGGATCGACGTGAACCGGGTCCTGGCCCGCATCGACGTCGACCAGCTGCTCGATCGCGTCGACGTGAACCGGGTCCTGGCCCGGATCGACGTCGACCTCCTGCTGGCCCGGGCCGATGTCGACGCCGTCGTGCGGCGGGTCGACGTCGACGCGGTGGTCCGGCGGGTCGACCTCGACGAGCTGCTGCGGGGCGTCGACGTCGACGCGATCGTGCGGCGGGTCGACCTGGACGCCCTCGTGGCGCGCACCGAGCTGGGCAGCGTCGTCGCCCGCTCGACCGCGGGCGTGGTCGGCGGTGCGCTCGATCTCCTGCGCAGCGTGGGGGTCGGCCTCGACCTGTTCGTGCACCGGTGGATCGATCGCCTGCTGCGCCGCGACGGCGCGACACCGCCGGCACCCGGGCCGGCGGTCACCGGGCCGCCGGCGGGCGCGGCGACCGACGGGGACGCGTCGTGAGCGGGCTCGCGGCTCCGGGTCGCGACCTCGCCCTCCAGGGTCACGCCGCGGGGGCGGTCACCCGCCTGGCGGCCTACATGGTGGATGCGGCCACCCTGAGCGTCCTCTTCGCCGTCGGGGCCGGAGTGCTCGAGTACCTCGTGGCGAACGTGCTCGGCGCCTCCTTCGACATCGCCGACGCGCCCGTGGCCGCGAGCGTCGCCTTCGCCGTGTGGTCGTTCCTGTACTTCGCCGTTCCGCTGGCGGCCAGCGGGCGGACGTTCGGCAGCGCCATCCTCGGCCTGCGGGTGGTCCGCGCCGACGGCGGCGACCTCGATCCGAGGCACGCCGTGATCCGGGTGCTCGCGTTCCCGCTCAGCTTCCTGCTGTTCGGGCTCGGGTTCCTGCTCATCCTGCTCCGGCGCGACCGCCGGGCCCTGCACGACCTGATCGCGGGCACGGCCGTGGTCTACGCCTGGGACGCACGGGCCGCCCGCCTGCGCTTCCTCGCGCGGGACCCGGGCGCGACCCCGTAGCGGCCCGCGCCCGCCGCCCGCGACCTTGCCCGGGCGTCAGTCGCCCGGGCGGGTGTCGGCCGTCTCGGACCCGTCCCCCGGCGACGCGCCCGGTGCCGGGGGCCGTCCGAAGAAGCGCGCCAGGCGCGGCGACCGGCGGGGGAGCGCCCGGAGGACCGGCAGCGCGAAGAGGGCGTCGGAGATGCTGCCGAAGCGCTCGAGCACGACGGCGTTGAGGGCCATCGACAGGACGATCGCCCGGCCGAGGATGAAGAACCACCCGAGGACGACCACCGCCGTGCCGATGGCGCCGTAGACCTCGGAGGCGTGCGAGAAGCGCCCGGGCAGGTAGAGCTGGCTGACCGCCTGCATGCCGACGAGCGTGGCGGCGAGCACGATCGCGCCGGGCACCACCACCGCGGGGTCCCGCGTCGGCCGGGGCAGGACGGCCATCACGAGCACCCAGGCGACCGCGTAGGCGAGCAGCGCCACCCCGAACGACATCCCGGTGATCGCGAGGCCGAGCTCGGACCGCACCCGGTTGACGATGATGGAGACGAGCCCGACGCCGGCGACCAGGCCGACGATCGCGCCGGTCAACTTGACCGACGCCTTGGCGACGACGGGGAGCTGCCAGGCGAGGCAGCTGGCCGACACCATCGTCTTGCTGAGGGCGCGCCCGGTGCTGGCCATGCCCACGAGGCCGACGCCCACCGCGATCCACCGGGTGGTGTCCGGCTGCGAGAGCGCGGCCCGCATCTGCGTGGCCAGCCCTCCGCTGAGGCCGGCCTGCTCGATGTCACCGCCGTCGATCGCCCCGCCCAGGAAGCCGGCCAGCCCGACGACGAACAGCAGCAGCGGGACGAAGAAGAGGAACAGGCGGAAGGCCACCGCGCTGCCCACCACCGTCCCGGCGGACGACCGATCGCGCTCGTGGAGGCGCAGAGCGACGTCGACCGGCGCTCGATGGCGGTGCCGCTCCACCAGCTGCTCGGCCCGCCCGCGGCCGGTCGCCGCCGCCCGGGCGCCCCCGTCGACGAGTCGTCCCCAGCGGCCGGGCCGCGCCTTCTCGCCGTTGCTGCCGGTAGCCACGCGACCTCCCGGACGGGCGCCGAGTCGCCGGGGCGCCGATCCACCGGTGCACGGTATGTCAGGGTCGCGTGAGTCTGCTGCGTGGCGCGTCCGTCACTCGTGGCGCGCCGTCCCCTCGTGGCCGGGGCGGCCGTCGTGCCGACCGGGTCCATCGAGGCGGGTCGGCCCCGCCTACCCCGGGGGCGTCGCCTCGACGAGCGCGACGATCACGTTCGCCAGCTCGGGGCCCCTGTCCTCCTGCAGGAAGTGGCCCGCGCCGGCGATGGTCGCGTGCGGCCGGCCCTGGGCGCCCGGCACGAGCTTCTCGAAGGGGCGCGCGCCGCCGCGGGTGATGGGGTCCTGGTCGGAGAAGGCCGTGAGCAGCGGCTTGTCCCAACGCTCCAGGATCGCCCACGCGGCGCGGTTGGCGTCGGCCGCGGGGTCGTCGGGGCTCGTCGGCACCAGGGTGGGGAAGGTGCGGGCCCCGGCCTTGTACGAGTCGTCGGGGAACGGGGCGTCGTACGCGGCGATCACCTCGGGGGCGAGGTCGGTGGTGCACCCCCCGTTGACGATGCCGCCCACCGGGAAGTCGTCGGCCTCCTGTGAGAAGCGCTGCCAGGCCAGGAAGGCGTCGGTGGGGGCGCGGTCGCCGGTCGGCAGGCCGGTGTTGGCCACTACGATGCGGGCGAAGCGGTCGGGGTTCTCGGCGGCCACCCGGAGGCCGACGAGGCCACCCCAGTCCTGCCCGACGAGCGTGACGTCGCGCAGGTCGAGCCGGTCGAGCAGCGCGGCGCGCATCCACTCGACGTGGCGGGCGTAGGTGTAGTCGGAACGCTCGGCGGGCTTGTCGGAGCGGCCGAACCCCACGAGGTCGGGAGCGACGCAGCGCAGGCCGGCGGCGACCAGCACCGGGATCATGTGCCGGTAGAGGAAGCACCACGACGGCTCCCCGTGCATGAGCAGCACCACCTCGCCGCCGGGCGGCCCCTCGTCGAGGTGGTGGACGCGGAGCCGGCCCCCGGCGCCGTCGTCCACCTCGACGTAGTGCGGGGCGAAGTCGAAGTCGGGCAGGCCGGCGAAGCGGTCGTCGGGGGTGCGGAGGGTCTGCACGGGGGGGCTCCTTTGCGGTGGCGGCGGATCAGATCACTGGTGGGCCATGAGCTGGCGCAGCTCGGCGGCGTCGTCGACCGTGGCCTCGCCCGCGGTGTCGAGGACCACCCGGTCGATGTCCCCGGTGAACCGGAACGGGGGGCGGAACGCGGTGGGGTCGACGGAGTCGGCGTGGGCGTAGCCGCAGGTCACGCCGTAGAAGCCCGGGTTGGCGACCAGCGAGTGCGGCAGCTCGGTCACGGCGACGAGGGCGCCGCCGACGTACAGCTTCGACCGGCCGGGCACGCCCCGGCCGTTCAGCAGGTCGACGGGGTCGCCCGTGCGCTCGAACTCGTAGCGCAGCACCTGCCGGCCCGCGGGCACGGGGTCGGGCGACGACACCCGGAAGTGCTCGAGGCCCACGTAGTTGAGGACGTGGTGCAGGCGCCCGTCCCGGAGGTACAGCGCGAAGCCCACGTGCCGGCCGCCCTGCGTGAGCAGCACGCCGGCCGCGCCGCCCGGGGGGATCGTCACGTCGGCGGTGATCGAGTACGACCGCCCGACGAGGCGCGGCGCCATCGTGAAGGTGAGCGGCGCCGCCCCCGGGAGGAACTCGACGGTGTGCGGCAACCGCTGCCCGTCGGGCCGGGACCGCGCCCGGCCGCGGGGCGACGTCAGCGGCAGGACGTGGTGGCGCTCGGCCTCGTCGTACCACCGGTCGATCATCTCCCGGAGCCGCTCGGGCTCGGCGGCGGCCAGGTTCGTCGTCTCCGTCGGGTCGGCGCGGAGGTCGTACAGCTCCCAGTCGTCGCGGTCCATCTCCTCGAGCAGCTCGGGGGTCAGCTCGGTGAACCGGAAGTCACGCCCCCGCTCGGCCGCCTCGGCCAGGCTCGGGCCGCCGAAGGGGCACACCGCCCGCCAGCCGTCGTGGTCGAGTGCCCGGTAGCCGTGCATCTCGAAGTACTGCGTGGTGCGCGGCGCCGGCGCCCCGGCGTCGGCGAACGTCGGGCCCAGGCTCGCCCCGTGGAACGGCTGCTGCGGCACCCCGGCCACCGTCTCGGGCGACGGCACGCCGGCTGCGTCGAGCAGCGTGGGGAGGATGTCGATGGCGTGCGCGTACTGCGTGCGGACGGCACCGTGGTCCGCGATGCCGGCCGGCCACGAGACGATGCAGGGCTCGCTCACGCCCCCGCGGTAGGTCTCGCGCTTCCACCGGCGGAACGGGGTCGTGCCCGCCCAGGTCCACCCCCACGAGTAGTGGGGGAACGTGTCGACCCCGCCCCACCCGTCGTAGTGGCGCAGGTTGTCCTCGAGGCGTTCGGGCACGAAGTTGAAGAACAGCGACTCGTTGAAGGTGCCCGCCGGCCCACCCTCGGCGCTGGCGCCGTTGTCGGACAACGCGACGACGATCGTGTCGTCGAGCTCGCCGAGGCGGTCGACGGCGTCGAGCACGCGCCCGACGTGGTGGTCGGTCTGGGTGAGGAACCCGGCGTAGACCTCCATCTGGCGGGCGAACATGCGCCGCGAGTCGGCGTCGAGGTCGTCCCACGCCGGCACGTCGGGGTCGCGCTCGGACAGCCGCGCGTGGCTCGGCACGACGCCGGACGCCACCTGCCGGTCGAACACCTCGGCGCGGTAGGCGTCCCACCCCCGGTCGAAGCGCCCGCGGTACGGCTCGACCCACTCGGGCTCCACGTGGTGGGGCGCGTGCCCCGCGCCGGTGGCGTAGTATAGGAGGAACGGCTTGTCGGGCGCGGCCACGTGGGCGTCCTGGATCATCTGGATGGCGCGGTCGGCCAGGTCGGCGTTGAGGTGGTAGCCGTCCTCGGGCGTCGCCGGCGGGACGACGGGCGTGTTGTCCTGCACCAGGTCGGGGAACCACTGGCTCGTGTCGCCCCCCATGAACCCGTAGTACCGCTCGAAGCCCCGCCCCAGCGGCCAGGTGCGGTACGGGCCGGCGCTCGACGTCTCGGTGGGTGGGCTGAGGTGCCACTTGCCGACCGCGAAGGTGTTGTAGCCCGCGTCGCGCAGGATGGCGGGGAGGAACGCCTGGTCGGGGCCGGCCATGCCGTGGTAGCCGGGGAACCCCATCGACAGCTCCACCAGTGCGCCGACCCCCACCGCGTGGTGGTTGCGGCCGCTCAGCAGGCACGCCCGCGTCGGGGAGCACAGGGGCGTGGCGTGGAAGTTCGTGTAGCGCAGCCCGCGTGCCGCCAGCCGGTCCAGCGTCGGCATCTCGCACCCGCCGCCGAAGGGCGACGGCTGGGCGAAGCCGACGTCGTCGAGCACGAGCAGCACGATGTTCGGCGCTCCCTCCCGGGCCCGGGGGACGTCGGGCCAGGCCGGGACCGACTCCCGGATCGTGCGGCCGATCCGCCCGGTGGACGCCGGCGCTCCGGTCGCATCGCCTGAGTTGCTCACCCGTGCTCCCCTCGTGGCCGCGGACGCCCAAGTATTGACACACTTCGTGCCAACTTTCTGCCGTCCGGCTCGTGAGCAGCGGATCGGGGTCCCCGCCCCTGGGGCCGACGGTCGCCTCCGGCGCGTCGAGCGCACGCCCCGACGTCGTCGGTCTGCTCGACCCGGTCGGCGGGGGCGAGCCCCACCCGACGGCCACCCGGCGTCCGATCGCAGGGATGAACCCCGGGCCGAGCGGGCACCCAGAGTCGGTGGGGCGTGATCCGGAGACCGGTGCGGAGGGGTCGTCACGGCGTGACGACCCGACGGGCGCGCTCGCGACGTTGGCGACGCGCGCCGACGGCTTCCTCTCGTGGGGCGAGATCGTCGTCTACTTCGCGGTCGCGGTCATCCTGACGGCGGGCGCCGCCCTCCTGGTGGGCGACGCCGTCACGACCTTCGTCGACCTGATGGCCGACGGCGAACCGGTGCTGGCGGCCTCGACCGAGCTGCTCAGCGTGCTGTTGCTGGTGTTCGTCTTCGTCGAGCTGCTGGGGGCGGTGCGCAAGACGCTGCGCGAGCGGCGCCTGCTGGCCGAGCCGTTCCTGCTTGTGGGCATCATCGCCTCGATCAAGGAGATCGTCGTGGTCGCCGGCGCGGAGCGACCGAAGGACAGCGGGTTCGCCGAGTTCCGTGACGGCATGATCGAGATCGGGGTCCTCAGCGGCGTCGTGCTGGTGCTGGCGATCGCTGCCCTGCTGCTGCGGATGCGGCAGGAGAAGCCGGCCGAGGAGGACGACACCGTCGGGTCGGTGGGGTGAGGCCGCCGCCACGGCGGGGCGAATCCGGTGGTCCCGCCCGGCGCCCTGCTGGATGATGGCCGGGCCATGACGCGCCTGACGCCCGAGCCCATCACCCTCGTCGGGCGGATCGTGCGCCTCGAGCCGCTGTCGCACGATCACCTGTCCGGCCTGATCGACGCCACGAACGACGGCGACATGTGGGACCGGTGGTACACGTCGGTCCCGCGCCCCGAGGCGATGGCCGCGGAGATCGAACGCCGCCTCGGGCTCCAGGCCGAGGGGTCGATGCTGCCGTTCACCACCATCCGGCAGGCCGACGGGCAGGTGCTCGGCATGACGACGTTCATGGACATCGAGCCATCGGTCCCGCGGGTCGAGATCGGGTCCACGTGGAACCGCGGGTCCGCCCACGGCTCGGGCTCCAACCCCGAGAGCAAGCTCCTGCTCATGACCCACGCATTCGAGGTCTGGCACGTCGAGGTGGTGCGCTTCCTCACCCACCGGATGAACCTCCAGTCCCGGGCCGCCATCGAGCGGCTGGGCGCGGAGCTCGAGGGCATCCTGCGCGCCCACGTGCTCGACCGCGACGGCCGGGTGCGTGACACGGCGGCGTACTCGGTGCTGGCGCGCGACTGGCCGATGGTGAAGGCGGGGCTCGAGCACCGCCTCCTCCGCCGGGAACGCGATCGCGCTCCCCATGCCGACGACGGAGGGTGACGGCCGCGGTGCCAGCGGTTACCGTCCGCGCATGCGGGTGGTGGTGGCAGGAGCGGGGTTCGGCGGGCTCGAGCTGGCGACCCGGCTGTCCGAGCAGCTCGGCGACGAGATCGACGTCGTGCTGGTCGACCGCACCGACGGGTTCGTCTTCGGGTTCTCGAAGCTCGACGTGATGTTCGGCCGGGCGTCCCCCGCGGGGGTGCACCACGCGTACCGCGACCTCGTCCACCCGGGCGTGCGGTTCGTCCAGGCGACCGTGACGGCGATCGACCCCGCCGCCCGCCGCATCGAGACCGACGCCGGCACGTTCGACGCCGACGTCCTCGTCGTCGCGCTCGGGGCCGACCTCGACCCCGCGGCCACGCCCGGGCTGCTCGAGGGCGGCCACGAGTTCTACACCGAGGCCGGCGCGTTCGCGCTCCGCGACGTGCTCGCCGCCTTCGACGGGGGCCGCGTCGTGGTCGGCGTCACGTCGACGCCGTTCAAGTGCCCGCCCGCCCCGAGCGAGACCGCCCTGCTCACCCACGACCTGCTCGTCGGGCGCGGCGTGCGCGAGCGGTCCGAGGTCGCGCTGGTGATGCCGATGGGTGTCCCGATCCCCCCGGCGCCCGACGCGTCCCGGGCCCTGCTGGCTGCCTTCGCCGACCGTGGCATCGAGTGGCACCCGGACAACGCGGTGACGGCGCTCGACCCCGATCGCAGCGTCGCCCTGCTCAGCGGCGGCACCGAGATGCCGTACGACCTCTTCCTCGGCATCCCCGTGCACCGGGCGCCCGAGGTCGTCGAGGCCTCGGGCCTCACGGTCGACGGCTGGATCCCCGTCGACCCGCTCACCCTCGAGACCGCCTTCCCCGACGTGTACGCCGTGGGCGACGTCACCAGCGTCGGGACGCCGAAGGCCGGCGTGTTCGCCGAGGGGCAGGCGGCGGTCGTCGCCGAGCGCATCGTCGCCCGCGCGCGCGGAGAGGACGCGTCGGCGAGCTACGGCGGGCGCGGCATCTGCTACCTCGAGTTCGGGCACGACATGGTGGCGACCGTCGATGTGACGTTCCTCAGCGGGCAGGCGCCGGTCGGCTCGCTCGAGGGACCGTCTCCCGCGCTGGCCGCCGACAAGGTCGAGTTCGGGCGCAGCCGCGTCCGGCGGTGGTTCGGCCGGTCGTGGCCGGCCCCCGAGGCCGGTGTCGCCGGCGGGCCCGGCGACGGGTGACGACGCGCCCCGAGGAGGCACCGTGACCGACTTCCCCACGCCGACCGACCTGACGCACAACCGGGGCCTGATCGCCGACCCGGCCGCCTTCGCGCGGCAGGCCGGTGCCGCGTCGTGGCTGTTCCTGTGCGGCGACGAGTTCGCGGCGATGGAGGGCGGGATGTCGTTCGCCGACGTCCGGTCCTCGGTGCCCGTGGCGACCAACATCGTGTCGGACCCGCCCCGGGTGCTCGACATGGAGCTCGCCCGCCGGCACGTCGCCGCGCTCGACGAGATGCCGCGCCCGACCCTCGTGACCTGCCGGCGCGGGCCCCGCTCGTCGGCGGTCATCTACCTCTACGCCGGGCTGCGGGCGGGAGCGTCCGCCGACGAGGTGCTCGAGCGGGCCCGGGCCGACCGGGCGCCGTTCTGCGAGTCGGACGAGCTGGTGGCCTGGGTGACCCAGGGGCTCGCAGAGCTCGACTGAGGCCGGGTCGGCACCGCCGCCCGCCCGCGGCACCCGCTGGGCGCCGGGCCCACCGGCCCCTACCCTCCCCGCCCATGATCAGCACGGTTGTCTGGGGGACGGGGAACGTCGGGCGGGCGGCCATCCGTGCCGTCGACGCGCATCCCGCGCTCGCGCTCGCGTCCGTCGTCGTCCACAGCCCCGCCAAGGTCGGCCGCGACGCCGGGGACCTCGGCGACCTGGGCCGCCCGCTCGGCGTCGCCGCCACCGACGACGTGGACGCGGTGCTCGCCGCCGGTCCGCGGGCGGTCGTGTACGCCGCGTCGGGTGACGTCCGCCCCGATGACGCGCTCGCCGACATCGTGCGGGCGATCGCCGCCGGGGCGGTGGTGGTCACCCCGGCCGTCTATGCGCTGTACGACCAGCGCAACGCCCCGGCCGAGGTGCGCGAGCCCGTCCTGGCGGCCGTCGCGGCCGGCGGGGGGTCGCTGTTCGTGTCCGGCATCGACCCCGGCTGGGGCAACGACGTGCTGCCGCTGCTGCTCAGCGGGCTCGGCACCACCGTCGACGCCATCCGGTGCCAGGAGATCTTCGACTACTCGACCTACGACCAGGAGGACTCGGTGCGGTCCCTGGTCGGCATGGGCCAGCCGATGAGCTACGAGCCGCCGATGCTGGCGCCGACGGTGCCGACGATGGTGTGGGGCGGGCAGGTGCGGCTGATGGCGCGGGCGCTCGGCGTCGAGCTCGACGAGATCCGCGAGACGCTCGACCGCCGCCCGCTCGACGACACGGTGGCCACGACGTCGATGGGCGAGTTCGCCGCCGGCACGCAGGGGGCGGTGCGGTTCGAGGTGCAGGGCGTCGTCCAGGGCGAACCCCGCATCGTGATCGAGCACGTGACCCGCATCCACCCGACGTGCGCGCCCGACTGGCCGGTCCCGCCCGACGGCGACGGCGCCCACCGCGTGATCGTCGAGGGTCGCCCGCGCATCGAGGTCACGATCGAGGCCACCGACGAGGGCGGCAACCGCGCCGCAGGCGGGAACGCCACCGCGGTCGGGCGTCTCGTGGGCGCCATCGACTGGCTCGTCGACGCCGAACCGGGCCTGTACGACGCCCTCGACGTGCCCCTGCGCCCCGCGTTCGGTCGCCTCGGGCGGACACCGGGCTGACCGCCGCGCCGTCCCCGCACCGTCCGCTCACGACCGCCGGTCAGTGGCTGGGGGCGCCGTCCATCGCGTCGCCGGCGCCGACGAGGCGGACGACGTCGGCCGGGGTCGCCGGCCCGTCGTGCACCAGCTCGCCGTCGCGCAGCGCGATGCAGCGGTCGACCCGCTCGACGTAGGTGGGCTCGTGGGTCGCGACCACGACGGCCGATCCCAGCGCGTGGGCGTTGTCGAGCAGGGCCAGCAGCGCCTCGCGCCCGGGCAGGTCGAGCCCGACGAAGGGCTCGTCGACCAGCAGCAGCGTGAACGGCCGCACCAGCCCCACCGCGATGGCAGCCTTCTGCCGCAGCCCCCGGCTGAACCGGGCGGGGAGGTCGTCGGCGCGCGCGGTCAGCCCCACCGCCTCGACGAGCTGGTCGAACTGCTCGTCGGTGGCCTCGACGCCGTGCAGGCTGGCGATGTAGGCGAGGTGCTCGCGCACGCTCAGGTCGTCGTACAGCACTGGGTTGTCGGGGATGAACGACGTGGCCGCCCGGGCCTCGGGAGATCCGACCGGTCGCCCGGCCACCTCGATCTCGCCGGACGACAGGTCGAGCATCCCCGCGGCGAGCCGCAGGAACGTCGACTTCCCCGACCCGTTGTGGCCGACGAGGACGGCGAGCTGACCACCCTTGAGCTTGAGCTTGAGGGGCGCCAACGCCTGGAGCTCGCCGTAGGACTTGGTGACGCCGTCGGCCTCGAGCACGGGGAACGAACCTACTTCGCCGCGCGCTGCGCTCCA
>Ga0111539_10001630_pt1 | contig 29959 bp, 25 predicted proteins | sample RhiMethybrSRZTD1_FD_79667 | JGI IMG/M metagenome (GOLD analysis project Ga0111539, IMG submission 79667) | Populus rhizosphere microbial communities from Tennessee, USA - Rhizosphere MetaG P. TD hybrid SRZTD1 (version 2) (version 2) | ecosystem: Host-associated > Plants > Roots > Rhizosphere >...
AAGAGATCAGGATCAGTTTGCAGAATGCCGAGCTTTGCCCGAGCGATCTTGGCAGCGAGGGGGTTCATGTCGCACCCGTGTGATTCGTAGCCGCGCAAGTACGCTTCTAGGAGAGTCGTGCCGCTCCCGCAGAACGGGTCAAGAACTCTCGCTCCGGGCTCACACCCCGACAGGCTCATCAGAGCCCGGGCCAACTGTGGATAGAACTTGCCCTTGTAAGAGTGTAGGCCGTGCGTGGCGAACTTGGGGTCTTTTCTGGAAGCAGGCTCCTTGGCAAGGCCGTTCTCTAGGGCGGCCTGCCAAGTGCGTTCGTGTGGGCGTCCCTCAGGGATGACGTGATGCGTGAAGGTGAGGGCCCTTAACCTCGGCAAGATGGACCAGTCCGCCTTCACCGCGAAGCTACCGTCTTTATTCTCTTCTGCGCGAGGAGCAACTCGAAGGATCTCGCGCTTGCGGAAACCCGCCTCGTAGGGCCAGAGTCGGTAGGGGGGCGGAAGGAGGAATCGCTGTCGTGCGTCCGGCTTTCGCAGAATCACGATGCTCTCCGAAGTCGCACGCCGGCCAGCAGCCAGGAAGGAGCGCTTATTCTTAGGGAGCGGACGATTGATCGTGGCCACATCCTGCAAGCCGCACTCGGCCGCCAACTTGATCAGCAAATCCGCTCCGCTGAAGCACTTCCCTTCATATATTGAGTCACCAATCACCATAGTGACATAACGGCCGGGGCGCACGACTCTCGTCAACTCCCGCATGCACAGCAGCATGTCAGCACTGTAGGAATCAAAGCCACTCTTCTCGCGTTGGTGCTTGAGGTGGGAGCCGATCTCGATGGACGCGAGGAGGCGGGGATCGTGACCTGTCCAGAAGAGGCGAAAGCGATGGTATAGGTGGTAGTCCATCGCGTTCCCGTAGGGAGGTGACGTCACCACGAGGTCAACCGTCTCGTCTCCCAGCTCGTCGCTGCTGAGATTCCGACTGTCCGCCAGGAGGAACTGGCAGGCGCCATGCCGGACCACTGACGCAGTCTCTTGGAGGCGGCTAGTTACCTCATCGAGTGCCTGAACGAAGCTGGAGGGAACCGACCCACGCTGCATCTCGAGTGATGGAGCTGCGTATCGCGTTTCTGAGTCTTGAAAGGAGGCCCTGAGGACGATTCGCGAGAGCGACAGGTTGCCGACGTCCACAGCCTCTGAGGCAGCGAGTTTCGATATGCGTTCGCGCACGAACGCTAGCTCGGCGATGGCAACATCCGCGAACCACTTGTTGATGTTGGGGATGGCTGGCACTTGGTGAGCGGTGTCAGCCAGCATCCGCGAGAGCGGAGGCAGCGCGGCCGAGGCGGACAGGCAGCTATTCCGTAGTTCCCTCAACTCTGCCATCCCCTGGCGTGTCATCTTCGATGTCTTCACGCGGCCGACTAGGAGTCCGATCGGGTTAGCGTCGGCGCAGACCGCTCGGCGACCCAAGCGGATGGCTTCAAGTGCGGTTGTTCCGCTACCACCGAAGGGATCGAAGATCAGCTCCCCCGGTAGTGAGAGCAGGGAGACTAGGTGCTCTGGAATCTGCGGGATGAACTTCGCCGGGTAGGGGTGGATGTCGTGCGTCAGGAACCCGGTGTCATCCTTGCTGAAGCTCCAGTCGATTCCCTCCAGGGCCGAACAAACTTCAGGAGGGTGCGGCAGCCTGTTCATGGCCGAGGGCACTCGCCGAATCGGGGTCGCGATCTCGTTCGACTTGGCGGTGCTGGGCTTGGTCTGCATCTAGAAAAGTCTGGGGTGTGGGACCTTGTCCCAGATTCGAGTCTTACGGACAACAGCCATCGGAAAGCTCCGGCCCGCCACGAACAAGAGGCTGGTGCCCACGACGCCGAACCGCACCAAGCCGGCTCCCCGCCCGTGCTGGGCACAGTCGGAGGAACCTAGGGTTGCGCCCTGGCCCCAGCCATGGTCTACTCGACTTGCCTCCAGCCTTGCCTCGGGCATCGCTGGGGCCTTCTCGACTTCTCCAGAGATCGGCTACGAAAGCGCGGAAGCGCCGACGCCGCCGGGCTTTGGGGCGGTTCTACGCGGGTGTAGTTCAGCGGTAGAACGTCAGCTTCCCAAGCTGAATGTCGTGGGTTCGATCCCCATCACCCGCTCCATTCGTTTCGAGTTTGGCCTTCGCCAGACGAGCTTGGCTACTTCGCCTCGCTTGGGTCAAGGGCGCAAGCTGTCGAGTGCTCACGACAATATCCTGGCAAGACCAGTCGAATCATCCACGGGGCTCTCCCGCCAATCTTCGAGCCACCTCACCCGGCGCGTCTGAACCGGCGCCGCTGAGCAACAGGCGAAGCTGCCGCGTCTCGTTGCCACCCTTCAACCGCTGCGCCTTGGCGATCCAACGACGCACCTGCTGAGTGTCGGTGATGGCGAGATCCAGGGGCAACGGTTCGCCACCCACTTCTTCAAAACGGAGCATCCGCTCCTGCCAGGATGTCTTTCGGGCCGGAAGTGAGTCCAACAGGACCCGTTCCAGTCGGAACCCGGACTTACCAGCGCGCTGCAGTAGGGCATCGAGCCCCGCCGTGTAGTCGACGTTGCGCTCGGTCTCGCTGCCCTTCGTCCCGCCGCGGCTCATGTAGACGACTGCGATGTGGTCGCCGAGGCCCTCGACGTGGAAGTGGGCATCCATCTCGTTTCCATCGAGGGACCGGACCGCCATCTGTTCCGATCGGTGCAGGACGGGAGCAAGGACGTAGCCGTCCTCCTGGGCAGTGAACCGCACTTTTTCGCCGCGTCCGGGCTTGCCGGCGTCCTTTCCGAACCAGGAACGCAGCAGCTCGGGCAGGGCATTCGTTTCGTCGCCGCCCACCCTGCGCAGCACGTTGACGGCGATCTTGGCGAAGGTGGCCTCGAAGCGCTCCCCCTCCGCGATGACGGCCTGCGCGCCCTCGGGCAAGCCCGGAGTCTGCTCACGCTGCGGCAGCATGAGGATGGGATGGCGTCCGTTGTGGGTCACCGAACAGACGAACGAACTCGCGTCCGAACGGTCCAGGTACTCCGCGAGCCGCCACTCGACGAGCTCTCTCACGAGTTCGATGAACACCGAACGGAGATGCTCGTCGACCTCGAACTTCGTGGCGATGGCATCGCCTTGCAACACGAAGTACTGCGAGCCCTTGCCCCGCTTCGTGCCGGTCCAAGCGCGGCCCGGTTCGGACCGCACGAGGTTGATCAGGCTCGTGCCCCCGGCCAACGACGTCTCGAGTTCGACGCGTAGCTTCGGAGATCGGGCGGCGAGACGCTGCAGGCGCTCGGCAGCCTCGCGGATCGTGCACGACCCGGGCAGCGCATCGAGCTCGATCATCGACTGCAGGAGGAGCATCTTGTAGCTCCGCTGCATCGGACTCTGTTCGACCTCGCGCAGGAAGCCCTCGTGCTTCTGCAGGACGGCTCGTGCATCGGCCGACAAGTCCCCCATTGCGCCGACGAATCCGTGCCAGAGCGTGCTGGCCTGCCGCAGCAGTCCGCGCGTCAAGTAGCCGCTGCGGTGCATCTCTGCCGCCGTCGGCCGGCGGCCGTGGCGGCCCCGGAACTCCTCGTACGCGAGGCGCAGGCGCGCCAGCCCATCACCGGGCTGTAGGAGCTGCAGCAGGATGTCGAGGGCTTCGAGCTCATAGGTCACGCTGCAGCCCGGTGGCAGCCCGGCTTCGCCACGCTGCACCGCCATCAGCGCCGCACGCAGATCGTCATGGCTGTCGCCGGTGCCGAGCAGCGTCGCGAGCAATGCGCGCGGCTTGTCGAGGAAGGTGCGGTGGTTGCCGATGTAGTCGATGACCATCAGCGCAGTCTTTCCTTCGGCCTTGCGGAGGCCCCGGCCAAGTTGCTGAAGCCAGACGATGCGGGACTCGGTAGGGCGCAGCATCAACACGGTGTCGATCGCGGGCACGTCGACGCCTTCGTTGAACATGTCGACGCTGAACACGACGCCGAGCTCGCCATCGCGAAGTGCGGCGAGCGTGTTCGCGCGCGGCGCGCTCGTCGACCCGGCGTGGACCGCGAGGGCTCGCTTACCGCGACGGGTGAAGTACTGCGCCATGAAGTCGGCGTGGCGCTGGGAAACGCAGAACGCAAGGGTGCGCCGGCCTCCGAGCCGCTCGTGCTGGCCGAACGCGTTGTCGGCGCGGCGTTCGGTCGCCAGGGCGCGCGTCAACTCGTCCTCGTCGAAGCGGTTGCTTCGCCACGGGATCTGCGCGTAGTCGACGTCGTCGGGCACGCCATGGTAGTCGATCCCGGCCAGCAGACCGTGGCGAATGCCCTCGCCGAGGTCACAACGGTACACGAGGTTGTCGCCGCACAGCGCCAGCAGATCGGCGCCATCGGTGCGCTCCGGAGTGGCGGTCAGGCCAAGCAGGAATCTCGGTCGAAAGTGCTCGATGAGCCTGCGGTACGTAGCAGCACTCGCGTGGTGGAACTCGTCGACCACGACGTAGTCGAAGTGGTCCGGCTCGAAGCCAGCCAGATGCGCCGAGCGCCCGAGCGTCTGCACCGACGCAAAGAGCACGTCGACTTCGCGATCCTTCTGCCTGCCGGTGAACAGGCCGAGGGACGCAGCGGAGCGGATGCGTCGATACGTGGTGCGCGCCTGCTCGAGGATCTCCTCGCGATGCGCCACGAACAGCACGCGCCCGAAGGCGCGCGAATCGAACGCGCTGAGCCAGGTCTTGCCGAGGCCGGTCGCCAGCACGACCAGACCGGCCACGTTGCCGGCATCGCGCGTTTCGCGCAGGGCTTTGAGTGCCGCTTCCTGCACCGCGTGCGGTTCGGGCGGCGGCAATTCCTCGGGTGTCGTACCTGCGTCGCGCGGCACCGTGACCGGCCGCCGCTTGCCATACGCATCGATCCACTCGTGCGTCAGCGGCAGCGTGCGTTCGTGGCGGAACAGCTGTTCGAAGCCGTCGCGCACCGCGTCGAAGCCGGCTCCATCGCGCGAGCGCACGACGCGGTAGTTCCACTCGACGCCGTTGCCGAGCGCGGTCTGCGACAGGTTGGAACTGCCAACGAACGCAATCCCCTCGCCGCCGCCGAAGTCGAACAAGTAGGCCTTGGGGTGAAAGCTCCGGCCGCGTGACTCGAAGACACGCAACTCGCACGTCTGTTCGCGGTCGGGAGCCATCTCCAGGTCGAGCAGACGCTCGAGACCGTTCGGCTCCGTCACTCCGTAGTAGTCGCCCGTGACAAGCCGCAGCCGGCGCTGGCGCAGCAGGTGGTCCTCGAGGTAAGGACGCAGGCACTCCACGCCGCGCTCGAGCACGAACGCCACGGCGATGTCGACGGCCTTGGCGCGCGGGAAGCAGTGCGCTAGGTGACGCAGCAGCGGATCCTGCTCGCCGCGGATCAACGAGAGAAAGTGAGGCGCACCATCCAACTCCCCTGGAGTGCCGCGACCAACGCTGATCTGGAGGCGCAGCTGCTGGTTCTGTCTGCCGATGGCTGGCGCCTCCTGCCAGCTGACGTGCAGCGAGGACTCGGGATGGAGGCCGGAGAGGAACGACCGGCCAGCGTCAAGCGCCGCCAGCATTGCCTGCTGCTCTTCGCGAGTCGCCTCCCACCAACTGCAGATGCGGCGCCGCGGGGCAACCCGAACCTGAGTGCCATCGAACCAGCACGTGCACAACGCGTCTTCGTGCAGCGTTTGCGGATCCGGTGGACGGGGCACCGCGGAACGCTACGCCGGCTGCGTGTTGTTCTCGAGCATCGCGATGGCCTTCGCGCGTCTCCGCAGCCCCGAGCGCAGAGAACCCAGCCCCTCGATCACCTGGCGCCGAAATTGTGACGACAACTCACGGCGAACCCGACGCCCCCCGATCGGCGAGGTAGACACCGCGGCGTGGGGCAAGGGACGGACCTACGAGATCCTCGCCCCACTCGGTTCTGCTGGCATGGACGAGGTCTACCGCGCGCGCGACACTCGCCTCGCGCGCGCCGTCGCCTCGCTCGCGCATCCGTCGATCCTCGTGCTCTACGACGTCTGATGGCATTGCCAACGCGTACGCTAGACTCGCCGGGCATGCGTGAACGCGATGGCTCGTCGGCGCCGGACCGCGCACCGGCATGCGCTCGTCGACGACGCCCTCTCCGTCCTGGCCAGCACTCCGACGGCGCGCCTGGCCGGAGTGATCACTCTCACCCGCCATCCCGTATCGTCCGCCGATGATCCCGAAGCCGCTCGCCCGTCGCGTCGCGACCTCCGCGCGCCAGTTCCAGCAGTGGGAACCGTGGCGCGAGTTCACCGACGAGTACGTGTTCGCGTTCGAGCTGCCCGGCGAACCACACCCGGTCTACGGCGTCGTGCTCGGCTCCGCCGGCACGCAGTTCGGGCTGTCCCTGTGCCGCGGCGAACGCGCGCTCGAGCAGCTCCGCCTCATCACCACCGACACCCGGCCGCCATTCGTGGCGCCGATGCTGCTGCTGAGTTTCGACCCGCCCGCCGCCGTCCCCGCGGAGTTCCTCGAGCTCGCGCGCACCGCCGGCCTCAACGACCGCGTGCTGCCGGTGGTCATCCCCTTCGCCGCCGGTGGGCGCTCGCGCCCGCCCTCCGCCGGCGAGCTGCGCCTCGTCGCCCAGGTCGTCGAGGCGATGCTGCACGCCAACGAGGCCGGGCTGCTGCGGCCGCGCAAGTTCGACCCGCATCGAGGCGGCAAGGTGCTGACGCTCGCGGTCGAAGGCGAAGCCGGCAAGGTGCGCGGCGTCACGGCGCACTTCGCGACGACAACGCCGCCGGCCGCGAACGCGCAGGAGCCGGTGCCGCTGCCCTGGCCGTTGCCCGAGCTGCCGCTGCTCGACGCCCACCATGTCGTGGCCTTCGAACCCTCGCCGCTCGGCGTCGAGAACGAGGTGCTGCGGCCGTGGATGCTGTTCGTCGCCGACGCCGCGGATGGCCGTCTCGTGGGCATGCAGCTGGTCACGCTCGACGAACCCGACGACCTCGACGAAGCCGTGCACACCTTTGCCGGCGTGCTCGCGAACCCGTCCACAGGCGAACCGGGGCTGCCGCGCCGCTTGACGTTCGTCCACCAGCGGCTCGCGGCGGCACTCGCACCCGGCCTAACGGCGCGCGGCGTCGCGGTCGAAGTCGTGGACGAACATCCGTGCGCCCGCGAAGTGAGTGAACGCCTCCGCGAGCACGTGCTGACCGAGTCCGGCGACGCGGACGCGATCCCCGACGCCGCGGACGAGGAGCGCTGGCTCGTGCACCACCGCCGGTTGCTCGGCCGCATCAAGGCCGAGCTCGAACACGTCGATCTCCACTCGCGCAAGGCGCTGGCCGCGTTCTTCGGCGACGCCGATGTCTGCGACGAGCTCGACGAGCCCGATGCCTTGCTGCACCGCGTCGCCTACCGCGACTGGTACGTGACCTGCTACCGCGGCAAGGCCGGCCGCCGCACGGTCGCCGAGCGGCTGCTCGAGCAGCCGCTTCCCGCGGCCGAACGCTGCCTGCTCGCCGCGCGCGTCGCAGCACGCACCGGCCTCTACCGCGTCACTGCGCTGCGCCCGCCCGTCGTCGTACTGAGCGACGTGTTCAGCGACTACGAAGTCGAGATCCACGACGGCACGCTCGCCGCGACCAGCGCCGAGGGAGCCGCGCTGGCAGTGCGCATCGCCGAGGCCAACGGGCATCGCTTCGTGATGGCACTCGGCCCCCTGGTGCCGCCGCTGCGGCTCGACGCAGCGCTGGCGGAGCTCGACGCGCGCTGGGGCACGTTCACGAGCGCCGAGCTGCAGCGGCGGCCCGAGATCCTGGCCACCTTGTGGCAATGGTCGCTCGACGATGCAGCGGCGGCGCACGCACCGCGTCTGACCAACACCGACGGCGACGCACTGCGCCCGCTGGTCGCGACGTTCTCCGTCACCGACTGGCCGCGCCTGCAGGCAGCACTGGACGATCGCGCGGACGTCGAGACCGAGGGCGACGGCAGCTGGGCGTGGACCAGGCCAGATTCGGAGCCAGACTCGGACGGCGCGACGCTGCTCGCGAACCTGGAACGCGTCGCCGACGAACTGCTCGTCGAAGTCAACTCGCAACAGCGCCTCGCCGCCGCTCGTGCCTGGCTCGAGGCGGTCCCGGGCGTCGCGTTCGTGAGCCAGCGCGACACCGGCGGCGACGAAGCAGCACCCCACACGAGCCGCAGCCCCCGCTCCGAGGCATCACCCGAAGAGCTGGCGCAGCTCCAGGCGCACATCGACGCCACGACCATGCGCTGGCTCGACGAACGCGTGCCGATGCTCGGCCAGCGCACGCCGCGCGAGGCCGTCAAGACGCCGGAGGGACGCCAGCTCGTGCTGCGGTTGATCCGCTCGTGGCCGGACCCCGGCGGCATCCGCGGCCTGCGCACTCCGCGCGAGCGCCTGCGGCGCGAACTGGGCCTGCAGGAGGAAGGAGCGGCGGACGAGGGCAGCGTTTCGAACGGTTGACACACCCCGATGCACCAAGGCCTGTTGTTCCCCGATGGCTTCGAGATCCTCGAGCAGGCGCTCGTGGCGCTGAAGGACATCGATCTGCGCCGGGCCGACGAGTTCGTGCGGCGAGCACGCGCGTCGCAGCCGAGGCTGGTCAACCTCGACGTCGTCGCAGCCGCGTGCGACTATCTGCGTCACCACCTGCCCGACAACCCTGACCCGGATGCGTGCGCTGCAGCGCTGCTGGCCGTGCCCGCGGACGTGGAGGCGGCGAGGCTGCGCGAGGAAGTCGCGCACTTCGTCGACCAGGTCCTCGCCCGCTTCCTGATCCGCGGGGACCGCGACGGACCGTTCGTCGATCGCGCCTGTCGCATGCCTTGGGCGCGCGTGCTGCTGCTCGTCGGCCAGCCCGTCGCGGCGCATCACCGCCTGCGCGATCTCGTCGGCACGAGCAGGCGAGCCGATCTCTGGGGCGCCTTCGGTGACGCGGCACTGCTCGCGGATCGCCCGCACGAGGCAAACGTCGCGTTCGTTCGCGCGCTCGTGATCGACCCTCGATCGCTCGACTGCGTCCGACTGCAACACACGGCCCTGAAGGCGTGCTACCAGCGACTGCGTCTGCAGCACGGTAGTCTCGCCGCACGCGACCTGCTGCTGCCGAACGCCTGGATCGACGGCGTGCTGCAGATCCAAGTCGGCAACCGATGGATCGAGGAACGCGAGTCGATGCCGGATGGCTCGGAGCTCCGCCCACTCCATCGCTTCGCTCGTCTACTGTTCGCCGACCGGACCGCCGGCCCAGGAAGCGTCGACATCGCGCGGCGCGAGGAGATGGCAGCGCTGTCACCGGACCTGTTCGCGCACTACGTCGACGCATGCCGGCGCCGCGAAGAGCGCCGGGAATGAGCAGAGGGAACTGCTCGGGACGGGTCGGCGGAAGGAATGCCAGCCATCGAGTTCCGGCCGCGTGAACTGCAGCTGCCGGCCATACCCGAGGTGCTCCGCCAGGAGCCGCCTGCGACAAGTGAATCGCCCGCAGTTGCAACGCGCAGCGCCACGCCGACCGGCTTGGCCGGCGTCGCGTCGTCGTGCGGATCACCGCGATTCGCGGCTCATTGCGTCTTGATCCTGACCTTCGTCGTCGGGGTCGGCTCGACCTTCGGGAAGGTCAGGCTCAGGACCCCCTTGCTGAAGACGGCGTCGACCTGGTCGGTCCGGAGGTTCGCCGGCAGGGTCAGCGAGCGCGTGAACGCGCCGTATCGCGACTCGACGCGATGCCACTCCTTGCCCTTCTTCGCGTCCTCCCACTTGCGTTCGCCGCTGATCGTGACGAGGTTGCCGGTGACGTTCACCAGCACGTCCTTCTCGTCGAAGCCCGGCAGCTCGACGGTGACCGTCATCGCCTTCTGGTCCTCGGCCACGTTGATCGGCGGCAGCAGGTCGGACGAGGCGTCGGCCGGTTCGAGACCGGTTTGCGCGAACCACTGGTCGATCCAGTTGGAGAGCAGTTCGCCGCGCCGGGTCGGGAACAGGGAACGGTCACGCAAAGGCGTCGGAAACAGGGTCATGTCAGTACTCCTCGAGTGGGTCCGCGCGCACTCGCGCGCAGATCGCCAGAAGAGCGGATCGAGCACCGCCGCGCAGCGGGCCGGAGTGCGCAAAAGCGCGCGCTCGATGGCCCCAGCCGGCGCCCCCTCTCGCTCAGCCCTTCTCACTCGCGAGTCCGCACGGTGAGAACCGGCACCGGAGAGTTGCGCACGACGCGATCCGCAACACTGCCCAGCAGCGCGTGCCGGATGCCGCTCCGCCCGAGCGTGCCGATCACGATCATGTCGGCCTTCGCGGCTGCGGCGGCGCCGACGATTGCATCATGCGTGGGGCCTTCGCGCAGCTCGGTCTTGACCAGAGTTCCCTTGATGCGCCGGCTCTCCTTGCCGAGGCTCGGGAACTTCGCGGCACCGCGTCGCGACCGCGAGCGCTTCCGCGTACGGCGTGTCGGTGCCGGTCAGGCAAGCCCACAGCGCTTCGGGCCGTTCGCGCGCGGCCGCGAGGACCGGCAGCTCGATCTCGGCGAGCTCTGCCTCGCCCCCATCGATGTCCTGGGCCCACGACGGCGCGCAGAGCACGGCAACGCGAGAACGGCGGGGCGCAGCGGCACCAGTCCAACGGAGTCGACCGAACTCTGGTGTCGATCGCGGACGGAACGGAGCGAGGTATTTCCGATGCACACCACTCTCACGTCCTGTTCCAGAGCACGCACTCGCGTTGCCCTGTCCCTCCTCGTCTCACTCCCGGCCACTTCCCTGTGCGCCCAGTCCTGTCCGCTTCCGCCTCAGCCAGACCACCAGTTCCGACACGCTTGGGGAGGCGACATTCGCGCCGTCCACACTGCTCTGGTGAACGGCAACCGCCGCATCATCACGGGTTCTGATGGCGGCCGCATCGCCCGCACCGCGGACGACGGTGTCACCTGGTCCTACGCCCAGACACCGCTCGACTTTCCTCACACCCTCCTCGACATCGAGTTCCTCGATGACGCACGCGGTTTCGCGTGCGGCCGCGGCGGCCAGATCCTGAAGACCGCCGACGGCGGTCTCACGTGGACCAAGTTCGGCACCGCGTTGCTCGATCCTTGCGGGCATCCAGCAACGCTCTGGGCAGTGCACCCGTTCACCGACTCCGTCGTCCTCGTCGCAGGCCTCCACGTCTTCAGCTACACGATCAACGCTGGCACGACCTGGGCGCCTCTCGGCCTGTTCGAGGAGGGTTCCAACTATGGTGGGACCCCTCTGTCAGCTGCCGACTTCGAGTTCTACGACCTCTCGATAGCCGGAACGCTCGGTAACTTCCGCGGCATCGCGTCAGCCGAATGGGACCATCCGACGACAGGCGACCGTGGCGTCGTGTTCCACACGGATGCGCCCAACCCGGCAAGCGCCGCAGGCCGCAAGTGGATCATCACCCTCGACGACACGACCTACACCGGGCCAACCTTGCCCGGGGGCGACGTGATGTTGGAACCGTGGTCGCTCGCTTTCGAACGCGGTGCACAACCGGCGACGGCGATCGGCTACGTGTTTGGCGGCGTCGGCGCCAACAGCCCCGGTCGCGGCTACCGCACCGCTGACGGCGGCCTGACGTGGACCATGGACTGGGCCGGTGGGCCGACCCCCTATCGAGTCACCGCGGAGCCCAACAATCGAGTGATGGTCGCGGCCTACTCCGGCACGTATCTCACGCGCAACGGACCCGGCAACTGGACGCAGCGAACTCTTCCGGGCCCTGCCGGGGGCGTGCTCACGCCCGGCCTTTCGACGGCGGCTCTGGGCGGCATCGACAGCTCCGACGGTGACCACTTCGTCGTCGGCGGCGGTTTCGGCCTGTGCCAGAAGACGGCCGACTTCGGCAACACGTTCACGGAATCGAACCCCCTGTACTCGCTCGACGTCGAAGAACAACGTCTCGGCGACATCGCCGTCGATCGCACCGATCCGCTCGTCGCCTATGCGTGCGGCCAGGTTGGAGGGATCCTCAAGACGAAGGACGGTGGATGCACCTGGGCCCATCAGAATCACGACACCACCATCGTGAGCTTGCAGGGCATTGCCTTTCGCGACGCCAACAACGGCATCGCCGTCGGCACCAACGGAACCTTGCTCTACACACTGAATGCCGGAGCGCAGTGGCTGCAGGGCCAGATCGTCTTGGGGAGCGGCGCCGGCGTCGACCTCCTGGACGTCGCGATGCAAGGAACCGACGAGGCCTGGGCCGTCGGCCATCAAGCTGGTTCCGCCAGGGTCTTCTACACGAACAGCCGCGGCCAGTTCTGGGTCGAGCTGCCACCGCCCTTTCAACCCGACCTGCGTCTCACCGGTGTCGTCTGGCCGAGCCAGAATCGCGGCATCGTCGTCGGCTGGTCGCAGGCCGGAACCGGAGATTCCTACGCACGCGCCTATGTCGGCGACTTCGATCCCATGACCGGTGCGCTCGCCTGGACCGAAGTGTCGCCGCCGCATCCCGTGATCAACCCCAACACGGGCAATCCCAACGGCCAGTCGCTGCCGCTCCGGCAGAAACTGCTGTCGATCGATTGCTCGGACGGATCGATGAGCACGGCAGCCATCTACACGTGCGGCAACGGCGGGATGGTCCTGACGTGGAACAACAACGCGAACGCCTTCGTCGACGTACCAGCGGTCTACGACACGGACAGCCTGGGCAACGTCCTGAGCCGCATGCTCGACACGGACCTCTCCGCGGTCGGCGTGTCGCCCTCGGGTCAGCACGTTCTGATCGGCGGCCAGTACGACATCGGCACGTTCAAGAGCGGCCTTGGCTACTGCCTGCGGTTCAACGGCGCTTGGAGCAAGATCCGCGCGCTGAACGGCAAGAACACGGTCGGGATCGGCCTGTCGGCCGACGGGGTCGGCTGGGTGGCGGGTCAGACGTCGACGAACAGTTTCGGGGATACGGCAGACGGAGAGCGGCTCGACGGCTGCCAGGGCTATGCCACCAACGATCAGGCGAGTGCGTCGTTCGACCTCGGCAACCTCGCGGACTCCATCATCCTGCGCTACATCGCGCAGTGACCTGAACCAGGCCGGTGCCGGTTCGTGACCGGAAGCACCGCGCCGCGCGAACTCTCGCCGGCGCGGCGCATTCCCTTGAAAGGGCTCGTCGAGACCGAGCAGTGGCCTGCGGCTGTCGCGGGATCGAACGCGCGGCCCGCGGCCCGCGGCCCGCCCCGGCAGCACGTCCTGTTCGCCGACACGAACTGGTTCGTACGCCTTCGCGGCGCGCGGAATCCGACGGAGTCGACCGAACCCTGGTGGCGAGCACGGACGGAACGGGGCGAGGCCTCTCATGCACGCCACATCCGCGTTCCCTTCCAGAACACGCACTCGCGTTGTCCTGCCCCTCCTCACAGCGCTCGCCGCGACCGTGCTTGCTCCAGCGCCGACGCTCACTGCAGTGTCGGCGGGGCCGATCATGCCCTTCCCCGACGCCAGCAACGACTTCGAGTACACGGGCGTCACCAGCGCCAATCCGATCGTCGCGAACCCGACGTGGGCACCCTGGGTATTCACGGGAACCGCGGGGATCGCGCACCAGAGCTCGAACTGGGTCACACCACAACCACACACGTTGGTCACGAATCATCCGATGATTGACGTGGTGAATGACCAGGCGCCGGTGCCGCAGCCCGCGCGGTGATCCCGTGCCTGGCAACCGCGGGATCGATGTCCCGAGGGGGCTCCTGTGGCGCTACATTCGCGCGCTCTTGTCCGAGTTGCGCTGCGTGTCCTGCCCTTCTCCCACTCCAGACGACCGTCACACCGGCGATGTCGGCGAACTTGTGGCCGAGGATCAGCGCCTGATCCGCGATTTCCTTGCCGGGCGCGCGGGAGCCGACGCGGCGATCGCCGCGCGGTTGGCGATCATCCCGCGCATTCTCGGCGCGCTGTCGCGCCGGCTGGGCTTCCCCATGCAACACCACGACCTCGAGGACACCGCGCAGGACGCGATGGCGATCGCGCTGCGCAAGCTCGGCCAGCTGCCGCCGCAGGTCCCGCTCGACGCTTGGCTGCACCGGCTGTGCAACTTCGAGCTGAGCAACGCGCTGCGGCGGCTCAACCGGCGGCGCGGCGAGCCGCTGCCGGCGAATCCGACGTGGGACGGCACAGCAGCCATGCAGCAGCTCGAACGGCGAGAGCTGTTGTTCGCGGCGCTCGACCAGCTGCGTCCGGCGGACGCGACGATCGTGCGCATGCACCACCTCGAAGGCCGCACGCTCGCCGAGGTCGGGGTGCAGCTGCAGCTGACCGCGAACACCGTGAAGGGTCGTTACTACCGCGCGGTCGAACGGTTGATCGACATCCTGCGGAACCACCGCCCGGGCAAGGAGGAGCCATGAGCCTCGACCCGCGTTCGGTGCCCGCCGACGAGTTGCTCCAGGCACTGACGGTCGGCGACCTGGCCGCCGACGACCCGGCCGTGGCCGCGCGGCTGGCGAAGGACCCGGGGTTGCTCGCCCGCTGGCGCGAGCTCGCGGCCACGCGCGCGGCGCTGCGCGAGCTCGATGGCGGTCTGAGCGACGAGCCCGGCGACGGGGCAGACGACGCGGCCCGTCGAGCCGCCGCGGCCGCCGCAGTGCGCGGCTTCCGCAGTGCGCCGCGCCCGCACTGGTGGTTGGCGCCGGCCGCTGCCGCGGCAGCGCTGCTCGCGTTGGTCCTGTGGCTCACGCGGGGCGAGCCTGCACACCGGGACCCGGACCCGAACCTCGGTGGAGTAGCAACCGGCGTCCTGACCCCGAACGGCACTTGGCTCCGGGGCGAGCCGTTCCGATGGCCCGCGGTGAACCGTGCGGCGGGATACCGGGTGCAGGTGCAGTCGCCGAACGGAGCCGTGCTCGTGCTGCCGAACGGCGCCGACGGCGAACTGCTGCCGGCGAACGAGTGGCGGCCGACCGAGGCACAACGTGCGGCGCTGCCCGAGCAATTCACGTGGCGCGTCGTCGCGTTCGACGCGAGCAACAACCTCATCGACACATCGGCGTGGGTCACCGCGAAACGACAATGACTGTGTGGCGGCAGTGCTCCCGGCAGTCGGTGATGCTGGCGCTCGCAGCGTTCCTGCTCGCACCGGCCGCGGCCGCAGCCCCGCAGGGCGAAACCACGCTCGCGGCCTGGATGCATGCGCCTTCGGCGGCGGAGGCTGAAGCAGCATTGCAGTCGGTGCTCGAGCGGCTGCAGCCCGAACAGATCCGCCCGTACCTCCTACTGGTCGGCCAGGCGCTGGCGAACATGCCGCCCGCGCTGCGCGGGGCGACGGGCCGACGCTTGCTGACGGCGCACCTCCCGTTGCTCACGCGAGCCCGCGCCGACCCGGCTTTGGTGGATTGGTTCGCGATGGAAGGTGCCGGTTTCCTCGCCGCGAACGGCGAGCTGGAGGGCGCCTTGGCGCTGCTCGCGGATACCGCGCCGCTGCTGCCGCAACCGCCGCCGGCCTGGGGGCAACGCTGGCGCCGGGAGATCGACTACCTGATCGAGCTGGAGAAACTCGTGGCGGCGGACCGCCGCTGCGGCGAGATCGAAGCTCTCGTGGACGAACCGCTCGAGCGAGCAAATCTCCTATCTCGACGCGCCACGCTCGACGTGATGCTCGGGCGCCTCGACCAGGCCAGTCGCAGGCTCGCCGCCGCGGCCCGACAGCTCGACGAGCTCTCCGGCGTCGACGCCGACGAGTTGCGCTTGCAGCGGTTCACGCTGCTGCAGCGGCGGCTCGACCTGCTCGCCGCCAACGAGCAGTGCGCGGCCATGCACTCGACGATCGCGCGTTTCGTCGCGGAACGGGAGCAGGCTGGCAAGCCGTTGTCGGCAGACGACCGGTTGTCGCTGGACGTGTACGCGGTCGCGGCCGACTACCACGAGACGCAGCACGAACCAGAACGCGCTGAGGCCGTGAGGACATCGCTCGAGGCCTTGCGCCAGCGCGCTGACCCCCGTCTCGGCGTCAAGCTCACGCTCTGGCTGGCCGATCTCGAGCTCCGCGCGAACCACCCGGAGCGCGCCGCGGAGCTGCTCGCGGCGATCGCAGCGGCGACGAACCGCGGCAACAAGGGACTGGCGGCTGTGATCGCCGCGGAGCTGGCGCGCCGCACCGACGCCGGTCGCGACGTGCTGCTCGGGCACGAGGCGGCCTTGCGCACGATCCTGCAGGGCATGATCGGCGAGTGGCGCGAGATCGCCTCGGAGGGCGAGTCGACCGGCTTCCTGCGCCTGGGCGTGCGGCTGCGGGTCCTCGGCGAGCTGATCGCGCTCACGGCGGCGCTGCACGGCCCCGAGCGGGCGCTCGACGACGTGCTCGCGGTGCAGTGCTGCACTCGGTTGAGCCGCGCGCGCGGCGCCGAGCCAGTGCCCCTGGCCGAGATCAGAGCTCAGCTGCTCGGTACCGGTTGCGGCGTCCTGGTGTTCGCGCCCACGTGGAACGCGTCACACCTGTTCGCGTGCGACCGCGACGTGGTCCTGCACGAAGTCCTGCCGCGCGCGAGCGAGCTGCGGCTGCAGGCGGCCGCGCTGCGCGAGGAGTTGCTTGCATTGGCGCGCGAGCCGGTGCCGGCGGCCACGCTGGCCGCGGTGCGCGAGCGCAGCGTCAAGCTGGCGCGGAACCTCCTGCCCACGTCGGTCCGCGTGCGGATGGAACGGTGGGACCACCTCGTCGTCACCGGCGCCAACCTGCTCGGCAGCCCGCCGTTGCCATGCCTGCCGTGGGATGACGACGCGTTGCTCGGGGAACGCTTCGCGCTCGCGACGACCGCATCGCTGCCGTTGCTCGTCCGGCTGCACGCCGAGGCCGGCGCGCCGGTGCCGGCGGCGGCGTTGCCTGTGCGCGTATTCGCGACGCTGAGTCCGGCAGCGGCGTTCGCGGCGCGCAACGAGCTCGGTCCGCCCGACGAGCTCGCGGGTCCGCGCTGGGATCGCCTGCTCGGCCTGTTGCCGAGTGCCTCGGTGACCGCCGGCGCAGGCGCGACGGTGTCGGCCTACGAGGCGGGCGCGTCCTGCGCACCGCGGCTGACGTTCCTGCTCGCCCACGGCGAGGCCCCGAGTGCGGAGAGCCCGGCAGCGCTCGGATTGAGCCCGGACAAGGCGCACGAGGACGGGCTGCTGACGCCGGCCGTCGTCCGCTCGGTGCGGCAGCACGGTGTCCACGTGATCTCTTCCTGCCACGGTGCGCGCGGTCGCGTGCGCATGGGCGACGACGACGGCGCGGAGTCGCTCGCGGACGCGCTCTTGTTCGCCGGCGCGACCGCGGTCGTGGCGAGTCCGGCGCAGCTGCGCGCGAGTCTGCACCTCGATGCGGATGCCGAGTTCGCCACGGCACTCCTCGGCGGCGTGACGCCGGCGGAAGCGCTGCGGCGGGCGCGCGTAGCCGCCGCTGGCGGGGACCCGGTGCAGCGCTACCGGGCTGCCCAGCTCGAGTTGATCGGACTCGGGACGGTGCCGATCGTGTCAGCGCCCGCGCCCAGTGCAGCGTGGCCTTGGCTCGTCGCGGCGCTGGTCGCCGCAGCGATCGTGATCACTGGCCGACGTTTGGCGAGACCTGGGGCTGGTGGTCGGCGACCTTCGGCGTAGGAATGCCGCCCGGCGGCGGCGGCGGTGGGTTCCTGATCCTCTCGATCACGCCGACCAGAACGCCACCATCACTTTGCCCAGTCCGGTCCTGGACCTTCGTGAGATTCGCGACCTGGCAGAAGTTGTTGTTGATGTAGGCCCAGTTCCCGCCCTCTTCGGGGGACAGCGTCGTTACGAGCATGATCGGTTCGGAGGCGCTGTTCAGAGCCAGGCCACTAGTGTTGACGATGCGAATCGCCACCCAGTAGAGCCAGTCCGCATGCACTCCGTCCCAAACCGGCGGCGACGCCTGCGGCCACAGCGGTCCGTGGCAGTCAGGGGCGAGTGTCATGTGCAGTTGCCACCAGTTGGAAGCCCCAGGTTCGAATAAAGGATCCAAAGGAAAGACGTCGTTGGTCTCCGACAGTTCGAGTGGTGCTCCTCCCGTCGACAGTTCTTGTCGCCAAGCGACGACCTGGATGTTCGCCGTTGTAGCTACCCCGTCCGGAGCGAACGGAGCGAGGAAACCCGGGGCCGTGTCCAACCGGAAGTCGATCCGCGTAGTCTCCCCCTCGTAAGGCACGCTACCGCCGAAATCCTCGCCGTTGAGGAGGTATCGCTGCAAATCCATGCCGTCCGGATCGTCCACTTGGTCGAACGGCAAGTCGACGCGTCGCCAGAGGACCTTGTCCGCGCCGTCGGTGTCCAAGACGCGCAGGCGGCGACCGGCGTGCGTGATCAAGAGATCGGGCACGCAGTCCATACCTGGATCCGAGTCGGGCACGGCGACCACGGTCATTTGTTGGAAGTCGTCGCCCTCCGGATTCGTGGGCAGACGCTGGTTGTCGACCACCGCGATGCCAGCATCCGACCGAACCACGAGATCGACATCGCCGTCGTGGTCGGCATCGGCGGCGAACGCGGCCTGCACGTCGCCCGTGATCGCGGGGCCGAGATCGAACGAGTTCATCACGCCCGTGTCCCTCAGCAGGGTGAGCTGCCAGTTGCCGCTGCTCGCGATGTGGTGAACCCAAACGGCCCACACTATCGGCGCCCCGAGTGGCCAGCGTGCGAACACGCCGTCGGTGCCGGTCACGGACCACACCACGTTGCCGCCTGGTTCGATGCAGGTGACACCGGTGGCAGTGCGGTAGAGGATGCGCGCCGCGTTCGTGGCAGTGCGGACGATCTCGACGTCGAGCACCGGCCCGGCCACGGCAGGGGACGCCACCAAGGCGAAGGTGCCGTTCGGGTGGTAGCGGTACAGTCGCATCGTCGTCGATGTCGGGTTCGTCTGGTTCTTCACCGTGACGATGAGGTGCTGCGGCGCAAACGGCGCGGCGCGCACCATCTGCGCACCGGCGGTCTCGGCCAAGGCGACTGGCATCAACTCGATGTCGCGCTCCACCGAATCCCAATGCGCGAACTGCAAGTTGAACCCATCGCCAACGAGAGCCACGCGCTCGACCGCACCCGGAGTCAGCGCATCGAGTCTCGCCATGTCGTTGACGCCAGTCGTCACGTGACGCGACCCGCCGCCGAGCCACGGGTTGCCCAGCTCAGAGACGCTCTTCTGGACGTCGTCGCGGATCACCAGCGCGCCGTGCCACAGGTTGCCGTAGTCGTGTGCGACCACCTTGCGTGGATGCAGCGGCACGGCCACCGTGAACACCGTGGCTTGGGCCAGGGCCAAGGAAGTCGGCAAGCTGCCTAGAAGACACCAGACGGTGAGGATTGGGCGCATCGTGGTTGGAGGGAAGGAGGACCGACCCGGACCGTCCGCCGCACCGCGGAAAGTTCGGAACGACCGCGAATCGTTTCGGGGCTGGGTCGTGAAGTCGAGCCCATTTCGAGGCCGAAGATCGCGCTTCTTTCGGACGCGCCGGGACGGGGGGCGGCTGGTCGCGTGAACGCGCGCAGCACCATCCTCCTGTGTCGAGCGCCGGAGGTCGTAGTTGCGCTACAGGCCGCGAAGTCAAGCGAGCCGCGGTGGCCGGCGTCGCGCCGATGGCCCAGCCCACGCCCGTCCCATCGCAGCGCTTCTCACTCGCGAGTCCGCACGGTGAGGACGGGCACGGGAGAGAAGCGCACGACGCGCTCCGCAACGCTGCCGAGCAGCGCGTGCCGGACGCCGCTGCGCCCGAGCGTGCCGATCACGATCATGTCGGCCTTCGCGGCCTCGACGGCGCCGACGATCGCGTCATGCGTGGGGCCTTCGCGCAACTCGGTCCTGACCACGGTTCCCTTGATGCGCCGGCTCTCCTTGCCGAGGCGATCCAGCGCCTCCTTGCGCACTGTCTCCAGCCATTCGTGCGGCATCGGCACCAGTTGCGGAAAGGGAGCGTAGTGCGTGGGGTTCGGCAGCACGTGCAGCAGGAGGATCTCGGCCTGCAGCGTCTTCGCGAGGTCGGCCGCACGATCGAGCGCGGCGGCGGAGCAGGGGGAGAAGTCGGTTGCAACGAGGATCTTTCGGACCTGGAACATGGTGGCGGACTCCAAAGCTGGTGCAGCGGTGGAGGGAGTGGGGTCGAAGTGGACCCACGATGGGACCACGCGCGTGCACGAGCCATGGGTCGAAGTAGGCAGACGCACGCTGCCGAGGGCGTGGCCCGCGGCGACGCTTCGCAGCCGACGTGGTCGCCACGCGACGTCAGCGCATCACCGTAAGCAGGAACCGCGTCGGCTCGACCGCGGTCAGGTCGTGCTTTCTGTCGAACGGGATCAGCAGCCAATCGCCGGCCGCGAGAACGTGGCGCTGGCCGGCCACCGTGAAGTCCAGCTTGCCGTCGAGCACGTGAACCGTCGCGACGTAGGGCGCGTGGTGTTCGCTGATCGCCTGTCCTGCGTCCATCGCGAACACGATGACCTTGCACGACTCGGTCTGGAGCAACGGCTTGCTGACCACGCAACCCGGCACGATCGGCGAGGTCGCCACCAGGTTCGCCACGGCCACGGACTGTCCATCGAATGCCGCCTTTGCCATGACCTCGCTCCTACTGGAAGAACTCGTCGAACCGGCCGAGCACGACCGCGACTTCCCCGCGGGCTTGTTGCGCGCGTCCCGCGTCGTCCTCGCCCATGCGGTGGAACCCGGGCAGCAGCACACCGAGATACGCGTGCAGAGCTTCGTGCGCCGGGCCTGTCATCGTGCAGCCGCCGATCAGCTCGTTCCCGAGACCCTGCATCTGCGTCGCGAGCGCCTTCGTGCTCGCAGGCGACTTGTCGTTCGCCGCCGCCTGCACGGCGGCCCGCATCTTCGCGAGGATTTCGCGCGTGTGGTCGTCCGCGCGCCAGCGCTTGCCGCCGTCGAGTCCAACCGCGGCCAGCGGATCCGCCGCGCCGCCGCGTGCTGCATCGGCCTCGTGGCTGCAAGCAACGGCAACGAACAACAGGACGAACGCGTGTCGACAGCGCATGCAGGCTCCGGGATCGGTGGGCCCCTGAACTAGCCTGCCGCCTGCGGTGGGCGAATACGCAATGCGGCCCGCGCCACGCGGGGCTACGCCCAGATCCGGCTCGCCTGCTCGCCCTGTGCGAATTGGGCGGCGTGCGGGGGCCGGCCCACTATCGAGGCATGATCGATCTGCATCCTGCCATCGTGCACGTGCCGCTGGGGCTCGCGGTGGTGCTGCCCTTCGTGATCCTCGTGTTGGTGAACCACACGCGCTGGGGCTGGCCGCGCAGCGCGTTCGGAATCGCGGTCGCGTTGCAGGCGGTGCTGTTCGTCGGTGCGCTGCTGGCGCAACGCACTGGCGAGGGCGCCGAGGAACGCGTCGAAGGTCGCGTGCCGGATGCGGCGATCGAGACGCACGAACACTGGGCCAACGCGTTCACCTGGACCGCGGGCGGTGTGTTCGTCCTGCTGCTCGCGGGCTGGTGGCTGCCCGCCGGCCGCAAGCGGTTCGCAGTGCGCGCCGCAGCCGTGGCCGGTTCGTTCGCCGTGCTGGGTCTCGGCGTCGTGACCGGCTTCAAGGGCGGGGAGCTGGTCTACACGCACGGCGCGGGCAGCGTCGCGGCCCCGCCGACTGGCGTCGAGCAGGAACGCAACGACAAGTAGCGCGCGGCTGAGCCGCGGAGATGATCGGAGGCGACATGGACGCCTACGCTCTCGTCCTCAACGCCGGTTCGTCGAGCCTCAAGTTCTGCGTCTTCCGCCGGCCGGACGCCGGCAGCTGGGAGCTGGCCGCGCGCGGCCAGGTCGACGGCATCGGCAGCACGCCGAAGCTCGCCGCGCGCGACGGCGCCGGCATCTCGCTCGTGGAACGCGCCCTCGAGCCCGCCGTGCGCGACGGCAAGGCGGCGCTCGAAGTGCTCGCGCGCTGGCTGCGCGAGAAGTGGGGCGGCGCGCAGGTGCTCGGCGTAGGCCATCGCGTGGTCCACGGCGGCGCCAGGTATTCGAGCCCGTGCATCGTGACGCCCGAGGTGCTCACGGACCTGCGCGCGTTGATCCCGCTCGCGCCGCTGCACCAGCCGCACAACCTCGCCGCGATCGAAGCCGTCGCCGAACGCTTGCCCGGCGTGCCGCAGGTCGCATGTTTCGACACCGGCTTCCACCGCGGCCAGCCCCAGGTCGCGGAGCTGATTCCGCTGCCCAAGGCGATCCGCGACGCGGGCGTGCAGCGCTACGGCTTCCACGGCATCTCGTACGAGTACATCGCATCGGTGCTACCGGACACAGCACCCGAGATCGCGAACGGCCGCGTGATCGTGGCGCACCTCGGCAGCGGCGCGAGCCTGTGCGCGATGAAGCAGCGCAAGAGCGTGGACAGCACGTTCGGCTTCACCGCGCTCGACGGTCTCTGCATGGGCACGCGGCCCGGCACCGTGGATCCCGGCGCGATCCTGCACCTGGTCCAGACGCTGAAGCTGCCGGCCGTCGACGTCGAGACGATGCTCTACAAGCAGTCCGGGCTGCTCGGCCTGTCGGAAACCAGCAACGACATGCGCGACCTCCTCGACAGCGACGACCCGCGCGCGCGGCTCGCGGTGGACTACTTCGTCTACCAGGCAGCGAAGCACATCGGCGCGATGGCGGCGGCGCTGCGCGGCGTCGACGCGCTCGTGTTCACGGCCGGCATCGGCGAGCGCTCGGCGCCGATCCGCAGCCGCATCTGCGAAGCGTCCGCGTGGCTCGGCATCGACCTCGACGCGGCCGCGAACGACCGCCACGGGTCGCGCATCACGCGAACCGGAAGCCGCGTCTCGGCGTGGGTGATCCCGACCAACGAGGAACTCATGATCGCGCGTCACACCGCGGCGCTGCTGCGTCTTGGCGGCCGCGACCAGGCCGCCCGCACGCGCGAAGCCTGAGCTCGGAACCACTTTCGCTCTCTGCTACGGCCTGGCGCGGCGATGACGTCGCGGTGACGCGGCGCCGCTGCGCCGGCGACATAGTACGCGACCATGACCGCTCCCGTGCCGGCCGAAGCACCGGGCTTCGTCCACCACCTGCCGATCGCGACGACGCTGCTCGCGGTCGCGTTCGTCGGCGTGCTGGTGCGGCGCGCGCGGCAACGCGACTGGCCCCCGCACCTGCTCTGGTGGGTCGCCGGCGTCGTCGCGTACGGCGCCGGCACGGCGCTCGAGTCGGCGATCACGTTGTGCGGCAACTCCGCGGCGCTGACGCGCGCGTGGTATCTCGCCGGCGCGATCCTCGGCGGCTACCCGCTCGCGACCGGCACCGTCTACCTGATCTGCAGGCGCCGCGTCGCGCACGCGCTGACGGCGGTCTCCGGCGCCGTGGTGCTCGCGCTCAGCACAGCCGTGCTGCTGTCGCCGCTGCACGTCGAACGGCTGCAGCCATTCCGTCCGTCGGGCGACGTCCTGGCCTGGACCTGGCTGCGCGCGTGCACGCCGTTCGTGAACCTGTACGCGGCCGCGTTCCTGATCGGCGGCGCCATTCACTCGGCGATGCGCTTCTGGTGGCCCGACGCGGCGGGCCGTCGCGACGGCCGTCGCGCGGCGGGCACGGCGCTGATCGCGGCCGGCGCGCTGCTGCCTGGCATCGGCGGCGCGATGGCGAAGGCCGGCCTCGTCGAAGGCCTCTACGTCGGCGAGTTGGCGGGGCTCGTCCTGATCTGGTGGGGCTACGCGCTCTGCGTGCGCAGCACGGTCCCGGCGCCACCACCGCCCGCCGAAGCCTCGCAGCCCGCCACGTCGCTGTGACGCGGGCCACCGGCGCGCCTCGTCACGAAGCCGGAACCCGGAACGCCCGCGGACGCACATCGAGACAGCAAGGGCAGCGAGACGGAACGTGGACGAGCGGCGCGATTCAGTCTCGCTGCTCATCCTGTCGAGGCAACCGACCTCGCATCGGCAACGCACATTGATTCGTGCTCGATTGCCGCCGACACCGGACGTAGGCTTCCGCGCCGACGCATGCCCTCCGTCAAGACGACCCTGCTCGTATTGCTGGCAATCGTCGCCGCTGGCTTCGTGGCGTTCTTGCTGCGGCATGCGAAGACCGCCCCGGGAAAGGGCAATCGCGTGCGGCCGACGGCCTACGAGCTGTTCACGGGCTTCGTCACCGACTTCCTCGACACGCTCGGCATCGGCTCGTTCGCGACGACGACCGCGATGTATCGCGCGCGACGCGCCGTCGCCGACGAGCTCATCCCCGGCACGCTGAACGTCGGCCACACGCTGCCGACGATCGTGCAGGCCTTTCTCTACATCGACGTCGTCAAGGTCGAACCGGGCACGCTCGTCGCGATGATCGTCGCGGCCGTGGCCGGTTCGCTGATCGGCGCACCCATCGTGTCGCGCCTGCCGCGGCGCCACGTGCAGATCGGCCTCGGCTGGGCCCTGCTCGTGCTGTGCACAGTGCTCGTCGTGCGGCAGTTCGGCGACCCCGAGGGTGGCCAGGCGCTCGGTCTCGAAGGCTCGACGTTCGCGGTCGGCATCGCCGCGAACTTCGTGCTCGGTGCGCTGATGACGATCGGCGTCGGCCTCTACGCGCCGTGCCTGCTGCTCGTCTCGCTGCTCGGCATGAACCCGAAGACGGGCTTTCCGATCATGATGGGCTCCTGCGCGTTCCTGATGCCGCTCGCGAGCGCGACGTTCGTGCGCCGCGGCCGCTACGCACCGGGCGCCGCGCTCGGTCTCACGCTCGCCGGCGTGCCCGCGGTGTTCATCGCCGCATACCTCGTCACGGATCTCGACCTCACGGTCGTGAAGTGGCTCGTCGCGGTCGTAGTCGTCTACACGGCAGTCACGCTGCTGCGCGCCGCCCGCGTCGAACGCACCGCGTCTGCCGCCGCTACCGCTGCTGCCACTCCTCCCCCACCTCGCTCCTGACGCTTTCTCGGAGACTCACATGTCCGGCCTCTGGCTCACGAAACCCATCGACCAGCTCATGCGAGAAACCGACGACGGCGAGCAGGGCCTGCGCCGTACGCTGGGCCCCGTCAACCTCGTGGCGCTCGGCATCGGCGCGATCATCGGCGCCGGCCTGTTCGTGCGCACGGCGAACGCGGCGGCCTATCACGCCGGCCCGTCGGTCGTGCTCGCGTTCGTCGTCGCCGGGATCGGCTGCGCGTTCGCGGGCCTGTGTTATGCCGAGTTCGCGTCGATGATCCCGATCGCGGGCAGCGCCTACACCTACTCGTACGCGACGATGGGCGAGCTGATGGCGTGGATCATCGGCTGGGACCTCGTGCTCGAGTATGCGGTCGGCGCGGCGACGGTCGCCATCGCGTGGAGCCAGTATCTGAACAAGCTGCTGCAGTTCCTGGGCACCGAGATCCCGTATCAGTGGTGCCATTCGCCGTTCGAAACGCTGAAAGCCGCCGACGGCGCGGTCATCGCACACGGTATCGCGAACCTGCCGGCGCTCTTCATCATCGCACTGCTGAGCCTCGTGCTGATCCGCGGCACCAAGGAGTCGGCGCTGCTCAACGCCGTGATCGTGGTCACCAAGGTCGCGATCGCGGTGCTCGTGATCGTGTTCGGCTGGGGGTTCATCAACCCGGCCAACCACACGCCATTCATCCCGCCCGCCGGAACCCAGACCGACATGCTCGGCGTCGTGCACGACTACGGCAGCTGGAAGGGCATCCTCGGCGCCGCGGGTGTCGTGTTCTTCGCGTTCATCGGCTTCGACGCGGTGTCGACGGCGGCGCAGGAGGCGAAGAACCCCAAGCGCGACATGCCGATCGGCATCCTCGGCTCGCTCGCGGTCTGCACGGTGCTCTACATCCTGTTCTCGTGGGTGCTGACCGGCGTCGCGCCCACGTCGGACTTCCGGACCGCGGGCGGTGAGGCATCGGTCGCGTATGCGATCACGACCTACATGACCGGCTACGGCTGGCTCGCGAAGCTCGTGACGGTCGCGATCCTCGCCGGCTTCTCGTCGGTGATCCTCGTCATGCTGCTCGGCCAGTCGCGTGTGTTCTACTCGATGAGCCGCGACGGGCTGCTGCCACGCGCGTTCAGCGACGTGCATCCGAGGTTCCGCACGCCGTGGAAGTCGAACCTGATCTTCCTCTTCTTCTGCGGCGCGTTCGCGACTTTCGTGCCCGAGAGCGTCGTCGGCGACATGACGAGCATCGGCACGCTGTTCGCGTTCATCCTGGTGTGCGCCGGCGTGTGGATCCTGCGCGTGAAGCGGCCGGAGCTGCAGCGGCAGTTCAGGGCGCCGATCGTGCCCGTGACGACCACGCTCGGCATCTTCACGTGCGCGGCGATGATCTACGGTCTCGGCTGGACCAACTGGCTTCGCCTGGGCGCGTGGCTGGTCGTCGGGCTCGTCGTCTACTTCGGCTACAGCGTGCGCCACAGCCGGCTGCGGCAGGGACAGCAGCGCGTTGCGGCATCGTGAAGTCGGACACACTCAGTCGTCTCGCTTCGCCAGCAACTTCGCCAATCTCAGCAAGTCCACCACTTTCACCTGCTCGACTGTCTGCCCGAACAGGTGCCCGAAGTCCCGGCGATCTCCCGTAGCGAGATGTGAGCAACCGGCTCGAATTGCTGCACAAAGCAACGGCCGGTCCTTCTCGTCCAGACGAACGGGCAGTTCGAACAACACGGATGGCACTTTCTCGACCTTCTGCATGAGCTGCTCGAAGACCGGCAGCCAGTCTGCGCGCTTCAAGGCGAGGTTGCGGCGCGCCTCCTCGAAGGCGAGATGGCTCGTCACCGCGGTCGCCTCGGTGAACAACCGCTGCACCAGCCGTGCGATGTTGCTGCCCGGGTTGCTCGCCGAGAACAGCACGTTCGCGTCCAGAAAGACGCGCATGTCTCAGGAACGCTTCTTCGGTAGCAGCTTCCCGATCGCCGCGTCGTCTTTCGCGAACTCGGCAATGCGCTTCTCGGTGTAGATCTCGAGCGGAACGCTCAGCACCGGCCGAATGAGCAGACCCTGCTCGGTCTCCTCGATGAGCACCTCATCGTTGGGCTTGAGACCAAGGGCTTTGCGCATCGCGGCGGGGATGGTGATGACGCCGCGCTCGTTGATGATGGCCTTGGCTTGCATGGATGCAGAATAGCTGCTTTTCTGATTCCCTGCAATTGCAGGCAATCCCACTTGCACCTCCGGTAGCCAATGGCATGGAGGCAGTCCCGCTCTGCGAATCGCCTACTGGCTGCCCATGCAAAGCACCCCGGGCGCCCGAACTAGGCGCCAAGCACGAACTCGCGGCGCGTGATCCTCCAACTCGCCGCCGCGAGAAAGAACACGAGCACTACTAGAAGCGTCACGAGCGCCGACGCGGCGCTGTCGAACCGGCTCAGTTCGAAGCCCTCGACCTCGCGCCAGGCATCCGATCCCGTCGTCCCCACGATGCTGCGCAGATAATACTGCACCGTCAAAGCCTGATTCCGACCGGGCAGATTCGCGAGGAACCCCTCGATCGCGAACGCATACCCCAAGCCGACGATCATCGGATGGCGGAAGAAGACACCGGCGGCCGCGAAGATCGCCGAGTACACGGCCCCGCCGAGCAGCGCGGCCTCGAGCAGGGGAACCGCGATCCCGGAACCGACCGCAGCACCCGGCGCGGCCGACCGCGACGCGAGCAAGACCGTCGCCAGCGAGCTGACCGCGAGCAGCGTGGAAACGAACAGCAGCGCCGCCAACCATCGGCCGAGCAGCACCGAGGCGCGCGGGATCGGCCGCGAGAACAGATAGGAGATCGTGCGGTCCTCGATCTCCTCGGTGACGACCGCGGATCCCGAGACGAGCGCGAGCAGCGGCACGATGACCTGCAGCAGCAAGAGCCACCCGAGATTGGTCGCGATCTCGACGCCCGTTGCCTGGCCGAACGCAGCGACGAGCCAGGCCATCACCGGCGCGGCAGCAGCGAGAGCTAGGCACGCGAGCGCGCGGCGGCTCCACCACATGCGTGAGAGCTGGGTTCGGAACAGCAGCCAGGTCGATGTCGCGAGTCCGGGCATGTTCACGAGACCAGGTATTCGAACACGGCTTCGAGGCCGGCGTCGGGTGTTTCGAGGCTGCGGATGCCCGCGCGCACGGCGGCGGCCGTTCGCGGCAGAGCCGCCAGGAAGCCTTCGAGATCGTGCGTCTCGACGCCGAGCGACGTCCCGTCCGCGGAGATCCGAAGCGAACCGACGCCGGGCAGGTCGAGCACCGCGCGCGCCAGCGCCCGCGCGTCGCGGGCCCGGATCTCGACCTTGCGCGGGTGTCGCGAGAGCAGCGCGCGGATCTCGGGCACCTGGCCCTGCGCGAGCACACGGCCGCGGTGCAGCAGCAGCACGTTGTGCGTCAACTCTTCGACCTCGTGCAGCACGTGGCTCGAGACGAGGATCGACGTGCCGTCGCGAGCGAGCTCGAGCATGAGCTCGACGATGCCGCGCCGCGCGATCGGATCGAGACCCGCGAGCGGTTCGTCGGCGACGAGCAGCTTCGGCGTATGCGCGATCGCCTGCGCGATCTTGGTCCTCTGGCGCATGCCGCGCGAGTAGCCGCGCGTGGGCCGAAACATCGCGTCGGCGAGCCCCACGCGTTCGAGCGCCTGCGCGGCGCGATCGCGCGCCTCTCTTGCCGAATGCCCCGAGAGGCGCAGCAGGAAAGCCACGAAGTCGCGCCCGGACATGTCGTTGTAGAGCGCGTCCTGCTGCGGTACGAAGCCCGTCTCCGCGAAGTGCGCGCGGTTCGCGAACGGATTGCGGCCGAGGACTTCGATCGTGCCGCGCGACGGCCGGATCTCACCCGCGACGAGCTTCAGGAACGTCGACTTGCCCGCGCCATTGGGACCCAGGAGACCAATGACGCCCGGTTCGAGCTCGAGCGAGACGTCGACGAGCCCGACCACGGGTCCATACCAGCGCGCGAGATCCCGAGCAGCAAGCAGCGCGGTCATGCGGAGGCTTCCAACTTGCGGACACGCGCGATGAGGATCACCCACGCTGCGGCCGTGATCACGAACACGGCGGCGAAGGACCATCGCACGTCCCAATGCAGTCTCTCCGTGGGTCCGTCGAACATCCACATGGCGATGCGCTGCAGGTTCATCTGCGGGCTGAGCATCAAGAGGCGGTCGTCCTGCTGGAGGTTCGCGAGCACCACGGCGACCACCGTCGTGATCATGAAGAACGCGAAACTCGCCACGAGTGCCATCGTCTTGCGCAGGAACAGGCTCGAGATCGTCAGCATCACGCTGCCCCAAACGCCCGCCCACAACGCACCGAACAGCAGCGTGCGCGGGATCAGCGAGCCTTCCTCGCGCAGGAACGCGAAGTCCGGCGACGCGAACGTCGCCACAATGCAGATCACGAGTCCCGGCGCGACGACGGCGATCCCGCCGAAGAAGAAGAGGGTCAGGAACTTCGCGGCGAGATAGCCGGTGCGCGACAGCGGCCGCGCGAAATAGAGCAGGTGCGCGCCGAGGCGTCGATCGTCGGCGATCAGGCCGGCGCCGAACCACGCGATCACGAGCAGCGTGAACATGCTCATCGCGAGGTGGAACAGCGCGATCTCCTCGCGCACCTGGATCATCTTCTTCGCGAACCCGGCTGCGATCATGCTCGCGGGCGAAGGCCCGCCGAGCGGTGACGGCGTCACGCCGGCTTCGAGCGCGAAGCGCGCGTAGACGACGAACGAGAAGATGACCGTCGCGATCGCCGGCGGTCCGTAGAGGATCACGAGCGGCAGCTTGCGCTTCGTCGCAGCCGCGATCCCCGCGCGCGCGAGCGCAGCGAAGCCAAACGTGCTCGCACGGAGCGTGCCGCGGAACGGGCGATAGACCTCGGTGTTGGTGAGGGCCACTAGGTTCGCTCCTCGTTCGCAACACCGGCCACGAACACCTGCTCGAGCGAGGAGCGGACCTCCTCGACAGAGCGCAGCGAAGCACCGGAGTCCGCGGCGAGCGCGAACAGCTCGTCTGCGTCGGAAGCACGGCCGTCGAGGCGGATCGTGAGCCTGCCGTTCGCGTCGGGCGTGCACGCGTAGCCCGA
>Ga0111539_10001631_pt1 | contig 29950 bp, 28 predicted proteins | sample RhiMethybrSRZTD1_FD_79667 | JGI IMG/M metagenome (GOLD analysis project Ga0111539, IMG submission 79667) | Populus rhizosphere microbial communities from Tennessee, USA - Rhizosphere MetaG P. TD hybrid SRZTD1 (version 2) (version 2) | ecosystem: Host-associated > Plants > Roots > Rhizosphere >...
CCGGCGAGAACACCGGCGATGATTGAAACCAACGTGACGAATCCAGATCTCCCCATGTGCATGTGCGGCCTCCTTGGTTAGCCGCGGCGTCGCTCCGCAAGAGCTGTGCCGCGACCGCGGCCCGCTTGGACCGCGGTTCAGGAGGCGCAGAGGAGTCGGATGGTGGCGGCGCAGGCCACAGAAACCACAAGCAGTGGACGGCGCGACCACAACGTAAATAGAAAAAGGCCGCCGACCCGCCTCGTGGGCGGGCCGACGGCCGTTGTTGGCTTCAGACCTGACGCCTGTCTAGAACATGAAGCCGATCTTGCTACCGATGCTCCAGCTGTTGAGCGTGTTGTTCGAGACGCCCGTGTTCAGCAGGTCCTGGTAGTAGGTCGCCGTCCAGCCCGCGCGCGCGTCCATGATGAACGCCTTGTACGCGTATGCGAAGCCGCCGCCGACCGGCACCGTCATGACGTTGTCGTTCTGCGAGAAGCTCGACAGGTTCCCGGTGTTCGAGTTGTAGTTCTGGATGTTGAAGTACTGGTACCCGAGGCCCGCGTAGCCGTACGGCTCGAACAGGTGCGCGCCACGCCGAAGCGGGGCGTTGATTCGGACGTTACCCTCGAAGCCGTTCGCCACCAGCGCCGGGTTGTTGGCAGTGGCGCCCAGCGTGTTGATCGAGCGGGCCGAGCCGATGTACGCGGCCTCGAACCCGATGATCGAGTTCGTACCGCCGATGAAGCGCGCGTCCCAGTAGCCGCCGCCGGCCGTCACGTCGCGCATGGTGTCCTTGGTGAAGTCCTGATAGCCACCACCGGCCATGAGGGCCCACCCGAAGCCGCGCTGCCAGCTCGGTTTCGGAGCCGCAGGCGGCAGGACCGTCACCGGCTGGACGTTGACCACCGTCGACGGAGGAGCCGGTTCCGGCTCCGGCGGCGGCGGCTCGACAGCCGGCGGAGCCGGCTCGGCCTCGGCCTCGGCCATCGCGGCCTTCCCGCGGCAGGCCAGGAACGTCACCGCGCGCCCGTTGGCGGGGAGGTGATCGATCTCCTCACCGCGACCCACGGTCATCACCTTGCTTTGATCTACCCCCTTCTCCATGAGGTAGTTCTTGACCGCCTCGGCGCGTTTCGCGCTCAGCACGAGGTTTGCGGCGCTGTCACCGGTGGTGTCCGCGAACCCCTCCAGGGCCATCGTCCGACTGTCGTCGGCCTTCATCCAGGTCGCGACGCCATCGAGCGCCCCGCGTGCGTTCAGGTCTAGCTCCGCGGAGCCCGTCTTGAATGCGACGGTCACCCCGGCGTCGCGGCACTCTTTCCCGGCCGACAAACTGCCCGACGTCGTGACCTTGGTGGTCTCGGTCGTCGTCGTCGTCGTGTCATCAGCCCACGCCGTGCCGGCTCCGACGAGCAGGCCCAGCGACCCCACGATCCACCCGATTTTTCTCACCTGCATGGTTTTTTCCCTCCCCACGAAACAAATCTGGGTCCGCTCGCGGGCGACGGGAATCGAATGCGAGGAAACCCCACACCGCAAAGCGCCAGATGCGCGCCACGGCGGAGTCGCAAATCTTCGAATTGCGCCGGTTTGCGCGGCGATTCGCCGTCGGGCAGGTTTCTCTGTGGGTCCGAAGACAGGTGACGCCTGTGCCGTGAAAGCACCTCTGCAGCTGCGCGCGGTCGAGCGGCTGGCTGCTCGACGGCGGCTGTTTTCGATACCTGAACCTGTCGGTTGCATTGCAACCGCCGCTGCGTAGAATGGCGCCGCGCTCGACGGAAACGTCGAGCGTGTTGGGGATGTAGCTCAGCTGGGAGAGCGCCTGAATCGCACTCAGGAGGCCGACGGTTCGATCCCGTTCATCTCCACCAATCGACTCGGTTTTTTTCTTCGGTCTTCGGTCTAGGGAACGCTTAGGGAACGATTGGGGAACGGTTGCCCCATTCAGGAGGCGAGCTTCCCTCCGCTCAGCACCCCGAGCACCCGCTTCTGCTGGGCGCTCGCCACCGCATCCCGCTGGGTGTAGCTCTCGGCCGTCGTCTTGAACGACTCGTGACCGAGCGCGGCCGCCACCGCGTGTGAGGTGATGCCACTGTCCACCGCGAGCGTGCCGTGCAGTCCGCGCATACCGTGGGCGGTCACCTGTCGCCCAGACGAACCGGATTCACCGGATCTCACCGATTCCCAACCGACCTCTCCTGCCTCGTTCCAAATCACCCAACTCCGCGTAATGACCGTGCAAGTCGGCGCGGCGCTTGGTTTTCTGGTCATTCGCCGGGCAGGTTCGACTCCCGGCGATTCGGTGATCGTTCTCGTCGGCGTTGAACAAACGCCCGGCTTGCGGCGACATCAGGGTATGAAGCGGTGTCAGTCCCTGGTTGGTGTGTTGTTGGCGGCGATGGCGGCGGGTGCGCCGTCCCTCGCCGCTGCGGCGGTGGAACCCCTCGTCGTCGTCGTCGAGACCCGCCCTGGCGCGGCCGTCGATCCCGCCGAGGTCCGACAGGCAATCGCCGCGGAGCTGCGGACGCTCGTGCGGGCGCCGCGTGACGCGGCGGCGGAGGACACCTCCAATCTCCTGATTGTCGCCGTCGATCGCGCCGAGATCCGGATGTCACTGCGCGCGCACACGCCCAGTGTCGTCTCGCGCGTCGTCGCGGCGCCCGGCGATCGGAAGGCGCGGCTGCAATCGATCGGCTGGCTGGCCGGCAACCTCGCGCGCGATCAGGTGAGCCCGATGGTCGTCGCGCCCGTGCCCGCGCCGCTCGCCGTCGCGGCGGCGTCCGTCGACACGCCGCCCGCCGCCGCAGAGGCGCCGCCTCCGGCCCCACCGCCCCCGACCGAGCCGCCGCCCCTGGCGGCGAGCGCGCCACGTGACCCCGCACCGGGGGCCATCGTCGCGGCGCAGCCCGAACTGGCCGCGGCCTCGGACCCGACGTGGTCCTTGACGATCGGCGGTGGGCCGACGGCGTTCTGGGCCGGAGGCCCGGAGTACGATCTGCCCACCTGGCCCGGCGTGGGCATCTGGTATCTGGAGCTTCAGCGAAAGGCGCCGGCGCGCGCCCTGATCCTAGGCGCGGCGCTGGAGGTGGGACCCGACATGGCCGACACCAGCGCCAAGTCATTCATCGGCGTTGCCGCGCTGGTGGGAGCCGGCCATCGCTTCGGAAGGATCTTCCTCGAGGCCACCGGCGGCCTCGGTCTGGAGGTCTACCAGGGGGACGTTCCGGTGAACATGACGACAACGACGCCGACAGGCACCGAGACCGTGTCGCAATTCGTGCCGGTTTCCGTCTTCGGGCTCTACCTCAGGGCCCAGGCGACGGCGGGCGTGTCACTGTCACGACATTTCGACCTGCTGGCGAGCGCCGGCGGACACCAGGGGACCGCCTGGGCTCGACGGGACCACTTCGTCACCACCTCCCTGGGTCTGAGGGTTCGCTTCGAGTGATGACCGAGCGTTCGACACGCGCCGCGCTTCGTGTCCTCTCCGCCCGGCGCCCCGAGGCGGGCGGCGGCGACGCGAACGACGACGCGATCGCCGCGGGCCTGCGCGCCGGGCGACTCGACGCGCTCGCGCGCGCGTTCGATCGCTGGCACCAGCGCGTGCGCGTGCTCGCTCGGCGGCTGGTGTCGGACGCCGCCGCCGAGGACGTCGTGCAGGAGACGTTCTCCGTGCTGCTCGGCGCGGTCGCGCGGTTCCGGGGCGAAGTCGACCTCGAGTCGTTCGTGCTGGGCATCGCCGTCAAGCGGGCGCGGCGCCACCACCGCGCGGCGGCGCGGCGGCGGCGTGCGCTCGAGCGACTGACGAACGAGGACAAGGGTGGGCCGCGCGATCCGGAGCACGACGCCTACCGGCGCGAGCTGGCGTCGCGGCTGGCCGCGGCGCTGGATCGACTGCCGCCCGCGCAGCGCGAGGCGTTCGTCCTCTGCGAGATCGAGGAGATGACGTCGGCGCGGGCGGCCGCGCTGGCGGACGTCCCCGAAGCCACCGTGCGCACGCGCCTGTTCCACGCCCGGCGCCGTCTCCGCGACCTCTTGAACGAGGACCACGAACCGTGAAGCGCGAAGGGACCCCCTACGATGCGGCGCTGCGCGCCTTCCGCGCGCTGACCGACGAGCCGACGGACGGCGCGGCCTCGCGCGCGCGTGTGCTGGCGCGCGCCGAGCAGCGGGTGGCGCGCGGGGCGGCCGTCCGGCGGGCGTCTGTCCTCGCCGCGGTTCTGCTGGTGGCGTTCGCGTCGGGCGCGGCCGCTTGGACCACCGTCGGGCGCTGGCGCGCCGAGCCGCGGACGATCGACGCGGACGCCCTGGGCCCCGCGGTGCGCGGCGTCGAGCGCTCCGGAGGCGGCCGACCCGTGCGCGTGATCCCGGCTGCGAGCGCCGTCGCCGAACCGCCGCCGGCCGCCGCTGACAGCGGCGATGCCGAGGCCGCCGCCTACGCGCACGCGCACCAGGCGCACTTCGTCGACGACGCGCCGGCGCGCGCGCTCGCCGCCTGGGACGCCTACCTCGCAACCTACCCGGCGGGCGCGTTTGCGCCCGAAGCGACGTACAACCGAGCGCTGTGCCTCGCGCGTCTCGGGAAGAGCGCCGAGGCGTCCGCCGCGCTCCGCCCCTTCGCGCGCGGACGCTTCGGCGCGTACCGGCGCGATGAGGCGGCGCTGCTGCTCGACTGGCTGGCCTCGCGCACGGCGGCCACGGCCACGGCTAGATGAACGGCAAGCTCTAAGTCGCGCAGCCGAACGATCAGCATCTCTTTCGATTTCACCGTCGGGTTCGGCGACATCATCTTCGTGCCGGGAACGGCCGGCTGCGGCGGCCCACCGCCGCAGGCGATGCGCGCGTTCGCGGAGACCCTCGATCCCGCTCACGCGCGGGCCCCGACGGCGACCGCCGATCTCATGGGGGGAAAGACGCCGGCGTCGAAGCTACCCGTTGCCGCGACCGAGGCCGGCCGGCGCTTCGACGACCCGGATGATCTGACGGATCGGATCGCGCCCGTTCGGCGGCGCGATCACACCACGACCATCGACCTCCTCCGCGGCGACCGCCCGACACCACGAGGGCTCGAAGTCGACGATATGGAGAGGAAGCGGCGTTAGAGACTCAGGTTGATTACGCAGGACACCGACTTGTGGGGCTGGCTGGTCGGTTCGTTCGTCGACGCCTGGCTGCGCGTCTTCCCGGGGCATTCGAGGTTGAACTCCACGCCGTATTCTTCGGGCGAGGGGGGAAATGGCAACGCCGATACGGCGGCCTTGATGCAAGGGTCGACCACCCGGAGCTCCGGCGGACCCTTGGGCCAGCCTAGGCGATCTGGTTCCGAAAGGAGTGGAGGCGTCGCGCCCGCGCATGGAGGCGACGCTTGCGCGCATCGCGGCGACCTAGGCACACTGAGGCTCGCCATGTCCGCGACGCTGACCATCCGAGACGAATCGGCCACCGGACAACTCTTTCGCTCGTTTCTGTTAGAGCTTGCCACGGACGTGACCACCGTACGTGAGCTCATTCGCGCGCGCGTTGAGCAAGAGGTGTCCGCGTACAACGCCCGGCCGGCGGAAGCGCCGTTCAATGGTCTGGTGCAGCCCGTCGGCGCCGAGGTCGTGTTGAATGGTTTCAAGCCGCGTCATGCGATCGACGCGAAGGAGCAGGCCGACCGCGCCGTCGAGGCGTTCGCGCGGCACCAGTTCTTCCTGCTCCTGGACGATCGGCAGGTGGACGACCTCGACGAGCTGATCGTCGTACGCGACGTATCGAAGATCAGCTTCGTGACGCTCGTGCCGCTGGTCGGCGGCTAGGATCATGGCGCTCGAGCAGTTGCGCGCCTTTCGCGCCGGCGAGCCCTTCGAACAGCTAGGACCCGTGCAGCGGCTGGAGCCCGAAGGGTTTCCGCTGCTGACCTCGTCCGAGCTCGCCGAGGAACATGGCCGCCTGGGCCCCTTTATCGCGCCGCTGAGTCGACGTGGGATGCGGCAACAGGACGACGCGATCGGGGACGAGCTCTTCGAAGGAGACCCTGCGACCCGTACGCGCATGTACCTGGCGATCATCGAGCGAATCTTCGCGTACGACGCCAAGCTGTCCACCAGCGAAGACCATTCGTACGCGAGCTTCTTCAATTACGGCGTCGCGCCCGGCTTCATGGCGAAGCTGCTCGACGCCGGCGTCGAGGCCGAGGCGGTCATCGAGCCGACGCTCGCCTGGTTCACCTCTTACCGTTTCGTGTACTACGCCGTCGAGCCGCTGCGCCGGGTCCTGGCTCTCGCGGCGCGCGGCACGGCGGCGGGCTCGATCGCGCCTGCCGTGCGTGACGGACTGATCGCGGTCCATGGTCAATGCCACGACATCAGCGGCTACCACCAGATGGCCGCGGACCTCGTCCCCCTACTGGAAGCCATCCTTGGTCACGGATCGTGGGAAGTCCTCGCGCCTTGTGAGGTCTGGACGGCGGCCGTCACGCGCGAGCTCGAGGCGCTATCGCCAGATGAACGAGGTCGAATCATGGACCTGCTCCGGCACTGCGCGGGCGCCACCGTGGCGCGCCCGTCAGACAGGTGGCTGAAGGTGGGCCGTACGAAGCTGGACGCCGTCGGACGCGACGCCTTTCGGGCCGCGCTGCTGCGCTGGCTGCCCCTGGTCGATCAGGCGCGCCAGCGGCCCCTGGTCGGTCCGAGCTGGGAAAACGTCGACGAGCAACAGCGGATGCACGAGGGGAACGCCACGGTGCTGAGGGGCCTCCTCTGGCTTTCGCCGGAGGTCGCGGACACGGAGCTAACCCGCGCCGTCGGCAAGCTCGTCGTCTCGTCATACAGGAAGGCGCGGGGTATCGGGCCCCGCGCGCCCAAGGTCGGGAACGCCGGGGTCTACGCGCTGAGCCGCATCGGCACGGCGGACGCGGTAGGCCAGCTCGCCCTGATCAAGGCGCGCGTCAAGACGGTGAGCGCTCTCAAGGAGATCGAGAAAGCGTTCGTGGCCGCCGCCGACGCGCTGGGTTTGCCGCGCGATCAGGTGGAGGAGATGAGCGTCCCGACGTACGGCATGGAGCAGGTGGGCGTTCGGCGCGAAACCTTCGCCGTCGAGGGAGCGGTCGCGGAGATACGCGTCGACGGTCGGGACGCCGAGCTGTGCTGGATGCGCGCCGACGGCACGCCGCAGAAGTCCGTGCCTGCGAAGGTGAAGACCGATCAGCGCGAAGCCCTCAAGGAGCTGCAAGGCGCGCTGAAGGACATCAAGGCGATGCTGCCGGCGCAGTCCGAGCGACTCGATTCGATGTTCTTGCAAGAGAAACGCTGGCCGCTGGCCGCGTGGCGCCAGCACTACTTCGATCACCCGCTGGTCGGGACGATCGCGCGCCGGCTGATCTGGACGTTCGAGAGCGCCGGCCAGGGCGAGGTGAGCGGGCTCTGCCACGACGGCAACTTCGTGGACGTCACGTCGCGGGCGTTCGCGCCGCCCGACGACGCCCAGGTGCGACTGTGGCATCCGATCGGGTGTAGCGCCGACGAGGTGCTCGCGTGGCGCAGTTGCCTCGAGCGCCACGCCGTGCGACAGCCATTCAAGCAGGCGCACCGCGAGGTGTACGTGCTCACCGACGCCGAGCGCGCGACCCGGACGTATTCGAATCGCTTCGCGGCGCACGTGCTGCGGCAGCATCAGTTCAATGCGCTGTGCGGGGCGCGCGGGTGGCGGAACAAGCTGCGCATGATGGTCGACGACACGTATCCGCCCGCCTATCGCGAGCTGCCGCGCTGGGGCCTGCGCGCCGAGTACTGGATCGAAGGCATCGGAACCGACTACGGCGCCGATACGAACGAGAGCGGCGCCTTTCTCCGGGTGGCGACCGACCAGGTCCGGTTCTATCGACTGCCCGCGGCCGCTAACACCGCGCACGCGGGCGGTGGCGGTTATGCGAGCGGCGCGGCAGGCCCGGGCACGGACGACATCAATTTGCCGCTGCCTCTGGAGCAGATCCCGCCGCTGGTCTTCAGCGAAGTGATGCGCGATGTGGATCTGTTCGTCGGCGTGGGCTCCGTCGGCAACGATCCCAACTGGCAAGACGGAGGCCCCGGGGGACGCTTCCTCACCTACTGGCAGGCGTACAGCTTCGGCGACCTGGGCGAAACCGCCAAAACGCGCCGGGCCGTGCTGGAGCGGCTGGTGCCACGGCTGAAGATCGCCAGCCGTTGCAGCTTCAGCGACAGGTTCCTCGTCGTGCGCGGTGACCTGCGGACCTACAAGATTCACCTCGGGAGCAGCAACATCTTGATGGAGCCGAACGACCAGTACCTGTGCATCGTCCCTGCGCAGCGCGCCGCCGCGTCCGGCGACAAGCTCTTCCTGCCGTTCGAAGGTGATTCGACCCTCGCCCTCATCCTGAGCAAGGCTCTCCTCCTGGCCGCCGATCGGAAGATTACCGACCCCACCATCACCCGGCAGATCGGCGGTGCGCCTTCGGCATGACGGACGCGCGCCTGACTTTTCGGCGCACAGCGTTTCGAACGGGACGCACCTCGCACATGAGGCGCGTCCCGGCGCCGGAACGAAGCGCGTCTCGCGCCTTGTCCTTACCTAGCCGTTCGACTTGGTGTCGTTCGCCTCGACGTCGCGGATCTGGCGAAGGCGGGCGGACGCTCGCCAAGCGAGGCCAATCCCGACCACCATCAAACCCGTGAAGATGTAGAAGCGGGCTCCCGGATCAGCCAGCAGGTAGGTTTAGCAGGCCGCAACGAGGACACGTGCGCATCATTGGTAGCCTACACCGCCCCTTTAATCGCTGGCGAAGGTGCTCCCGACGGGGCCGCGCGTTCAGCCGGCCGCGCTTTCACGCGGCGAATGCCGTTCCCAAGATCCGCCCCCCCTCTGGGCGACAGGTGGGCGACAAAGCAGCTCGGAGTGGCGGGGTTGGATAGCGCCGGGCAAGGATCCTGGCGATCCTTTTGTCGCCCACCTGTCGCCCAGACGAACCGGATTCACCGGATCTCACCGATTCCCAACGTCCTCTCCGGCCCCGCCTCAAAAACCCCAAGTCCGCGGAATGACCGTGCAAGTCGGCGCGGCGCTTGGTTTCTGATCATTTCGCCGGGCAGGTTCGACTCTCGGCGCCTCCACTTTTGAGCGAAGTTGAACACGGTCGACGGTGGTCGACCGCGGTTGAAAGGCGCGGTTGAGCGCGGGTACCCGACGCGGTTGAGCGGGGTCGACGGCAGCTGAGTCGTGCGGACCCGAAAGATTCACCCGGGTCCACGCTCAACCGCAGAGCGCCTGATTCGATCCATAACAAGCCCGGGGGACCCAGCGTGCCAGGCGAAGCCGAGAGCTCCATCGACGTCTTGATCGTCGGCGCGGGACCGACCGGGCTCACGCTCGCCGCCCAGCTCAGCTCGTTCGGGGTGCGCTTTCGGATCGTCGATCGCGCGCCGACTGCTGCCCACGAGTCCCGGGCGCTGGCGGTGCAGGCGCGGACGCTCGAGATCTTGCAGACCTTCGGGCTCGGCGAGGCGCTGGTCGGCCGCGGAAACCCGAGCGCGCGTCTCGCCCTGCACTTCGACGGCAAGCCCGCCGCGCACGTCCTCCTGGGCGGATTCGCGGCCGACGACACACGGTTTCCGTTCATCCTCTTCGTCTCCCAGGCGGAGACAGAAGCGCTGCTCGGCGCGCATCTCGAGCGCGGCGGTACGACCATCGAACGGGGCGTGGGGCTGGTGAGCGCGGAGACCCGCGACGGCTCCATCCGTTGCGTGCTGCGTGGGCCCGATGGCTCCGAAGAGACGCTCAACGTGCGGTTTCTGGTCGGTTGCGACGGCGCCCACAGCGCGGTGAGGAAGCAGGCGGGCATCCCCTTCGAGGGCGAGGCGTACCTGCAGGACTTCATGCTCGGCGACGTCGATGCCGACGGCCCGATTGAATCCGATGTACTGCACTCCTTCGCCGCCAAGGGGCACGTCGCGATGTTCTTCCCCCTCCGTACGCCGGCCAAATGGCGAGTGATCGCTCTTGGACGAAGGAGGAGCAGGTCGGAAGAGCGCTTGCCGCCGAGGCAGTCTGAAGAGTCGCTGACGCGAGGCGACCTGTCGCTCGACGAGCTCCAAAGGTCGGTCGATCGATCCACCAGTGGCGCCGTCCGCCTGCGAGATCCTGTCTGGCTGACGCACTTCCGACTGCATCACCGGCAGGCGCGGACGTACCGAAAAGGCCCCGTGTTCCTCGCCGGCGACGCCGCCCACATCCACAGTCCCGTTGGCGCCCAAGGAATGAACACCGGCATGCAGGACGCGTGGAACTTGGGATGGAAGCTCGCCCTGGTCGCGCTTGATCGCGCCGAACCGAAGCTCCTCGACACCTACGAGGCGGAGCGCTGGCCCGTCGGCCGCAACCTCCTCAGATACACCGACCGAGCCTTCAGCGTCTTCACTCGGGTCATGGCGGGCAGCGCGGTGGCCGCTTGGTTCCGGCGGACAATCGTGTCCCGGATCCTGCCCCTCGTCTTTCGCTGGGCGCGACTGCGCGCGACAGCGTTCCGCTTCGTGTCCGAGCTGGCGATCTCGTACCGACGCACTCCCGCCGTGGCCGAGGCGCGACCGAAGCTCCGGTCGGGGCCGCGCGCAGGCGACAGGCTGCCGGACGTGCGCATCGAGCGCGACGGCCGGAGCACGTTCCTGCAGCAAGAGCTGGCCGGCACGAGGTTTCAGCTCCTCCTGTGCGGGCAGGCCGAGTCTTGGGACGCAGCGTCCATCAAAAACCTCGCGGAACGATTCGAGGGCCTACTCGCGGTACGCCGCCTGACCCGTGAGGGGGACGGCCCTGACATGCTCGTCGACGTCAGCGGCGACGCGTTCGATCGCCTGGGCGTGCGCGCCGCCGCGGACGGCGCTCAGTACCTGGTCCGCCCGGACGGGTACATCGCCTTTCGGTGCGGAGGGCGCGGTCTCGAAGCCGTGGCCAGCTATCTCGCATGCTGGCAGCTCTCTCGTCCTACGACCGGGGAGCTTTCTCGTTAAATGAAGAGACGGTACCGACCGGCCCCCCCCAGACTCGTCGCTCACGAAGAGGAGTTCGAATTCGCGCAGATGTGCGACATGACCGTCGAGGACGATCGCGAGCTGTATTCCGTGGCCCACGCCATTCGGTTTGCGCAGGCGAAGGTCGCGTACTGCGATCGCATGACGGCGGAGTACCCAGACGCCAACCTGGGCAAGCTCCGTGCTCGCGCGAGCACGTTACTTGGCATTCTCGAACGCCAGCCTGGCGACCTCGCTCGAATCCGCGACCTGCTTGACGATCTCCGGAAGGGAAAGGATGGCGAGGGGACCGGGTGGTCCATGCTCCTCGGATATGTGGAGGCGTACCTGGGGCGCCTCGAGAAGGGTGGGCGATGATGACGCTACGTCACGCGGGGAGAGCGTGGCCCGCCTGGCTGCTGGTGCTCGCCGGCTGCGGGCCGGCTGCGCCGCGGCTGCTGCCGGCCACCGACGTCAACACGTGGGCGATGCGCGAGGGCGGACCTGTCAACCGGCTCACGTCCCGGGGGGTCCGGCTGGACCTGCCGCCCGACTGGATTTTCGAGACCCCCGATCGCAGCCGGCAGGACTTCGAACACCCGATCGGGGAGATCAACTTTCGCGATCGCCAGCGCACGTACTGGGGCTCGATCGCGGCCGGCGATCCGCAGGATCGCGTGGAGGACGGGCGCCTCGTCTGGCGCGAGTCCCCGGCCCCGCCCGTTGACGCCGTCACACTGGCGCGCTGGCACTTGCAGCTGGGCGTCGCGCGATGGGTGCGCGATGCCACCATCCAGCCCGCGCGCGTGGACGGGCGAGAGGCGGCAATCATCGCCGGGGTTACCGACCGGGGGGGGACTGCGGACGTCGCGATCGCGGTCGTTCCCGGCGCCGACCTCACATACATCGTGACGCTGATGAGCGATCCGGGCCTGCTCAGCCACTCCCCGGCCGCCGCTTACATGGTGTTCGCCGCGTGCCGGTTGACCACGGCCTACGGTCCAGGCGAGCGCCTCCGCGACGGGTTCGGCTTCCGCGACTCCGACTTGTGGCGCTGGAGGACCGACGTCGTCAGCGGCGACGACTTCGGGTTTGGCGTCCACGGCGAGGTCGCATCGGAGTACATGGACGTTTATGTGATGCGGACGAGCAAGCGAAGCTTCCACGAGCACCTCGCCCGCTGGACCCGCGACGGCTTGCTCGAAACCAAGTCCGACGTGTACGCCGTGGCCGACGTGCACCTGGGCGGCCGCGTGCTGGAAGGCCAGGGCGCCAGGGTCTCGATCGGAAAAACCATATTTCCGCTGACGGGTAGCTTCTACGTCCTCGAGGAGAAGGGCGCGAGCTACCTGGTGATGATCCAGTACTCGCGGCCCGCGACCCCCCAGCGACCGATCACCCAGCAACCGGACGCGCACCTCATCGATTTCCCGGCCGTGCGCGCGATGCTGGCGACGAACGTCATTCTGCCCTGAGTCCCCCGGCAGGGGGCCGAAGGCCCCGGAAATCGAGGGCCGGCTCGGTTAACGGAAGCTGGGTTATCAGCCTAAAGCGCGCTTGTTCTTCTTGTCGCCCACCTGTCGCCCAGACGACCCGGATTCACCGGATCTCAGCGAATCTCACCCGACCTCTCCCGCCCCATCGCTAAAACGTCAAGTCGCCGTAATAACCGTGCAAGTCGGTGCGACGCTTGGTTTTCTGTTCATTCGCCGGGCAGGTTCGACTCCCGGTGCCACACGAAGGCGAATGCGCCGGTCAGATCGCCGCTGGCGGCAATGGGTCCTTAACCAAACCGTCAGCTGAATCGGGCGCTGCCGACTTGATTCTTATCCGGCCGCCACGGGCCAGGCATGCACGGGCCTCCCGGCCTCCGCGGCGGCCATGTAGTGCGCCGTCATCTCGGTGAGCGCCGCGTCGCGCGACAGCCCTTGGGCCTCGAGCGCGGCCAGCGTATGCCGCTGCCAGACGGCGCCGGTGACGCCGGAGTTGGCGCGGGCGGCGATGATGCCCAGGTATCGGTCGATCTCCTCGCTCGCGACGCCGGCCTGCTCGAGGCCGAGCGTCGCGATGGGCAGCAAACGCTTCACGAGGTCGCTCGCCCGCAGCTTCTCGGGCGCGGCGGCAATCTGCCGGGGCCAGGCGAGCTCGGTGTCGAGCCCATCCCGTGCCGCGCGATAAAAATTCCGTTCCGCGAACACGAACGGAAACGACGGCAAGAGGTCGCCCACTGATGGGGCGAGTCCGATAATTCCGCCGACGAGAAACGCGGCGTTGGCGAGCATGTCGTCGAGAGTCGGGCCGGCAGCGAGCGCGCGCAGCTCGATGCGAAGGTGGCCTCCGTCCTTGCCGTGGTAAATGGCGCGGTTCCAGCCCCACACGGTCCCGTGGTGAAGGATCAGCTCGGAAAGCCGTGGCACGCCACCCGCCTGCGCCACGGCGATCGGATCTTCGTCGCCGACCACCGGGAGGATCGGCTCATGAAGCGCGACGCTCTCCGCGAACAGCTCGTGGGCCCCCGCGCGCACCCACCCGGTGCCGAAACCGACCCGGGGCGGCCGTCCGACCGTCTCGTCGAGAGGCCGGTCATCTGCCGCCTGCTTGAACAGCGCCGTCCGCGTCTCGTGCCAGAGGCGATGTCCCAGGAACGTGGGCGAGTTCCCCGCGAGCGCCAGCGCCGGCCCGGTCAGCATCATCGCGGCGTTGTAGAACGACGCGAACTCGCGGGGCGCGACGCGAAGGTGGATCTGGAAGGAGGTGTTCGCCGCCTCCATTGCAACGTCGCCGAGCTCGATCGTCAGGGGCTCGTCGCCGTCGATGTCGATGCGCGGATTCGCCTGGCGCAGCCGCCGCAGCCCCGCCGCCAGCGCCCGGTAGCGCGGCCGCTGGGTGATCGTCGACGGGCGAAAGTCGCTCTGCCTGAACGTCGGCAGCACGCTGACGATGGCGAGGCGCCCACCCTCCGCACCGGCGGCGCCGCGAATGCGCGCCAGTGTGGCGGCCATGTCGGCGCCGAGCCGCGAGAACGGCGCCCCCGCCAGCGCGACGGGATCCGTGTTGAGCTCGACGTTGAACGCGCCCATCTCGTGGGTGACGCGCCCGTCGCCGAGCCGCTGCAACACCTTGTCGCCAACGGCGAGCGGACGCCCTGCCTCGTCGACGACGAACATCTCCAGCTCGGCGCCGATGGTCCGCTCTCCCTCGCCGAAGCCGGGGCGCGCCAGCACCTGCTCCAGCGCCACCAGGCCCGCCCGCAGACGCTCGTCGAACGCGTCGAACTCGGCCTTCGTGAAGCCCTCCCGCTGGATTTCGGTTCCCACCCTTAGGGGGAAGCTACGACGCGGCCACGAAAGCGGAAGAGTCAGCGGGGTAGGCGCAGCAGCAGGAGCGCGTCGATCGCGGCGCGGCTGACCTGACCGGGGAGGGCCGGCAGGATGGGGGCGAGGGCGGCCGGTACGTTCTGCGGGTGCACCATCGCCATCTGTACGGTGCGGCTCTCGACGTCGAAGAGGATCAGGAAGTAGCGGAAGCCGGCCGAGGGCCGGCGGAAGAACGCCGACGGGTTCATGCGCGGCGTTTGGGAGGCGAGGGCGCCCTGCGGCGCCTCCGCCTTCTTCGCGACCAGATCGACGGCGCCGTCGAGGCCGGCGGTGTCACACGTGTTGGTTCCGCAGGGGCCGCCCAAGCCGCCCCCATAGCCGAAAAAGTTCGAGCTGAAGAGCTCGAGGTTCTTGTAGTTGCCGGAGGTGTCGTTGTCGTTGATGACCTCGAACGCGTTCACCTGACCGCAGCCGTCACCGTGGTACTGCGTCACCTCGTAGCACTGGCACGAGCTGAAAGCGCCGGCGCGAATCAGCTCGCCGATGCTGAGGCCGATCCACGGCGCGTCGGTCCAGCCGTTGCTGCTGTCTGCGCAGCTCGCTGACGTGGGGACCGCGCCGGTCCCCGCGCCGACATGCGGCATCGACGCCAGCAGCACGAATAGCTTCGAACCGGCCCAGCCGCGGTTCTTGTTGGGGGAGTTGGCGGCGCAGTAGGGCGAGCTGGAGGGGGCGCAGCCGAATGGCTGATCGGTGGCCAGGTTCACCAGGCAAACGCTGCCGACGGTGCCGCTGCCGAAGGCAGTCTTGGGCGCGGCGTCTCCCGTGAAGCTTACGCCCCACGCGGCGGCGGGGGCGCGGGCATCCCATGCGCCGGCGAGCCGCCAGGGATCGCCGGCGGCGGCGCCGGCCTGTGGCTGGTAGACAGCGGCCTGCTTCACCACCATGGGGCCGCGCAGGGTCATGATCAGCTCTTCGTTCCACGGCGTCAGGCGGTCGTTGTCGAGGGTGTGCGTCTGTCGGCAACACATACCGGATGACTGCGGCGCGCAGACGCTGGGGTACGAGCCGATGGCCCCGATGTTCTGGAAGGTCACGGTGCCGCCGTGAGAGACCGTTCCCCCGTCGAGGCCGTTGAAGGGACCGAGGCCACCCGCGCTGCCCGCGTCGCTGCTGCCGCCCCCCGTGCCGCTCGCGCCGCCGGTGCCTGCGCCTCCGCCACCGCCGCTCGCACCGCCGCTGCCTCTGCCGCCGCTTTCATTTGCGCCGCCGCCGGCGGTGGCGCCACCGCCGGCACCCGCTGCGCCGCTGGTCCCTGGCGCCGGCGAACATCCGCCGGCAGCCAACGTCGCGGCCCCGAACAGGGTGAGCACGCGCGCGAAGGTTGCCGACGTGATGCCGCGAGCGCGCGCCGGCGTCACCACCCCACCGCGACGAGCAAGTACTGCGGGTTCGCGTGCGAGATGTACGTCGAGTAGCTGCCGACGTCGTCGTAGGGAAATCCGTAGGCTTTTCCGCCGAGCGCGTGTGCGTGCCAGAAGCGCGCGTAATAGTTGGCGGGCGCCTCCGTGTAGAAGGTCGCCGGATCCTTCCACAGGTTCTTGTTCATCAGCTTGCCGTCCGGTGTGAACGAGCCCGCCACGTTGCCGACGTGGCGAAAAATCGCGGCCGACAGGTCCGGATACGCGGCCAGGCCGCTGCCGTTCGGCCCGGGCTTCGCGATCGTGATGCCGTTGGCGGACCACAGCTGATCGACGAAGGTGTCGTAGTACGCCGCCTGCGCGCCGCCGGCCTTGAACGCGCCGGCGCCCGGCTCCACGATGCGGTAGGGCGCGTACGGCGGTTGCGCCAGGGCCTTGAACTCGGCCGGTACCTCGGCCACGAACTTCGCGAACGTCGCGTCGCGCGACTCGGCGAACGTCGCGTCGTCCTCTCCCACCGTCGCCTCGTAGCCGTCGGCGCAATGCAGGCGCATGGCGATCTTCAACCCGAACGCGTCCACGCGCGTGGTGTTGCCGTTGTACTGCGTGGCGCCGATGGTGTGCTCGATGAAGTCGTAGAACTTGCTCTTGGTCGGATCGCCCGTGCAGCTGACGGGCGCCGCCGGCGCGCAGACATAGAAGTACATGCGCCCGGAGCTGTTGGCGGGCATGTCGTAGATCGGCTGCTCGGCGAACGAGTGCGTCTCCGAGATGCTGCCGCTCTTGAAGCTCCAGAACAGGTCCGCGTCGGAAAACTGCCCGTTCGTGCGGTTCAAGAACTTGAACATCATCACGTTCTTGGCGGCGGGGATGCTGCTGGCATCCCAGAAGCCGGCCGGGGACCCGCCTGCTCCGCCAGCGCCGCCGCTGCCCGGGGCACCGGCGGTGCTCTGGCCGCCGCCGCTGCCGGGCGCGCCGCCGATCACCTGCGCCCCCGCGCTGCCGGACGCAGCGGCACCGGCGGCGGCGTGGCCGCCTGTGCCTCCTGCGTTCCCCGTGCCGCCCGTCGGGCCCGCACCGCCGCTGCCGTTCGGTCCGGCCGCGCCTCCGGAGCAAGCGCCCCAGACACTTACCCCGACCACGAAGCCGGCCGACGCAGCCGCCCGGACGAAGCGCGTTGCCATCTTCATCCCCATTCTAACGGCTAAATCCGCAGGTCGCTGCAGCTCGCCTCTATTTAGGACCTGGTTGGTAGGGCATTGTCGCCGCGACCACCCACTGAGGCTGGCTGATTCCGGAGGTGGTCATGGCGGAACGCGTGGTCAACGTTCCGGCGGTCGCATCGATCGCGACGCGCAAGCATCACCGCTCACGACGGTCCCACCACCTTGTCGCCCACCTGTCGCCCAGACGAACCGAGTGACCGGATCTCGGCGAATCTCAGCCGCCCTCTCCTACTCCGTCTCGAAAACGCGACATCGGCTGGACCGTCCACGTGACGCTCACGTCGTTCAAGGGCGTCCCGAGCGGGACGACGATGCGCCTCAACGCCGTGTGGGGCACCTCGCCGACCGACATCTGGATAGGCGGCGACACCGGACTGATGCTCCACTACGAGCCGAGCACCGGAAGCACGCCGGACCCCGGTCCCTGCAAGGCCCGCTACGACGAATGCGGTCCGGGCGAATGCTGCGCGCCCTACAACTGCCGCGTCCTCGCCGGCTTCGCGATGTGCGGCTGACGCCGCGCGGCCCGCCTCGTTTCTGTGGCATTGTCGGCGGGATGAACACGACAGTCGCAGTCGCGGCGGCGCTGTTACTGGGCGTTGCGTCGGCTGGCGCGGGGTGCGGGTCGGGCAGCCCTTCGAAGGGCGAGGGCGGCGTGTCGGGCTGCCAGCCGGACGCGAGCGGGGCGGGGACGATGACCTGGCTTCGCGACGGGACGCCCGAGTGCGCGGATTCGACCGCCACCTTTCAGAACCTTCCGATCGACACGACGTTCTCGTTGACCGGCCAATCGGCGACGGCCCGAATTCTCATGAACGTTTCGACGATATTCGCTCCGGGCCCGATCGGCGGCACCTATACGTGCGCCGCCTCGGGCAGCCTGAGCGTCATCTTTTATTACATGCCAGGGCAGGGCAACAGCTACGGTCCGAATACTTGTGAGCTCACGCTCAACATGCAGGGGACGGAGGGCGTCCACGCGACAGGCACGTTCTTCGCGACGTTCGATCCTCCCGTGGAGGGGACGACAGCGCTCATGAACGGCGTGTTCGACGCGCCGGTCACGATCCGCAACCCGTAGCTGGGCTAGAAACAGGACCACGACCGCGTCCAACACCCTCCCCAACGAGTATCCGCCCACCATCGCCTTGCCCGCGAGCGTTGCTCCGGCTCCGAACGGTCTCGAGAGCCAAGAGCCGACGCCGCGGTGTTCGCGGTGTCGGATCGCGGGCGCGCACTCACCGGCACGACGGTCAACCTGACGGTAGGTCTCACCGTCGACTGACCGCCGTATGATAGCGAGCGTGAGGATCGGAGAAGCAGCTCGCGAGACCGGTTTCACCATCAAGGCCATCCGCCACTACGAGGCCGTCGGGCTGCTGACCACACTCGAACGCGAGGGGCGTTATCGCCGGCTGTCGACGGAGAACGTCGATCAGCTGCGCCTGATCGCACACTGTCGCGGGCTCGGCTTCACCTTGCGCGAGATCCGTGAGGTGCTGCGCGCCGTCGCCGCCGCCAAGCCCGCGTGCCCCGATCCGGTGACGATGCTCGCCGTGGTCGAACGCAGGCTCCGCGCGCTCGACGCGCAGGTCTCGCGCTTGCAGCTGCTCGGCAAGCGCCTCGGCGTCGCGCGCGCGTACTTGCGACGACGCCGGCGCGCTTGACTCTCCCGCAGGGGGAGAGGGCGATGCTACTCGGCATGGATCACGTCAGCCTGCCGATCACCGATGCAGCGAGGACCCGCGCGTTCTACGAGGCTGCCTTGCAGCCACTAGGTTGGACGTGCAGCGGGATGCGGCCGGGCGTGTACGTGGGCTTCAAGAAGCCTGGCTCACCGGCGCTCTACTTCCACGTGACCGAGCACGTCCACGCCGCGCACCTCGCGTTCAAGGCAGCGTCGCGCGAGCAGGTCGCGGCGTTTCACCGGGCCGCGCTCGATGCCGGCGGTCGCGACAACGGTGCGCCGGGACCGCGCCCGAGCTATGGCGCCGCATACTTCGCTGCGTTCGCGTACGATCCCGACGGTCACAACGTCGAGGCCGTCGTCGATGGCGTCGGCTGACGCGATTCGCGCCGTATCCATGATGCGCAAACTGCGCTGGGACGCCGGCGCCTCTGGCGCGGCGCGATCGATGCACCTTGTGGTGAGGGCCGTCGCGGAGCAATCGTTTCAAACCCAAGCCGGTGAAACTGCTGACGTTTCGCTTGCCCTTGAAACGATTGCGTTCTGTAACTACTCGACACCATAGATGAGGCTAAGAAATCGCACTCAGGAGGCCGACGGTTCGATCCCGTTCATCTCCACAAGATCGCTTCTGTTTTTTCTGACACGAGGCTCCGCGGTAACGAAATTCTTGGTTTCATGACCGCTGCTGCTCCTCCCGCCCGCCAGCACCGTGAGCACCCGTCGCTGGTCGGCGCCGGTGATCGCCTCGCGCGAGATGTAGCTCTCGCGCGACGTGGTCTCCGACTCGTGGCCTAGGGCCTGCGCCACGACGTGCGTGGTCGCCCCTCGCTCCACCGCGAGCGTGCCGTGAAGGCCACGCATCCCGTGCGCCGTCACCACCGGCACCTTTGCCGCCTTGCAGATGCGTTGCACCCACTCCCGAGGCCAATCCCCCAGTGCCGCCCGAACAGTAGATCGGCCGGCCCCTTCCCCTTCGCGATCTGTCGCAAGTACGGCTGCAGGAACTCCGGAACCGGAAGCGTCCGCTTGCCCGCCTCGGTCTTCGTCTCCGGGATCCACAGCAGCCGCCCCTCGTCGTCCAGATCGCGCACGACCCGGCTGACGATCTCCGACGCCCTCATCCCCATCACCAGCGACATCATCGCCGCCACCGCGCCCGCCTCGCCCTGGTCGGCGAATTTGAGCGCCTTGGCCTGCCATCTCCGCGCCTCGTCGATGCGAAGCTGGGCCTTCCCATGCCTCCGCTTCCCCACCCCGGCCACCTCGTCCAGCGGGTTGCGCGCGATCCACCGCTTCCCCACGCACCAACCGAGGAACGACTTCGCCTCGGCCAAGATGTTCCGATGCGAGTCGACCGCCAGCGGCCGCTTCGTCTTCGGCCGCGGACGCGTCCGCAGGGCGTCGTAGTAGCCCCTGCAGCGCTCGGGCGTCAGCTCGTCGAGCAGGAGATCGTCTTCATGGAAGAAGATCCCCAGCCACCCAGATTTGGAGGATGCGAAAGCGACCGCGTTCGTGGATTGGCTGAGCGGTGATCTCCGCCTCCAATTTTTACGCCCCGCCGCCGTCAGTCGTGCTTGACCACGCCGCCGACGAGCTCCGTCAAGGGGAGTTCGGTGCCCGGTGTGAACAGCTGTTTCGACCAAGCCATGGTCGGCGCGCAGGCCGTGGCGTCGCGCGCGAACAGGGCCTCGACCGCGGTGCCCCTCCCGTAGACGTTCGTGACCGGACCGGCCTTGCACGCGGTGCCCCCGGCGCGGATCGCCTTGTGGGTCTGAACCGTGCTCGGCCAGAAGCAGCTCTTACCGCCGTAGTCGAAGGCGATCGTCGTGCAGGTGGCGTCCGCGTAGTACGTTCTCACTTCGTTCGTCGACGGGACGCAGGCGAGGCCGCCGGTCGTTTCGGCAAAGGCGCACACGTCGCCCAGCTTCGCGTCGAACACCTCCGCTTCGGCGCCGAGCTCGTACGCCGGGCCGTCTGCGGCCCGCAGGTTGACGAGCCCCAGACGAGCGCCGCCGCGCGATTCGGCGACGAAGGCGGGCGCGACTTCGGCCGCGCGGTCGGTGGGATCCAGCATATACGCTGCGCCGACGGCGTCGGTTGGCGCCGGGGTCACGAGTGAGCACTCGGACGCACTGCCGCGCTCGTAGCGAGGGCCGGCGTACGACCCGGTCACGCGCAGGACGCGGATCTCCCAGCCGCAGGCAGACGCGTCGAGGAAGGAGACGGGGATCGGGAGGGCGGCCAACGTCGGGGCCGGCAGCGCTGGATCGACGTAGGGAGAGTCGATGAAGATCGGCCGCGAACACTTGTCGTCGGAGAAGGCCGTCCCAGCACCCCAGCGCAGGCTATCGCCCAGGCAGCGATGGACGCCGCCCGCGGTCAGGTAACGGCTGCAGGTCTCTTCGCGCTCCCTGTCCCACAGCGAATCGAGTTGCTGGGCGCCGCCCTCGGCGACGTAGTACCGCGCCCCGAGGCGATAGGGCGCGGGCGCCTGCGTTTCGAGCGCGCCGCGGGCGAACGTGCCGGCGGCGACGTGCTCCACCTCCCGCGCCGTCCCTCCGCCCGGGGCCACGGGGTCAGCCTCGCAGGTGGGCTTGCCCGCGGCGTCCCATGAAGAATGCCACGTCGCCGTGGGGAGAGCGGTCGCCGCGCCCACCTTGAAGACACCGTAGCCGCCCCCCAACCCTTGCCCCGTCCAGACGCCGAATGCCTCGCAATCGGACAGCAGCAAGACCGGCTTCGTGCAGCGGGCGTCCGTGAACGCCACGTTCTGGATGTAATGGAACGGGAGACACCGCGGTACCGAGTCCTCGGCTGGCATGAACCAGCACGGGGCATCGATCGTCGTGTCGTAGAGGTTGAGCGGAATCACCGTGCCATCCGCCGCCTCGATGCGCTCGATGCGCAGGCGCGTCCCCGATACCAACGTGGGGTACGTGACGGGCGCCGGGCCGAGCCCTCCCTCCGCGTCGCCGCCCGCGTCGCGGGTCGCGCCGTCAACCGGCGTGCTCCCTGTGTCGGCACCGTCGGCGTCGCCGCCCGCGTCGCGGGTCGCGCCGTCAAGCGGCTTGCTCCCTGTGTCGGCGCCATCGGGCGCGGAAGGTCCGTCGCCCATTCCCCCTGCGCCACCGTCCGTCGGGGCTCCGCTCGCCCGTTCGCACCCTGCGCAGAGCGCCAGCAGCGCGACGATCGCCACCCCTCCGATCCCGCACGGGTACCGGGAGATCGATCGAGCGGCATCCGTCGTTAAGGTGTCCGCGCGCACCTGAACCCCGCAACGCTGTCGTGGGCGCTCGGATCCGAGAACCAGCGTTGGGTCGCGCGCATGCCAATCACGTACTGGCCCGCGTAATCATTGTTGACGCCGGCCCAGCTGCCACCCCGGGTGACACGGTAGGAGCCTGGGATCGCCGCGCTCAGATTGGCGCAGTCGGTGCACGAGGCACCGCCACTCGAGTACCAGGTGCCATTGTAGAGATCGAGCACCCACTCGCTCATCCCACCCGCGAGATCGCGATGTCCCCACTTTCCGTCTCCCTGGGGGTGCTCACTCCCGACGGCGATCCGGGGGCTGTTGCCGTTGAAGGCGTCGTTCGCGAGATTTCTCTGATCCCAGGGATCGACCGATCCCCACGGAAATCGTCGGTTGTCGTTCCCGCCCGCCGCGGCGTACTCCCATTCCGCTTCGGTCGGGAGGTACCCGCCGTCCCACACGCAGAACGCAAATGCCTCGTACCAGCTCACGCAGTTGATTGCGGCGTTCTCGTTCAGGTCTGGGGCGTCCGTCCAGGTCTGCTCCTGCGGATTGCATTTCAGATTGCTCGTGAGTGCTGCTTTGGAGCTCGGAAAGCTGGCGTTCCACGCGGACCGCCAGCCGCTGAACGGGATCTGCCGGTGTGCTCCGGCGCCTTCCTCTGGGGGCCCCGTGACAGCGTTCACGAACTTCCGGAATCGGCCAACCGTCACCTCGTACGCGTCCAGGTTGAACGAGGAGACCTCCGCGGGGTGCTCGGGCTGGTCCGCGATGCCGCAGGAGTAAGTGACGTACACATTTCCGGAGCAGATGTCGTCGGTCCCGCCTTGGTTCCGGCCCATCTGGAAGACGCCGCCAGGGACGAGGAGGACAGTGCAGCAGTCGATGCCTTGGCACGTGAGTCCCCCCGCGCAGGAGGAGGCACCGCCCGAGGCCGCGCCGCCGGTGCCGCTGCCATCGATGGCTGCGCCGTCGGTCGCAGCGGGGCTGCCTGCGGCGCCGCCGGCAGCGGCACCGCCCGAAGCCGCGTCACCGGTGTCGGTGCCGCTGCCATCGATCGCTGCGCCGTCGGTCGCAGCAGGGCTGCCTGCGGCGCCGCCGGCAGCGGCACCGCCCGGAGCCGCGTCGCGGCCTCCGATCGCGGCCGTGTCGCCATCTCTGCCGCCCTGGCCGCCACCGTCCTGACCCATGCCCCCAATTCCGATCGATCCACCGCCGCCGGCCGGGATGTTGCCGAGGTCGCGCTTGTTGCTGCAGCCCACCAGCACCAGCAGCGCGAATGCCGCTCCCATGATCGATCGCCTGTTCATGCTTCTCTCTCACTCCCTCACTCTGCGTTTGGAACGGCGTGGGCCGTTCCATCACGGAATCGACTTGAGCGCTTCATCCACTACCGTGCCGAAGATGCTGCGCGGGAAACGGCGGTGAAAGCGCGCCGCGACCTTGCGCGCCTGCTCGAAGCGCTCCAGGCCGACGAGCGCCTGGACCTGTAAGCTCTCCCGCTCCTCCGCCAGCTCGCCCTCCGGGAAATCGCGGGCGTGCCGCTCGAGCACTGTCAGCGCGGCGTCCCCCTGATCGCGTCCGAGCGCGGTCCGCCCCTGCTCAATCAGCGCGCGTTCCGCGGCGAGGTTGCGATCGCGGCGCGGGCGGGGGGGTTCGTAACGGACGATGCTCGGCTTGGGCTGCGGCTCAGCGGCGAGCGGCGCCGGCGCGGGCGCGGGTGGCGGTGGTGGTGGCCCCGGTGGCGGTGCCACCGCGACGATGTTCCCCTGCTCGGCTCGGCGCTCGCGCGCTCGATCGTAACCCTCGTGGACGCCCGCGCCGATCACGCCCCCGACGACCAGCGTCGCGACGCTCTTCGCCAGGGAGCCCCTCGCTAGGGCCCTGGCGCCGGACGGAGCCGGTCCGCTCGATCCCGGTCCCGGATCGCTACCCGACCATCCCAGCGTCGCCCCGACGCGCGAAAGGACGTCGTCTCGGACAGCTGCCGGCGGATCAGGACACCGCCGCTCGGGCGCCAGGAATTCGTCGAGTTCGCGCGAAATGCGATCAGCTGTGTCGCTCATGCCCGGCGTCCCTCCTCTCTCGCGCGCAGGCGCTTGATCGCCGCGGCGAGGTCCTCGCGCGCCAGCCGAAGGCGCGAGTACGCCGTCGCGACCGGAATCGCGAGCGCCGCTGCGATCTGCGGTACCGGGTGCCCTTCGAGATCGTGCATCACCAGCACGGCCCGCCGGTCCAGCTCCAGCTCCTCGAGCACCCTATTCACCGCCTCCCGCGCTTGCCGCTCCGCGATCTGATCGTCGACCGGCGGCGCGCGATCGACGATCTCCGGGGCATCGCCCGGAACCTCGCGCACAAAACGGAGGGACCGGCGGTAGTCCGACACGATCCGGAAGGCGATCCCGAACAGCCATGGCCGGACTGGACGTGACGGATCGTAGTCGGACAAATGGCGAAACACGACGATGAACAGGTCGTGAGCCACGTCAGCGAGATCGCTCTCGCGCACACCGAGACGGCGGAGCGTCCTCCAGGAATAGGCGAACTCCTGCTTGTACAAGCTGTGAAAGTCCAAGGTCCCTGGGGCGGGCGCGGTCGCCGCGTTCGGTAATTGGCCGGCCGGCTTGCCGCCCATCACGGAAAGCGCGCCCCGATCGTCGCGCCAAGCGCCCCCGAGATCGCGGGGCTCGTCCAGACCGGCTGCCCGCTGACGCGGAGGACCGTCTCGCTGACGGGGACCAAAAGGTCCGCGTGTACCCCTACGGACAGGATGCTCCCGAGAGGGACCTCCAGACCCACGCGGGCACCGACCGCCAGGAACGGCGCCGTCACCTGCTGGGGCCGATCGAGCCCCCGCGCCGAGGCACGGATCTCACCCGCCGACACCAGTGCGCAGCCTTCGAGCACGCCGCGAAACGCGCACGGCACGAGCACGCCCGTCAGCAGCGACGTCTCCATCTCCCCGACCTGCGTGCCGTTGTAGTCGAGCGTCGTGGTCGTGGCGAGATCGCCCCGCCCCTCGAGGCCGATCGAGAACGATCCCCGCCGCGCGGAAGCCTGCACCGTCCCGCCGACGGACGCGGCGGGGGCGGCGCCGATGGCGCCGAGGCCGCCCAGCTTCACCTGAAAGACGATCGGGACCTTGGGCACCGCAGGCGGCGGCGCGGGAGGCGGGGCGGGCTCGCGCACGACGATCACCCGGGGCGGGTCGGGAGGAGGACGTGGCCGATCGGGCGGTGGCGGGGCCGGATCCGATCGCGGGCGGCTGCCGGCGAGCGGGTCGATGGCAATGCTGAGAGCGAGCTCCATCGCCGACGCCAGCTCGAGGCAGTCGCTCTGCCGCGAGCTGAGCTTGCGCTCCGCGGCGGCGCTCCCGCCGGCGCCGCCAATCTGGATCCGCGCCTCGAGGACGCGGCCGGTTCGACTCACGGACGCCGAGACCAGCAGCTCTCCTCGATCGTCGAACGGCTCGTAACCGAGTCGGGCTGCTACACCGGCGCGAATGACCTCCACGTCCGGGCAATCCCCCGCGCCGGCGCCTCGGTTGTACGTCAACCTCGCTGTCCGTTTGGGCGCTGCGGCGGCCGCAGTCGTGAAGGACGCCAGCGCAACCTGCACCACGAGCAGCGCCCTTCTCACCGCCGACGAGCCTATTCCTGGTACCAGGACGGCCGCAAGGCAATGCGCCCTCGCGCGCAGAGCGTCGATGATGACGGCTGACAACAACACGGCGCCTGCGAAGCACTGCCCCGCGACGGCCGGTTACCCCGCCCGTCGCTTTCACCCGGTGGAAGCCGTCGAAAGAGTGCATCCGTTCGCTTGCGCGCAGATCGCCGTCCCATGGGCGAGTATCCTGCGGACAGTGACAAACTATCTGAGAAATGGTGCGCTCGTGGCTCTGGCTGGCGTCGTGGTCGCCGGTGGTTGTGGTTCCGCCAGCGGCATCGCCGACGGCGGAGGTGGCGCCGCGGCGGGTGGCGCCGGGGGTCGCGGCGGCGCGGGTGGGAGCAGCGGCAGCGGTGGCGCCGGCGGCACGATCGGTGATGGCGGCCACGGTGCGCCGGGGGCGTCAGCGGTGGCGCCGGGGGCCTCGGACGTGGCGCCGCAGGCGCGATTGGACGCGGCGGGGCTAGCGGTAACACGGGTACAGGCGGCGGCGCGGGGGACATCGCGGGTTGCGGAACCACCACGCCTTCTCCCAACGCAACCGGCCCGGGTGGGACCAGGTGAGGAGGTCGGATTGCGCGGTCAAGGACATCGGCGTCATCTCTCCGGGCGGATTCGCGAACTCGGCCGAGCAGGACGAGTTCTGCGGCAGCTCGGCCTGCACCGTCTCGATCATCTATGACCAATCGCCTCAAGGTAACCACCTCACCAAGTCGCCGCCCGGCATGGCGAAGGCCACGCCCGGGACCGAAGCGAACGCGAAGGCGGTTCCGATCACGCTCGCTGGCCAAAAGGTCTACGGCCTCCAAATCGTGCCCGGCGTCGGCTATCGAAACAACCAGGCCAGAGGCACCGCGATGGGAGACGAGGCCGAGTCCATGTACATGGTCGTCGACGGCGACGTCTACAACGGCGGCTGCTGCTTCGAGTACGGGAACATGGAGCGGAACAGCGCCGACAACGGCGAAGGCGCCCTGGAAGCCGTCTACTTTGGGACTTGTACCATCTGGGGCAAAGGCGCTGGCACCGGTCCGTGGGTGATGGGCGATCTGGAGAACGGTCTCTGGGCCGGCAACACGAGCCCCTACCAGCCAAATGTGCCGGTGACGTTCAAATACGTGATGGGCATGGTGAAGGGTGACGTGCCCGGCGCGAACCATTGGACCATCAAGGTCGGTAACGCGGGGGCCGGCGCTCTCGAGGTGCCCTTCGACGGTCCGCGCCCGAGCACTCGCTATAACCCCATGCGAAAAGAGGGCGCCATCGGCCTCGGCACCGGCGGCGACAATAGTAACGCCGGGCGAGGGAACTGGTTCGAAGGCGTCATTACCCACCATTACTCGTCGAACAAGGCCGACAACGACGTCCAGGCGAACATCGTCTCCATCTACCGATCGCCGTAGTCCAAGCAAGCCTAAGAAATCGCACTCAGGAGGCCGACGGTTCGATCCCGTTCATCTCCACCACTTCACACTCGGGATTTTTCGCCGCACAGCATCGGCGCCCGTCGTGCCCGCGGCGCCCGTCGTGCCTGCAGTCCCGAGCCATTCGTGCAGTTGCAGCGACCAGGGGACGCCGATGGTCCGCGAGCCGAGGCGTTTCACTGTGGACGACGGCCTCAGAGGCCCCAGTGCAGCAGCATCGATGGATTTGTGAGAAACAGCTGAGAAGTCATCCGTTCTAGCTTCGGGACCCTGCTCCGAAGAGAGGGTCAATGGCTGAAAGGACGGAGGCGGTTTCCCATGGTCTTGCAACCACTTGAAAGCGCAGACCCGGCCGCACCGGAAGCCGTCGACGCCGGCACGGGCTCGCGCGCGACGGCAGGGGTGACCGCGGAGTTCTCGGCTGAGACCGAGCCACTCTACTTCGAACGCCTGTTCACGCCCGCAAGGGCATATCCCGTTGTCGCCTGGGTCGCGCTGGCGGCCGTATTGCTGGTGCCGAGTTACCTTGCGTGGTCGGAGGCCTTTCGCGGGCGCTTTTTCCGCCAGGTAGTCCCGGTCGTGATGGGGCTCGTTTCGATCCCGCTCGTCGTTCGCTATTGCTACGAGCGGCTCACCAGATGGCATGCGTCCTTGCCCGAATTCCTAGACCCCCAGCCCGACCAGTTCGCCGAGTGGCTGGAACGAAAGGACCACCTGGTCAGTCGGAACGCTCTGCCGACGCTGTTTGGCATCGGTGTCATGCTGGTCGCGGATCTCGCGCTCCCGAGTCTGTCTGCAGGGCTGCCGTTCAGGGACGCGCTTATTTTCCAGGCGTTGACGTTGATCGGCGCGTTCTTCGCGGGCGTGGGGCTCTACCACGTGGCGGCATTCGGCGTCTTGATCTGGTACCTCGGAGACTTCGACATCACCGTCGACGAGCAGCCGTCCGGAGTCCTTAGCGTGGGCGGGCTCATGTCGACGTGCTGGTCGCTTGCCGCCATCGTCTGGTGCCTCTTCACTTCGACCGCGGTCATGCACGACGGGATCCGCGTCCACGCCGTGTTGTATCTCTCCATCCCTTGCGCCCTGGTCCTGATCGCCTCGTTTGTGATCTGCCAGGTTCCGCTCCACCGGCGGATGGCAGCGTACAAAGCAGCCGAGGTGAAGCGCCTGCGGGCCCTTCTCGTTCCGCTGTTCGCCAAAGGGATCGACCAACTCGTCGCCGACGAGATGGCGCGCATTCGTTTCATCGAGCAACGGATCGCCCGCTCGGCGAAACTGCCCGAGTGGCCATTTCACTGGGGTGCGCTGTTGCGGGTCTCATCCCTCTCACTCTCTTTTGTTCTACCGCGCGCGGCCTCCTTCCTCGTCGAGAACGAGCACGCGCGGAGCGCGCTCGCAAAGCTGCTGGGCGCGGATGGGTGATGGACCTTGCTGTCCGTGATCGGCGCCCATCCATGAGATCGATGCGCTCAATCGAACGAATCGGCATCGGGGCGCTGGACCTCGTATCGCTGGCGTACGCGCGTCATCGGTACGTCCATCGATCGCGACCGCCCGTATGATTTTCGCCCGCTCCTCGCGGGCGTAGATGAAGACGAAGCGGTTGCGGCTCTGTCTGGTCCTCGTGCTTGCGGTGGGCTGCGCTCATCCGGCGGCGGCGCCACCCCCCGTGGTGCAGGCCGCGCCGCCCCCGGCCGCGCCCGTCGCGCCGCTCGCTTCCGCGCCGGTCGCGCCATCACCAGCGGCGCCGCCACCTGTCGCGCCCGCGCCCCGGCACGAGAGCGCGCCGCTCGAGGTTCCGCCCTCGACCAGGATCCGAATCGGTTGCGGGTTTCTGCTCGTGGAGAATCACGGGCCGACGGCCTTCAGCCTCGTCCTCCCCGCCACGAAACCGAAGCAGTCGAAGACGGATCCGTCGGTCGTGCTTCTCGACGGCATCTTGGTGCAAAGCGCCGCCACCACCGCCCCGGCGATCGGGGCCGCGAAGCTGAGCGGGCACGAGCTCCTTCGTCACCAGATGTTGTGGCAAGCCAACTTGGTCGCCCAGGGCCAGGGTTGGCCCAACTTGCAGCCGACGGGCGACCCGATCGATCTCGGCCTCGGCGGCAATCTCAGGACCTGGTTCTGGGGCCTCGACGCGCCCGCTGCGTTCGAGGTCGAGGGGGTGAAGGTGAATCGCGTGGCGCACTTGAGCGTCGCGGTGGACGATGTCGTGCTGACGCTGGCGTCGCCGCTCCGCCCCCAAGACGACTTCCGTGCCGCCGCGCGCGTGATGTCTCGCGCCATGCGCAGCCTTCGCCGCTCCCCGACGCCCATCGACGTTTTCGCGCTCCAGGACGCGGCGCTCGCGGGCAAGCTGGACCCGGAGTTCTGCGCCCGCGTCGAGCCGTCGTGATGAGCCGTCCGGTTTCGCGACGGAGCTCTTGTCGTTTCAGGTAGCAGTTTCATCCCCGGCGCGGGCCGCGGCGAACGGGTCTTTTCCGCCGAGCCACTGGTCCGGCACCGTGTCCGGATCGTCGAACATGATGCGCATCGCCGCGGTCAGCTCCAGCGGCGTCGCCTCCAGGCCGTGCAGCTGGTCGAGCGCCAGTTGCAGCCCCGCGGTCACGGCGTGGAACGCGCGCATCGGCTCCAGGTAACACGGCACGCTGATCGTCCCGGCAAGGAACGCCGCGCGCGTCGCCGGATCGTGCAGGCTGCGTTCGCAGGCCGAAGCATCCAGCGAATTCGTTCCCCGGCAGGCGAGCGGCCGCGCCTCGTAGATCGAGCAGCGCGCGTCGATCAGAAACGGGCACGGCAGCTCCGGTGACACCCGGTCGAGCGTCGCCATGCCCCGGGTTCGGTCGTCGGCGGCGCGAATGCGCCCGGCGACGGCGTCCAGCTCGTCGGGCGTGCGCGTGGCGCGCAAGTGAGCGTGGATGGCGAACACCTCCGGCGGGGTGACGCCAACCGTCTGGTGGCAGCAGTGCGC